>Ga0307430_1001208_pt1 | contig 19526 bp, 18 predicted proteins | sample SalMarWE160130MG_FD_202159 | JGI IMG/M metagenome (GOLD analysis project Ga0307430, IMG submission 202159) | Salt marsh sediment microbial communities from the Plum Island Ecosystem LTER, Massachusetts, United States - WE1603-130 | ecosystem: Environmental > Aquatic > Marine > Intertidal zone >...
GTTTTGTAAATGACATTCTGACTCCCGCACTTTTCGCACACACCATAACCGGCAAATTCCTTTCCTTTAATTTTTTTTATTCTTTTAAGCTTAGCTTCCTCTTCCCTTATTTTTGAAAATTCTTCAATCTCAGGATAAAACTCTGGATGAAAGTTCAGAATGTCTTTGGCAGTTATCATACCCACAAGATGTTTTTTCTCGATTACAGGAAGCCTCTCAGACTTTGCTTTTTTCATTTTTTTTATAGCTTCCTGAATTTTTGCTTTTGGTTTTATTGTTGTAATTTTTTTGGGAGAGATATCTGCAACCTTAATCTCAGAAAGATCCTCCTTTGATTTTTTTACAAGCGCCCATAAGATATCTCTCTGGCTTATAAGTCCTAAAAATTTCCTGTTTTTCACAAGAACAAGACTGCCAACTTTTTTCCTGACCATTTTTTTGGCACAATTAAGAAGATTTTCGTCAGGCTTAATTGTTACAGGGTTGCGTGTCATGATATCTGCAACTGTTATGTTATCCATATCATTTTTTAAAAGATTTTCCAGCTTATAAATTTTTGTTAGATTTTACCTAATACTACTTACCAAAAGAAAAATCTAATTTATTCCTAATGATTTTTGTTATTCTTAGTTAGTAGTTAAAAAGGGAAACTTTATAAATGCCAGATTATAATTATTTTTATGAATCTCAAAGATTGTTTTTTTGGGGCATTGTCATTTTTAATAATAGCTGGAAGTTTATTTATCTCAGATAGAAATCAGAGGTATAAAAGTCTGGAGCAGAAAGTTTCTGAAGAAGTTGAATATGTTCAGCCACCTATAAAATTAGAACAAAGGATTGATGAAGAAGTTGAATATGTTCAGCCACCTATAAAATTAGAACAAAGGATTTCTGAAGAAATTGCAAAGCCAAATGGAAAACCAGACAAATATGGGGTCATTATTTCCGGAAGTAGTGAAGAGAGACACAAAGAAAATTCGTCTCTTGCATACCAGATTCTTTTAGAAAATGGATTTCAAAGAGAAAATGTATATCTTTTAGATAATAAAGGAAATAAAACTTCACTTTATCCTGTTGATGATATTTCCTCAAAAGAAGCAGTTAAAAAACTATTTAGTCATCTTGAAAAAAAAGTTGATTCTGAAGATTTATTGTTTGTTTATACAACAGGCCATGGCGACAACACCTTCAAATTAGCACTCCCAGGAGAGAACCTTTCAGAAAAAGAGATGGAAGAATACTTAAGCCATATTCATCCAAAAACAGGAATCTTGATTTTTGACCAATGTTCTGGAGGAAATTTTGCCAAGAGAACTGGTAAGGGAAGATATATTGGAATCTCTGCGTCAGAAGGAGACAAAAATAGTAAATCAAACACTTTCCCCCAAGAATTTTTTAGATCATATAATAATAAATCAGATATTAATAATGACGGAAAAGTAAGTGTCAAAGAAGCCTTTAATCATGCTAAATCATTTTTTAGATCATGTAGGAATAATAAATCAGATATTAATAATGACGGAAAAGTAAGTGTCAAAGAAGCCTTTAATCATGCTAAATCAAATGACTCTTATACAAAAAGAGAAGAACAAAAACCACAAATTTACTCAGGGGTAGATGCAAGTAAGGTTTTCTTAAAAGAATTTTAAGATTATTAGAATAATCTCTAGCAAATTTCACACTTCTATAGCAATTTGTTCTCTATTACAATAATGTTTAAATATCCAGGATAAAGAAAAGAGATATGGCAATAGGTTTAGGAAAAAAACTTATGATGGCAGAAAAGATAGGAGAGATAAAAGGGCTCTGCAATGAGATAGGGAAGGATTCAAAAATGGAATACTTAGGAGAAGTTGAAATTAATGGAACAAATTACCTTTTCTATTGTCATGGCTGTGAAAAAGTACATGTAATAAACAGGACATGCGAAATCCCTAAATTAAGGTTTATACCTAGGTTTAAAAGTGAAAGTAACAAAAATCAGGGAGAGTATCTAATTTAAAGATTAAATAAAAAATGGCAGATAAACCAATAGTTCTTATGCCTGAAGATGTCCAGAGAATCCTTGGAAAAGATGCTCAGCGAAACAATATCATGGCTGCGCGAATGGTTTCTGAAATTGTTAAAACCACATTAGGACCTAAAGGCATGGACAAAATGCTGGTTTCTCCTACAAACGACATAATCATTACAAATGACGGAGTGACTATACTTGAAGAAATGCAGATAGAGCATCCTGCCGCGAAAATGATGGTTGAGATTGCAAAGACCCAAGAAATAGAGGTTGGTGATGGCACAACAACTGCTGTAATGATTGCCGGCAAACTTTTGGAAAATGCTGAAAAGCTTCTTGACAAAAAAATCCATCCAACTGTCATCACAAAAGGCTACAGGATTGCAGCAGACAAAGCTCAGGAAATTCTCATGGACCTTTCATTAAGAATAACAACAGAAAGCAAAGAAGACGAAGCCTTGCTAAAACAAATAGCAATGACAGCTATGACAGGAAAAGGTGCTGAAGATGCTAAGGAAAAACTTTCAGAAATAATTGTTCATGCACTTAAGCAAATATCCGGCAGGGAAAACGAAAGAAGAAAAATTGACATAAATGATATAAAAATAGAAACCTCAAAAGGCAAGGGAATAAAGGATACAGAGCTTGTACAGGGAATTGTGATTGATAAGGAAAAAGTCTCTCACGACATGCCTTCTTCTATTAAAAATTCAAAAATTGCCCTGATTGATTTTCCTCTTGAATTAAAAAATCCTGAGATTGACACAAAGATCTCTGTGACTTCACCTGAACAGCTTAATAGTTTTATAACAGAAGAAGAGCGCAGCATAAAAGAAATGATCGAAAAAGTAAAACTTTCAGGAACAAACGTAATTTTCTGCCAGAAAGGGATTGATGACTTTGCACAGTATCTTCTTGCCAAAGAGAATATTTACGCGTGTCGCAGGGTAGCACGAAGTGACATGGAAAAAATCTCAAAGGCAACAGGAGGGAAAATCATAAGCAATCTCAATGAATTAAGTCCTTTTGAACTTGGAAATGCTGATTTGGTTGAGGAAGTAAGGCATGGTGAAGATGTCCTTACATATGTAAGAGGATGTGAAAATCCAAAAGCATTAACAATACTTATCCACGGAGGAACAGAACATGTAATCGAAGAGGTTAAAAGAGCTGTGAGGGACGGGCTTGGTGATGTCGCTTGTGTTATTGAATCAGGACTTGTGGTTCCTGGCGGCGGCGCAATAGAAATTGAACTTGCAAAAAAACTCAGGGAATTTTCCCAGGGACTTTCAGGAAGAGAGCAACTTGCTGTTGAAGAATTTGCTTCTGCCATTGAATTTGTGCCTACAACACTTGCTGAAAATGCAGGATTGGACCCGATTGACACGCTCACAGAATTAAGATCAAGACATGACTCTGGAGAAAAAAACGCAGGACTCAACCTTTTTACAAACAGGGTAGAAAACGTTCTTGAATCAAAAATCATTGAGCCGCTGAAAATCAAAAGTCAGGCAATAAACTCTGCCAGCGAAGTAGCTATGATGATTTTAAGAATTGATGATATTATTTCAGCAACAGGTCACAATAAAGAGCCTATGGGAACCATGGGAAAAATCAGGCCTGATTACGGAGGATTTTAATAGGATAAAATGAAGCACGAATCTAACTTAGTTTATTTATTAGAAGCAAACGGCGCAACAGAAAAAGACTGTAAGGAAGCAGATAATAAATTGAAAGAAAGACGCTACCTTTCAGGAAGGTATGTATATGTAGAAAAGGATATTTCTTATGAAGAACTTGTACTGCTTAATGTCCTTTTTAGAATACCAAGGAAGATACCTAAGGAACTAGATAATATAATTCGTCCTCTTAGACTTAGAGGACTTACTAATGCTTCGGTTTATACTAAGAATAACGAAAAAAGAGAAACCATTACAAAAAAGGGAGTTGATTTATTAAGCGAGATTTGTGAGAATATAGGAAAAACAACCCTAAAGGAATTCAAAGAAGATGTGGCTTATTTAAATTCTAAGATGAATAATAGAAATCAATTGCAATAGAAATATCTTTTCCGAAACATATTTAATCGCTTTCTATGATAAAGATTTATGGCACTTGATTTTGAAAAGGAAAAACTTATTGTAGAACTAAAAAAGCGAAAGCCGAAAAAAGTTCTTGTCCAGCTTGCAGAAGGTATAAAACAAAATGCTCTTGAGATATCAAAAATTATTAAGGGGCTTGGAATTGAATGCATTTTTTCAGGAGAAACATGCTGGGGTGGCTGCTCTGTTGCTGTTCAGGAAGCAAAAGAACTCGGAACTGATTTGATAGTTCACATTGGACATGCTGAATTCATTAAAACAGATTTTCCTGCCATATACATTGAAGTGAAAGATATCCTTAACTTAAAGCCACTTCTTGAAAAATCAATAAAGCTTCTTGGAAAATACAAAACAATTGGATTAAGTTATTCAATACAACACAAGCAAGATGTTGAGAACACAGTGAAATTTTATGAAAAAGAAGGAAAGAAAATTATTCTCTCAGAAAAAACAGGCAATGTTGCGCATAAAGGGCATGTTATAGGATGCCAATATAAAGGGCTTAAAGAAATCCAGAACAATGTTGATGCTTTTGTAATCATAGGAAACCAGTTTCATTCAATGGGCGCAACTCTTGCTGTAGAAAAGCCAGTAATTCTCATTGATGTTTATAATCACGACGTTAAAACAATGGCAGGACTTCGTGAAAAAATACTCAAACAAAGGCTTTTCTCAATAGAGAGATTCAAAGAAGCAAGAAAAATCGGCATAATTGTTGGAACAAAAATTGGACAGAAATTTGGTTCGCCAGAAGCTCTTCTTGAAAAACTCGGGAAAAACGAGAAAGACGCAATAATCATAACAATGGATGAAATAACGCCTGAGAAAATTATGAACTTTTACAGCATTGATGCTTTTGTCGAACTTGCATGCCCAAGAATCGCACTTGATGATTTTGCAAAATACGAAAAACCAATTCTAACAATGAGAGAAGCACTGGTCGCGCTTGGAGAAAAATCCTGGGACGAAATTCTTGAGGAAGGAATTATCTAAAAATTTTAACCCAAAGAAATCAAAAAGTATAAAAAGCTATTTTTGTGAATAATTAAGTATAAAATGATTTTAGAACAAATGGGGCTTAGTGGAATTACTTTAGTTCTTTTTGGGATACTAGCTATGTGGGAATTAATTTGGAAAGGTTTTGGTCTCTGGTATTCTGCAAGAAACAGAAACACTGCCTGGTTTATATTCATCCTAATACTAAATACTGCGGGAATCCTGCCTATAATTTATCTTCTAACACACAGAGAACAAATCAGAAAACTCAAAAAATAAAATGACAGAAGAAAAATCAATAAAAATAAAGAAAAACGATTTGTGGAAATATGCAACATTTGTTCTACTGGCAATTGTAATAATCCTCGGAGTAATATCTTTTAGAGGAGGCTACACAGGGCAGGTTATCTCTGAAGAAGAAGCTGGTGAAAATCTGGTTAACTATCTGTCTTCAGTGGGTTATACTGATTTTGAAGTGCAGAATATTCAGAATTTAGGTTCAATTTATGAGATTGATACAACTTATCAAGGCCAAGAAATTCCTTTTTATATCACAAAAGATGGTTATATCATTGGTAATTCTTTGGTTTCTATTATTCCCCAGAAAGAAGAAACAAGTTGTTATAAAAATGCAAATTGTGATTTAGAATTATCAATTGAGTTAATGGAGTCTGTTGGAATTGATTCTAATGCAGTTTTGGAATGTGTATCTACAAAAGGAGATAACTTGTTTGAAGAAGATTATAATACTGCTGTATCTAACGGTGTAACCGGTTCACCAACTTTAATGATTAACGGGGAAAAGGTAAGTGTTTCAAGGACTGCTGATGCTTACAAAAGTGCAGTGTGTTCAGCGTTTACAAATGCCCCTAAAGAATGTGAAGGTTATGAAGATTTATCTTTGAATATAATTCAAAAGGAAACTCCTGTTGCTGAATTGTATATTTGGTCTTATTGCCCTTACGGTGTAACTGCCCTGAAACCCTTTGCAGAAGTTGCATCTCTTTTAGATGATTATGCAAGTTTTAGAGTTTATCTTTATTATGCAGGTCATGGAGATTTTGAGGAACAGCAAAATAAAATCCAGGCTTGTATACAAAATTTAGGTTATGAAGAAGAATACTGGGAATATGCTCAAGATTTTGTAACAAAGATTTATCCTTCAATTACTGATTCAACTGGTTCAAGTTCTGCTGGCCAGTGTTAGAAGAATTATAAGAAACTTTTGAAAGGAACATTTTGTTTTTTATGCTTAAAATACCTATTAATTATTACAGCAATCAAGACAAGAATAAGAACGATTATGAATATTCCAAATTCAGATTTTTCTTTTAACTTTTCTTCTTCTTCTTCTTTTGAGACTTCCTTCCCTCCTTCATGTATAAATTTTAAAACCAAGTCAATATCATAATAACTCTTGATGTTTTTTAAGAAAATCCTTAAGTCATAATAGTCATCATCATTCAGGTTAAATTTTTTAGTCTCGTTAATATCCAAATTGAAAATTTCTGAACCTGACTTGCTTGACATGTTCATTATTGCACTTTTATTGAGTATGTCGTCTAATGTTATTGTGTAAGTTTCATTATTGAACTCAAATTGTATTTTCCATTTCTCCCTTAAGGATTTTTCATAACCTTTTTCCAGTTGTTCCTGTGTTGGCTTAAAAATCGGATAACCACTTCCACCAGTTCCTGTATCAGGAGTTTCTGCCTCATCAGTGCTAGTGTCAATTGTAAAAGTTACATTTTCTGTGTTGTTGATGTTATTAGAAGTATCATTGCACCAGAACTCAGCTGTGTAAGTTCCGTCAGCCATGCTCGAATTAGTGTAATTTGCCCCTGTGCTGCTTGCGTTTATTGTCATGGTATAGTTATTTACCCAATCATCTATAGTGAACTTGCAATAACTAAGGTCCTCATCTGAAGAGATGTTAAAATCAACACTTGCTGTTGTGTAAGTCGTATTTGTAGGTGAGATAATTGTAATTTGAGGTGCGGTTGTATCTTCTTCTGTGGTTGTATCTCTTTCAAAGAGCATATTATGAACAAAAACAACAGGATCAAGATTATCATTGTAACCTCCATAAGCAATCCAGTTGTTGTCCTGGGAAAATGCTACTGAAGTAACCTCGTCTGTTGATTCGGTTAATGTAGTATTTAGGCTCCAGTCTTCCACATTATGAACAAAAACATTATTATCAAAACCAGAACTCCCGTAAGCAATCCAGTTGTTGTCCTGGGAAAATGCTACGGAATAGATCTCATCAAGTTCTGTTTCGGTTAATGTAGTATTTAGACTCCAGTCTTCCACATTATGAACAAAAACAACAGAATTCCAGCTATCATCATAACCTGTATAAGCAATCCAGTTGTTGTCCTGGGAAAATGCTACTGAAGTAACCTGGTCTGTTGACTCTGTTAATGTAGTATTTAGACTCCAGTCTTCCACATTATGAACATTAACAACCCCATCATAACTTCCATAGGCAATTAAATTACCATCCGGAGAGAATGCCACTGAGAGAATTTGGTCTGCTGACTCTGTTAATGTAGTATTTAGGCTCCAGTCTTCCACATTATGAACATAAACATTATTATCCCAGTCACCATAAGCAATTAAGTTGTTGTCCTGGGAAAATGCTACTGAGGAAAGAACAGATGTTGCGTTTGTTAATGTATTTTCTAAACCCCAGTTAGATGCATTATTAACATAAACACCATAAATATCCTCGTCATAATTATAACCCCCGTAAGCAATCCAGTTACTATCATTAGAAAATGCTACTGAATAGATCTCATCATCAGATTCTGTTAATGTAACTTCTAGACCCCAGTAAGGTGCATTATGAACATAAACATTATTATCCAAACTCCCGTAAGCAATCCAGTTACTATCATTAGAAAATGCTACTGAAGTAACCTGGTCTGTTGATTCGGTTAATGTAGTCTCCAAAGACCAATCTATTTCTGCTGGACCTTGAACTTCAAGAGTAAAGGTTTCTGCCTCTGAGGATAGCATTTCAAAGGTATAACTTGCAGAATTATTTCCTACCAAATCATCAGAAGAATTATACCAATCAAATTTGTACTCATCATTATCCAAAGTTACATTTGCTGAATGGTCATAATTATTTTTTACAGTGCATGTCATATTATTGTCTACAATAGCTGAACAGTTTATCTTAACATACTGCCAGTCTGTCAGACAATCAAAACAAAAGCTTTGTCCTGAAGAATTATAACCTAAATAACTCCATTCTTCTGTTCCATTACCAAAATCAAAAGCCCATAAATAATAATCATCTGTTGCAAAATAACCTGTTCCTTCTGAGATAGATGGTGCAGAAAGCACTCCGGAACCTATTTCATAATTCCAGATAAGAGAACAATCTGTGGTGTTAATCATGTAAATAGAGTCAGGCGAACTGAAACTGCCAAAAAAAGCAAGTCCAGGGACAATAGAAGGTCCTTGATAAATATCTCCCCCAGTATCAAGACTCGTGCAGTTTGTGGTCCCGTCATCCAAATTCAGAGAATAAATTTTATTATTTTTTCCTCCTGCCCAAAGCCTGTTGTCATATATAGCCATTTGAGAAAAAAACCCGTTAATATCTGTCCTATTCCAGATTAATTCTCCTGTAGTAAAATTAAATGCACCAATAAGATAAGGAGAAAAGGCGCTTGCCATGTAAATAACTCCGTCTTTAACAGAGGGCTGCATATCCCAGGCATTTCCAAATCCTGTATTGTTCCATATGTTTGCTCCTGTTGAAGCATTTAGTTGAACAAAATGAGGAACAGTAGAGGAATTTCCGCCATAAGCTCCAACAGTCACCGTGTCTTCCCAGTAAAGAGGGGTAGATGGAATTTTAGTGGCTCCAGAAACATTATATGTCCAGTTTACTGTGCAGTCATTTTTATTATAAGCATACACCATACCATCCAGACAGCCATCAAAGATTAAATTGTCACTCTGAACCATGCTTTGTGCTGTTCCATAAGAGCAGTTATGATTTTCACATATAATTGAGCCGTTTGTTTTATTAATCTTATAAATTCCATTTGCGTCTCCACTGGCATAAGTATTAATATAGAGATAATCTCCCTGATTGTCTATCAGAGGAGTTCCGTCTGAATTATTGATATATGTTGTCCACATCAAGCTGCCGTTAGTGGCATTAAAAGCAGTAATGTTTCTGGTTCCTGTATAGAGCCCTTTTCCGACTACATATCCTATTCCGTTTTCCACAGCAACAGAGCCAAATTCATCAAAAGTTCCTGTATATTTTTCTTTCCATAATAATTCATGTCCATAAACTGTTTCGCTCTCGCTTATGGTTATCTGAACTCCCTCTGAAGCAGAACATATTCCAGAAAGATTTAATGTAAAAAAGATAAAGAAAAAAAGAAAGACTGTCAGAAATAAGATTTTTTTAAAGTGCTTATTAGACCAAATTTTCATCCTCTCCTCTTTTACCATTAATACTAAGTAATAAATATTAAGTTATATATTTTATGGTCATGTTAATAAAATTAATCAAAAAGAGAATAAATAATAATAGTTTTTCATTCAATGTTTAGTAATAAAAAATATTAACTCTAATTCTAATAGTTTCTTTATTGACTACAATTTTTTAGAGAGTCTAAGTCTGGAAAGATAAACATTAGAGTAGCCCCTGCTTCTGCTTTATTATTCCCAATATCTTTTTTATTAGCTGGGCCAGAACTATGACCTGAAAAATTATAAGATTCTTTATATATTACAGAATCCACTGTATCACTGTATCCTTTAATAAATAATGTATCTCCTTCTGTATAGGCTTTTTTAGTCTTCTCAGATTTATTATTTTCTCTGTTGATGCTTGCCTCAGTAGAAATTGTATTCTGATATTCAATAGATTCTAATCTGTCTTTATCCATGACAGAAACACATCCTATCCCTAAAAGACTAATAAAAACTTCTGTTATTAAAAAATTTTTTATTATTTTTGTTAAAGGCATTATATTCTAAATAAGTGGGAATATAAATATTTTTCTAGTATAAGATCTAGTATAAGAAATTAGATATGCAGGTTTAAGAAGTATTTCAGTCCAGCAGTTCTTTGCATTCATTCGGCGGAATTATCAGTAATTTTGCGTGATTTTCGTCAAGGACTAATTTGTTAATGAAGATATCATCTAAATAAACATATCTCAATAATCTTCCGTATTTGTCTGTTTCAGATATGTCTTTTTCCATGTATATCTGCTTTCCAAGAATGAGATTCTGAAGGAAAATCTTTGATTCTTCATATCCTTCTTCTCCTTTTTCAGGAGCATCCACGCAAATTAACCTGACTGTTTTTATGCTTTCAGAATTCGCATCATAATACTCAAATGTGTCTCCGTCTATTACGTTTACAGCAGTGTTATTTTCAATTTCAGGAATTTCATTTGTTTCATAAACAAAAAATATGAAAAAAGATAATGACAGGAGAGCTACAATAAAAATCGCAAGGGTAACTATCGGAGTTTTTTTCATATTCTTACAACGAATTGATTGATATAAATCTTTTTGCTATTTAATACAGACTACTAAATATTTATAAAACAGGATAAGCTAAATAATTATAAGAGGTAAAAATGGCATCAGGACAAATATCTGCACTTTTATTGCCTGCTCTTTTAGGTGGTGTTGGAGGATTGACAAGAGGGCTTGTTGGATTGCTAAAGGCAATTTCACTGAGAAGAAAAATCCTTTGGGGATATTATGCAGTAACTGTTTTAGTTGCTGTTATCATTGGTATCTTCGTAGGAATAATTTTTAATTTTGATTATAGATTATCTCTTCTTGCAGGATATGCAGGAACAGATATTTTGGAAGGAATCTACAAAAGCTTTCAGGTGCAGAAAGTTTATGTTTCTTCTGCAAAGAAATAAGTAAATTAATGAAAATGGCCAATAAGAAATTAATTGATTTCATAAAAGAGGCAAGAAGAAAGGGATTTGGAGACATTGAAGTTAAAAAAGCTCTTCTTGAACACAACTGGCCTCTAAAAGAAGTTGAAAAAGCATTTAATATTCTTTCTCCAAAACACACAACCAAAAACCAGGTGACCCTGTTCTTGAATGAAGATGTGATGAAAGTTCTGGAAAAAAGGGCAAAGAAAAATCTGTTTACAGTTTCAGAGCAGATTGAAGATATTTTAAGGAGAAGCACTGTAAGCCAGATGAAGAAAAAATCTCCTTATGAGCCAAAAATAGACGATGCTCTTGTCTCTGTTTTTTCAAGGAAAAGAACAGGGCCGAAGAAGAAGAAGAAGAAGAAAACAAAAAAGAAGAAATAAACTCTGTTGGAATAATGTAATAATTTAAAAGTAGTTCTTAAAGACAATAATGCTTATAAAGAATTTTTTTCTAATTGTGATATGGATTGCAAAAAGAATCTCTGTTTTATCTTTCTAAGTTTAATAATTTTATTCGGTGTTTTGGGTTTTGTTTCTGCTAATACAATTGAATCTTCAACCATGGTTTTTGAAGGAACATTGACTCCAAGCGGAGATGGTTATGAGGGGATAATTGATGCTATTGCTGGAAGTTATTATGTTGAAGAAGGAGACGGATGCACTTGTGAAGAAGAGACATGTACCACACCTGATGGGGGGGAGTGTAACGGAGGATTTGATGTTTATGCAAAGGAAGGTGGAACTGCTTATTATGATGATGAAAACCAAGGAACAATAGGTTCTGACCATGATGCTTATTCTTCAGATGGTGGCTGGGGAAGTTTTTACAGTCCAGATGTTGCGGATTATAATAATTATCAAATTAATTTTATAGATAATAATTGGTATCTTGAATTTAAAGGAGTTAATTTAGGAACCCCAATGTCTGGAGAAATTAATTGGAATTTAATGTATGCTACTGAAACAGATGTTGGAAGGTATAGGGGGGAGGTTCCTGCAGACCCAGATGCAAATGACGGAGATGCAGAAGAAAATGGGGGCGGATCTCAAGCTTGGGATATGGATTGGACTTGGGGTTCTGAAGCAATTCCATTAGAATATTCTGGTTTTGATATTGAAGTAACAAACATTGGTGGTGATGATTATAGAGTAACTTTAACTCCTGCTAATGGTGCTATTACAAATATAGATACTGGAAAGGTTTATGACACAATACAAGATGCAATAAATGATGCTTCTAAAGGAGATACTATTGAATTAAAAGACGGAACTTATGCTCCATTTAATGTTGGGGATAAAACAAATTTAACAATAAAGGCAGCAGAAGGGGAAAACCCACAAATTATTGGGACAAGCGAAAATGTTCCAAGTAATAGAAGAATAATAAATGTTAATGGAGATTATACAAAAATAATAGGCTTAACTATAATAGGAGATGGGAATAAAGATCTTGATACAGGTTTTGTTGGAATCTCAATTCCAAATAGTAATGTTATTATTGAAAGGAATACAGTAAATGATACATTAACTGGTATACAAACAGCAGCATCAAACAGTACAACAAGTTCAGGTAATCAAATTTTAGATAACACAATTTCAAATGTTCTTGTAGGAATTAGTCTGCAGAATGATGGAAATTATGTTGATGGCAATAATATAACTGCAGATGAAGTAGGATTTGGACTTGCATCAAAAAGTACTGATTGGGGAACAAATCAAGTTCAAGCAGGAGAAGCTGCAATAAGTATTTCATATCATCCCGTTTATAACAAATATACTGGAAGTATCCAAGATGGAATTAACGGAGCAAATGAAGGGGATATTATAAAAGTTGATCCTGGGTTATTTGAAGAACTTATAACAATAGACAAGCCATTAACATTAAGAGGTGCAACTTATAATGTTAATAAAAATGGTTATGATGTTCCAATAGATTATGAATGGAATATAAGTGTTGAATCAGTAATTCAACCGCCAGAAGAAGCTAATGATTATAGTGCTATTGTTGATATTGTTGATACTGATGATGTTACCTTTGAAGGTTTTATTGTTCAGGAACTTAATGCTATAGGTAATATTGATGATTCTCTCTTGCGTGTTTATGCTAATACTAAAGAGATCAGGAATATAATTGTTAGAAATAATATTATTGGTCCTTTTACAAATACAGATTATCAGGATGGAACACATGGTCGTATGGGACTTTATATTGTAAATCATCCTTATAGTGATGAATATGGTGTTGTTGATAGCATCTTCTCTGGAAATAAAATCTTTAACTGCAAAGGGAATGGAAATAATATTTTCATTTGGTCTTCATATTCAAATCCTAGTTATGGTGCACCTGGTCCTGCCTCAATGAGTGGAACAATGATTGAAGATAATGAAATCTATGGTGCTCACCGTAGTGGTATTGAAACTGCTGGTGGATATTCTGGTCTCACTATAAGAAACAATAAAATACATGATAATGGTGGTCCAACTATTACAGACAAACCAGAAATTATGTTTGGTAATGGTATTGTCCTTATTCGTGGCTCTGGTGATAGTCATCTTGAAGATAATCCTGGTCTCGGTCCAGAAGATTTAACAATCACAGATAATGAAATTTATAATAATCAAAGAAACGCTATTTATATGGGTCCTATCAACAAGGATTACACTATCACAAACAATAAAATTTTCAACAATGGTTGGGATGGTATCCGTTTAGATTTCACTGCCCTATACCATAATCCTGATTTTGAAGAAGGCGACAGAATACCTTGGGCAGATCAAACTGAAAATATTATAGCGAATAATAATGAAATCTATAACAATGGAGAATATGAGGTTAGGGTTATAGGGGTCCCTACAAATGGATTTATATTAAACGCAGAAGACAACTGGTGGGGAACAAACGATGGAAGTGAAATTGCAACATTAGTTTCTGAAAATGTTGATTATAATCCTTGGATAACTCAATCTTCAGCTCCTGTTACAACAACTCCTAATACTCCAACACCTGTTGATACAACAGGAACAAATACAAGCATTACATTAACAACATCAAGTAATCAGACAGGAACAATTACAGTTCAGCAATCTTCTTCAGATTCTCACGGAGGATTTGGTGTAAGTGCATTAGGAAAATTCATAAGCATTGAATCAACAATTCCAAACGAGGAAATAAGTGAAGTTGAAATAAGAATTTATTATACTGACGATGAATTACTTGCTTCTGGTATTGATGAAACAACTTTAAGATTATATTGGTGGAATGGAGATAGCTGGGGAGAAGTAACACCTTCCGGAGTCAATACAACTGGAAATTATATTTGGGCAATAACAGACCATTTCAGTGATTATGGTGGTGGCGGAGACCCTGATGAAGAAGGACCAATAATTGGAGATCCAATAACAATTCCTTTGTATCCTAATTGTAGTTATGGAACAATAAATAATCCTATCCTTGTTCAAGTTGAAATAACAGATAACGGAACTGGAGTTAATCATTCAAGATTTAATTGGAAATATGAAGGATCAGCTTACGATTATTTTATGCAACCCCTTGGAGAATATGAAGACCTATGGCAAGCAATATTAACAATCCCTCCAGAAGATATACAAGATGGTGTTTTAGTAGAATATAAAATTTATGCTACAGATTATGCAAATAATACCGTAGAGAAAGGATATAATAATTTATTCACATACGACTGCTCACCTCCTGAAACAAATATATCAATAAGCGAGCCAAAGTATGAAATTGGAGAAGATGTATATGTTAGTGGAGGAGCAGAAATAACCTTAAACTGCACAGATACAATAAGTGGTTGTAATGAAACATATTTTATGGTAAAATATGGAGAAGAGATAGTTCAAGATTGGACAATTTACACAGGTCCTCTTCCTATCCCTGAGGATGCAGAAGATGGAACTCATATAGTCTATTATTATTCAACAGATAATGCAGGAAATGAAGAAGGGGAAAAATCACAGGAAGTAATTGTTGATAACACGGCTCCAAATGTTTCAATAGTTTATCCAATAAATGGAATAATCTACAATTCATCAATAAATCAGTTGAATTATTCTGCAAGCGATTCTGGCTCAGGATTAAGTTCCTGCTGGTATAATAACGGAACAACAAATTCAACTCCTGGAGCATGTTCAAATTTCACTTTATCAGGTTCTGTTGAAGGATTAAATAACTGGGCAGTTTATGCAAACGATTCTGTTGGGAACTTGAATTCGGCAACAGTCTATTTCACACAGGACACTATATCTCCCTCACTTAGTTATAATGCAGATACTCCTGAAGATAACTCTTATTTAAATGAAAATTCAATTTTAATTAATGTTTCTGTAACAGAAGAAAATCTTGATTCAGTAGTTCTAAACCTGGATGGTGTAAATGAAAGCATAACAAACAATGATGGAGCAGGAAATTATTGGATAAATAAAATTGACTTATCAGATGGTAATCATTCATTTTATGTATGGGCAAACGATAGTGTAGGACATTTCAATTCTACAGAAACAAGAACTGTAATTATTGATACAATCAACCCATTAATCTCTTATACTACAGGAACTCCAGAAGATAATGCCAACTTATCACAGGACTATGTTTATGTAAATGTAAGTTTAACTGAATTGAACTTTGCAAACATAACTTTCAGCTTATACAACTCTACGGGAATTGTTAATTCAACAAATTACAATACAGAAATCAAAGAGATAAACTGGACTTCACTAAATGAAGGAAGATACAGTTATAATATAACAGTTTATGATTTGGCAGGAAATAAAAATTCAACTGAAACAAGAGAAATTCTTTTAGATACAACAGGACCATCTATTGAAATAACAAATATTAAAGAGGGAGATGATATTTTTTGTTTCCAAAGCGTTACAGCCAGCATAAATGATGAGGGCTCTGGTGTTGATATAACATCTGTGTATGCAACAATCACCAATTCAAGCGGGAGTACTATTGCTAATCAAACCATGGTTTATGATTCAAGCAGAGATTTATGGGATACAACATTTTCTGGCTTATGCTCAGAGACTCCTGTGGGGGACTATACAATAGAAGTTGTAGGATATGATATTGCAGGAAACAATAACTCAGATGAAAAAGGAGTATATTTCCCTAGTGTTGTTGCTGTTTTTTCAGAACCACAAACATGTAATGTTGATTCAAACACTGGCGGGACTTGTACATTGAGCTTCTCTTTCTGGATAAGAGGAGGAAATGCCATTATGATAGACATGTCTGATATTGTAGGAGCAGGGGAGTTGTCACCAACAGAGGTGAATGCTACAATATTTAATGATAAAGGAAGTGCAGCTGTTGGTAATGTTGATGCAGATGGAGATCCAATGTGGAATGGCGGTATCTTAAATGTAAATACTCCTGTTGGATACTTCAACTTAGACCTAACACTACCAGCTAATTTCACAGCTTCTACATCCGTTGATTATTATATTAAACCAGTAATAGTTTAAAATGAAAAAATATATTACTTTTTTGTTTGGTTTTACTTTATTAACAATATTAGCAATGAATCTAGCTGTTGCTGGTAATTATACATGTGAAGATGGTGTATGCGTTTACCATGACGAAATAAACATTAATTCTAATCCTGGGGGGAGTCAACCAGGTGAAACAACCACAACAGGCGGCCCAGGCGGAAGTGCTTTGATCTCTTTCTGGCAATGCGAAGAGGAATGGAGTGAATGCATTAATGGGACACAGACAAGAACTTGTGAAGATTTAAGGGGATATGAAGATAACAAAACAGAAACAAGAGGTTGTATCCCTTCTTTTATCCCTGAAAAAAAGCAGGGGAATGAAACATTAAACACAAATCCTCAACACCTCTTCTCAACAATGACAGGTGCTGTAATCGGAACACTTGGAAAAGGCGGCTCATTATTAGCAGCTATCTTTGCATTTGTAATAATCGCAGGGCTTATTGCCATGGCTGTAAATAAAAAGAAAAAATAGAAGAAAAATGGGCATAGAAATTGAGTTATTATCAGGACCAGATGACAGAGCTTTTGGTGAAAGTATTCCTGAGAAGTTTCAGAATTCAGGAATCAAGAAAGGCGACTTAGTCCTTCTTGTCGAAAGAAACGAAGAATCTCCCAATCTAACTTTATTAGCTGAGTTTAATAAGATAACTCGCGAAATTTCAGATTATCATTATGGGATTTCAGATTCTTTATCCTTTAACGCAAAGGAGGCTTTTGATATTAGTCGTATAAGGATAGGAGAATTAATTTTACCAAAAATTAGAGATATTTCCTCCCTTCCTTTCTTAAGTTTTCACCCACACTATTTTTACTTTAGAGATACAAAAAAGATAATTAAAGCCCTGATGTCTGAAAAGATAATAGGATATAAAAAATAATAAAAAGAAAAAATGAAGAAAAAATACAAAAAAGTTGGTGGAGAAAAAGGCAATTATGAAGTTTTGCATAATGCCATTAAGGACGTAGAAGGAAAAATCCATAAGTTGAGTGAAGAAGAATGGCAAAAGTTTAAGGAAAGTTTTAGAGAAAATTTTTTGATGGTGCTTGGTTTCCAGGAGAAAGAAGAGTATCTAACTCAACAATAAGAGATTTACAAAGAAGAATAGGTCCTAAACTAAATCTAATTAGACTTAAGACTTTATTTTTCCTTTTTTCAGGCAATTCTGGACAGCTTCAAGAGAAAGACAAGCACATTGCATTTTCAAAGGGGTTATTTCTAAGTCCAAAAGTTTCAGCAGGTCTTCTTTTTTTAATTTGCAGACATCCTGGACCCTCATTCCTTTAATCATCTCTGTAAGTTTTGAGGCAAAAACAATGCAAACCAGGCATCCTGTGCTAAAAAAACTAGCGTCTTTGACAATTCCATTTTCAACTCGCAGATAGATGAACATATTATCCCCGCAGATTTTATTTGCTTCAGAATGCTCATGAGTAGGATTTTTTAATTTTCTGAAATTCTTAGGATTCTTCCAAAGCCCCAGAATTTTTTCATTGTACAGTCCTTTCTTTTTCATTTTAATGCTTTTTTTGTTGCCTCAAGAGGAAGAAGCGCGCATTTCGTCCTGGATGAATGTATCCTCGTTCTGAGTAATTTTCTTACGTCATCTTTTCCTAATTTTTTCGCGTCTTCAATTTTCATCCCTCTTAATTTATCTGTGAGGAGAGATGCAGAAACAATGCTCAGGACACATCCGCTTCCGCTGAATTTAGCGTCTTTTATTTTTCCGTCCTTAATAGAAACCTGAACAGTTATTTCATCACCACAGATAGAATTGTGCTCTGTGATTTCATGAGTCGGGCTTTTAAGAGTGCCAAAGTTCTTCGGATTTTTCCATAATTCAATAATATGTTTCCTGTATGCACTATTATTCCTTATTGTTTCCATTTTCTTAATCTCCTAACTTAGCCTCAATTTCCTTTAAAGTATTAACCAGTTTGTCTATTTCCTCAAATGTATTAAATACTGAAAAACTTATTCTTGATACTCCCTGTGGCAGCCCGAGTTCTTTCATCAGAGGCATTGCACAGCAGTGTCCTGCGCGTATTGCAATTCCTTTTTCATCCAGCAGGGCAGAAACATCATGCGGGTGAATTCTTCCAAGACTAAAAGAAATTATTCCTGCATTTTTATTTGCAGCAGGGCTGTAAATTTTAATCTGGGGAACTTCTTTTAATTTTTCAAGAGCATAATCTGTTAACTGTCTTTCCCATTCAGAAATATTTTCCAGTCCAATTTTTTTTAAATATTTAATTGCTTCACCAAGCCCGACAGCCCCTGCTATGTCCTGGGTTCCGGCCTCAAATTTTTCAGGAATATCTGCCCATTCTGCATTTCCCAATTCAACTTTTTTTATCATTCCTCCGCCAAAAGTAAAAGGAGGCATTTTTTCAAGAAGCTCTTTTCTTCCGTAAAGGACCCCAATTCCTGTGGGCCCGAATATTTTATGGGATGAAAATGCCAGAAAATCACATCCTAAATCCTTAACATCAATTTCTAAACTTGAAGCAGCCTGTGCAGAATCAACAATTGTAATCGCGCCTTTTTCCTTTCCCAGACTAACTAATTCCTTAACATTATTTATTGTTCCTGTAACATTTGAAACATAAGTAAAAGATAAAATTGCTGCCCTTTTTGTAATTTTTTTCTCAGCATCTTCCATATCAAGGGTAAAATCCTCTTTGATTTTAATTATCTTCAGCTTCATTTTTTTTCTTTTTGCAAGCATCTGCCATGGAACAAGATTTGAATGATGCTCCATCTCTGTAAGAACGATCTCGTCTTTCTCATCAGGAATGATTGGGGAAAGTGAATAAGAAAGAAGATTAAGGGACTCTGTTGTATTTTTTGTAAAGATAATTTCATTTGAAGAAGAGTTAATGAACTCTGCAACAGTTTTCCTAGCATTATCATACTCTTCCATTGCTTTTTCAGAAAGAAGGTAAA
>Ga0307430_1001211_pt1 | contig 19513 bp, 20 predicted proteins | sample SalMarWE160130MG_FD_202159 | JGI IMG/M metagenome (GOLD analysis project Ga0307430, IMG submission 202159) | Salt marsh sediment microbial communities from the Plum Island Ecosystem LTER, Massachusetts, United States - WE1603-130 | ecosystem: Environmental > Aquatic > Marine > Intertidal zone >...
TTCAACAACAACTCAATCTTTTTCGGATTTCTTTTTATCTCTTTTACAATTGTGGCTGGTCCGAGAATTGTCAGAGCTCCGAGGTCTCCACCTGCAATGGCATTTGCAAGATTACTCTTAACTCTTCCAATGAATCCTGAGTTCTTGCCATTGCCCGAAACAACTGCGAGTTCTATTCCCCTAAAATTTTTCACATGTCCTATCATTGCCATAGTGTCTTCAATAAGTCTTGTTTCTTCCTCTGGTTTTAATCTTCCCTGGAGAATCAGGATATTATTCCCTAAAATAACATTCAGTATTTTTTTTATTCGTAAAGTACTGTCTAAATCTCTTATCTCAGAGTAAGAGATAAATTGGAGGCTGAACCCCTTTATTTTTCCTATCTTTTTTTTCTTTGCCATTTTTTAGGTGGTTCCCTATTAGTGTGCTATATCGTATATGTTAGGGAATATAGTTTTTAACTTTTCTGGATTTGGTTTTTCTCTTTTTTAATTTAATTAATTTTACGCCGCTTAAACTTTCTTCGCTAGTTTGAATATTGATTCGTAGAACTCTTCAATATTCTTTCCATAGCGGGCACTTACTCCCACCACATCATACTCCGGGAATGCTGATTCTATTCTTTTTATGTTTGATTTTTTTAAATCAATTTTATTGGCAACTATCAGCACAGGAATTTTTCTTGCGACAAGATTTCCGATAATTGTTATGTTTACCTGATTATACGGATTTTGCGCGGAATCAAGAACAACCACAACAACATCCATGTCATCAAGCCATTTTATGCTTTCAATAACTCCCTGAGTCGCTTCCTTGGCCCTTGTTTTTGCCTCTTTTTTCTTTAACTTGAATTTCATAAAATTCTCATAATCTATCTTTGTAGCAATCCCAGGCGTATCAATCATCTTAAAGGTCATTTTTTTCCCTTTGTATTCAATTTCAACTTTTTCCTTGAATTGCACTGCGCGTGTTTCGTGCGGGATTTTGCTCACACTTCCTATTTCTTCGCCGGTAAAATCTTTGCATATTCTGTTTGCCAAGCTGGTCTTTCCTGCGTTTGGCGGGCCATAGAACCCCAGCTTCAACTCTTTTTTCTGTCTGAATATCTTAAAAAAGATCTTTTTAAAAAAATTCTTTATCATTTTTGCTACCATACTAATTTTTGTTAAAAAGGCTTATTAAATTTTTGTGTGGTTGTTTGTTATTTTTTAATATCTTCTATGCCTTGGTCTATGATATCCTGTAGGTCCCCCATGTCTTTGTTCTTGCTCTTTCATCTTTTCTTTTTCAATTTTCTTTATCAGCTTGGTTATTGGAATCTCAACCATACCTGTTCTCTTTCCTTCATATCTCCTCATAACATATCTTATCTGCTCAGAATTCCAGTTCGCTTTTTTAAGATTTCTAATTATCTGTTTATTTGTTAAGCCTTTGTTCTTAGACCTGTTTATGTAATGAACCACATTGTAAAGATCATTTCTATGGGGGAAAAGATATCCTTCGTACTTCTTTTTATACCACTGGAATAATAGGATATAGGCTGCAATGCCCAGGATTGCTAAAAGAGCTAGGACCAATATAAAAATGATCATTTTTGGTTTTTTTTCAGTAATTGAGGGCTCTGCAACAGAAAGTCTGCTGATAGAAGGAGAAATAAACACTGGCAGTTCTATAAAATCAAGGTCTTCTGTTGTGTAAAAACTAATCCTTGAAACACTATTGTCTCCGAGAACAGTATAATAAAAACCACTCTCCTGTTGCATGCTTTTGTCAAAGCCAATGCCTTCTAACACAGGAACAAAAACAAAATAATCATAGGTTAAATCAGATTTTTCTTCTGTTTTTAATTCAAGGATGCTGACCAAAGGCTCTGTTCCAGTGTTATAATCTGCAGAAAATTTATTAAAATCAAAGATTACATTCAGATTTTTCAATTGCCATTCACTTATAGCTTTTTTATAATTCTCTTCATTGCTTCCAGTATAATTCCCTCCTGCAACTGTCTGAATAACATCTACATCAATGAATCCTAACTCTGGAAAAAACAAGGAAGAATCAGCCTGCACTGACTTAAATATTGTATTAGGAAGTTTTATTTCAACAAGTTCTTCAATTATATTGTTTAATTCTGCGAGATTTTCTTCAGGAGTAATTGCAGCATTGTATTCCTGTTCAAGCCTTTTAAGCTGTGAGCTTATGTTTTCTATTCTCAAAACAGAATTTATAGAGGACTTCTGGAATAAAGGAAGCCCTGATGTGAAAGAATTTATCCTCTCAATATTTTTATCTATTTTATCTAGGTTAGTTCTTATCAACTCTTTTGGTGAAGTGACATTTATTTCAAAAGTCTTTGAAGAACTCATACCTTTAAAATCTGTTGCACTGACTCTTAAATTATAGGTCCCTGTCTCACTGTAAATATGAACAACTTTATTTATTGTCGTCGTTTCTGTCCTTGTAACATTCCCTACTGTATCAAAAAATTCCCATTCATAATCCTCAACACTTACATCATTTGGCAAGGTTACTTTTACCTCAAATGTTATGGGAAATCCTGTTGTTGTTAACAAGGGGTCAATTGATTGGATTATAGGAACATCTTTTACTTCTATCTCTTCTGAGAAAATTTCCTCGCTGTTCAAGTTTAATCTAAAAGTATACTCCCCTGTTTCTTCAGGCACATTGAATTCTGCTAGGTCAAGATAGATCTTCTGCGAGTTGTCAGAGGTTATCCTTGCAGAGGATTCTGTTACATCATAGAATCTGTGATCCTCTCTTATTCCGGCGTCAGTGTGGTATCTTGATTCCAGGCTTTTCAAGCTTGCTTCCTGTTCAAGTGAAGAGAGAATCTTTATTGGAACAATGCATCCTGTTGAGCAATCAGTTTTTCCGCTGCTTATTCCATATCTTTGAACTAGATATTCATAAATTATGTTTGATAAATATTCTCCATTCGGTAGGGTAGGACCTGCATTTAGACTTCCAAAATTTGCGAATTCTTTTCCCTCTACAAAAATCCAGTATGCTGCTGTTGCTTCTCCTGTAGGAAGATAAGGAAAGCCACAAAGGGGTTCTGGGTCTGTGTATCCTTTTATTCTATAATCTGCGTCACCTTCTAAAGCAGAAATACACACATAATATTCTTTTGATTCAGTCACTAAATAATCTAAGTCACAATAATATTCTTTTCCTGATGTTGAAGTTACTGGAGGCAATGTGCAACTTCCTTTTTTCAAGCCGTTTAAATCATACAAAGAAGCATTAACTGTTGAACTGCCACCGACTCTTTTGATCCATGCTCCAATTCTGAAACCTGGAGATTCTGAAAGATTAATCCTCTGACAAAAACTTCCCGCAGCTTCAAAAACAAATTCAGTTGTATCTTCAGAATCGTCAAAGCATCCATAACTTTTTAATCCAGAACATACACCTGTTCCTACATTACTATTCAATAAATTGATTTTTCCATCATCAAGTATATCTATCTCAAGCTGACTCTGGCAAGAACTTCCTGCAGTGCTTTCCAGGACAAACTTTATTGAATCTACAGAAATTACTTCCCCCTCAAAAACAAGCCCAATAATCTTGGATTCACCGCTTCCTATGTTAAAGTTTTTTGTTGTTTGTGGGTTGTTCTCAGAATAATCTTTCTCACAGTCAATAGGCGTGCACATGTAATTATATCCTGGATTTAACTCAAGTATCTCTTTAAGGCTCATTGATGTTTCTGCTTCACTGTCAAAAGAGGCTGCAAAAATAGAATCAGACGACTCGTATTCAAAACTAATGTTTATCCAGCCAGTAATGCTAAAGTTTGAACCATAAGTCTTTGATATTAGGTAATCCGGATTCCCAACCTCAAACGCTGCCAGAATTAACGGGGAAAAACCAAGCAAAAAAATAAACCCAAAAAAAGAAATAATTACTATGGACTTCAAAGATACAGGTTTTTTTAATCTTCGCGAATCCTTAAATTTTAAACAAGTAAGTCTCATTGCCTCTTTTTAATTTGTAATATTTATCTTCACTAAAAAGCCAATCCCACTTTATAAATTTGTTTAATTTATCTTTCCAAAGAATTAATAAAACAAGAATATTTTTAAAGATGTATTTTGTTATATAAAAGTAAAAGAGGAAAATGAAAAACAAAACCTTGGTTTTGGCGATAATATTTGTTCTTGTTTTAGTGGTTGCTTCAGTTGTTTATGTTTTTTTTGTAGGCGGGCCTGAGAAACCTGACTCTGTTTCTGTCCAATGCGGATTTGCTTGTGAAAGCGGACAGGAAACTGCTTTTTGCACTATAGAGAGAACAGTGAATGAGAATCTGAAAGCAACATGTTATGAACTCGCAACAAAATCCCAATACTCCCAGTATAATGTAGCAACTTGTTCTGAGATATCCTGTGAAAGTTCTGGTGGGTCCTCAACCCAGGAAGATGACAAGACTTGTGTTTCTGGATTAAATAGTGAATGGGTAGATGCTGATGAGAATGAGGAATGCCCTGAAAGAGAAGGCATGATTGTAGAAAAAAGAGATGATGCCTCAGACGAATCGCCTGTAGCAGGACAGATATGCTGCTTTTATTATGACTAATCAGATTTTAGAAATTCTTCCCAGTCTCTGTTTATGCCAAAATAAAACAAGAATATTTTTAAAGATGTATTTTGTTATATAAAAGTAAAAGAGGAAAATTATAATATGAAAAGTTGTTGTTCAAGGTTTTTATTGTCAGGGCTTTTATTAATAATAATCTCACTCTTAAATATAAATTTTATTTCTGCAGACCCTGCTTGTTATGTTGACACTGAAGCTAATTGTAATTATAATGAAGGTATTGTTTTAATACGTATTTCAGGCAGCACAAATGCTCACGGAGCTTTGCAAAGTCAGTCAAACTTTCCTAGCAACTTAGTTGTGTGTTGTCAGGAAATTGGTGAAGGAAGTTATTCCTGCATAGATGATGATGAAGATGGAGAATATGAGAATAAGATTGTTGGTTTATCCTCTGCAGGAAATGCACATTCAGAAAGACCAGAATATAATGATTACGGAAGTGATGTTTGTTATGAATTTTTTGAGAATATTATTGCTACTACTACTAATCCAGGAGGGGATTATATTCCAATACTCTCTTTATCATCAGAAGAAAATGCCCATATTGGCTCTCCTTCTGCCTATTCTCGTGTGGTGTATGGCATAGTTGGTGAAGGAGGTGGTGGAGGCGGCGAATGTTCCCTTCAAGACGCTTATTGGGAAAAAGCCGGAGAAAGAATAGATGAAAATAATAATTATGTTTTAAGCGGAATAAATGTTGAGCTTGTTGTAGAAGGAACAGAATGTGATGAAGAGACAATTGATTTTACGATAACAGAAGATTCTACAAGTAATCCTGGCGGAGAGATATTAGGAGAAACATTCTTAGAAGGGAGGGCAGATCCAACATGGGAAGCTCAGTATATGGAGTTAACAGTTCCAGAGAGAAGACCTCCAAGATACTCTTTTAATGGAGAGGTATCTGGAGGAGGTAGCAGGGTTTCTGATTTATTGCTTACGGTTTATGATAATAGTGACCTAAGTGTAGATATCTGTTATGATTATACTAGTTATTTTGGAGAAGGTAATCCTGAAAATGAGGAAATATGCGATGCAGACCCTTATGATGTTGCTCCAGCCAGTGCTTCTGGTGTGGATTGCGATGCTCCTGGAATAAATTGTTCCTGTACATGGGAGAGTGATGAATGTATTTCAGCATGGACTACTCCTGATGGCACATGTTTTATTGAGAATCAGGAAATAGAAAATGAGTGTGATGAGGAGCCTGTAGGAACAATGACCTTTAGCTGGGAAGCGAGATGGGTGGGACCACTTCCTGTACCATTAGAGTGTGAACCAGATACAAAAACGGTGGTATGTCCTGCTGAGATTCCACTGCCGTTCTTCGGTATTTATAATTTTGTGGCTGCGTTATTGCTTATTGCAGCAGTGTATTTTGTTTTGAGTTTTAGAAAGTTGCAGAAGAAAAAGTGAGAGTTAAGATCACTCCTTCAAAAATTTAACACATTTGTATATAAAAATAGGTGGTAAAACTATTACCAAGCCAATTAACATAAAAAATGATGAAATGCTGTCTCCGATTTCTTCCCCTTCCATATAGTAAAAATCCTTTTTTGATTATTTAAAGATTATCTCATCCCTTGACTACAGCCAAAGGCTTTAATCTGGCAACTTTCTTGCTAATTCCTAATTCATCAACAACTCTTACAACTTCTTCAATGTCTTTATAAACTTCTGGAGATTCTTCTGCCAGAGATTTCCAGCTCCCGGCTTTAACCTCAATTCCTTTTTTATTCAGCTCTTTTTTTATTTCTCTCCCTCTTAATTTTTTTAATGCTCTTGACCTGCTCATGACTCTGCCAGCTCCGTGAACAGTTGAACCAAAAGTTAATTCTTCTGCTTTTTTTGTTCCAACTAAAACATATGAAGCTGTTCCCATTGTTCCGGGAATTAAGACAGGCTGTCCGGTTTTTCTGTATGCTTCTGGGATTTCTTCTCTTTCAGGTCCAAAACTTCTGGTAGCTCCTTTCCTGTGCACACAAACTTCTTTCTTTTTCCCGTTGATAATATGTTTTTCGAACTTTGCAATATTATGGCAAACATCATATAACACATCTATTTTCACATTTGGAAAGAGATATCTCAGTTCTTCTCTTACCCAGTGGGTGATTATCTGCTTATTTGCGAAAGCGAAATTTGCAGCACAAGCCATTGCAGAAAAATAATCTTTCCCGAGTTGGCTTTTTATAGGGGCATTAATTAATTCCCTGTCAGGCAAATCTTTGAATCCATACTTCTCTTCCATTTTCTTGATATAATCTGAAGCAACCTGATGGCCTAAACCACGTGAACCGCAATGAATCATAATTACAACCTGGTCTTTTTTTAATCCAAATGCTTCAGCGATTTTTTTATCAAAAATTTCATCAACATATTGAACTTCTAAAAAATGATTTCCAGCTCCTAAAGTTCCCAATTGTCCGATTCCCCTTTTGACTGCTCTTTCTGAGACTTTACTCGCATCTGCACCACCTATGAAACCTCCTTCTTCTGTGTGTAAATAATCTTCTTTTAAACCATAACCTTTTTCCACGACATACCTTGCCCCGCCTTCTAACAATTTATCCAATTCTTTTTTTGTAATCTGGAACTTGCTCCCCCTTCCTAAGCCAGAAGGGATTTTTCTGTAAAGCGCTTCAACAATTTTTTTCTGGTCTTTTAGAATATCTTTTTTTGTTAGATTTGTCCGCAGTAATCTTACTGAGCAATTTATATCATAACCAACTCCTCCAGGACTTATTACTCCTTTGTCCATATCAAAAGCCGCGACTCCTCCTATTGGGAAGCCGTAGCCGACATGTATGTCTGTTAAACCTATGGAATATTTGAGGATTCCTGGAAGGTGAGCCACATTAGCAACTTGTTTTAAGGAATCTTCTTCAATAATCATTTTTTCAGAAACAAATATTCTCCCTGGCACTCTCATTCCTTTTTCTATTGGCAATTCATATTGATATTTTCCAACTTTTTTTAATCTTTTCTTGTACATTTTAATATATCTGGAATGATCTTAAGTTTTTTTAGTTTCATTTTAAACATCTACTATAACCTGTGCAATCCAACGCCCTTTTTCCTGTTTAACAAACATCTCGTTGTAAGTTATTGCTTTTATATGCTCATTAATTTGATAATTTTCTGCACTATCTCCTAAAACTTCTGCTTTTAATTTTAAATCTTCTTGGATATTAATATTTTTTATTTCTGAAAGAACAAATCTCTCACTATCAAATAAAATCAAAAATTCTTCCAGAAAATTATACAATAAAGATTCATAATCCTTTCCTTTTGCAATAATATTCTTTTTGATTTTTTTTCTTATTTTTTTATCTTCCACTAAAATTTTTTTTAAGGCCAGAGCAGAATTTTCAAAAACTTCTTCCGGATTTTTTCCGTATGCTTGAAATTTTATATCTGCTGTATGAGGCAGGAACTTGAATTTCCCGTTTTTCATTTTATGATTTAAGAAATAAATAATAGTTTATTAAATTACCCCTCTTTTTTCTAGCCTAATCTTAAGAATGTAATTCTGAACAAAAAAGCTTTATTTGTCTGGGATTAAATGTACTGGTTGTTGAAGTTATCACCACAGACTGCGTATAAATATTTTCTTCTTTTAATTCAAACTCGTTTATTTTTTCATCACTTAAAACACACTCGTTTGCAGGATCACATATTTTTGCGACACACTCAAGCCATGAAGGTTTTCTTTCTTCAATTCTCTCTTTTACAGATGATGGGAATTCGTCGTCGTCCCAATCAATTTCTCCGTTTGTGTCAACAATGACCTTCCTTAATATATCATCCAGTTGTATATCTCTTAAAATTAAAATTCCAGCATTACTGATTCTTTCTTCATAATTTTCTTCTCTTACATTAGACCTCTCAACTATTAGGATAATTATAACTGCAACTAATAAAATTGCAAGAAAAGCTTCAACTATTTTTACCCAGCCTTTTTTATCTTTAACTTTTTTTGACATCTTTTTTATAACTTTTACCAAACTTTTATTCTTAAAACACCTATCTCAATTTTAGCACCATCTGTCACATATTTTACAGGGAATTCTTCAGCAAAAATACTCGTTCTTACAGAGGGATCAACAGTGGAAACACTTTCCCCGCCAGCATAAGTAAAATCAAGCCCGAACTCGCTTCCTGCAGGCACGTTTAAATCCTGCTTCAGGTCCTGATAATAGCTTTCATGTCTTCCAATAATCTCAAGTATTTTTGTCTCAAAAGTTTCATTGGTTGTTTTTATAAGACCAAGATTATACTCGGTAAGACATGGACTTTTTAAACCTTCTTCTATAGCGCTGAATTCATCTGACCCATAAACTTTAAAAAAAGTGTCAGATGAATCTTCCCTTTCCATATACAAATCCTGACTGTCCTTCTTTGCCGTGATAGTATTTCCATTTTCATCTAAAATAATAATTCCCTCTCCCATCCCTGTAATATCAAAAAAATTATACAGGTCTGCACAGGTTTGCTGTTGGGTTTCAACAAATATTGAAGTTGTTGTCAGTTCTGCAGAGACCATTTCAATAATTTTTTCTTTTAAAGTATCAAGGACAGCACGTTTGCTTTCTGTTGTCAGTGCCGGTTTAATCATTAAATAAAAGAACATGACAAATGTTACAAAAATCACAAACGACAGAACAATTCCCACATGCGAGCCTTTTTTATTTATCATTTAAATTACCTTTTTTCATTAAAAAATTATTTTTAATTTACCCTCCAAAGATTATATTTGCTATTGTTGAAATGAAGAAAGCAATTATTACGAGTATGAAAGAGTGTCTTACGCCTGATTTGATGCTCCCTTCTGCAAGTTTTCCGATTACTAATCCTGTAAAAAAACCTTGCACTAACAAAAGATAAATGAAAGAGGATGTTACTTCTTCTGGATCCAGAGGCTCAGCTGCTCCTCCAAACCCTCCAATCCCTACCTCGCCTATTCCTTCTCCTGAAGGCGCAATGCCCACAAGGGATGGTAGTATCTGGAACTGAAGAACAAGGATTATAACAATAAAAACAAGGAAAATTATGTAACCCTGAATAATCATGGAAGAGATATCTGCCTTTCTTTCTTTTCTAAGCTTATCAACCATGCTTACAGCTTCGGTAACTGACTCAAGTATGCCTCCGATTTCACCGCCGCTTCTTTCTGCCTGTCCTATAAGTGCCAGTGCTCTGGAAATTGTAGAATTATTTATATCATTTGAAAAAGTCTGCAACGCCTTGCTTAGTGGAATTCCGATAGTAATCTGATTTGCCAGTTTTTTTACATGCCCACTTAAAACTCCGTATGGTTTGTTTCTTACATTAACTATTGCTTTATTTATCGGCGTTCCTGTCTTGACGCTTTCAACAAGATTTCTTGCAAATTCAAGGAACATCTCTTCTTTTTCTGCAGTTACTTTATTTTCGTAAATTAATGAAAATACAAACGGGCTTACCGCTATCAGAAATCCAAGACCAAAAACAAAAAAGAAAAACCGCGTTCCCATAAGCAGAAGCGAAAGGATAATTACTGCGAAGCCAAGTCCGATTCCAGTCCAGTGAATTATTTTTAGTTCCATTTTTATCTTTTTGGTTGTTTTATGTGAAGGAATGCGAGGAAAATAATGTTTATTATTGCAACTGATAAAATCATTATAAGAGATATCATGAAAGGGCTTAGAGAAATCCCCAATCCGCTGATTCTCATCATCATTAAGAGAAGCATTAAAACCATGGGGGCTGCAATGACAATGCTGATATACATATCCATAAATGTTTCAGAGGTCTTTGATTGTTTTTCCATTTCAAGCCTGTATTCAAAGAGCAGACTTTGAGACCTTTTTTCAAAAAATTCAGGCAAATTCCCTCCGGAAGTTATCGTTGTTGCCAGTCCATTAAATAAATCAGTAAGCTTTCTGCTTGGGCTGTTGAAAGCCCTATTTCTTAGTGCTGTGACAAGGTCATAACCATAAACATTTATTTCATTTTGAATTTTTATAAACTCTTTTTCCAGAGCAGGATACTCTTTAGTTGAAGTAATTATATTAAATATTTTGCTTGGTTCTATCATTGAGCTTGAAATTGAAGACATATGTATTGTTGCAAAAGGTAGTTCTTGGTCTATTCTATTCCCTAGAGATTTCCTTTCCATCGACGGGTAAAAGTGAGTAAAAAGGAAAGTCACAGCAGGAAGAAAAAACAAGATCCATATCACTTTTGGAAGCCTTTCTAAGATGCTCTCTCCAATTACTGTGATAAAAGGAGGAGCAGCTGAAAGATTAAAGAATAGGAAAAAGATACTTAAAAAAAATCCAATAATTGCAGATATAAGTGTTGTGAAAAATATAACAGAAATGTAAGCGGCAGGAACAAACTTAATATTTGATTTTACTAAATCCCTCTTTAATTCCCTAAATACCCCTTTTTTCAAAAGAGACATTGAATAATCATAAAATAAATTGCTTGAAGCTTTTACATACCTGCTTGCTTTTCTTTCCTTGACTTTCACAGCTTTTATTTCTTTCTTTCTCATTCTTTTTAAAGTAAGTTTTTCAAGAGGTCCCAATTTTAACTTCTTTTCTCTCTCTTTTGATTCAGTTTGTAGATTACCTGATTGTATTAATTTTTTTGGAATTGTTTGGGAAGAAGAAACTGATTTTTGAGGGGAATCTAACTGTAAAGGTTGTGAAGAAGTGTCTGGAAGAGGTTGGGCAAGTGGTTTAGTGATAAATATCTTTTCTGTATTATCTAATATTTTTTTTGCATTTTTATTTAATAGCTTTTCAAGAGATTCTATTTGCGAAGAAATCATGTTTTTTTCTTCAGACTTCTTAGTGCTTTTTGAATAGCTTATTAAGTTCTGAATTTCCAAAACTATCTTTTTTTGCTGTGAGATTTCCTCACCTATTTTTTCAAGTGATATATTTTCATCTATTTTCACCATTTTTTCATTTTGTGTCTGAAAGAATCTGAGAGATTTTTCTTTGCGCTTGGATTATCTTTTTTTTCATAATATTAAATGTGCCAGAATCTTTTTTTTCATAAGCTTCTTTCATCTTTTCATAAAAATTTTCGAGATCTTTTATAATCTGATTTAGAGCTGAAATATCCTCTTTTTTTATCATATTCAAAAAAAGCAATGTGCGTTATTAAATATTTTCATTTAGAAATAAGAAGTATTAAATCTGAAAATAGAAAATTATCTGAAAATTTCTATTTGTTTACTTTACCCCGTATTTTGTCAGAATCTCAGCGGGCTTTTTGTAGTATTGTGTGATTATGTCCTGAATTTTCTGAAAATCAAAAACATTGTTTTCAAAAAGTTTGTAAATTAAAAAAGTCCTTTTTCTGAATTCAGATTGAATCTCATTTATGCTGATTCCATGTCTCTTTGAAATTTTTTCAAATATTTTGCTGTTTTTCTTGATGTAAAACTGGTTGTTGGACGGATCCCAGACAAAAGGAGTGTTGGTAACTGCAACTCCTTCAGATGTTACATTTATTATTTCAACGATTTCTCTTACCTTCCTTGTTTCTTGTTTTTTTACAGTTGCGTGGGTCATGATGACAATGCAGTCAAGGACATTCAGAAGTGTTGGGGAAAGTTCTATCGGGGGTGTCTCAAGCCTTTTTATAACAGTATCGACGGAATCAGCGTGCATGGTGCTTATAGAAGAGTGACCAGAGGCCATTCCCTGAAACAAAACATAAGCTTCTTTTCCCCTAACCTCTCCAACAATAACATAATCAGGATTTTGCCTGAAAGAACTTTTTAGCAGAGTAAAAAGGTCAATCTCTCCAACATTTCCAGCTCCTGTTGCTCCTCTAACAACTCCTGGTAGCCAGTTTTCTCTCGGAAGGTTTAGTTCACGGGTGTCTTCAATTGAAACAACTCTTGCTTCAGGAGGAATGAAAAAAGCGATAGCGTTGAGAAGAGTTGTTTTTCCAGAAGAAGTCCCTCCTGAGATTAAGATATTCATCTTATACTGGACTAAAATCCATAAATAAGCCAGCATCTCAGGGCTTAAAGTCCTGAAAGAAATTAATTGGGTAGGGGTCCATGGTGTTTTTGTGAATTTTCTGATTGTAAATGTTGGTCCTCTGGAGGTTATATCTTTTGTATAAGTTGCATTCACACGCGAACCGTCAGGAAGGCTTCCGTCAAGAATTGGAGAGGAGTAAGAAATATGTTTCCCTGCTCTTTGAGCCAGCTTCTCAACAAAACTCTCAAGTTTATCACTCTCATTAAAATAAAGATTTGTTTTTAGGCTTCTGAAAATTCTGTGAACTAGATAAACAGGGCTGCCAACACCATTACATTCAATATCTTCTACAAAGTAATCTCTAAGCATCGGGTCAATTTCATTAAATCCTAAAAAATCCCTTACCAAATAATAATATATTTTTCTGTAAGTTTCCTGACTTATATTTATTCCGAGTTCAAAGGCAATAATCTTAAATCTCTTGTCAATATATTCAAGAAGATTCTCAGTGCTCTTTTCAACAATGACATTGAAATCTATCATGTCTCTTAGTGCATTAAGAATTTCCTCCTTGTGGGCTGCTTCTGCAGCATCAAGCACAGGCTCTTCAATTTCATAAACTACTTCGTAAATTTTTGGGTTCCAGTATATATGGACAAACGCAAAAGGCGGCATGACAGAATACCTTACATCAATTTTTGTTTTATCCTTTACTCTTTTTACAGGAGGAAATGTTGGCAATAGATTCACTTTTGGTCTTTGATATTCTTGTATTGTTGTCATTTTCACTCTTTTATTCAGTTCAATTCATATTGCTTCTATGTTTATAACTTTTTTATCTCCAACCTCTCCTTTATCAGCAATAAGTATTTTATAAGGTGTCGAAGCGCTGTTTAATTTTCTTAAATCATCAACATTATTATATTTTATGTTGTAATCATTTTCATAATCTATTGTTAAATTGACGTCATAAATTCTTGCTTTTTTCTCAGTAAATACTTCTATTTTGCCAATATTGATAGTTATTCCCGGTTCGCTGTATTCATACCTGCTCTCCAACTCAAAAAAAATTTTGTCATTCTCTCCGTCTATGTTTAGTGCCCCGTTACCTATCTTTAATGTTATTACTCTCTGATTTCCTGGGCCTCCGAGATTTTTTATAATCTGGTCAATTTCTTCCAGGACACCTATTGACTGCTCTATTGTTCCCTTGTCCTGAATTTCTTCTATTTTTGGTCTTGCGAAAGTTAAGACAAGACCTATTAATGTAAAAGCAATCAGAGTATAAATCACAGTTTCAACCCAAATTTGACCTTTCTTACTCTCAAAATTATTTCTTAAAAAACTTTTTTTACTTCTTTCTGCAAGAGACCTCTTTTTTTTATTCATGATAATCTAAGTCAGAATTGGTTTTAATATTTTTTCATTTATCATTTAGACAATAAATTTTTTCTGACCATATTCCCAAATCTAGCAGCTTTCAATCTGGACCATTGAATCTGAAACATCACACTGAACTCCTTTAATCACAGGGGAAATCTGTATTATGCTTGGAGGCCCTATTAGTTCAGCACCCCTCATGTCAAGAACATATGTAAGGCCTTCATTTTTTCCAGGCAGTTTTAAATCTCCACTGCTGGGCCACATATCTAAATATTCAACTGCAGCATCATTTCTAATCCTGAGACTTTTACTGGTTCCTCCTGCTGAAATTCCTACGAGAATCTCATCAACCTCAACATCACCAATGCTTATAGAGAAAACAGTCTCATTTGAGGGAGCATCGTAGCATGTGAATCTGTCATTAAGAGTTACTTTATCATAAATTTCAAAACATGCTCCTGCTTCTCCAAGTTCACCTTCAACCATTCCTTTAACATAAACCCAAATAATAGCTATAGCAGCAACTGCAAGTGCTATCAAAATAACTGTTGCAATTATTGCCGATATCCCCTTTTTATCAGAATTTCCAAAAATTTTACTCTTTCTTTTTTCTGTAAACATTATATAAAATTAATTATTTAATTCCTCTTTAATTTTGACTCTAATTTTGACTTAATCTTCTGAAATTTACAAAAGTTCATATCCATGTCGGTCAGCACAAATATGAGTTTCTTCTGTTCCTCTTGGAGAGGTCCCTAAAAGTACAGGGATTAAAGTTATCTGGATTGGATTCTCTTCTCCTATAGTTCCTGAAAAACTTCCTCCTTGTCTTAATCCAAGTTCTGGCCAGCCAACGTCCATTTCTTTTATGTCTTTTGTTTGATATTCTCCTGTTTTAGATATTTTAAGATTCATGCTATAAATTGGAACATTCCCAGAATTTGAAACAGAAAGGGTGCCTGTTGCAGAATCATAAGTGGCTATAAATTTAACATCTTCACAAACAAGCTCTACATTCTGATCACCAAATTTGACTATGGCTTCCTGCGTGATGCTTCTAAACCAAAGAAAAACAATCAGAGCTATAATCACAACAAGTGCAATCAGAAGAACTGTTGCAATAACCGGTGAAACCCCTTTTCTATTCATTTTAATATAACTCTTTTCTCTTTTTTAAATATTTTCTATTCTATTAATCAGGTATTCCTGTGATGTTAATCCCATCTACATAAAAATCATCCCAATCACTTCCCATTTCTCCTTCAAACCTTATCTCTACAGAATCATCAAAAGTATATTCACTACTTATAACAGTAGCACTTTGTTCTAACCATATGTCTTCTGTAACATGGTTACCACATTCAGAACCCCCCCAACTATTTACTTTTATATTATTTATTTTTAGTTCCACACATTCATTGCTTCCAAGACCCCCCCAAAAACTACGGTAATATCCCCACCAACTTATTGTAACACTTTCATATCCAGTAAAATCAAAGTTTTGTGCAGTTATCGAGGAGGTAGTATCATCTTGCAAATGGAAGGACCATAGACCTTCTTCTGCCCCATTATCCTGAACTTTACTTCTTGCATTACTCCTGTCTGAATCAGAACCAGTATCGCTCCAACCTTGGGCTCCGGATTCAAAACCAAAATAACCTATTTGAACTATAGGACACTCCCCGCAATCTCCTGGGCAATTTGAACATGTTTCTCCAATATCTTCATTACATCCCTCTATTCCACAGCAATCAAGGATATCACAGTCATTGGTACAGCCAGCAGTGCATTCCCCAGAATCACAAGTTTCATCACCGCATTCTTCTGGAGGCTCTTCTTCCTCACCACCTTCTCCAACTGTTTGCTCAACCCTTGCACCTCCACAGCTTACAAGTCTTTCCCTTTCTCTGTGTTCCTGACGTCTTATAGGAATTATTGAAACAGAGTAAGGCTCGCCGTATTCTTCCGGAATGTTGAAAACATGTGTTGCCTGGTTCTGCGGTCTGAATAAATTTATATCCTGTTGTAAATCAAATGAAATATAACCTGAAAAATTCTGTGCAGGAAAACTCTTTTCTTCATCTAAACAATTCCATATTCCTATAACAGCTAAATCCTGTTCAGAATCATTTTTTATGTTTATATAGTAACCATCAATGCTGAACCTTCCGTTATTGGTCATTGTCAGGCTAAGTTCTTTTGTGTCGCTGTCAAATGTTGCATTATTTAAAAAAAGGGAAACGCCGTCAGGGCATTCCATAGCCTGTGCAGGAACATATGTCCTTAGCCACTGAAAAACAATAGAGCTTATTACAACTGCAAAAACTACGAGCAAGACATAACCTATTAAAGGGCTGATTCCTTTTTTCCCTTTCCCTCTTTTTTTTGAATTCAATCTCATCTTTTCTTTTTATCAGGTAAATTGACTTTTTATAATTCACCTTTTTTATCCTGTGATTATGTGTTCTTCATCTCCTATTGATTGGGAAATGACAAAATAAAAATTCTTTCCCTCAGATATTGGAAATCTGTATGTGTTATCATCAATCTTAAGGATTACTTCTTCCTCTCCTTCAAGATAAATGTTTTTTGTAAACTCCCCGACCAAATAAGTTACCTGTTCATCATTTAGATAAACAGACCGTTCTTCTGTTTGGTATCCTGAAACAGTCATGCTATCCTGGTCTCCAAAAATAAAGTAATGGCTTTTTTCTCTTTTAAAATAATCTCTGTATGTTTCGGTGAAGTTTATTAGAATCTCATCAAACAAAGACTGTCCTAATCCATTAACCAGTCCATAATCCATAATATATGAGCTTTCTATTTTTATTTCCTCTTTCAAATAAGAAATTTCAGGGCCAGATTCTTTTATTATGTAGGTTGAAATAGCAGCAACCCCTATAATTAAAACAGCAAGTACTATCCCTGCAATAAGATAAAACTGGCCTTTTTTATCTGCCTCTTTTTTCATAAGCAAAATAAAGTAAAAGAGTTTATTAAATTAGTGTTTAGATTTTAAGTTAATAATCTTCTTTAAATATTAAACCATATTCTGCCAACAATCCTTAAGTATTCTATCAAATTTGAATCAAGTAACTTATGTCTTCGCGAATTAAACTCTTTTATTCCATTTGTTGTCAATTTAGATTCAGGTATTCTATTTACTGGATTAAATCCTTTAGTTAAATAGCCCATACTCATAAAAGATTCATATACTGGGTCATCTTTAATACTCTCTGTTTCTCTTCCACCTAAAAATGAAGCAAGAAAAAGAGTTTCTTCGCAATACCAGCTATAATTTATGAGGTGGTTCTTATTATCGTTAGAAAGAGGGGAAGGTTTACCTTTTTTATAATCAATCCTTCTTTCGATACCATCACTTTCGCCCATAAAATTATTAACCTGATTATTCTTTATAAAAATTATCGTCTTTAGAAATATATTAGTGTAGACTCGGAAGTTTGCTTAAGAATCATCAGAAAGCTACCTTCATCCTTCCTCGATTTTGCAACCCGCCAAGCACCTTAACAGATGTTTAGGGCTGCTCCGATCAAGGCCTGACCCGTTTCGCACCTGCAAGATCGAAGCGGACAAAACGTCAACGTCCGGATAAAGACTTTTTGATTCATCCATCACGCCCTTCCTTGCAGTCTGCCATAAAGCCCATTTGCAAAAAGCGGGGGGCTAACCCGCCAACCTAGTCTACAATAAGTTAGATTAATTCTGATTTATAAAGCTTTTGAGATGTGGACTTAATTTCTAAAAAGAGTGCTTCTTGCAAATCCAAAATATTTAAATACTAAGTAAATCTTATTAAAATAAAGTAAACTTAACAATTAATAAATAAAAATAATGCTTACTAAGTAAATGGTAAAAGAGAAAAATATAAAAAAATTTTTATTAGAAATTCCTGAAGAAATCTGGAACAAATGGAAAAACACTGTGCCTCGTTCTATTTCATTAAATAAAGCATTAATTGAGTTATTAAAAAAAGAGGGGAAAAAATGAGAAAGATTTTATTACTTCTAATAATGGGAATTTTTCTGATTAATCTAGTCTCTGCGTCTCGTTTGCCAACAATTAACGGAGATGAAGATTCTTGGGGAAGCGTTCTTAATGATTTTTTATCAAGAATTGCGGGGGATGATGCAATAGAATTAAATCTGACAATGGTTAGTGGAAAGAATATTTATCCTTCTGCAATAAACACTACGCATATCTTTGATGGAACAATAAATTCTAGTGATTTAGGAACAGACTCTGTTAAAGATGATGAAATAGATTACACTGAAGTAACTATCTCAGATTTTACTAATGATGCTAACTATCTGGACAAAGATGACGGGGGAGTAATTGACGGAAGTTTGATTCTTAATGGAAATCTAACATTAATAGGAAATTATTTTAACGCAACTGTAACTAATCAATATTTGAATGGTTCTTTTTTTCCTGATAGTAGTAATATTTTTGATATTGGAAGCAGTTTATCCAAATGGGCAAATTTGTTTGTTTCAAATATTTATGCTTCAAAAATATATGCTAATGACTGGAGCAATGTTTCAATAACAGAATCTCAAATAACTGATTTACAAGGTTATCTGACAAGTGAGTCAGACCCTGTTTATTCTGCTTGGGACAAGGACTACAATGATTTAATTAATCAACCAACAATTCCTGTTTTGTGGGATGAGGATTTTAATACTACTGGAGACTCTAGGTGGGGAGGAGGGGGTTCGCAAATGTCTGTTGGGGGGAATTATTTATACAATGACACCACTACAATTTACTTTAATGAAACTCATCTTAATTTGACTGGTGATTCAAGATGGCTCCTAAACACAGGCGATACAGCGACAGGGGATTATGATTTTACATTAGGAAATATCAATATTGGAGAAGGATATTCTTACCTATATGATGAAGTTCAGGGTTTGATGTTAAGTAAAGGAGCTTCTGATAGTGTTTATACAAGTACTTTTGTTGGTGAAGGTGCTGGAAATACTACTGCTTATAGGCAAACAGCTTTAGGTTATTATGCAGGTTATTCAAACACAGGAAGTTATCAAACAGCTTTAGGTTATTATGCAGGTCATTCAAACACAGGAGATTATCAAACAGCTTTAGGTTATTATGCAGGTTATTCAAACGAAGGAAATTATCAAACAGCTTTAGGTCATTATGCAGGTTTTTTAAACACAGGAAGTTATCAAACAGCTTTAGGTCGTAATGCAGGTTTTTTAAACGAAGGAGGTTATCAAACAGCTTTAGGTTATTATGCAGGTCATTCAAACGAAGGAAATTATCAAACAGCTTTAGGTCATAATGCAGGTCGTGAAAACACAGGAGATTCTCAAACAGCTTTAGGTTATAATGCAGGTCGTGAAAACACAGGAGATTCTCAAACAGCTTTAGGTTATTATGCAGGTTATTTAAACACAGGAGATAAAGTTATTGGTGTAGGATATGAAGCAACAAAAAATAATACTGCTAATGATGTGGTAGCAATAGGCTATCAGGCAGGAAAGGATAA
>Ga0307430_1001215_pt1 | contig 19499 bp, 17 predicted proteins | sample SalMarWE160130MG_FD_202159 | JGI IMG/M metagenome (GOLD analysis project Ga0307430, IMG submission 202159) | Salt marsh sediment microbial communities from the Plum Island Ecosystem LTER, Massachusetts, United States - WE1603-130 | ecosystem: Environmental > Aquatic > Marine > Intertidal zone >...
TTGATTCGAGGCGTTTTCACCTAACACGAATTGGATGAAATCGAATATCGATGTGAACATAGGAATTTCACTCGGAGATACCATGACCGTGTAGCCTGATCCGCCAATTCTCGAGGTGAAATAAGTGTGGTGACTCCAACCGATGCTCATGTGATCGACCCACATTTGCTTCATCCCCTGCGAGCTCTCCAATATCACCCATTCCGCCGATTCCTCTTCCGGAATGTATTGGCCGCCGGAATGGAAGCTTGCATACGAAGTATTCGAGACGCCGCGGCTGTAAGCGGCATTTTGGGAGGAAAGCTTTGAATAACTCCACCAGCCGGCAAATAAGACAAACATCAGCAGCAGCACCATCAAAGGGGCCAGCAGGACGAATTCGATCAGGGCCGAGCCCTTCTCGTTTCTTCGAAGGCGCTTCTCCGTTGGGGCCGATATCATGGACTCCCTCCATGGAACTCCCACACCGGATATATCGTCGAGCCTTGTACGGGGACGCTCCAGTTGATCGAAAACGGCATCCAGGGGATTTCCACCTCTCCCGAAACGGTCAGGATTCTGGCTTCGGGGAAAAGATCCGACTCCCAATTGCTGATGGACAGGTTGAGATGCGTGTTGTTCGAAAGGCGGCTTGCGGAGGTCTGCACGAATTCCTGGCCCCAACCGGGCTGTACGCTTTCCCGCGAAGCGGCTTCCAGCGAGACGGGCGAGGTGATGATGTGCCCGTACCACACAGTGGCGATGGCGATCATAATCAGAAAAAAGGCGAACAACAGCCAGAAGACGTAGATGAACTCCAGCGTCGCCTGCCCTCGTTCGTTCTGTTGGAAATGCTTCTGGAGAAAACGTTTCATCGGAGTGATCGCCCCCATTACCTGGATGAAGAGTTCCGGTTTGTCCGATAAAGTCAGCTTCGACTTTCTGGTTGGATCGCGACTTACCAGATTGCTTCGGCCTTCTCGATCGCTTTATCGCGGATGATGGCAAAAACCACGATGACGATGATCACGACCACGGCGGCGATGGCGATCCATTCCAGCGTATCCTGCCCGGATTGATCGCCCAAAATCCCTTGCGATAGGTGTTTCTTCATCATGTGTCTCCTTCGAATCGGTTGTGCGTGGATGGGCAATTTCGACCGCGAGTATGCAATGACTCTAGCATAAAAACGGGCTTCCATACGGGACATCGGCGTCCCTTCCTTCGACTTCACTCGTTGCTGCGCAACTCGTTCCGCTCAGGATGATTGAATGGGTATGAGTGGATGCGTTGAATGACCCCGAGTGAAAGCGAAGCCCTTCCTTACCCATCATCCTGAGCGGAGGGCGAAGCCCGTAGTCGAAGGACCGCAGTCGAAGGACGGTGATCGAAAAAGGTTCATTATTTTCTCTGAATGGTGTTGCGATATGCTCCTTCGACTTCAGACCTCGCTTTGCTAGGTCTTCCGCTCAGGATGAAGGGAGGGATATTGGCTGGCGGTGGATAAGTATCCGCAGGTGTTCATGAAAGAATGAGAGCCAGAGATAAGAGATGAAACCGATTGTCGTTGTGGCGTTTTACGAAGCGAAGATTGGCAGATTGATATCTGCCGGATACCGGTTGCGGATGAATATCCGTAACCAAAACAAAGCGAGATATTGGGCTGAGGAGGCCGAAACCCAACCTGCGGACTGTGCCTTCCGATCAAGGCCGTTCCGTCAGCGTCCAGAAGGACAGGGTTACAGCGGAGTACTGTTCCCCTGTTATGTCATCATATCCATTTTCTGTCTGGACGAACTCGAGCCATATCATGGTGGGATCGGCCTCGAGCGTGGGGAGGTAGAAGTAGAGCCAGCCATCGTCGGGGCAGTCGACGAAAGGAGCCGCATAATCCCCGAGTTCGTACCCCTCGGTGTATGGATACGAAGGTGTATAGGCAATAGGGTGTTCTCCCAAATCGGGATAGGCGATACGGAAGGAATTCCCGCGAGGCCCTTCATATGCTGAGCCGCAGGTTTTGTCGGGGTTTGCAATCGGAGGCTCGACGTCGATCTGGATCATCACCAGGCTGCCGCCGGGCGGGATGACGACGGTGTCAAGCGCTCGTCTTCCTTTCTCGAGGCCTTCCGTTATGTACCAGAGCGCATCGGCAAAATATGTATCGCTGGGTGGGGCGTAGATGCTGACGTTGTCTCCACCCGGAATGATGCGAAAGTCGACGGGCGTGATCGTTCTTCCCAGGATTTCCGCGCCTTCATTCAGGTAACGCATCTCGGGCCAATCGAGCTGGTTGCCGTACACGAGTCGATCGAGGTCCTTGCCATACACATTGACTGGCGGGATCGCCAGGGCGAGACGTTCTTCCGGAGACAAGTCCGGTGTGGGGGGAATGGTTTGCAGCGTGTCGGGCGCAGCGGGGTTCTCCGCCGCCACATCGTCTTTTGCGGCGAAGCTGATCCACCCCAGGATGCATATAAATCCCAGGAGGTAGATGACTGTTTTCTTTCTGTCCATACGGACCCCCTGATTGCGAGATCGCAATCCGATTTGAATCTTAGCGCTTCACTACGAAAATGTAAAAGATACTGTTACCGGCTTTACATGGAGACGATTCCCCGATTGTCTCCAGCGTATTAATCGGCGATGATTTCGTTTAGCCCCTCGATCAAGACCGCCATTTCTTCCGGTTCGAGCTTCCCAACGCGGTCGCCCAATCGCGCAGTCGACAGCGTACGAACCTGACTTATTTTAACCCATGATTCCTTGGGCAGGCCGCCGCTCAACTTGTGAGTAAGAGGAAAGCCAGCCCGTTGTACCCGACTCGTGATCGCCATGACGATGACCGTACCGGAGCGTTCATTGAACACATCCTGGCTGATGATGACGACCGGGCGAAGCCCTGCTTGCTTGTGTCCTCGCACCGGGTTGAGATCGGCCCAGTAGACATCCCCCCTCAGTATTCTGGCCATTCCGCAAGGTCTCCTGCCAGCCCTTCATCCGCCAGCGCCTGCTCGAAGGCAGGGTCCAGTTTCGCGCTCTCCACGGCGAGGCGAGTGTGTTCGATTCTCTCCAGGCTGTATGCGACCGCTCGCTCGACAGCGCTGCTGCGGCTCGGGTACTTCCCCGCCGAAACCAGACGATCCAGGCGCTCGAGTAAATGCTTCTCGATCGTCACGGCAACCTTTTCTTTGGGCATAACGCACCTCGGGTATGATATTGTATCATACCGTCTTAGAATGCGCCCTCGAACAGCAGCAAGGTGATCGGGACAATGGTGACGATCATGGTTGCCACCAGCATGAAGATGATGGTTAGGAAGGTGACTTTGATTCTGGATTTGTGGCCTTCTTCGATGATTGAACGTACGAGCATCTGGCGCATCGAAGCGGCGCGTTCGCGGAAAGGCTCTTGCACGGCCTCGCCTTTCTGGATGCCGGTGCGCAGCAGCTTGAGGAACTCATCGAACTCCGGCGTGGGCGGGAGTGTTTTCTGCACGTTTTCCGTGACCACACTGATCGGTTCTCCGGTGCTGACCTGGGCGGCGATGGTTTCACAGGCGCTTCCGAATATGCCCATCTGCGCGACTTGCGACAGCGCTTCCATCAGATCCGCACCCGACTGCAGATAAATATGGATTTGATCCAGCCCGAAGCCCATTTCTTTCTTGAGACGGATGCGTCTGCGATCGATGGCGTTTTTAAGTTCGATGTCGGGCAGTATGAAGCCCAACAACGCGCCGAGGCAGGCGAAAACAGCAATGGGCACCAAACCCATGGTAAGTCCCAGTACCTGATTCAAGGCTATACCGATAACGATGCACAACATCATGAGCAGGCAAGCGGCGAGCATGCGGCGGGCATAGAAATGCACTTCCGATTCGAATCGCCATCCGGACCGCCGCAGCGTGTCTTCCAGATCGCCGGATACGGGTCGAATACGCTTGCTCAAGTCCACGAAGAAGGCCCGGAAGATCGTACTTTCTGCCATGCCGGTGATGCGAGGTCCAGCGCCGTCGTCCCGAATGCGGTGGGTCAAGGATTGCATGGGGATGCTGATCGATGCGGCCACCAGGAAGATGCCGATCCCTGCCAACAGCGCCAACGAGAGGGATAAAAACAATGATGAGTCCATAGCTGTCTCCTAGTCCGGCTGGATTTCCAGTACTTTGCGAACGTTGCGGATAATGCGCATGGTCAGGATGAAGCCAGTCGCGGAGAGAGCGTAGGAGAAAATCTGGATCATCTGGCCGGTTGCGCTGGCGTATATCGGATCGGTGGCGGGAATGGCGGTCCGGAAGAAGAGCACGAAGATCGGTGGACTGATCGTCACGATGCTGGCGGTCAACCTGGATTGGGTCAGTTCGGCGTCCATTCTCCTGCCCGTGTCCGCCATGTCCCGGATGGCCTGTTTCAGGGGTTGAATCACTTCTTGCAGGGGAAGCGTCGTTCCGCGCACGCTCCAGATCTTGAGCGTTTGCGCCATCAACCCGAGGGAATAGCTTTGCCTGCGTTCCACGATGTCTTCGAAGGCAGCCTCGACTCCGGCGCCCTGGGATAGTTGATTGGAGATCAGCATGAGGTCATCTTTGATGATCTCCGGGCAGGTCTCCGCGGCGTGCGAGATGGCGCCTTGCAGCGTAGGCGTGAGTTGGGCGCCGGCCGAGATGCGGTCGCAGGTATCGGCGATGGCTTCTTCATACTCGAGTTTCTTAGCGTCCCGCCGCAGACCGAGCCAGAAGTAGTAGAGGAAAAAACTCCCGCAGGCCATGAACAAGGCGACAAGCAGCCCTCCGCTGATGACGACACCCAAAGCGAATGCGATTAAGGAAATAAGGATCCCGACGCGGATAAAACCGGCTGGAGTGACCTCAAGATCGGCCTGGGCCAGGGCGACGTTGAGGCCGCGGTAGCGGAGGTTCCGATAAAACGAGTCCTCCGGTTCTTCTTCCGCCACTCTCTCTTCGGTGGTTTTCCGTAAGGCGGTGAGACGCTTGAGGTCCCGTTTGGGTGCCTGATAGCGTAACGAAATGACGATGAAAAAACAGCCAAAGCCAGCGGAAACAGCAAGAAGGATATTGGTCAGCATAAAGTACCTCCTGGTAAAACCATTCCCCGATCATCTCCCACCATCACGCTGCCGAATAAACGTTAGGGGGAATGCCTGCGATGCGGAACAAATCGTCGTGAGAAGAATCCGTCAGGGGTCCTTCCAATTTGCCACGGTTCCCAGACCGTTGGAAAATTGGCTTCACCTCGGGTTCATACGATGTTCCGACTTTTCTAACCTTACCCGTTAGTTCGGCGATCGTTTTTACGAAGCGGTTGTTTCCGATCATCTCGATCGATACGGCGACGTGGAGTGTGGAAGCAACCAGGTTTGCGGCCCGGTATGCATCCAGGTGTCGCCCGCGTTCACTTTGTGAAAGCATCAGGAATATGCGTCCGAAAAGCTCTTCCACCCCATAGGCATGCAGACTGGTGAGCCCATTCTTGTGGCCGGTGTTGAGTGCGTTGAGTAAGTCGAACACTTCCGGCCCTCGCGCCTCACCGAGGGTCAGCGCGTCAGGCCTCTGGCGCAGCGCCAGTTTAACCAGATCCTCCTGCGGTATCTCTCGCAGTCCTTCTACGGTCGATGGACGTGTGCGCAGATAGAGTACATTCGTTGGTTTTTCCGTATGCGGGTGAAGATCGATCTCCGGGGTGTCCTCGATGATCAGGATTCGATTTCCTTGCGGAATTTTCCGTCCAAGCGCCATCAAGAGCGTGGTCTTTCCTGATCCCGTAGGACCGATGGCAACTATATTGCCGCCAGCCAGCACGACGGCATGCAGATAAAGCGACGCTTTTGGCGAGAGCAATCCTTCCACATCGCCATCCAGCAAGCTCTCGTAATCGACGGGAAGCTCTTTATTTTGTGTCTCATTCTTGGCTGTGCATGGTTGAATCATGTCTTCGAGTGTGATGTCTTTTACCCTGGGGATACGGATGACAGCCGTGGGATGGGGCGTGGCGACGGGATGGGTCACAACGCTGATACGTTGTTTTCCTTTTAATACTGCGTCGGCGATGGGTGTGACCAGGTTGGCTTTGCGATTGGAATGCGCCAGGCCACGATTGAGAATTTCCAGCAATCGGTCAGCCGACGGGAAGGTCACATCTGTTTTTTCCCAATGCCCATGACGATATACCATGACTTCCGCCGGCCCGTTGATGGCGATGTCTTCAACGGTGGGATCACTGAGCAGTGTGTCAACAGCTCCCATGCCGAGAAGATCGGCCAGAACCATTTCTACGAATTGTTCCTCGGGGAGCATGATGCGAGATAGGTTCTTAGAAAGTGCTTCCTGGTTGAAGGCGTGATATATTTCCTGCGCTGTGCGAGAGGCTGCCTCGGTGACTAGGGGACCGGCGTTGTCGATTTGCTGGGAATTAAACTCGCCCGCAATCCGATCGCGCACCTTTTTCAAGCCGCTTTCATATGGGGCTACGCCTTCGATTGCTTGTTGACCGAGTTTTGCTGCATGATCATCTTCGAATCGCATCTTTACCGCCATCTATTTTTCTTGCGTTCGCTTTTCAACCTTTCCGACCATGCGGCGGAAATTGGTGAATAGAACTGGCCGGCCAGTTGAGCGAATCCGTGAAGGGTTTGTTCTGTTTCTTTGGGGTTCTTCTTTTCGTTGATGTATTTGGCGAAGTAGGATTGACTTTGATTCCCGGCACGTGTGATGTTTCCAGTGCCGTCGTTGGCGATGATGCCCATGGCGGTGACCCCTGCGTACTTCGACGCTTCCTTTAATGAAATCCCCAGATCATCCTGCCACTTGTTAATCACCAGACCGACGCGATCGAGGCCGACACCATACTTTGCGACGATGCTTCGATGTATGGCCTCCTTGATGTCTGCAAGACTGGTGAGATCGGGTTCGCATACCGCAATGATGAAGTCGACGCATTTGAGTACGCCAATATGTGTACCGACGTTGATGGAACTGCCCATGTCGATGACGACAAAATCAAACTGGCGTTTGAGGATGGGGATCAACCAGATCATGAAATCCATACCGGCTTCGCCGAGCAAACTCTCGTTGAGTGATTGTTCCATATTGACAACGCCGGGAAGGACTTTCAGGTTGCTGGTTCCTGCAAGGGGGACCAGATAGCCGAGGACCTTCTTAAGGGCATCGGCTTCCAGAGACGGGTGTCCCTTGTTGGTATGATAGGTGGCGGCTGCATTTAATATGCCGTGGGGGACATCTACATTCAATCGCAGTTTGACATGACCGCCGTTCATGTTGGCGTCGATGAGAGCGACTTCCCGTCCTCCGAGGGCGGCGAGTGTGGCGGCCAACTCACAAGCGATAACCGTTTTCCCTACACCGCCTTTGGGTGAATAAACCGCGATGGCCGATCGTTGCCACGAAGTCGCCCCGGCCGCAGCGGTGGCGGCTTTGATCGCTTCAGGAGCTCCGGCTCCCCAGGCGCCTTTTCCCCATGCCTGGGATACCTGCTTGTATGCTGCTGGAAGATCCTGGTCGAAACGATCGTACAGGTTGGGGTTGAGTGGAAAGGTATACGTAGCGTCGAGATTGTAACCGAGCAATTGCTCCATCTCTGTCGAGCCTGCCTGTGCGAGGCCGACGACGACAAATGGCTCGGCAGCCTTTTGCCGTAGATGGACGATCTGGGAAAGCTCAAAACCGTCTACATGCGCATCGATGAGTACCACTTGCGGTTTCATCGAGAGCAAGATATCAACGGCCTTGGCAATATCGAACAGCGGCAAGAGTGTGACGAGGCGCACTTTTCTGTCGGTGGCAATGTGCATTTGTGCGTTCATCTGTGCACTGATTTCCGGTCTTGCGAACAATAACGCCGTAAAATACTCCGTTTGCTGATCTGTCATGGCGGCAACCTCTTGAGTCGCAATTTGGTGGGGGTGTTTCATTACGCGACGTCGAATCTAGTCTGGTGAGTCTGCTGTCTCCGAATCGGCCGTGAGCTCTTCCCGATCGTGCAAGTAAAGATCGAGGAAGTCCTGCAACGAAGCGCCGAGCGTGGGCTCATCGTTGGTGTCATCGACAAGCGGTGAGAGCAGGCCAATCTGCAAGGTCCCGCTGTTAATCGCCATGGTTACGAACTCAAATGCATCTCTGGGAATGACGACGTCGATGCCCGTAATGTCTCCGCGCATGAGGTGCGCTTCGCCTTCTGCCGTTATCCCCGCGACGGACCGGTCACATTGAACGTTGAGCACCAAAGAACCTCGGACCAATAACTTGGTGACAGGTTCTCGCAGCATTGGCGCTTCCGTATCGACCATTGAGACTTCTCCCTCACCATCCGAATCAAGATCTTCTTCCGGGGCGGTGATGGAATAACCAGAAGCCTCCAGGATTTCCGCAAGGGCTTCCGGAGGTATGGCACCAAGACTTGTCTGTGGAAGGGAGAGCGTTGCCCTGGGTTCATCTTCCGAAAGTTCGAGAGGATCCGCTATGGAGGAGACGGTAACAGCGAGGTCGACGCGATCGCCGGAAATCAAGCCAGAAGGGACATTTCCCGTCGCCGGAATGGTAATCACCATGAAATCCGGGTTGTCCAATCCAAGACGAGTGATGCGTGCGGCGGCCGGGTTGTCCGCACTTACAACAGCGCCGAGGACGAGCGGCTGGTAGGTATAGATGTCCTGGATGACAACAGCATTGGCAGCCCGCATGGCGATAAGATCTGCTGGCTGTGCTACACCTTCCAATACCTTCCGGGCATCAGGATTTTCAAATTGAACGGGAATCTGGGCAAAGGCATCTTCTGGGAGTCCGTTGATATAGGTTCCAGCCGGGATATCCATTCTTGCAGCAATGATGTAATCGGTGGGTTGAATGAAGACCTGATTGAAAATGAAAGCGGCACCGAACCCGATGACGGCAAGGATTACGCCGATAATCAGTAAACCTCGATTGATCATGATTCCATCCTCCTGTTTGTTTCGAAGTTATTTTGAACGTCACACAAGATGCGTGACACAACTTTTTCAATGGTCTCTCTCTGTAGGGGAGATAACGCTTGGAGATCTGATGTGTTCAGAATCTCCCAACCTCGAACGATCGATTCAAGCGCCTCTCCAACGGATGGAAGACGGCTCAAGTCTTTCGCTCTCGCTGATGCAATGGCCGACGACGAATCCAGAATGCTCTGGATCATTTGCGCCAGGGAAATTACCCATTCAGGCACATTATCGATCGCCGTGAGGTGATCTTTAACTGTAGCTTGAACCCCCATAATGACTTACCCCCCGAAAAAGATCGTCTGAAGGTATTCCTGCTGGGAACCATCATCCAATCTATCGATGAATTTCTTCGCTTTATCCAGCAGGACGAGATATCTACGTACGAGTTTGGACGCCTTCTGGTTTTGTGAAATAAACTCGGCCTTTTTCAATGCAGTTCTTGGCGCGCCTCCTCGCCCGATAAAGGCGCACGCCAGAATAACAGCATCTATACCGGATTGGTTCTTCCGGGCCTTTGTAAATGTATCCTTGACGGTTCTTAAGGACGCGCCGGTCAGATCGGCGATTGCCTCGATTTGGCCCTCGTCGGGCTGCGAGGTTGTGGATGATTCCTTCTCCGGGGTTGCGCGAAGCTTCTTGTTCGTTGAAGTATGCGCGGGTGTTTTTGACCCCAGCACGGTCTCAAGCGCCGCGTCAGCCGGGAGATTGCGAGCGATCAAATCCTTGATCGCCAGCACTTGTCTTTTGGACAAGCCATGGAGCTGCTTTGCGAACACCAACTGCCCGGCCTGATCGAATTTCTTGAAGACGCTTTGCAATTCAACAACCGCTCGCGATTCCATGCCTTCTGCAAAGAGCTTCCGCAAGGCCGGCGGAGAATGGCGGTATGCCTTGAGTAGATTGGAGACCGAGGAAAGACTGATGCCGGTTTTCTTTGCCAGTTGTCGAAAGGCGAGATTACCTCCGTCCGTTTCCACGAGCTTGGCCAATGCCATTGCTCGTTCATATGGTGTGAGATCTCGTCGGCCGGTATTCTCGGCGAGCGTGAGTAGATCGGTCTCCTTCCCGCACTGGCGAATGATGGCGGGTATCGAATTCAATCCGACTATTGCAGCGGCACAGCGACGTCGATCGCCGGCGATCAATTGGTACGCTAGCTTGTCTCCGGGTTCGGAGTTTCGGCACACCAGGATGGGTTCGATCACACCGTGCTCGCGGATGCTTGCCGCCAACTCGGCGTCTTCGGGGTGTCGATCCGGATCGAACACCTCCTGGCGCGTCTGGGCGGGACTCCCCGCGGTGATCGCCTCCAGCGGAATCGTCATAATCGGCCATTCGAGGCGCCCGGCCGAATGGTTTGGGCGGGTCGCTTGATAGGTGTTCAGGTCGCTCATTTGAAGATCGGCTTCGAGAACTGTTCCTCGATCGGGATTAGTCATGATCTGCAATCCCTTCGAGCATATTCACAGACAATACGGGTTCTTTGGTGCTCGCTTCATCCGCTTGGCCCTGGTTGGAAAAGATCAGCTCCTTAATGCCCTCAAGCGTGGGCAGGAAGAGATTGGGCAGTTTTCCCCAACGCCATGTTCCCCGAACAGCCGATTGTGAATAGGGCATGGCGGGCAGGAGTCGGATGTTGCGGGATTTGACCAGCTGTGTATTCAGTAAGCTCTGACGCCATTGCGCCATGCGTTCTTTACTCCACTTCGCATTGCCCACCATTGTGGGAATCAAGCCGCCAATCGGACAGCCGAGATGAAATGCGGCCTGGAGGGTGTTCAACGTCGGCACGCCGCTCTGATGCGACAAGGTGATGGGAACGAACGCCAGGTCCGCCGCGGCGAGGCTCATCTCGCAGAGCGTGATATCGGGTCCGGTGTCGATGATGATGAGTGGATCCTGAGGGTATGGACTCTCGCATAAGGCGAGACGCAATAATGATCTCGGGATGTCGGGCCCGGAGAGTCTGGCAAGTGCGGCGCTGGCCGGAAGGATGCGTACGAGATCGTGATAGGAAGATGGGATGATGGCCTGGGTGAGGATTTCCTGGGAGGGAATGTTGTCCAATTCGCTCTTCAGCACGTCGTAGGTCGTGGGCCCTTTGCGGGAGGCTGTCTTTTGAGGACCGAGAAGAAGGATGGTGGCGCCGCGCTGTGGGTCCATGTCCACGACGGTCACGGGAATGGCCATGCTGGTTGCAACGTACTTGGCCAGCATAGCGGTGAGCGTCGATTTCCCGACACCGCCCTTCATGCTGGCGATAGATATCAACATCGCGTCCCCCACCGATTTGTGAATATGGAATTCACGGAGATACAAATGGATTTACTGTATAACCCCATAATTACAGTCTCTACTATAGGGTATTTGGCGTGTTTGAGACGGGACATCGGCGTCCCTTGGTGGAAAGAGGGGAGGTGTTATGGGGGGTGATCGCGTTTTCCGGAAAACGCGATCACGTGTGGGTCCATGCAACATTTTCGGACCGCTGCGGTCGTAGTGTGCTCCAACTTCACGCATGCCAATGATCTACTGCAAGGAGTTTCCCGGCTTTATCCCCCAATTTGATTGTAAATGACTCGGCCTAAGCATGATTCAGGGTAAGCCCCAAATCCTTACCGTCCCATCGATGCCTGCCGAAGCGAGATAGCGACCATCACCTGAGAAGGCCAGGTGCTTGATCGTCTCTTTGTGTCCTGATAGCTTCGTTATGACCTCAAATGTGTCGATATTCAAGATCAAGATTGTTCCGTTCGTCTGACCGATTGCCACCAGGCGGGCGTCTGGGCTAAATGCAAGACCTTCAGCCAGAAGTTTATATTCGATCAAATAACTCCCCTCAATTAGGCCGCTTGATGTATCCAGTAAGACAAACCCTTGAGGGTCTTCATACCAGGAATGCTTCACAACACCAATAAAGAGTCCATCTGGGCTGAAAGCGTAGTTTAAATAGCGTTCGCCCCAACCATAAGGCAGATAAAGAGCTTCATCCGCTTGGATATCCCAAAGCGCCGGAGGATCGAATTGTTCATATAATGATGCAATGATTATTCGATTATCCGGACTGATGGATGCTTTTTGGGAGTTGCTTCCTTCATAGTGTTTTAGCAGTTCACCATCCTGCACATCATAAATCCATGTCCCGCCTGAGCCAAAGGTAACCAATCTTGATCCATCCCTGCTGAAAACCGCTCCGTAAAATCTCCTTTCTACATCACCCTCCAAACGATAATGAACGGAAACATCCTCCGCCTCGCCTTCGAGCCTAATGCCGAGTTCTCCGCTGTCTGCGTCCATTAGCGATACTTGATATGGCTCATATACCGCCAGCCAATCACCCGATGGGCTCGCGGCCAGAATTGTGCCTTTGTCCATGATCGTGGAATGTTCGAGCGATGTGTAGTCCGGATGGATCACCCAGGCTGTGTTTTCCTGCCAAAATGCCAGGTTCCCGTCGGAGTTGAATTCTAACCCTCCGATTTGCCCGAGATGTTCCCTGTTGACCACTAATTGCTGCCCGGTGGCCACATCCCATGACATCATTACACCGTCTCGATCGATTGACAATAGACGCCCTCCGCCGGGACTAAAGCGCAACTTCTCAACGACGTTCGCATGCCCTTCAAGATTGCGAATAAGATTCCCACTCAAGCGATCGTAGAGTTGGATTGTTCGCCCGGTAGTGCTGAGAGCCAGAATGCAATTGTCTGGGCTGAGCGCAGCAGCTGTGACCTTGTTTTCGTACAATGTCAGGTTCCCATCGATCACGCCTTCAAACAGATCAATGCTGTAGGGTTTAAAACCTGGTTGAACGTGCCAGACCCAGGCTGATCCGGATGAGGGAGCCACGAGGAACTGCCCATCCCGGCTGAAGGCCAGCGAGGTGATCGGGCTGTCGAGCACGCCAACCGCATTGATGATCTCCCCAGTTCGAGCATCCCAGACGCGAACATAATCCAGGGATAAGATAGCAGCTACGAACCCGCTGTCGGGGCTGAAAACCGGCATCTCAGTAGAATAATCGCTAAACAGCTTTGCAATCATTTCACCGCTGTCGATTTCCCAGGTCAGCAGGTTGTTGTCATCATCGAGGAATACGACCAGATCTCCATCCGGGCTGATTGCTGGATCTCCCCATCCTTGCTGCTCGAATAACAATTCGTTGTTCAAGACGTCCCATACCTGTATCTGCTCCTCGAAAGAACCCGCAGCAAGCAATCTGCGATCGGGTGTGTAAACCGTGTCGAACATCCACATGCCCGGGTCGAAGGCATTGGTTTCATATAACTTTATCGAGTCGTACGTATGGACACCTTCGGAACCTGAAACCACGATCGTACTGCTGTCGGGCGACCAGATGGCATCTTCGAGCGTGCCCTTCCCCAATGAAGACAGTTCAATCAAATAGCGGGCATTGGACGGCGCGATTGCCTCCGACGATAGTTCAGGGAGCTTCATCGGAGTAACCATCAGTGTGGGGTGGGGGGTCGCCGTAGGATAATCCGAACAGGAAGGAATAGGTGTTGGAGGCGGAGTCGCCGGTATAAAATCCGGATCGTGCGCATAACTCGAGATCGCGCTGATGTCCCATAATTCAGCGATGCCTTCGATGCCAACCGCCATCATTTGGGAATTGGGATGTATGGCAATATCTGCAGACCTGATATCCGTTCCTTCCGTATGGATGAGCTGACCTCTCGCAATGTCCCAAAAGTATAACCAATCGTCATCGAGCGAGATTAGCATCTCACCGTCCGGGCTGAAGCGAAGTGGCTGATTCATGTAAGAAGGAACTTCCAACGACACGAATTGTTCTTGGTCTAGATCCCAGATCTCTATCCAATCCTGACCTGAGTCTGCGTTATTGCGGACAAACAAAGGGCCCAACAAATCTGTTTCGGAGAACACATGAGGATTATTAGGCTCGGAGTCGATTTCTTTCAGTAATCGGCCCGATTCCGCCTCCCAAATCGCTGCACCGCGGTTGTGCTCGAAGATGGTGTACAGCTTTTTCCCATCTGGTGAATAGGAAACACTCGTTGCATGGGAAGATAAACTGGATTTTTCCATGGATGCTACCAACTCTGCATTGTGGATGTCCCAGATTTCTACGCTGACTCCATTGCCGATCGCTATGTGTCGACCATCGGGCGAGATCGCTATTCCATATTCCCAGGAGACATGGTTGCCTGAACCAATTTCAACATTGCTGGCGTTATCTGCGTAGATAACCTGCTCGCCGTCGACACTTTGAACAAGGAGTTCAAAGATCATATCTCCGGTCGTCGTATCCCATACGATAAGTCCAGCGTGGTCGAGATTCGCAGCCAGCTTGTTACCGTCCGGACCAAAGGCCATCTCGTCGATTCGTTTCCCGTTCGAGCCCTGTAACGACCGTATCAATTCGCCGGTTGAAACGTTCCATAGAAGCACGGTTTCACTGCCTACGGCCAGCATTTTCCCATCAGGGCTGAAGAGTACACTGGAGGATGAAAAGCGGCCTGTAGAGTAACCCTGTTGCTGCATGAAGGTCTGGAACGAATCAGGCTGTGATTCATCCTCGTTAATTTCACTCAGCGTTCCTGTAAGCATGTCGAATTTCTTCGCAGGATGATCCCTCACGCCAACGTGAAAATATCTGCCATCATCTGAGAATTCAACATCGAAGACGTCATCCAAGAAACCTGTGATGACGCGCAACATCGCTCCCGTTTGTGGATCCCAAAGCCGGACTGTGCCGTCGTAGCTGGCTGACGCGAGGAATTTGCCATCCGGGCTCACATCCACACTACAAACTCTGGCAGCATGTCCTTCCATGGCATAGATCGTCTCGCCGCTTTGAACGTCCCAGATATAGACCAGTTGCTCCGTGCTATCCTCATAACCGGCCGCAACCCACGTTCCGGTGGGATCGAGAACCGGACAGGTCACACTGTGATAACGATCTTCATGCGCAATTGGAAACGAATGTTCGAAATGATCTTCTGCAATGTTCCACAGACCAATATTGTAATAAGGACCCCCCGTCGAACTGTCCATGTCCAGATACACAGCTTGCTGATTGTCTGCTAAAAACCGCACACATCTGATTCCATTAAATGATGAGCCTTTGATTTCTGCGATCAGTGAACGATTATTGAGGTCAACAACGACGGCACTGAAGTAACCCATTATCGCCACCAATTGACTGTTAGGGCTGAAATCAAAACCCGTGATCATATTCAAAACCAAATCCATAGCGCCAAGCTCCTCGAAGGACTCGGCGTCATACCAGCGCAGGGTGTTTCGATCGGCCATTACAATCGTCGTCCCATCGGGCGAGTAAGCATATTCGGAAATAACGCCCGTTCCGAGTGTCATCATCAGGGAGGGTTCGAGAGATGAGTCAGGTGGTCTATTGTCGGGGACAGGAGTCGATGTGGGGGGTAAAACGGATGGTTCTGGTGGGGTGTCCGTCGGGGTTTGAGCCTGGCAGGCATGAACGAACACAATCACGAACAACAAGAATAGCAATTTCTTTTTCATTGTCATCGTAATCCCTCTTGAGAAGAGCCTCTCATAATAAATGCAGGCGTGTCACATCATTTGCCCGTTCGATACGAGTTGTCGTAATCCTTCCCTGAATATAGCATCCCAAGGTTACCAGTAAGTTACCACGGCGGGATCTAATTTTCCTTACCGAAGAAATGAGATGACTCTTTTTTAACCAACCAGCTATCTGATTTCACAATCGGCAATATTATGATGCAAAACAAAATTCTTTGGGGGAGGAAGTACAAGGCAGAATAATGTACAAACCATGATGGCAAGCCCGGCAAGATTATGGGGTAAGTCAGAACTTCCGCGATCATAAATATTGGACGAATTCCTGGATTTGACCGGCGCGTCCTGGATGAGGTAGTATGAGGCACTTTTTATTATTCAACTGAAAAATCGCATTCGAAAATTCCGCCCACCAGCGGGGCTTTGCCATTCACCCGCTCGCGGGCGGAATTGTGTTTCATCCCCCGATAACCCCCTTGGATTTTAGTGATCTTTAAAATCCATCCTGCTTGTTCACCCAAAGTGTTTCTTTCTGCGTCCATTTCCGTTTTCGCTGCTGCAACGAGATATCTCGCACTGGAAAATATATAAGTCTGCTCGTTACCTCCTGTATTAAGCAGGGGTTCCTTCGTGGATCCCGGCGACCGAACAGCAGCCTGGATGCGTACAACAACGTCCCAATCTTCCGCGACTCCCGGCGAAGGATCATTGACCCGAAGCGTCGTTCTCCGGTGGATTTCCGCCTGGCTGGTCGTTGATTGAGTGGGGCTTTATCGATCGCTTTGCCGGATTTCTCCCGCCGGCAGGGCAGGGTGTTGGGAGAACGGGCGCGTGAGTCGGGCTGTCCCCTCACGCCTTCCGGGTTTTTCCTCGGGGCAGCAAAGCGAGCGGCCATGGTCGGCCGCTCGTTCCCGTTAACGTGTGAGATGCATTCTTCCCGGGGGGAAAATGAATCCACACTAGAGCCAGGCTGGCTCTAGACACAAAGCGCCGTCCCCGCAAGCGGGGGATGGCGCTTTTGTGCTGGGTCAACAGAAAAGGAGCATAACGATGTCTCAGAACAAGAACGTAATAAAGGGCATGATCGCCTCGGCGTTGATGGCGATCGCCAGCGGGATGGCCGATGCCGGTGTGAACACGGACATCAGCCAATTTCTACGCTGGATCAGTATGGGGTCGGGCGCGGTGTTGATTGCTAGTGTGATCGTCGACAAGCTGCTACAACTTTTCCCGAATTGGGATGAAAAAGCGAGGAAGTGGGTGCGATATGCTGCCGGGATGCTTCTGGCGCTGGGTCTGATATTGGGGGCGGATGCGTTGCTACAGAGCCCCGATCTTGTAGAACGGTTCGATCCGTTCTACAAGATCATCTTCGGGATACTCTCGATCTGGTTGGCGAACCAGATCGGACATGCAGCTCATTAGACTATATTTCGTGATAGTTTGGCAAGTCACGATACGCAGCAGCTAACCCACCCTTGGGCTATCTTCACATGAGAGCCGGATGAAAAATCCGGCTTTTGTGTGTTTAAGCGTGAGGCAGGCGTGTGTGCAAGAAGTTATCGAAGAAGGCAGCGCTGTTCGAGGACGATAGATGGAGTATTCGCCACCGAGACGGTTTACGCGCCTCGCGCTTACCGACTTTGGCGGGACGCCTACGTCCCGCATCGTCTTGAGTGGTTTGATCTATAATGAGTGATGAACGCATTTTCAAAGCGTTTCTTTCAACATGAATACGGGGGCTCCGATGGAAGTGTTGAAGCGTTTGTTCTTCTTATTTATCTTCCTTTGTACCGCAATCATTATTGTGAGTACGGCAGAGGCCAGACCTCAGAAAATGAGGGCGGGCGGTCCAAAAGAACTTATTAATATTGATCCATGTATTGCCATATTGACTGTGGATTATGATAATGAGCCAGATCAACTCGTCTGTGTTGGGTCGGGGAAATTGGGGGGAGTGTTGGCTTCAATCAGCATTCCTGTTCCCATGATCGCAGATAAACAGCCGGAATTGAGCCTCGTTGGCATTCCTACCTATTTTTCGATGACGTGGGATGCTTCTTCTTTTGGCTACACTGATTCTGACTCGACGACTTATGAGTGGGTCGGGGATGACAATCGGCGGAATCGATTAACTGGTGTACGTATACAAATGAGAATCGTTCCTTATCGGGTGAATGAAGAATTGGGCAATGTGCAGGTATTATCAGTAAATCCGAATTTGTTTGTAAAGGTAGAGGGCGGCATTGAGGGTAGGGCATTTACAGATGAAGTCTGTAATCCCGGGTGGAAAGGGGGACTAAATAGCTTATTGATGATTCCTGAGCAATGGGGCGGTTGGCAAAGCGCTAAACCATACCCATACGAAAAAGATGCTACGGTCTGCAATAGCATCAAATCAGCTCTTGACGAGGGGAATAATCACCACGCTCTTGGGGATAACTACGTTGCTGGAAGATATTTGAACTGGAAGATAAATTCCTTGGTAGGGTATCCAAGAATATTTGGTGCGATCAGCGAGAGTGCGTCCATCAGTGGTGAAGGAACCGTGAATGGATCACCTGCATATCAGATCGAAGTAAAAACCTTTGTTCAGATTGAAAAGCGGGTGATTTGGGATAAACATGAGATTTACAGAGAATATGAAAAAGGTGCAAGTTGCAAGTGGGAGTATTACTACACGGGTTTCGATTTCGTTGATATAAATCAATGGCCTGAACCAATTTATTGTAAACACATTTACGGTATGAAATGGTACATAGAGTGTGAAGGGCATGGTTGTGATATTAGTAATGCTTTAGGTGATCCTGATACGTGGTGGGAAAAGTTCTGTATCCCCACTCAATGTGGTTACTATGCAGGTGATACAGTGGTTTTCAATGATGGATTTGATTATCGATATTCTGATGCGGTCGAAGTTGTTGTGATCCAAGCACAACCATTGTTAATTGTGCCCTAAAAAGATACTTGTCAGTATATACATCCAAATGATGGCGAAGTTGTTTATAGGCTTACTTTGATGAAATAGTTTATTGAAAAAGAGGAAGTTCGTAAGCGGGACCGCCGCCGTTCAATAGCGTGTTTGTGATAATTAAGATATGGTCATTTTGGTATAAGCCATCGGTTGAAACTTCGATTGCGTAATTCTTGACTCCCATTCTGATTTCGGAAAGCCATCCCATCCTTAAAGCGAAATATGGACCTGAGTTTATATAGATTATTCTTTTAGCTCCACCTTGATGATTTAAAGTCCGACCATCAGATACTCTGTAAATAGCAAAGTCATCAAGGACACCCTGTTTTTCGAGCGATATTAATGTAGTTTGAAGATCATAGGGTGTCATAATGTTAGGGTTATAAATATCCATATCGAGATTGCAGGGCCTTCCAATTTCAAGATATGGATCATTCAAAGATTGTGCTCCTAGAATACGAATTCCATTTGCATATTCTCCAGCAGGAATGATAGGTATCGGGCCATCGAAAGAAGGCGGGGTAGGATCAGGCTTGCCAGAGATGGTGAATACCATGTCCTCTGGGATACACTCAATCTCCGCTTCCTCACAGATGGCATGCGTAGTAAGTTTGGGGATACTGATCACCTGGGGTTCCAGGCGCCAGGTAAGAGTACGGCCGGGGACTTCTCGATTGGTTTGGAGAACGCCGCTCCGACTCTCCAATCCGACAAGCAGTATATCAATACCAGCCTTCGAATGATCTTCAAGAAGGATGGGTGCTTCAATCCAGGTGCCGGGAGAATATAAGAGGACCGAGTTGAAGAAACCCGTCGTTTCGATCTGATGAGTATCCGGACAGTCGGCAGATTCATCCGGGCATGCATTTGAGACTTCAATCATTGTGCCATCAGGCTCGAAATGTTGATCGGCTTTTACGCAATCCGATAATTTCCGATCAAAGCAGAATTCCAGGGATAACCATTCCTTAAGGGCTACATACTCCCAGGTTTGGAG
>Ga0307430_1001216_pt1 | contig 19498 bp, 13 predicted proteins | sample SalMarWE160130MG_FD_202159 | JGI IMG/M metagenome (GOLD analysis project Ga0307430, IMG submission 202159) | Salt marsh sediment microbial communities from the Plum Island Ecosystem LTER, Massachusetts, United States - WE1603-130 | ecosystem: Environmental > Aquatic > Marine > Intertidal zone >...
CAGAAGCGCTATCAATCTGTAATGAAATGGATGTAAATCCGCTGGAAGCAATTGCCTCCGGAGCTCTCTTACTCGCCGTTCAACCCGAAGCGACGGACGACGTACTCAGGGCCATCGAGACGATTGGTGTAGCTGCTTTCGTGATCGGCCGTGTCGTCGAAGGCGAGGGCGTGGCTATGCGCACTGGCGGTAAACGAACCACCCTGCCCTGGCCTGCACGCGACGCGCTCACTCGATTGTTCGAATGAGGTTGTCAATAAAAACGCCCACGTCATTGTGAGCGTCCTTGCCCTGCGAAAAGCAACTCACTTACTACCGCAAGCGATCTCTGCCTTCCATCCTCTCTTGTGCGTCTACTCAACGTATTCGCAGATCATATGTATTCATCCGATCAAGTTTCGGAGGCGAGCCAATCACGCACCTTGGTGACCAGTTCTTCATGATTCATGGTTTTGCCCAGGAATTCATTCGCACCCGCATCGACTGCTTTTTGACGTATCTCCTCACCCACTGCAGCAGAATATAACAGGATGGGAACATCACGCATGTCAGGGTCCTGACGCAACTGCCTGCAAACTTCCAAACCATCAATGCCCGGCATCATCACGTCTACCAACAACACATCGGGATGGGTCTCCTTGGCAATGCGTATCGCATCCTTCCCATTTGCTGCAGTTACGACCTCAAAATCGTTGCGTTGAAAGATATAGTCAAGGAAAAAGAGCAATTCAGTTGTATCGTCAACAATCAATATTTTACTGGTCATCTACCGCCTCCCAAGTTGGGGGAAATTCCAATCGCAATGCGTCGCCTGAATCTCCAAAGAAATCTCCTTGCTTGAAACCCCACTTCTCGTGAACCGTCTGCGGATCGTAATCATTTTCGTGCAGCCAGTCCGATAACTTCCGCCCCCGTTCATCCTCGGAGGGTTCTTCACCAGGCTGAAAGCCTTCGTCATCCATACGCAGCCCACAAATCGGACAATCAACCGTCTGGAAAGGATAGGTGATTGGCGTGGGTGGCCCGAGACGGGCAAACAGAAAACCACAAGTCGCACAGGGCGCATATTTCCCGATTTCATCTTCTTTCGAAGATCTCGTCTCTTCGTCTACAGGTACGAAGATACGCCTTTCGATCACACCACCCGCCACTAATCCAATTACACCGAGAACGCTGATGAACAAACCCAGGATCGGCCATATCGTGCCGAATGCTTGATATTGAATACGGATTTCGTGCTCGCCTCGCGGCAAGGAAAGCTGGATGAGATTCTCGTACACCGCCAACGGGATCTCTTCTCCATCGATGCTTGCACGCCAGCGGGGTGAATAGGTGTAGGAAAGCAGCACCTGGTGAAGTGATTCATCCAATTTGGTTTCAAAAGATAGACTCCTGCCGTGTGCCTCGAAATCCGAATAGTTTACCGGTTCTAATAACACCTCCTGGTTGATCGCAAGCTCCTCCAGCGTTAGATCCCGAATCGCCGAGACAATCTCCTCATTTCCTTGAAGCTGCGCATAATACAACAGGTTCAAACCAATATACCAGGCCCGTCCGCCACCGACATCTTTGTACCCAAGGATAGGGTACCACTCGTCACCAAATTCCACCTCGCCATAAACAGCATCGAGACCCTGATAGACAGCGCCGGACCATCCCTCTGGCGCCACAACGTCCAGGGGCAAGGCGACCGGAAAATCACCTAGCTCGTCGGCCCAACGAACCCGCATCGTCACCGGAAAGGAGAGACGCAGCACGTTCACCCCAAGCAAATCCAGAGTCCGGCCAAATACTTCCTCCATGCCGCTTAACTCCAGGATTAGCCGACCTCCCTCTTCAAGATATTCCGTTAAAAAATCTTCGTCCTGGTTGATTGCACTCGTTGAGTGCTCGAAGCGATACAAGCCGATCGCAGCATAATCCTGCATCTCATCCGGTGAAAGATGCGAGAGAGAAACCTCCCGTGCCTCTTCGGCAAAAGGATAAGTCATAAGAAACGGAGGCAGCCGATCGCCAAGCAGTAACATGCGTTGGTCCGGTATACGCTGCAGCGTGCCACCAGGTTTGGGATTAATCCAGATTTCGTAATTTCCTTTCACCTGCTGAAGTTCAAAACCGATGTCTTCCAGGCTGGTACGGGCAAATTCGACACCCCTCTGCTCACCACCAACGACGGCCACACCTACGTTCCACATCGAAAGAATATGCTGCAGGTAATCCGGGCTCCATTCGGTGGCGCTAAGCACACGCCGCAAAGCCCTGTGATGCGGCGTATTTTCCAATGCCCAACCATTAATCAAACTCTCATCCTGACCCGCAAAATACACCTCCAAAGCATTCGGCTCGGGATAGGTCAGTAATGCAATCCGGCAATCCGGTTGATATCCCGGGCAATCGATTTCAGATAGAATCGCTTGATCCATGGGATAGGGATGATTGGCAATCAACCCCCAACCAGGGAAGAGATCGATGAAAACGGCGCCCAGGATCACGAGTATTCGTGCCCAGCGGGCACGATTTCCAATGGGCACTAAGCCGGATGCCCCCATGGCCAATGCAAAGGTTGCGAAATTCAGAAATCGCTCCGGCAGTAATTGCGAACTCAATGGTAATAAATTAAATAGCACGCCTTTCGGTCCCAAAGACAACCATATGGCGATGATACCGGCGAAAACCCAGGCGCTGCGGCTTTTATCGGGTCTTGCTGTGGCAGCCAGGAGAGCCATAATAATCACGCCAAATCCAAAGAGAATCTTACCGTCGTTGATGTCTGCCATGGGAAGAATGGCACCGATCGAGGTGGAAAACAGTGTGACCTTTTCCTGTGGGAGGTAAGGAACCTGCGGGATTTCCCCGCGACCATATGCGGGCAGGATCCAGACTGCAACCAGAAGCACGCCAACGACCACACCCGCCAGCCACCACGCCCCCCAATTCAAGGGGATATCCGCATCGATAAACAACCGCAGTAAGATGTAAATCATGAAACCGATGGCGAAGATAAGCGCCTGCTGTGGATGGGCGAGGATCGCCCAAGACCAGCATAACGCCAATAAAATCACACTGGGCATCTTCGGACGAGATCGATCCAATAGCCGTTGTGTAAAAAGCAGGATCGGAGGCAAAGCGAGGGCTGCCAACAAACGCGGATAGTTGCCCTCGAAGAAAAGGGTTCGCAGTTGATACGGTGCCCACATCGCCAGGATCGTTGCCAGTGCGGCTGGCCACGGTCCACTCGTTTGATGCAACGAGAGATAACACAACAGCGCAAAGGTCAACATGACCAAGGTGGCAAAGAGTTTGTGGATCAAAGCCGGATCGCGCAGCAGATAGGCGATGGGGGTCAAGATCAGCGTCGTAAGCGGGGGATAATACGTACGGAAGGCATCTCCCATGTACCAGGTAGGCATCCAGCTTGTCGAGAAATAGGCGCGCAACCCCTCCTCACGAATCTGGCCAGCGAGGTATTCCGCTTTGGCGATGTGTCCCCAGGCATCGGTTCCGATGGGATATCCTTTCGACCACACGCCGATCAATAACATGAATAAGGCCAGCGCTACGAGCGTCGCTGGCCCGGAATGTTTATTCCTGATTCGGTTCCAGTTTATTCTGCCCAGATATCCACGAGGCCACCCAACCAGGCGACGGAACGCTTCAACTCCTGCAGCCGAATAGTCTCTAACCAATCCCCTTGCGTTGTCCATCTCGGTTCTTCACTCAAAACCTTCAATATTCCACTCAGACGGAAAAAGTACACAATTGCCCGATAGAGAGCCAGTAATGGCAAATACAACGCCGATTTCCGCAGCAGACGACGCTCGCTGCGTGCGCAAACTGGCCAGGCAACCGACATCTGCAATGCATCGGTTACAACGTACAGTGTATACATTAAAGCCGCCGCTTGCGCAATCACGGAGGGTGCATAGCCGAAGAACGGGAACATGGGCAGCAGAAATGCCCAGATCAAACGCAGCAGCGCCAGGGCATGGTCGTTCTGCAGCCGACGCGGCATCGTCCAACTCCAAAATCGGCTTCGTTTCCCCAGCAAGTCGGAGTTCACGGCCATAACTTCGATTTCACCGCGCTGCCAACGCACCCGCTGGGAGTACAACTCCCGCCAGTTGATTACCGGAGCCAGGTGAATCCGCACCTGCGGCAGATACCCAACGCGCTCCTTGGCACGCTGCAAGGTAAGTGTAGCATCCGTATCTTCGGACACCGTTCGACCACGGTAACCTTTCATTCGCTGGATGACTTCCCGACGGAAGATCGCGCAAGCACCCGATAACGTGAAAAGCTCCTCGCGCACCGCTTCAGCATGCCTTCCGATACGGAAAGCTTGCAAGTATTCAAAAAATTGTACCGAAGCCAGGAATTTCTGGTTAAAGGTCAACGCTTTCAAGATCGGCAGATCATCTTCATCCAACGAGACATGGCCCTTATCGTTGGCTTCAACGAGCAGATTGGGATCGATGATCAAGTGCGCCGTAGCTGCCTGCAAACTGGGATCAACTTTAAAAGCCGCTACAGCCTGCTCGATGGCCTCCGGTTCAAGAACGACATCCGAATCCACGGCGAAGATCAATTCACCCCGGCAGCGCTCGAAGCCCTGGTTTACGGCTGTCGGTTTTCCTTTATGCGCGCCTTGCACGAGCGTCATCACGCCGCCGAATTCGCGCGCCGGGATGATGCGGTTATTCAGGCGAATATGCCCGTTCCAGTGCGCCGTCCCGTTGATGTGTCCATTGACTACTTCTTCGGTGCGATCTGTGGAACCATCATTGATCACAATGATCTCGATGAGATGATGCGGATAGGTCTGCGCTTTGAGACTGGTAATACAGCGATCGATATTCAACTGCTCGTTGTACGCCGGAATGATCACCGATACTTTGGGCAGGTTGCGTCTTGGGAGTGGTGGATACATCTTCGCCATACGTCGATGACGCCAAACCAGGAAAGCATCGTTGAGCGATTTGAAAACGTCGATGCAGAGTGGGATGAGGATCCAAACACCCCAGAAAATGAGAAAGTGCTGCCAACCCATGTTTGTCATTGTTTAGTCTCCGGCCGTCTCACTGGACTGCACGGCCACTGACCTCCAAATCTCTGCGTACGAACCGGATCGTCGGCAAAGTCATCATGCGCCAATATACAAACACGATTCCTACGAAAAAAACCATCCTTCCTACGACCGCATGCGCCCAGGGTACGGCGGGCTTTCCCAGCGTCGTGACCATGGCGATGATCACGGAAAGGCGAATGAGATTGATCAGCACGGTCGCTGCCAATCCTCCCAGCAAACGCCGCAAACGCTCCGCGGCGGGAAAGCGCGGGTAAAAAAGAAGCAATCCAGCAAAAACCGAAAGTTCGATTAACGTCGAACATTCGATACCGATTTCCAGAACGGACCAGCCCGTGGGATCCGGCACGACCAATTCAGCGCCGTCCAGCGTGGAAAGACCCAATCCAAACCAACCCCACACGGTTTCGAGCAAACTCGCCTGAACCGTACCCAACGGTTCGTTCCAGCCACCTACCCAGCCGGCCATGATCAATAATGCAGCCAAACCAAACGCACCCCATAAATACCCCAAAAGGCCATGCCGCCTTCGACGCAGGGCAAGGAGACCAACAATGTAGACTGCCAGGGCCAGCGACATGAGGGGATAATTCATGCCGCCTCCAGCGCAAAATCCTGCCGGCGGCGCCAGATCCAGTACGCCAGCAAAGCTACCGCAACCAGACTGAAAAATGGACCCAACGAAGGTACAGAGTTAAAAGCCGTCGAGGCACTGTCGATGCCGCAACTGTGTGATCCCCCTGGACTCCAACATAAACTAACTGTATATGTACCAATACTGGGAAAGGAAGAATTGGAGGTCGACCAGGAGTCGTTATACGTATCGCCGGCTTTCATACTCGGCATCGTCGTCGAATGCGTAGCAACGACGGTCACACCGTCTGGCGCAATGATCGTGTAGTACAAATTTGAACTATTTATCTTGCCATCTGCTCGTTCGCTGCTTCTCACACGTACTGAATCACCATGGTCCAGCGCATCAGAAGCTGTCAGGCTCGTGATCGTACCACTTCCTGCTGCACTGACGGTTAAGACCAATAGTAAACTGGCCGTAAATACCACAAAGACTATTCTTACCGATCTTGCAATCATGCCAACACCTTCGTCTCGAAACATACGCCAAGACTCTCTTCCACTGTGGAAGGAACCTAGAAAAAAATACTGCCATTAATTCCAACTACACTCTATCTGATTCTCTGTCAGCACGACCCTGCAACGAGCTTACAACTCGAGATAGCCCATTTCTCCCATGGCCTTCGAGGTTCTGGCAGCCTGGAACCACACAAAGAAAAACGATCCTTCTACAAGGATCGTTCTGAGAAGGAAAATCCCCGATCTCAGCTGACTTGACGATCGTGTTTTATGAATCTACGGTAGGTTCCAATAACTCACTTCTGTGACGTGCACTTCCAGATCAGGTGTGGCCGCTGAGCTCACGAACACACCGATGCGTCCGCTGGCGTACGTCGAATCGTTCACCTGCGTGATCAGATTTCCATTCACGTATAATTTCAGTACGCCGCCTTCGGCCCACAAGCCAATGCGTTGGGTCTGGTCCGAACCGTATACCAGATCCGCATGAACGGTCCAGTTCACCAGCTTCGTGAATGCCGAACCATCCCAGAAGCGCAACGAATAGCGTCCATCGCAGGAGACTCCAAAGAGGTAACCCGCGGTGCCATCTTCCGAAAGCCTCGAGCGCGCCATCAAGCCGTAGGCATCCAAACCGCTGCAGGTATCGATAGTGGCTTCCATTTCCAGGTAGAAATTGGAAATCGTCGGCGCGGTGAGCATCCAGCTGTTCCAATAATCCGCGTTGAAAGCAGTCATGATCAATTCGTTTTCATCGACAACAAAACTGGCATGCTCATCTTCATACAATGGCCAATTGCTGCCAGTGCTGAATTTGTCCTGAAACGCAGGCGTGCCCAAACCCGTCCTGGGGTCGCCAAGGGGAAGCGTAGCTGTTGCGGTTTCCGCAAGCGTCGGCGTGACCGTGGCAGTGAGCTCCTCCTCAGCAACGGTGGCGGTCAGTGTGGGTGTGGGCAACGTCTCGTAGACGGGGATATCCTGATAATCCCAGCCAAAAGACACTTCCGTGCTTAACGCATCCTCCCCAATCGTCAGCGTCACGCTGGTCATCGCTTCGCTTTCTCGCATGTCGGGGGCAGTCCAGCGCCCGGGCAAAAGCAGGGAACTGTTGGAAGCTGATACGGGATCGACACTGACACAGTACGTCCCGGGATACAATCCGGCGAAGAAATAGAACCCATCCGGACCGGTTTGCGCGCTGCGGTAACCGATGGCCGGGCACGTCCCTTCTCCCAGAAGCACTTCAACGCCTTCGATGCCGACTTCATTGGTGCCTAAGATCCCATCAGCGATCAAAGCCGATCCATCCACCGTGTCGACACAACCTTCAGGGGATATGAATGGCAGCGGTTCTCCCGCCGGTGGATTGGCACATAGATCGTGCCACACCCGTCCAGCGATGGTGTTGCTTCCCGGTGTGAGTTCGACAACTGTAGGAATCGCTGTGGGACCGAAGCCCAGCGAATCAGTGAGCGTGCAGGCGAGCAGGGAAAAACCAACCACCACCGCTGCAAGCAGAACAGACCATTGCTCCCTCTGACTTGTTTTCATGCCATACCCTCAGTCATGTTGTGGATTTTCAAAAACTCAATCGCAAATGACTATCACTATAGATTATTGTCACTTCCACAGAAATCGCAAGCACCTGACAGATCGTCTCATCAGCTCCATACAGACGAAAAGAAGCCCCTGCCCGGTTCAACGAGCAGGGGTTTTATAGACTTTAAACCAATTGTGCAAAGGCTAATTACAGAAGTCCTGCCATTCCCAATAGCCTTTGTCCCAATTGCCATCTGTGTAGCTGCCGTCCCCATTGGGATCGCAGTAGCCACCCGGGTAGGTCATCGGACAACCGGAGGTCGAAGGCGCGTGGTGGCAGTAGTTCGTGGCGCCGGGGTTGTTACAGCTGCAGCCAGGATATTTATTGTCTGACCAGGAGAGGCTGGCGTATGCGTCCTCGTTATTCTCGTAGTACTCCATGCGGATGTCGTACCAGCCGGCCTCCAGATTGATCGACCCAGTGTAGCTGGTGGGCGTTTGATTGATCCATTTATTGATAATCAAATTGCCGTCCACCCAGAGACGCACACCGTCGTCCGTGCGGGTAAAGAAGTAGTACGTATCACTGGCGGAGAAGTAGGCGTTGCGCCGATAGCGGATGGAGAAATTATCGTTTCCGGCGCAGTCGCTTGCCCGGCTGCCGCCAAAGTTGGAAGTGAAACCACCGCTGCCAATGTAAGCATAGCGCCATTCGACCGGATCGCCAGACAGCGTCTTGTTGTTGTAGATCTGCATCCGCCATCTGTCGTTTCGCACCGGTATAGACGTATTGGCACAGGTCACCGGGATGGTCCAACTCTGGATCTCGCCGAACCATTCACCGTCCTCGAGCATACACAGCGAAAGCGTCGTGGGTTCGAGCGCGATCGGAGCGGTAATGTCGAAGGTGAAATCATGCGTTTCGCCCGGTTCTACGGAGGAAAATTCGCTGCATAAGTCCGCTTGCGCGCTGGTCGTTCCGCTGCCGGTGCCACCACAAGTCAGATTGCTCCAGGTTAGTTGATTGCCGGTATAGGCACCCAGGCGATGGATATCTTCGATCGTCCAGGTTCTGCTACCCGTGTTCTCCACGCTGATCGTCACCTGCTGAGTCGTGCCGCGAATGATGCTCGCCGGCACATCGCTTTCCGCTTCCAAGATGATGGCGTCGTTGGTACCGATCACCGGGATGGTCCAGGTTTGATCTTCACCGAAGGCAACCCCGTCTTGTAGCATGCTCAAGGAGATTGTTGCAGAATCATCGGGCACACTTGGCGCGGTGATCTCAAAGGTGAATGTGTAACGGTCGCCGTCTCCTACGGAGTCTGTCGGGCACAAATACACTTCGGCGTCCGCGGTGTCGATTCCGATACCGCCGCATTCGCCAAAGTCACTCACAACAATATCACCGCTTAGTTCGACACCTAGGGTAAACCCTTGATCACTTGTCCAAGTTGTCGAACCCGTATTTTCTACCTCGATCGTTACTGACTTAGAGAACCCTGTAATTATGTTATCAGGAAGATTGCCATCCAAAATATCAGCACTACGGGAAGCAAGATCCGGAGCGCAAGCACCAAATTCCTGAAACATATCCTCCCACGCCAAACCAATGTTAGATAACGCAAAGTCTCCCCATTGATTATCACGTGGTTCATTGACAAACCAACATAATGCTTTGATTCTGTGATTACCTTCATTATTGTTATATCTTTCTATCTCATCGAAGGCTTCATTTATCCAATTTTCATGGTAATTTCGTATTGGTTCATCGCCATTGCCTGTGAAGGTGTTGAATTCAGTGATGTAAATTGGTTTTTGAGCGAAGTTGCCATGTATACTATCGATTAAGGCGATGTAATATCGGAAACCATCGTCCCATAGAGGCCAATCTGGTGTCCATACACACGAAGAACCTGGGTGGAGGCAATTAGGTCTCCGTCCGCCTGTATGGATCGCGAAACCATCGACATTGACACCGAACTGAACTAAATGGGTTGTCATATCTCGTGTCCACGATATGCGTCTAAATGGAGCATTGACAGCGGCCAGTAACTTAATTCCTGGAAGTATAGTCCCTGCTGACTTTTCTGATTGAACTCTTCTGAATAGAACTTGGAAAGCACGAGCGTAAACATCAGGTGGAATTCCATTATCGGTGTCTTGGTATAAATTTAAGTGTTCAAGATCCGGTTCGTTCCCAACAATATAGATTTCTGATAGACCTTGGAGCCTTGTAATGCAGCTAACAAAGTCTTCGCTCCACCAATCCAATCTATCATATCCTCCCTGCTCATCGTACCAATCTTCAGGAATACCTGCTGGTAGTGCTGTTTCTAGAGGCACAGGCACAGCAAGGTTCGGATTTCCAGCCCTATAGTCAATTCGGATAATATTGACCAATCCATGGTTACGGGCTGTTGTAAGTCGATTAACAACAGCTGAAAGGTCTCCACCATCACAGGAGAGTGTGGTGTATATGGTCTCCACATTCCACCCTCGCGTTCCACTTGATCCAACTAAGGCTTGAGTTCCAGCGTACCAATGAACCCCCGCGAGTGGAGGCTCGGAGGTTTGGGGAACCGGCGTGGCAGTTGCGGTGGGTCTTGACGTAGGTGTTAATGTCGCAGTCGAGGTTCTTGTGGGATTAGGGCTCGCAGTAAATGTTGCCGTGGACGTAGGGAGTCTTGTCCTCGTCGGTGTGCGAGTTGGGGTTCTTGACCTCATCCTCGTCGGTGTGCGTGTTGGGGTTCTTGACCTCGTCCTAGTCGGTGTGGGTGTTGGGGTGCAGCCTGTACTCAATACACATAAGCAGGCAGTAAGAATCACGATCGTCCTACGTTTGATAGTCACTTTATTTCTCCATTATTACGGGTATGCCTAGCAACAAGGCTTGATATCTTATCCCCATGGACGTAATTTGCTAAATTAACCATAAAATTACAGGCAATCCAGCTTTATACTTTATTTCATACACTGCAGTTTAATACTTTACGGATTTGCCTTTGATGAAGAAGGTCTCTCCCCTCCATTAGGGTTGTGTATCATTGGCCAGATCGAAGCCAAGCAGAAACTGCTCCAACGCGAACTGCGTGGTCCTGTGCTGAAACTCAACTGGAACATGGTGTGATTCATCATGGCTCCCTCCTCAGCATACGCCAAGCGCTGTGCTCGCTGACACAGTCCCATAAATTGTGTTTTTATCGTAAAAGGGGGTTCCCCCGCTCAGATGCTCTCTCCAGAATACAATATTTTTATGAGATTTCAATAGTCACGGTTCGTTGAATCCTTCGTAAATCGACTTTATTCATTAATAGCATCGAAAAGTTACCGCCAAGTTACCCCAAAGTAACCGTCCGGTGACACATCTTCCTCCACCGGAAAAAATGTACCAACAGACGCTCGCGTGGGAAAAACAAACAACCTTGCGAGCCGCTCGGGTGTGGGTCAAGTTCTCTAGTTAACAGGGGAAAAATAATGCAAAGTGCCCCCACGGGGTTTCGAACCCCGGTTTCGGCCTTGAGAGGGCCGCGTCCTGGGCCACTAGACGATGGGGGCAACGACGATGATTCTACCATGTGCGCAAACGCAGCGTCAATAAACACCGCTCATGCCGGATTATCCCGCCATGTTACAATTCCAACCATGATTATCCAAATTCCGGATTCGGGTACAATCCAGGCATGAACCCAGCCGAAGTCGAACACCGTCTGGGGCACATTCTGCCCACGGTGCAGAAGCCCGGCCGCTATACCGGCGGTGAGTTGAATCAGGTCGTGAAAGAGTGGGCCGCCATCCCCACACGCGTGGCGCTGGCCTTTCCGGATATCTACGATCTGGGCATGTCCAACCTGGGCCTGGCCATTCTCTACGACATCCTCAACCAGCAAGCGGACGTGCTCGCCGAGCGTGCCTACCTGCCCTGGAACGATATGGAAACGGCCATGCGCCAGGCCGGTCTTCCTCTGTACGCCCTCGAGAGCAAGCATCCGATTGCCGATTTCGATATCCTGGGAATCTCGCTGCCCTATGAGTCACTCTATACCAACGCACTCAACCTGCTCGATCTGGCTGGAATCCCCTTACACAGCGCGGAACGAACGGTGGAACACCCGCTGGTCATTGCCGGCGGCCACGCTGCACACAATCCGGAACCAATGTCGGCCTTCATCGACGCTTTCGTGATCGGCGAAGGGGAGGACGTGATCCTGGATATCGTGCGCTGCTACCAGGATTGGAAAGCCCAAAACAAATCGAAAGAAACACTGCTGGCAGCGCTGGCGCAAATCTGGGGCGTGTACGTGCCCTCCCTTTATCAGCCGCACTATCACGAAGACGGCACAATCTCTCATATGGAAACCCTTACCGAAGCAAGCAGCGTACTCAAGCGCATTGTCCCCAAACTCCCCCCGCCATTGACACGCTTCATCGTGCCTTTCATCGACGTGACCCACAATCGCGTGCCGATCGAGATCATGCGCGGCTGCACACGCGGCTGCCGTTTCTGCCAGGCAGGTATGATCACACGACCTGTGCGTGAACGTCCGGTGGAGGAAATTCTCGAGGCGATCGAATGCGCACTCGCCCACACCGGCTACGAGGAGGTCGGGCTGCTTTCGTTGTCCTCCTCCGATTACGGACCGGTTCTCGATCTGGTGCGTGGCGTGAGTGAACGCTTCCGTGGGCGACATCTCAACGTATCGCTGCCCTCACTGCGGATTGAAAGTTTCTCAGCCGAATTAATGGAGTCCCTCAAAGAGACTTCACGGCGGCGCGGCTTCACCCTGGCACCCGAAGCCGCCACGGAACACATGCGCCAGATCATCAACAAACCGGTCACCACCGAGCAGTTACTTGAAACCGCAGGGGAGATTTTCTCGCGTGGCTGGCACACGCTCAAACTTTACTTCATGATCGGCCACCCCGCGGAGACCCTCGAAGACGTGCAGGCCATCGCTGATCTATGCAAAGCCGTGTTGAAAGAAGGCCGCCGCGTGATCGGCAAACGCACCCGGGTCAACGCTGGTGTGAGCACTTTCGTGCCCAAACCGCACACCCCTTTTCAATGGGTCCCTGTGGATACGCTTGACCAGATCGAAGCCAAGCAGAAACTGCTAAAACGAGAGCTGCGCGGTCCGGGGCTGAAACTCAATTGGAACACCCCGCAGGAAACCCTGCTGGAAGCCTGGCTCTCGCGCGGCGACCGGCGCATAGGCGAGGTGATACTGCGTGCCTGGCAGCTCGGCGCCAAATTCGACGCCTGGCAGGAGCACTTCCGCTATGATTTGTGGCTGCAAGCGTTCGAAGACTCCGGTCTTAACCCCGCCTTCTACACTCACCGAGAACGGCCGATTGACGAGACCTTTCCCTGGGATCACATCGACATCGGTGTGAAGAAAGAGTATCTCATCGAGGATTATCTCTGGAGCCTGGAGGGACGCACGCGCATCGACTGCCGGGAACGCTGCTTTGCTTGTGGAATCCTGCCCAAGTTCGCTGATTTACGCCGCAAGAACCCCGGGAACAGTTGGAGTTGCCCGGAGGTGCGATCGCCACAACGATCCGACATGCGTATTTCGGAATCCGCTTGAGAGACCTATGGAAACAACAGTTTACCGCTACCGACTCACCTTTTATAAAGAGGAATCGATTCGCTTCACCGGCCACCTCGATATCCATCGCGCCTGGGAACGCACCTTCCGCAGAGCCGGATTACCACTCGCCTACCGTCATGGGTTTAATCCGCGCCCGCGCATCAATATCGGCAGCGCCTTACCGCTGGGATACACAAGCTGCAGCGAACAAATGGATTTCTGGCTGGAAGAAGAAATGGATACAGAGGCGATCGCCAGGGCGTTGAACCAGGCACAGGCACCGGGCTTGCCGATTAGCGAAGTGATGCGCATCGAGACCAAACAGCCCGCCTTGCAAACCCAAATTCAAACCGCTGCCTACCGCGTCCACATCGACGATCCACCCCCGATTGACGAAATGCAATCCGCAGTTGAAACGTTGATGAGGGCATCATCTTTGCCCCGAGAGCGTCGCGGGAAATCCTACGATCTACGCCCTTTGATTAAAAAGCTGCAGGTGAAACAAAGCACTGATGAAATCTGGCTGGAAATGACCCTCTCCGCCAGCGAAGGTGCCAGCGGCCGACCCGGGGAGGTGCTGCGTGCCATGGGCATCGACCCGACGTATGCCCGCATTCAACGTACCAAGTTGATTCTTACCTCGGTTTAAGACTTTACCCAAACTTTCTGTGACTTAACCCATAAACCCTGCCGCTTGATACCACGGTTTGTACAGCGAATCGACCTGTAAATCTTCCCACAGTAAAGATCGATTTGCACCACATTATTGCCGCCTTGGTGAAATTTAGTAGCTGGTTTGTGAAAAATATCTAAATATGCTGCGGTAACTTCCCGGTAATTATACAGTGCTATATTCAGTGAAAGAATTGATCGGGGGATTGGAGGGTTGACAGATGAAAATCAATGTGACCTTGCTCTTCGTGTTTCTCGCTGTGAGTGCGATCCTGGTTTCGTGTGGTCCTTCTCAGGCTGCCTTGGATGAACAGGCCACCAAGACAGGTGCGGCGCTGAAGGAACAGATCACGCAGACAGCCATTGCACAAGCCGCGTTCCGCACACAGTCGTTTGTGGAGACCGAGACAATGAAACCTACGTTGACTGCAACCGTCACCCCTATGCCTATAATGACACCCACACCGACGCCGGAATCCCTTATTCAACCGCTTCTTATGGAAATCCAGATGGTAAGCCCAGAAATTGGATGGGCTATAGATCTATCCAGAGCTGGGCCTGCCATCATACGGACGGAGGATGGTGGAGAAACATGGGCTGTAGCAACCCGTGCGGACTTTACCTTATTTGGCGCAAAGTTACATGCCATAGATGAAAACACTGTTTTGTATACTCTCGGGATTTTCAACATAAAGGAAGGCGATAGGCCTTCAAATATTGTGGATGATTTGAAGAAGGTAATTCATCCGTCAGCGGAGGTGGCAAGCCTGGAATGGTTCGTTCTCGATGAGAGCAACATTTGGGTAACTGTGCACGTTGGTCTCAGAGCAGGTGGAGCAATGGCTATGTACCGCACGCAAGATGGTGGTCTATCATGGGAACGGCTATCAATTGGTTCCGATATGGAATTATCACCGTGGAAAATTTTCATGGTGAATAAACACACGGGCTGGTCGAGCCACTTCGAACCATTTCTCCGGCACGATGGGGGATCAGATCTGCATAAGAATATTTTTACCACTCATGATGGAGGACATACCTGGAATCAAAAACGGTTGCCGATTCCAAATGGACCTTTAGTGGATAACCTAGATTACTGCTTTTCCGAAATTATTCAAATTGGCACTCCTGATCTACTCCAAATCGTGAGCAAATGTTACGACGACGATCCGCAACTTATCGGCCATTGGTATTACAAATCTCAAGATTCTGGCCTTACCTGGCGAAATTGGCCGATGAATGGAGAGGTTTATTTTCTAAGTGCTTATGTAGGCTGGCGCGCTATCAACCAAGATGATGGCACGGCTATCGTTGAGGCCACAGAAAATGGCGGCGCCACGTGGAATGAGATGGGGAGTATGCCTGGTCAAGGACCGTTCCAGTTTTGGAATGAGACAGAAGGGTGGACAGTTGTATCAGATAATCAACAAGTCGTGTTATGGATTACTTCGGATGGTGGATTGACCTGGGAACAGAATCAAATGTTCCCAAGTGGAGCATCGATAACCTTTCTAGACAGGTACCACGGATGGGTATACATAGCAACTGACGATAAGACCGTTCTCTGGCGCACCACAGATGGTGGAGAGAGTTGGGAGGAAATCCACCCGATGATTAGTGAGAAGGTACTCCCAACACCAGTGCCAACGAGTACGCCAACACTCGCACCATCTGTTGGGGTTATGCGGTCTGAAATCGATGGAATGGAGATGGTGAAAGTGCCAGCGGGGACTTTCTGGATGGGGAGTCCGATCGAGAAGGTTGAATACTATAAGAACAACTATAACACCTACGAAGATTGGTGGTTCGATCATTCGCAACCTCTTCACGAGGTGTATCTGGATGATTTTTGGATCGATCACTCAGAGGTGACCAATGCAATGTTTGCCACCTTTCTGAACTCGGAAGGAAATCAAACCGAAGTCGGTGAGAGGTGGCTGTTAATGGATACGCACGGTGGTTTGGTTCGTAAGATTGAATATTCTGAAGGGGTGTGGCGCCCGATGGACGGGTACGAAGAATTGGGCGTTTCCGCGGTTACCTGGTATGGCGCACGAGCATACTGCGAATGGGTAGGGCGCCGCTTGCCAACCGAAGCGGAGTGGGAAAAAGCGGCGCGTGGAGTAGATTACAGAAAACCTCCCTGGCCCGAAGGAAGTTTTCCTAATGGTGCCAGTCCGTACGGAGTGCTAGACATGTTAGGAGGTCAGCGGGAGTGGGTATGGGACTGGTACGATTCGGACTACTATTCTAGGTTTGCGGCTCCTGTGGAGAATCCCACCGGACCCGCTTCTGGTTATTATCGAGTAATGCGCGACGAGCGAACGGACAAGCGTATATTGATGGAACCAGCATACGATTGGACGGGCGGAGGGTTTCGATGTGCTCTCTCGGCTTCAGATTATGATTTATCCGATAGAACCTTTGCGCTGACGTCCTTTCACATGGTGAGTGAAAAGGAAGGGTGGGGGGTAGACGACGGGACCATCTGGATCACCCACGACGGAGGGCGGACCTGGCAGGATGTCACACCGCTCGAAGGACGCTCGAAAGACATCAGTGTTGAGTCGCATGGCGGCTTTTTCGACGCAAACCATGCCTGGGTGGTCAACAGAACAGGGAATATGTTGGCGCCTCAGAGTTGTCGAGCTGCTGATATGTATGTTTGGTACACCATAGATGGCGGAGGAACCTGGCAGGCCAGTCATCCATTAATGGATGATCCTGCTGCCAGGTATTGTGAGGAGTGTTTGCAATGTCGCGCATATTTCAGCATGATCGATACTCAAACAGGATGGTTGTTTATTCAATCGATACATCCAAATTCAGATCACTCCTTACAGGTTTTCAACACCACCGATGGTGGCGCGACCTGGAAGAACCTTCGTCTATCCTGGTGTAAGACAGCAAGTTCGTGTTCCCCTGTAGCGCCTGTATGGGTAGCGCCTAAATCACCTGGATGGACTATCGACATGGAATTCATTAATGATCGAATCGGTTGGATGATAGGGTACACTGATGAGTTAGATCACTTCATCCTAACATCCACAGATGGCGGCTTGATTTGGGATATGCACACATTGCCAGCCCCGTTGGATTTTCCGACACTTTTCAACGAGTTACCCTTTTGCTGGCCAGCCGATCTGAATTTACTCACCGAAGATGTCGCATACTTGAGATTAGATTGTTTTAATTATGGAAGCGTTCCAGGTGTTGATCATGTATATTCCACAGAGGATGGCGGGGCAACCTGGAAAGCCCATGAGCTGCCCATCTCGAGATTAGAGATGGGAACTCAAATGATTTTCTTTGATACGGATCATGGTTTATTGCTTGGTCGCGAGATGTGGCGCACGGAAGATGGGGGGGCAATATGGCAACACATCAATACCGTAAGTTGGGACGGTCAGTTTAGCTTTGCGGATCCCTGGCACGGTTGGGCTATTGCTGTTGGCGAAGAAGGGACAGCCCTTGTATATACAACGAATGGCGGCGAAACCTGGCAGATATTGAACCCCTTTGTAATTGAGTAAAGTGATGACCGTGGGTAGCTTACTTAGCTAATTCTATTGACCATATCATTGCCGTGTGTGAAATTCCAGCATTTCGTTGCCACAGCGGCAAAATTATGCTTCCAGAAACACTTGCGTCACCGCAACAAGTTACGATCGTCGCAGTAAGCAAGCCTACCTACAAATTCATAGAAACCAGCGAGGCTTCCTATGAGAGTTTAAATAAACCCATATACTTCATCGCCAGGTTGAGATCGCCCTTGAGCACGACCTTCTTCGTAGCAATGGCGGTCATCGGATTGAGTTTGCCCGTGATCATGTCGATGTAATCCGAATCTTCCGACGTAACGGTCAAATTGGCATCATCAACGCTGCCTTTTTCGACCGAGCACTTTTGATCACGAATGGTGCACACCCAGTTTCCACCTTCACCCAGGTTGAATTGAATTACAGCATCCACACCTTCCGCCTTTTCGGGCAAAAATGCGCCAGGCATGCGTTCCATCAGGTCTTCAATAGTCAATGGCATGATTCACTCCTCTCGTTCTGGAAATATATCCTCGCAATGTGTCGTCCAACGCCTACTGTAGCTAGGTCAGCAAATTTTCGAAAATGCCTGCCGCACCCATACCACCGCCGATACACATGGTGACCATCACAGTTTTCACCTTCCGCCGTCGCGCTTCGTGCATGATCTGCACAGTTAACTTCGCACCGGTGCCGCCTAAAGGATGGCCCAGAGCGATGGCGCCGCCGTTGACGTTCAAGATTTCTTGATTTAATCCCAACTCTCGGATCACGGCAAGGCTTTGCGAGGCAAAGGCCTCATTGAGTTCGATCAATTCGATGTCCTTTAATTTGAAACTGTATCGATCGAGCGCTTTGGGCACAGCTTCCATGGGACCGATGCCCATGATCTCCGGCGGGACTCCGGCCGCCGTATAACCAACATAACGCATCCACGGTGTGACACCCAGTTCCTTGGCCTTCTCAGCGCTCATCACGACGACCGCTGCAGCCCCATCTGACAATGGTGAGGAATTCCCTGCCGTCACCGTGCCGTTGGGGGTGAAAGCAGGTCGCAGTTTTCCCAACGCTTCCACGCTCGTATCCCGCCGTATCAACTCGTCCTGATCGAAGATCACCGTTTCGCTGCCCTCAAGCGTGTGGGTTTCGACTTCCAGGGGAACGATCTCGTCCTTGAAAAGCCCTTCGTCTTGCGCTTTGGCAGCTTTTTGATGGCTGCTCAACGAAAACGCATCCATGTCAGCGCGGCTGATGTTGTACTGCTCGGCGACGTTCTCGGCCGTCTGACCCATGCGAATGTAAGCCTCCGGCATCTCGACCACCAGTGTGGGGTGTGGGCTAAGACGGAAACCCGTCATCGGGACCATGCTCATGCTCTCCAACCCACCGGCGAGGATAATGTCCGCCCCGCCGGCCAGGATGCGTTCACATGATTGGGCGATGGTCTGCAAACCGGAGGAACAAAACCGATTGACTGTCATCGCCGGAACCGAGGCCGGAAATCCGGCGTACAGCCCGGCATGCCGCGCCATGTTTAACCCCTGCGTTCCTTCTGGAAAAGCGCAGCCGATGACAATGTCATCTACAATCGCCTTATCGAAATCACCCGCGCGTGTCCACGCTGCCTGCAATACCGCTTTGACCATGTCTTCCGGGCGGTAGTTACGCAGCGTACCTTTATTCGCTCGCCCGACCGCCGTTCGAGCCCCAGCTACAAGCACCGCTTCTTTTGCCATCGATTCCACTCCTTACAGCACGGGTATCAGGAAGCAAACGCAATCTGACACCCAGCCATACGCTTAATTCCGCAGCGGTTTGTTGTGTTCGATCATGTGCGCCAACCGTTCGAGCGTCTTCGGCTCGTGGCAAAGCTCGAGGAAGACCTCACACTCCAGATCGAGGATCGTTTGTTCATCGACCCAGGTCGGCTCGGACAACTCGCCGCCGCACAGCACACGCGCCAGTTTGCCGGCGATGAG
>Ga0307430_1001218_pt1 | contig 19485 bp, 16 predicted proteins | sample SalMarWE160130MG_FD_202159 | JGI IMG/M metagenome (GOLD analysis project Ga0307430, IMG submission 202159) | Salt marsh sediment microbial communities from the Plum Island Ecosystem LTER, Massachusetts, United States - WE1603-130 | ecosystem: Environmental > Aquatic > Marine > Intertidal zone >...
CACTGCCGCCGTGTCCGCGCAGGCTCAGCGCGTGGACCGTGTATCCGTGTTGGGCAAAGTAGGGCATAAAGTGCTCCTCCCAACACCACGCCGCGTGCCACATGCCGTGCACGAACAGAATCGGCGTGGAGCGGCTTGCGGACTGGGGTTCCTGTGTGACGAGTTCCAAGTGCATCGTAGCCTCCTATGTTATCAATAGATTGAAGAAATCAATGTGCCGTCACACAAAGAGTCGATCAGTTTTTCGTCATTAGATCCTGGCGGCGCAGGATGAGGATCGCCGCCAGGGTCAAGCCGCAGCCGTAGAGAAGGAGGATCGCCAGTGCCCTCCCCGGCTCGGCCAGGCCGTGTACCGTCAGCGCGCCTGCCAGGCTCAGGGTGGGATCGGACGCGAACCAGCGCTCCAGCAGACTGCGGGCGTGGTAGATCACGGTATAGCGGTGGACGTCTGTGTCGGCTGTACTCAGGCTGCCGTAGTAAAAGTCGACCATGAAGGATCCCACTCCGGCGAGCATCCCCATCCACGAACTCCGACCTACCACCAACCCCAGCATCACGACGCCGGTAAAGGCAAAGCCGGTCAGGCAGACCACCCCCACGGCCCCCAAGGCGCGCCATACCAGGTTGGCGCCGGCAGCCTCGGCCAGCGGGACGTCGCTGAGGGCGACGTGAGCGACGACGGTTGCCAGGAGGGTGCCGGATATGTAGGCAGAGCCGTTGACGAACGCGGCAAAGACGGTGGCGAGGACTTTGGAGAGGATGAATTGGTAGCGGTTGACCCCTCGGCTGAGGATGACGCGCACGATTCCCAGCTCATAGTCGTTACCCAACGTCATCACAGAGACCACGATGGTCGTCAGGGCGACGATGAGGAGCACCTCGTTGTTGAACAGGAAGGTGGCAACGCGGGGAAAGACTGCATCGCGCTGGGAGACCGATACCAGCAACACCTCACCCCCAATGGGAAAGATGAAGAGCGTTATTAGCGCCATCCAAGCGACGGGTTTACTCCGAAACTTTAAAAGCTCGACTTGGGTTAAGCGTAACAGGGTTTTAAGCGCGTCCATTTTTAAATTTTACCCTTTGTACGTCACGTCGCGGCGGCGGAGGACCCACATCGCCGCGCCCAGGAACAGGATGGTGTAGCCTGCCAGGAACGCCGCCGCGCGCCAGGGAGAAGCGGGCATGTTGCTATCGAGTCCTATCTTGCTGGCGGTAAGGGCGGCCTCTGTAAAAGCCCTCCCCCAGTTCAGAAAGATATCGGCACTGTAGCCTATTGTCACACTGAACAGATGTGTCTCCAGGCGAAAGATCAGGGGCACATCGGCGCCAGAGGAGATGAGGATCTCCATAATCGGGAGCACGAGTCCAGAGAGAATCTCCATAGCACGCAGGCCGATCCCCACGCCTAATGCCGGCCCTGCCTGGCGAGCCAGCACGACCAGGAAGAGGATCGCGGTGATATAGGGCAGGCAGGCCAGCCAGAGTCGCACAGGGACGAGCAGCGCCTCGCCCAGTCCTTTCAGTGAGATGGGATCATCTGTCGCCTGGGAATGGACGTAGGGGCCGCCGGCGACTGCCAGCAGCGTGACCGCGAGGACGCCCACCCCGGCCACGAGCCAAAAGGTCAGGCAGCGGGCCATCAGGTAGCGCCCGCGCCCGATGCCTCGTGTCAACAAGCTGCGCAGCGTCCCGCGTGTGTAATCCTCACCGCCCATCACGGCAGTGAGGAGGATGAGGAAAAACCAGCCAGAGTTGGTGGCGAGGCGGGCGGCGTAGCCGATAACGGCAGGGTAGCGGAGGTTCTCCCGCAGCCACTCGGCCTCGACAAGTCCGGCCTCTGCTGTGGGTGCTTGAGGTTCCAGCGGCGATCCCTCGATTTCGGCGCCGGAAGCCAGCGCGGCTTCCAGTTCTGCCAACCGGTCTATTTTGCCGTTGATCTGAAGCACCAGGATCACGATCATCAGACCCAGGAGGGTCCAGGATAACCAGTAGCGGCGGGTCTTGAGCCAGTCGGCGGCGATGAGCCTATGCATCGGGTGTTTCCTCTGCGTCGTGGGTCAGGTCCAGAAAGACGCTCTCCAGCGTCGAGACCACAGGGCGGACCTCGGAGGGAAAGAGATCGTGGATGGCCAAGGCGGCGAGGAGTTCCGGCGCGCGCTCCGGCGGCGCCTGGACGTGGAGTCGATTGCCCTCGTGCCGGGCGTTCTGCACCCAATCCAGGCCGGTGAGTATGCCGGCTGCCTGTGCTGCGCCCTCGATACGCATCTCGACCCCGTGGGCCTGGCTCAGCAGTTCGCCCACCTGGCCCTGGGCGATGACCTGTCCCTTGTTGAGGATCAGAACCCGGTCGCAGACCTGCTCGACCTCGTGGAGAAGGTGGCTGGAGAGAAAGACGGTCCTACCTTCCTCCTCGGCCAGACGACAGAGAAAGACGCGCATCTCTTGCATGCCGGCTGGATCGAGCCCGTTGGTCGGTTCGTCCAGGATGAGCAGCTCGGGATCGCCGAGCAGGGCGGAGGCCAGGCCCAGTCGCTGGCGCATCCCCAGCGAGTAGGTGCCCACCTTGTCCTTCCCCCGGCCCTTGAGCCCGACCTGTTCCAAGAGGGCCGGAATGCGCGCTTCGACCTCATCCCCTAGGATGTGGGCAAAGATGCACAGGTTGTCGCTTCCACTCAGGTAAGGATAGAAGGCGGGGGTCTCTACGATGGCGCCCACTCGCCGGAGTGCTGAGCTCAGGTTACGGCGGATATCGTGGCCCAGCACCTCGGCGCTGCCGGCGGTGGGCCGCACCAGGCCCAACAGCATGGCGATGGTCGTCGTCTTGCCCGCGCCGTTAGGGCCGAGGAAGCCAAAGACCTCCCCCTGGTGTACCGTAAAGTTGACCCCATCGACGGCGGTGATTTTCTTGAACCGCTTGGTGAGGTCGTAGGTGCGGATGACGGCTGTGCTGGCACTCATACCGTTCTCCTCTGGAGAATATAGGGAAACGATTCCCCGGTTTTGCCAAAGGGTCTGGTTTCCATACGTCACCTCCCGATGACGGAGTACAAGCTACAACAAAGTATACGGCCAGATTTGATGACTGTCAAAGCAGCCAACCCTGCAGTTCACTCCTGCGCTGCTTGGCGGTACCACAGGCGCTGTTTGTTTGGGATGGGCACTGGATCGCTCATATCATTTTTCTCCGCACCGGCTGTGCTCATAACGCCAGGACAGTGTTCCAGATGGCCTCGTCTACCGGAACCCCGTGCTCCAGGTTTTCGCGCCGCGTCCTGAGTGTGCGTTCTCCCGGATAGGTCACTTCTGTAGCTTTGTCCGCAGGCTGGGTGGCGTGGACCCATTCGACTAACTCGCTCGCTATCCGATCGGCGAGATCGGGCGTGCCGGGTTGCGAGACGTGGAAACATAGAAAGAATTGGGAAATGCCCTGCTCTATGCAGTTTGCGTCACTTATCATTCCAATGTCTGCCGTCGACTTGCCATCGGAGAGGATCGCGGAAAAGAGATCGAGCATCAGCGCCATACCGGACCCTTTCCAGTACCCGATCGGCAACGGGCGCTTGGTTCGCAGGATCCGGGCTGCATCGCGCGTGAGCTTCCCCTCCTGGTCGTAGCCCCCCTCGAAGGGTAGCGGCTGCTGCTGGTTCTTGGCGATGTTCAGCTTTCCGTAGGAAAACAGGCTCATCGCCATATCGAGCACGATGTGGCCCTCTTTTCGGGGGACGGCGACAACCAAGGGGTTGTTCCCGATGCGGCATTCCACGCCGCCCCAGGGAGGCATGTTGCCGATGGTATTGGTAAAGCATACGGCGAGACATCCGGCGTCGGCCGCCTGCCAGCCGTACGTTCCCGCGCGCATCCAATGGTTGGTGTTGCGCAGAGCCACGCCGCCCATCCCGTGCGCTTTTGCCAGCTCGATGGCGCGGGCCATGCACCTGTGGGCGTTGAGATTCCCCGGCCCCAGGTTGCCATCCCAGCGCTCGAGGGCGCTGCCCAGGGTGGCCACCTTTTCGGGGATAGCGTGTGGATCGACGACCCCGCTCTGAACGTCCCGGATAAAGGCGGGAAACCTGTTCAATCCGTGCGAGTAGACCCCGTCCAGACTCGCTTCGGCGAAAAGCCGGGCGCAAAGCTCGGCATCTTGGCGTTCAAATCCGTTCTTGAGCAGGACGTTGAGCAGTTGGTCAAAGAGCGCCTGGAATGAAATCTTCATCGTTTTTCGTCCACCCCTAAAACTATCTACGGTTCCGAGAAAACCGAGGCCAGGATGTCCCCTGCCGGAACCGAGAGCGCGTCCGTGGGACAGACCTGGAAGCAGTACCCGCAACCGATGCAGGATTCGCTCTTCACCGCCAGGCCGTCCTGCAGCGAGACGGCGTCGTACCAGCACACCTCCACGCACTGCTCGCAGGCGGTGCACAGGGCGGGGTCGGGCTGCGCCTCCCGGTAGGCGGCGGCCAGCCGTCCTCTGCGCTCGTTGGCCACCTCCCGGGGCATCGTGAACAGGTTCAGCGCATCACCGCACAGGGCGTCGATATCCGTGTATCCCGCCTCATCCATCCACGCGGCGAAGTCGGCGATCAGTTGGGCGACGGCGCTGGGACCCAGGCAGCAGGCGAACGAGCCGAGCTGCACGCATTGGCTGCCCGCCATGATCAGCTTGGCGGCGGCCTCCCAACCGAACACGCCGCCTCCGGCGTACAGGGGTGCGTCCACGCCGTTCCTGCGGGCCTCCGCCACCACGTAGCAGATGATGGGCAGCGCCTGGCTGCCGCCGTATCCGCCGCCGGGGGTGGCCTGCGAGCGCCGCCAGTCCAGGTCGAAGACGAAGCCCTTCCAGCGCGCCGTGGGGCCGAGCGCGTCGGCGCCGCCGTGGAGCGCGGCCTCCATCGCCCGCAGCGGATCGCAGGATTCGACGGGCAGCTTGACCAGGACGGGCACGCCAACTGCCTGCTTGATGACCCTGGTCGCCGTGTAGACCAGGCGGTAGAAATCGAACACGCGGCCCCCGGCGACGGCGACGCCGGGCGTGTTAAAGTGCAGCTCCAGCGCGTCGGCCCCTGCCCGCTCGACTTCGACTGCCTCGCGCACCCAGGCGCTCTGCCAGTCTTTGCCCGGCGTGAGCAGGTCGCGGAAGTGGCCGATGGATACCCATAATTTGACCTCAGGGGGCATCTCCCTGCGCACGCGCGAGACGGCCTCGCAGTAGGCCTCCAGCGAGGCGAAGGAATCCTGCAAGCGCGCGCCCAGTGCGTGGCTTTGGATGGCGTGCTTTCCTGCCCGCATGTCCTCGGTGGAGGGCAGGACGAGGGAGCCATCGCCCGCGCCGTGCCCAAAGTTGCGCATGACGACCGCCCCTGGCCGGGCGCTGGCGCTCTTGAGGACGGCCTGGGCTCCGTGCGTGGCGGGACTGGCTGCGATCACGAACGGGTTGCTCAGGCCCAACGCTTTTACTGTGAGATCGGCCATTTCCGTCGCTTCTCTCATCGCTGAAGCAGGTGCTTCAAGCGCTCAAAGACCATACCTGCGTAGAGATGGTTCCCCTCGATGCTCAGGTGCGCGCCATCTTCGGATACCAGGGCGTGGATATCGATCTGCCGCTCCTGCATAATATGCGGCAGGTCGATTGTCGGGGCACCTAGCTCTTCCTCCACCTGCCTGACCGCCTCGTTGTACGGGGCAAAGTTGGCGCTGTAGGTCTTGCCGTTCGGCATGAGGTTCTCTTCCGTGTTGCGGGCAGGCGAGTGGTTCACGATGAAGGCGCACTGGCTTTCGTGGGCGGCGGCGATGCGGTGAAACTCGCGCAGGTTCTTGCGATAATCCTCGAGTCCCACCCGCGATACCCGGCTCCAAGGGCGGATGTTGGAATCGTTAAAGCCGAACTGCACCAGCAAAAACCCCGGCAGGTACGGCAGCACGTCGTCGGCGACGCGCTCCAGGCCCTGCGCCGTCGTGTTCCCACCGATGCCCTGGTTGTATACCTTGTACGCGCCCGGCCGCCAGGCGTTCAGCTTGAACTGCAGGATTGTCGGCCAGCGGTCGCCTTCCGCAAAGGACCCGGCGTGGGTGATCGAATCGCCAAAGCAGATGATGTTCATCGCCGTGACCTATGCATCCTGCACGTTGAGCACGACCTTGATGGTGTCCGGCCCTTCTTGATCGACCTTGTCAAAGGCCGCCGTGATCTCGTCCAGCGCCATCTGGTGGGTGACGAGCAGCTCGGGGTGCAGCAACCCCTTGGCCAGAAGCCGGACCGCGCGCGGGAACTCGCCCAGGGTCACGCGCGAGGCGATGATCTGCGCCTCCTTCAGCACCAGCGTCTTGAAGTGGACCGCCGATAGCTGCTCGCCTAGGCCGGCGGTGACGACGCGCCCGCCGCTGCGGATCATCTTGACCGCCTGGGCCAGCGGTGCTTCCTGCCCCTCGGTCAGGTGATAGTGGCCCACCGCCTCGATCACACAGTCCAGGCCGACGCCGTCGGTGAGCTCCATCGCGCGCGCGACCGGGTCTTCTTTCGTGATGTCGATGGCGTAATCCGCGCCCAGCTTGCGTGCCGTCTCCAGACGGAAGGGCTGCATGTCGGTGATGAGGGTCATGGCCGGCCCGACGCTGTGACACAGCACGTCCAGGATCGCCAGACCCAGCTTGCCCGCGCCCAGGATTGCCACGCGCTCGCCCAACTTGACCTGGCCCCGGCCCAGGACGTGGAGCCCCAGGCCGTACATCTCGACCATCGGCGCGTAGGTCATGGGGATGGCATCGGGCAGGGGATAGAGGTGGCTCGACGGCACGGCGACGTATTTGCCCAGGCCGCCATCGAGATCGACGCCCAGCAGCTTTAGCGTGCGGCAGGCATTGATGTGGCCCGTGAGGCAGGTGGGGCAGCTATGGCAGGAGATGATGGGATCGACCACCACGCGGTCGCCCTCGCTGTAGCCTTCGACTGCGCTGCCGACCTCCTGGATGACACCGCCGAACTCGTGGCCCAGGATGGCGGGGAACTTGACCCGGTCGTGGAACTCGCCGCGATAGATGTGCAGGTCGGTGCCGCAGATGCCCGAGTAGCCGGATTCGACCAGTACCTCGTTCGGTCGGATGCGCGGTTCGGGCGCTTCGCCGAGGCGGATTTCTTTATCGTTGTAGAGGATGCCTGCTTTCATTCGTTTACTCCTTACTTGGTTGTGCCAGTGAGACTATAGAACCAGAGACACGGAGGGCACGGAGAGAAAAAGGGCTGAACTCGGTGCTTTCTATGTCTCTGCAGTGAAACCTTCCATGGTGAAATCTGGAGGTGTCCCTATTGAGTGTTGGTGGACATAACAAGCGAGCGAGGGCTTTCTGAGCGGAATGAAGCGCAGCAAAATGCAGTCGAAGAAGCCCCCGCGAGCGTCCTGAGCGGAGCGAAGCGGAGTCGAAGGGCGCTCGCCACTGCCACCAACACTCAAGCGGGAGACTACCTGAAATCTCTTTTGGCTAAAAAAGTGCTACGGCTCGACGAGATAGATGTTCACCCGCCCGTCGACGTCGGAGGCGTACAGAATTCGGCTGCCATCCCAGCTCCAGGTGGGGTGGCAGTGGGCGCTCTGCGTGTGCCACGAGGTCTTGTGATTGCACAGCACCTCGATCTTGGCCTCCTCGCCGGAGATGTCGATCAGCACCAGGTCGTCCACGTCGTCGCCGACGAGGACGGTGTTATCCGGGTTGGCGTGGTAGTGATTGCAGTAGTAGGGCAGGTCGATGCGACGCACCATGTCCCCGTTGCGGTCGGCCAGGCCGACAAAGGGGATCATCGTGCTCTCCTTGACCGCCACGTCGGTGGCGACGGCCTGTGTGCGGCTCGAGGTGATCGTGCCGTCGTGGCCGGGACCGCGGTCATCGAAAAAGATGTAGCCATCCTGCGTCCAGAACTCGTGCCCCACCGAGTCCTCCTCATCCTGGCGGAAGCACGGTTTGGCCTCGCGTGAGACAAAGTCGAGGAGCCAGATGCGCTGCGCCACCAGGTGCCACGGTCCCTCGTGGCAAAAGGTCGCCAGGGTGGGGTCGTCTGGACAGAACTGGAAGTGGCCCAGCCAGTGGGTGTCTTTGAAGACGTCGAGCCAGCCGGAGCCATCCAGGTAGGCCAGCGTGATGCGCCCGTCCTTGATGCGGTAAAAGCTCTCCTTAAAGCCGGTGTAATTCGGCCCGCGGGGCACGTCCACCTTCTCGTTGCGGCAGAAGGCGATGTAACGCCGGTTGGCGCTGATCGAGGGCGCGCCCACGCGGTGGTCGCCGGTCTCCTCGTAGACGGTGGTGGTCTCGCCGGTCTCGGTATCGAGTGCCTCGATCGTCTGCCCCACCGCGTAGACGATGAGGCGGCTGTCGGGCGTCTTGGTCACGTTGTGCACGCCCTGCGCCTCGTCGGTCAGTTGCACTATCTCGCCGCTGCTGAGGTCCATGCGGAACAGGTTGTAGCGCGGGTCCTCGTGCGGCGCCTTGTCCTCGCCCGACGCGCGGTCGGAGACGAAGACGATCTCGTTTCGGTGCAAGTCGAACGAGTTCTCGGTAAAGTAGAGGTGTACGTTGTTGCCGGTGGACGTCAGTTGTGCGACCGTGCGCCCCGTCTTTTCGTCCGCGAACCGGCGCATTTCTGATGGCCAGGTCTGTCCGATCATGTCGTTATCTCCAGGTGGTAGTTCAGACTTCGGAGGTCTCTCAGATCTCCGAAGTCTATGACTCGGGCTCTACCGCGCCAGCCAGCCGCCGTCGACGGGCACGATCGACCCGTGCATGTAATCGGAGGCGGCCGAGGACAGGAACACCACCGCGCCTTTCAGGTCGGCGGGCGCGCCCCAGTGGCCGGCCGGGATGCGGGCCACGATGGCCGGGTTGCGCTCGGGGTCGGCCTTCAGGGGGGCGGTGACGTCGGTCTCCATGTAGCCCGGCGCGATGGCGTTGACGTTGACCTTCTTGGCGGCCAGCTCGTTGGCCATGGCGCGCGTCAGTCCGGCCACGCCGCTCTTGGCCGCCGTGTACGACGGGATCAGGATGCCGCCCTGGAAGGAGAGCATCGAGGCGATGTGCACGATCTTGCCCCCGCCGCGCGCCACCATCACCCGCGCCGCCGCCTGCGAGAGGAAAAAGACCGCCTTCAGGTTGACCTGGATCACGTCGTCCCAGTCCTGCTCGCTGAACTCCAGGATCGGGGCGCGGCGGATGATCCCGGCGTTGTTGACCAGGATGTCCAACCCGCCCAACTCCTCCACCACCTGCGCCACGACCTCGTTCAGGTGCTCGACGGAGGCCCCCAGCAGGTCGCACTGCACCGGCAGGAAGCGCCGTCCCAGCGTCTCGACCTGCGCCTGCGTCTCCTCGTAGTTGGTGCGGTACAGCCCGGCGATGTCGGCGCCGGCCTCGGCCAGACCGAGCGCCATGGCCTGCCCCAACCCCCGCCCCATCCCGGTGACCAGGGCGACCTTGCCATCCAAGCGGAATGCGTCCAGGATGGTCATCTCAGCCTCCCAGTTCCTTCAGCATGGGCACCGTGCGGCTGACCCAGCCGATGGCGGGATCGTCGGCCACGGCCTGCACGCGGTGCTCGCCGCCCAGGAACCACAGGTAGTAGGTGGTGTACCCCGGCGCGCTGACGACCGAGTGGTAGCCGTTGGGGGCCATCAGGGCGGTGTTATCGCGGATGGTAAAGTTCTCCTCCACGCCGTGGTCGTTGTAGTAGCGGCAGATGCCGAAGCCATCGGGCGGGTTGACCTTGAAGAAATAGATCTCCTCGTGGAACGCCTCGTGGGGCAGGTTTTCGACCTCGTGCCGGTGGGGCGGGTAGGTGGACCAGTTGCCACTGGGAGTAAAGGTCTCGCCTGCGATCAGCCGCCGGGCGGGCAGGTCGGGTTGCCCGGCCAGGGTGAGGATCTGGTGAAAGTAGCGCTTGAAATTGGCCGCGCCCCATCTGCCAGTGGTCACCTGCGGCGGCGCGATGACGTAGGGCTCCACGTCCAGATCACTGGGAGCGCTGGTCAGCGCGATGTCTACAGGTCCTTCGGCGGTGATGGCGTACTCGACCCCGGCAGGCAGGTAGACGGAATGTGGCTTCCCGGCAAAGACGTTGGGCCGCCCGCCGACCTTCTCGAACCGCTTGCCCGCCGCTTCGAAGGTCGCCTTGCCGCCCAGGATCACGGCCAGCACCTCGCGCTCGCCCGTCTGAGCGGAGAACTGCTCCCCCGCCGCCAGCTTTAGCAGACTCAAGTCCAATATCTTGCACGGATTGACGGGTAGATTGTTCAGCCCTTGTTCGGTCTCCAGAGATGTAAAGTATTCCATGAGTTTCTCCTTTTTTGTAAAAGTTTTGATGGGCAACGACACCTTGAACACATCGCAGAACCCTCTCCGCGCGTCATTCCGAGCGAAGCGAGGAATCTCAGCCGTGCTTGGGAGACTCTTCGCTCCGCTCAGAGTGACGATGTGTGAACTGCCTTTGTTCAAAATACTGCTGACAATTGCCCTTTTTTGTAAAGTGTGTTTTCAATGACGCACCGTTTACCTGGATGGGCGCAGCTTGGGGCGCGCTCACTCGCACTCGAGCTCAAGGTTGACGTCGGTCTCGCTCAATCCCTGCACGCTCTCGTAGCTGAGCGCCGGTCTCTTCTCCACGCTGCCGCTGATGCCGTTCAGGGTGAGGCCGTCCACGTCCTGGCAGCGCACGCCATTCACGGCGTGGACGCGTAGGTGCTCCAGCACGACGTCGCGCACCGGCTGCTCGGGCAGCCCGCGGATGTCGACCGCGCCCCCCACGCGCTCGCAGGTGACGTTGCGGATGGTGATGTTGCGGAAGACGGGCGGCGTCTTGGAGCGGGGCGCGGCTGTAGAAGCGCCGTAGAACATGTTGATGACGATGGCCTGGCGGCGCAGGTCCGTCATCTTGATGTCCTCGAACCAGACGTTCTCGACGACGCCGCCGCGCCCGCGCATCGACTTGAGCCGGATGCCGCGCTCGCCGCCCGCAAAGCTGCAATCGTGCGCGTACACGTTGCGCACGCCGCCCGACATGCCGCTGCCGATCACCACGCCGCCGTGACCCTCGACCATGCGGCAGTTGCGGATGACGATGTTCTCGCACGGCTTGTCCACCCGCCAGCCGTCCTCGTTCATCCCGGCGTTGATGGCGATGCAGTCGTCGCCGGTGAAGAAGGAGCAGCCCTCGACGACGACGTTGCAGCAGGAATCGGGGTTGAGGCCGTCGGTGTTGGGCCCCTCGGTCCTCACCGTGACGCCCCGGACGAGGACGTTCTCGCAGTAGAGCGGGTGCATCGTCCACATGGGGCCGTTGACGAACGTCACCCCCTCGATCAGCACGTTGCGGCACAGGACCGGCTGCAGGAACTGCGGCCTCAGCGCCGCCTCCTCGGTGCCGTAGACGCGCTCCTCCACGGGAATCCCGTTGAACTCGGCGTCGCAGAGCGTCTTGGCGGCTGCCTGTTGAAGCCTCTTCCAGTGCCACCACGCCCAGCCCTGGCCGTTGAAGGTGCCCTCGCCGGTCACGGCGACGTTCTCACAGCCGCGGGCATAGATCAGCGGGGAGTAGTTGTAGCACTCGATGCCCTCCCACCGGGTAAAGACGATGGGCAGGTAGTCGGCGGGGCGCGTGCTAAAGCGCACCAGGGCGTCCTTCTCCAGGTGCAGGTTGACGTTGCTGCGCAGGTGAATGGGCCCCGTGAGCCAGGTTCCCGCTGGGATCAGGACGGTGCCCCCGCCGCTTTCGTGACAGGCCTCGACCGCCTGGCGAAAGGCGGCGGTGTTCGCCGTTTCGCCGTCGTCCACGGCCCCCCAATCGCGCACGTCAAAGACGCGGTCGGGGAAGGAGGGAGGCTCGACCAGCGGCATATCGAAGGGTGGGGCTTTTTCTTCGCTCACGGTTTTTTTACCTCTACGTCAAGAGTCCACAGCGGAGCACTTGCTATTATAGCCAAACGCGGCGAAATGGCAATCAGGCTGGCTGGCGTGAGGTTGGTTCGTCGTCTGCGGCTTGTGGTTTTTCTTCAACCACAAAAAAGCGCTCCGGCCAAATCGCCGGAGCGCCTGATGTTGCCCAGTATTCTCCTCCCCCAGTGGGGGGAGGAGCCAGAGGAGGGGGGTCAGTCGAACCGAAAGCGCCACACGCCGATCAGGAAGAAAGCGGCGGCAAAGCCCAGCAGCGCGCCCGCCTCCGGCAGTATCCCCGCCAGGCTGTATCCTCGCACCAGCACGTCCTGGAAGCCCTGCATGGCCCAGGCGTGGGGCGTGAAGCGGGAGAGCGTCTGAAGGAAACCGGGCATGATGGAGGTTGGCATCAGGCAACCGCCTACCGCCGACATGGTCAGCGTCAGCAGGGAGGTGATCCCGCCGACCTGCGTGTCGGTCTTGCCCAGGGCAGCGACCATGATGCCCAATCCGGTGGTCGCCGCCGCCAGCGCCAGGCTGACCGCCGCCAGCGCGACCGGGTCTCCGAACGCCATCCCAAAGAGCAGGTGGGCCACGCCGAACATAATGGCGACTTGAATCAGGTTGACCAGGTAGTAGGGCAGTATCTTGCCGGCCAGCAGGACGGGCTTGGGGAGCGGCGCGACCAGCAGGCGGCGGAAGGTGCCCTCCCGTTTCTCCTGCAGGATGGACGAGGCCATCGTGCCAACGATGAAGAACACGCCAAAGACGGTATAGCCAGGCACGTTTTGCTGGTAGGTGTCGGGAAAGACCTCGATATTCATCTCCGCCGGAGCTACCTGCTTCAGCGCGACGACGCTGGTGCCTTCCATCTCTATGGCGATTTGGCCAGGGGCGGGCTGCATCTCTGGGGGCAGTTGGGCGAAGGCATTCGCCAGGCTTTCTGCGACGCGGGCCTGGGCCACCTGGGTCTCGGCCACGCGCTCGGCGGCGCCGAACACCATCCCCTGGATGGGGGCGATGAACTGGACGGATGCTGCCGGGTCGGTGATCAGCTCGACGGTGGCCGTCGCGTCGTCGCCATTGGAGCGCGCCTCGATCTGCGCCGAGAAATCGGCGGGAAAGACGACAGCTACCGAGCGCTCGCCATCGGCCACCAGCGCCTCGGCCCGTTCGCGGGTCAGTGTCTCGTCGTTCCAGGTCGTCTCTACCTCAATACCGGCGATGCCATCCAGCGCCGCGATGACCTCGGCGGCGTATCCGCCGCGATCGAGGTTGACGACGGGCAAGCGCCTGGGCTGCGTGTCGGTGCCGGAATCGAATAGTCCTTGCAGTGCAGTGCTCATCACGATGATGAACATTATCGGCATCAGGAAAAGCGTGGCCATTCCGCCGATGTCGGTGAATAGGATTTTCAGGTCTTTCCAGGTTGTGGATAGGATTTGTCGTAGCATGGTATCTACTCCTATTTAGCTTACTCCCGCAACCGCTTGCCGGTCAGGTGCAGGAAGACGGTCTCCAGGTTCGGCTCCAGCACCTCCAACGCGGTGACGTCGGTGTCGGTGCTGTTGAAAAGTTCCAGCAGGCGGATCAGGGTCTCCTGGGCACGCGCCGCCTCGACTCTGATCTTGCCGTCGAAGCGTGCCACATTCTTGACCTCAGGCAGCGCTCGGATTCTTCCGAGAATCTCGTCGGCCATGCCATTGGCTATGCCGAGGTGGATGATGCCCTCGCCCAGGTCGCCGATCAACTTGCGGGGTGTATCCAGGGCGACGATGCGGCCCTCGTCAATGATGGCCACGCGGTCGCACAGCCGCTCGGCCTCTTCCATGTAGTGGGTGGTGTAGAGCACCGTCATCCCCTCGCCCCGCAGCCGCTCCACGTGTTCAAAGATGGCGTTGCGCGATTGAGGATCGACGCCGACGGTGGGCTCATCGAGGAAGAGCACCTCCGGGTGGTGGAGCAGCCCGGCGGCGATGTTGAGCCGTCGCTTCATGCCGCCGCTGTAGGTCTTGACCGCCGACTTGGCCCGCTCGGCCAGGCCGACCATCTCCAGCACCTCGTCCACTCGCCCGCGCAGCTCCCGCTCGCGCAGGCCATAGATGCGCCCGAAATAGTTGAGGTTATCGCGCGCGCTGAGGGTGGGGTAGAGAGCCAGCTCCTGGGGCACCAGGCCGATGCGCCGCTTGACCTCGCTCGATGCTTTCACCACGTCGTATCCGGCGACGATGGCCGTGCCCGCGGTCGGCTCCAGCAGGCAGGAGAGCATCGAGATGGTGGTGGTTTTTCCGGCGCCGTTGGGCCCCAGGAAGCCGAATATCTCTCCCCGGCGGATGGCAAAGCTGATTCCCTTCACCGCCTCAATAGTGCCGTACCGCTTGATCAGATTCTGTGCTTCGATGATATTATTACCCATTGACTACCTCCATAATCACATTACAGGTCTCAAATTAGGATCAATAAAGCGACGCTCACTACGTCGGCAAGCAAGTGCGTCAGCCAGACCACGTAGAGGTTTCTTCCCCGCGAAAAGATCAGTCCAAATATGATGCTGTCCAGCGTCACCAGGGCGACGTCGACTATGGTCACCGCCAGATCACCCTCTGACCAATGCATCAGGCCGAATATCACCGATACCGCGACGATGGCGATCGGTGTTTTGATGAACCAGCTCAGTCGCTCCTGAAACAGACTGCGGAAGGCCATTTCTTCCCCTAGTGTCGCAAAGAGCAACATGCAAAACAGCGCGGCAGGCTGTGTAGTATCGAACAGGGGGATTCTGGAATCGACGTGGGTCAGAAAGGCGGGCCAGAAGGCCTTCGTAAGCAGTACAGTGGCCGCCGGGCTCACGAGGGCGACCAGCAGGATCAGGAACCAATTGGCCGCGAGCGCTGAGCGGATTCCCCGAACGTCGAAACCGAGTTCTGCCCACGGGCGATTCCTCAGTCTCCGTTCAACCAGCAGGTAGGCGATTGGCAAAAAGACTGATACGACTTTAAAGCCCGGCCAAAGCAGCGACGGGATGATCGTCAGCGTAAAAACGATCAGGGCCTCCAGGCCCACGCGCCGCGATGGTCTCGTTTCCGTGATGCTTGTCGGTTGAAAAGGGACTTCCATCGTGTGTCCTTTCTTGCCAAATGGGATGTGGGTCAGAGCACGATTGGCGATTTCGTGTTTATTGTACTTTGTTAGAGGGTATTTGTGATGTGCCGCGCGGACTATTTCGAGGGCACAAAAAAACAGGCCCGGGGATGGGCCTGCTATGCCGGAGGTTGTATCTGCGCGATTCTGGAAATCGCGACTACAACAGTCCGACCTCTTGCGCCCGCAGCACCGCCTGGGTGCGGTCGCGCGTATCCAGCTTGGAGAGGATGTTGCTGACGTGGTTCTTGACCGTGCCACGGGCGATGGTGAGCCGCTCGGCGATCTCCTGGTTGGAGAGTCCTTCGGCCAACAGCGCCAGCACCTCCATCTCCCGCGGGCTCAGCGGCTCGACCAGCGGCTGCTCGCGGCGGACGCGTTCGCGCTCGGTCAGGCGGGTCAACTCGGCCACTACCTTGCGGGTCACGGAGGGGTGGATGAAGGCCTCACCGCGGGCGGCGGCGCGGATCGCCTCGGCCAGTTGCTCCGAAGGCACGTCCTTGAGCAGGTAGCCCACCGCCCCGGCCCGCAGTCCCTCGAAGACGTATTCGTCGTCGTCAAATGTAGTGAGGATGATGACCTGCACGTCGGGGCATGCCTCCCGAACCTTGCGCGTGGCGGCCACGCCGTCCAGCTTGGGCATGCGCACGTCCATCAGCACCACGTCGGGCTTGATGTGCTGCGCCTGCTCCACCGCCGCGATGCCGTCGGCGGCCTCGCCCACCACGCGGATGTCGGGGGTCAGGCCGAGCAGCACGTGCAATCCCTCGCGCACCAGTTGCTGGTCGTCGGCAACCAGGACGCGGATTTCGTCACTCATCTTCTTGTGCATGCCTCGGAACGATAGCCCGAAGGCGGAAACCGCCTTCGGGGAGGTTGCCCGTCTCCAGCGAACCGCCCGATAGGGCGATGCGCTCGCGCAATCCTATCAGCCCAAAGCCATCGCTCTCTTCTCCGCGCTGGCCGGTGCCGTTATCCTCGATGCTCAGCGTGACCTGCTCTGATTGATAAGCTAGTTTCACCTCGACGGCACTGGCGTTGGCGTGCTTGCGTACGTTGGTCAGTCCCTCCTGGGCAACGCGGTAGAGGGCGGTCTTGGCCTGTATCGGCAGTGTCTGGCTCTTTCCCTTGACGCTGAACGTGGTGGCGAAACCGCTATCGTGGAGGTCTCCCACCAGCTCGCCGATGGCGTCGCCCAACGCCACCGTATCCAGCGGCGAGGCGCGCAGCGCGGCCACCGAGCGCCGCACCTCGGCCAGACTCTCGCGTGCCATCTCCTCCGCTTTGGCGACGGACTCGGCTGCCCGCTCCGGCTGCTCGGCGACCAGCTTGCCCGCCGCCTCCAGTTGCATCGTGATGGCGGTCAGGTAGTGGCCCAGGCTGTCGTGGATCTCGCGCGCCAGCCGGTTGCGCTCCTCGGCCACGGCCAGCGCCCTGACCTGCGTGGCGTACTCTTGAAGTTGTCGGTGGGCGTCTTCCAACTCGGCCAGCAATCGCTCGGCGCGCTGCCGCTCTTCCGACTGCTGGACAAGGGCCGCGGTGAGGCCTGCGAAGAACAACATGCCACCGATGTAAGGCAGGCACGAGAGCAGCGCTGTTCCCAAGTTTGTACTTGCCGTGAGCGAAAAGGCCACGAGCAGCGAGAGTATGCTGAGGGCCGTGATGCCATTCGCCTGCCAGAATGGAAGCGAGAAGTAGGCCATGGGTACGACAATGAAGTAAAGGATGGGCAGATAGCCGTATCCCTGTCCGACGATCAGGATGGCAAAGATCAGGCCGGCCTGGAGCAGCAAGAGTCCGGCGCGTTGCCAAAGCGGCGCATCGCTGGGAGGATCGAGATAGATCGTGAAAGTAAAAGCTGCGAAGAGAGCGGTGAGTGGAATCCAGATCGAGGGCTGGTGCAGATCGGAATTGGTTAGCAGTGTGACGGCGTAGACGGCTGCCGTGGTGACGTAGGCGGAAGCCATCAGAATCTTGCTGGTAGATGGGGCAAGGGGGGCGTCGGAGCCGTCAATCATCTCGGATTTGTGCTTGCGGGCCATGTCACGTCCTTGGGTAACGGTGTGGACTCCAGTGTACTTGAGAGGGGCGGATTGCGCAAGTTGCCGATCGGCTCAGGCTTTCCCCATCGCTCCTGGCAGCGCCGGAAGTGCCGCATCAAGTCCCCTCTGCCACTGTCAGCGCGTCGATCATGCCATAGACCTGCACCGTCTCGAATCCCTTTTGCTGGCTGGCCTTGTTGGGACAGGCGGCGATGCACGCGCCACAGCCCTGGCACAGCACCTCGATCACCTCGGCGTAGGGGGCGCCCGGCTCCAGCACGCGGGCGTCGTAGGGGCAGATCTCGACGCACAGCCCGCACGCCGCACATAGACGCGGATTGACGCTGGCGACGATGGGCGTCGCGTCCAGCTCGTCCCGCGAGAGCAGCCCCACCGCCCGCACCGCCGCACCGCGCGCCTGGGCAATGGATTCCTCCACGAAACGCGGCGAGTGGGCCAGCCCGCATAGATACACGCCGTCGGCGGCAAAGTCCAGCGGCCGCAGCTTGACGTGCGCCTCCAGGAAAAAGCCATCCTCGTTCAGCGGTACCTTGAACAGTTGCGCTAGCGCCTCGTTTTTCGCGTTGGGCTCAATGCCTGCGCTCAGCACCAGTAGGTCGGGATGAAGTACAATTTCCTCGCCTAGCGACATATCCCATGCCGTAATTTGCAATTTGGAATTTGCAATTTGTACTACCGGTTTGCGTTCCGGCTCGTACCGCACGAAAACTACGCCCTGCTGCCGAGCTTCTCGATAATAGCGTTCCTTGAAGCCAAAGGTGCGGATGTCGCGGAAGAGGATGGTAACGTCCGCGTCCGGGTTCTGCTCCTTGATCGCCAGCGCGTTCTTGATGGCCTCGGTGCAGCAGATGCGCGAGCAGTAGGGGTGCTCGTCGTCGCGCGAGCCGACGCACTGGATCATCACGACGGATTTGCAGCTTTTGATGCGTGATACGTGATGCAGGATTTGCTCTTCCAGCTCTCGCTGCGTGAGGACACACGGGTCCTTTCCGTAGAGGTATTCCCTTGGCTCGATCTGCTGCGCGCCGGTCGCTACCACGACAGCGCCGTGCTGGATTTCTTCCTGCGCGCCAGCGGCCAGCTGCACCGTTGTGCGGAACTGCCCGACGTAGCCGCTCACGTCCACGATCTCGGCCCCGGTCAGGATCGAGATGAGCGGATTGGCCGACACAGCTTCAATTGTCCGCCTCAGCAGCGCCTGGGGATCGCCCCGTTGGTCGTTGGTCATTGTTAATTGTTCATTGGGAAGCGCTGTGTAGATGTGTCGCAGGTTCCCGCCCAACTCGGCCTCTCGCTCGACCAGCGTCACCGGGAAGCCCTGCTTGGCGATGGAGAGCGCCGCCGTCATCCCGGCGATGCCGCCGCCGACGACCAGCGCGCGGTGGTTCACCTCGAAGGTGGAGCGCGCGATGGGCCGCAGCTTGCGTGCTTTGGCCACGACCATGCGCACCAACTCCTTGGCCTTTTCGGTCGCCTTTTGGGGGTTGTCCCGGTGTACCCACGAGTCCTGCTCGCGGATGTTGGCCATCGCGAACAGGTGCGGGTTCAGCCCGGCGGCGCGCACCGTCTCCTGGAACAGCGGTTCGTGGGTGCGCGGCGTGCACGAGGCCACCACGATGCGGTTCAGGCCATATTCCTCGATGCGCTCGCGGATGCGCTCCTGCGTATCCTGGGAGCAGGTGTATAGATTGCGCTCGGCGTAGGCCACTCCCGGCAATCCGGCGGCGTACTCCACCACCTGCGGCACGTCGACCACGGAGCCGATGTTGATGCCGCAGTGGCAGATAAAGACGCCCACCCGGGGCAGCTCCTCGCTCACGTCCCGCTCCTCCGGCCAGACGCGTTCGGTCGTCAGCGTGCCGCGCGCCTCCGCCAGCAGCGCCGAGACCTGAGCCGCCGCGCAGGAGGCCTCCACCACCGTCTCCGGGATGTCCTTGGGCTCGCCGAACCCCCCGGCGACAAAGATGCCCTCCACCAGAGAGCCATCGGGCCGCGCGGTCTGGCCGGGTCGGAAGGGCGGGGCCTCGGCGAAGCCGTACTCGTTGGTCGTGATCCCGAGCCTCTGGGCGAGAGCTCGCGCACCATCCGGCGCTTTCAACCCCACCGAGAGCACCACCAGGTCGAATTCCTCCTCGCGGATCAGCGAATCAGTGGATGAGCGATAGGCAACCGGAGGTTGCACCGGATCGCTGACTCGTTGATTCGCTGACTCGCCTGCGTATCTCAAGACGACGTTGCGTGTGCGCGGATCCTCCCGCACGAACGAGACGGCAGATCGCACGTAGCGCACGCCGTACTCCTCCTGCGCCCGCTCGGTGTAGCGCTCGAATCCCTTGCCAAAAGCGCGCAGGTCGATGTAAAAGATCGCCGGCTC
>Ga0307430_1001220_pt1 | contig 19467 bp, 16 predicted proteins | sample SalMarWE160130MG_FD_202159 | JGI IMG/M metagenome (GOLD analysis project Ga0307430, IMG submission 202159) | Salt marsh sediment microbial communities from the Plum Island Ecosystem LTER, Massachusetts, United States - WE1603-130 | ecosystem: Environmental > Aquatic > Marine > Intertidal zone >...
ACGCGGCATAGCGCTCGTCCACAACTGGTTTCCCTTTTTCGCTGGATTTGGTGGACGAGTATTTGAGGATATGCCCCGGGACTACACACCGTTAATGGACGGTCCTATTGCCAAAAAGGTTCTTGAGTATTGGAAGGAACTCGTCCCATACGGTCCTCCCGGCCTAGTTAGTTATGATTGGCCAGATTGCATCGAGTCTTGGCTTATGGGTTATGCGGCTCTATGGCCGATCTATTGCAACTTAGTGCATTTCGCTGAGGACCCCAAAGCATCTAAAATAGTGGGACTCACTGGCTCTACTTCGCAACCACACGATCCGGCTTACCCTCAAAGTGAAATGGTGCCGTACGGGGGATGGACTTGGGGGATTAACCCGATCGGTAAGAATAAAGAAGCTGCCTGGGAACTCATTAAATGGGTGACAAGTCCAAAAGTCTCAACTGAATGGATGCGACTGGATACTTTGCCTTTCAGATTTTCTCACCTGAGGAAATTGGAATTCCAGGAGAGACTCAGCTACTTCCAGCCTATGCTGGAGAGGGAGCTGAAGGGTGAAGTTAACGGCACGTATCGACCTCAAATCGCTGCCTGGAGTACCATTGAAGACATAATGGGAGAAGAGCTGAGTGCGGCCCTAACCGACATGAAGACGGTGGACAAGGCTCTGCACGACGCTAACGAGCGTATAAAAACATACATGAAGGAACATGACTACCCAATGGGCGGATAGACAGATTGCTTTTTGAAGCATTGAAACAGCTTATGGGGCAGTTTAAGAGGTTGCGTAACGAAAAGAAAGGATACGAGTGATGCGCATGGCTGGATGGGACGGGCTGCTATGCTGCAGCCCGTCCCAAAGCGCAGATAAGAACTTCTATCAGCTTCGTGCAGCAGGGTACTTCACTGTTCTGACATCCAGACCTAGGTGAGTCTTCAGCTTCTCTGTGACTCTTAACTTAAAGGAAAGGTGAAGTGATCCAAGAACTAACTTTTTCCAAGAAAATAGAGAAGAAATTGGTAATTTGGGATGTAACCGAAGGAAGGATAGTAGGAGTTGGATGGAAAAGGGTGAGACACCTCAAAATTCTTTGGAAACTTGCTCAAGTTTGTGACAACTTTTTCACTCTTTTCCTTGTCGGGGGGTAGTTTGAGTGAAAATGAGCTGCACCCCTCTGGTTGGACAAATTAGGTTAGAGTGATCTGAGTTGGCACAGTTGGTTTTTGTTTATCCACAAGTAGCTTGTCAAACTCATTGGATGGGAGATAACCCAGTGATGAGTGGAGTAGTTTCTCATTATAGAGGTGGTTTAAGAACTCAGTTTTTCCACTGAAAAGTAGATAGAAAATCGGTGGATAAGAGGTGAGTTGAGGGAGAAAAAGTAGAAATTGGACAAAAAAGGACGAGTATCTGAATAGTTTTATTTGTGTTAGCGGTTCTTTGACAAAACAAGAAAGACCCCTTCATGGAGAGACGAAAAAGAAACTGAATTTACCGAATTAGGTGATGGTATTAGTCCTCAGGGAGGAGATCTTTTCCTCTGAATCAGGGAAAGGATAAAGGCTGGTACCTCAGGAGCTGCTAATTTCTTCTTGTAGGATTTATCCCAAGTCTTCAAATACTTCATAAGGTTAAGGGTAATTCCTATAACAAAGGACATCATCCGTTTTAGAAGAGTAGTGATACAGGCCATGGTAGCCTCAATTGAAGCCATAGCTAGTCCATAGATGCGGGGAGATTCCAAGATGTCTAGATCAGATGACTTAGTAGTTCCATTAGATCGCTCAGAAGCCGAGCGAAGGTTTCTAATCTTTTTCCAGCAATCTGAGCATCTGGGAATCTCACAGATCAGACGGGGATGAGCCTTAATGGACATATGAGTAGAGTAACCACATTTGTTTTCAAGATACCTACAGTTCTTTATCGGATTACCTGCAGCCAGAGGTGAGGTCAAACATTGCTTACGACAGACAAAGGATACTCTTTTTTTCTTCTCATCCCATCCATTGGGCTTACATAAAGCAAAGCAAGGAGCAAAAGGAATTCCTTTCTCATCGTAGCCTCTTTCTCTTAAACTCTTAATATCAGTCTTTTCGTCTCGCTGGTTGTAGTCAATAACAGGAATGGAGTAGGTGCTCCTTATATGATGGAAAACCTTCTCCATGTCAAAGCCAGAGTCGCCGATATCAAAATAGGGTAGAAACCCGTGCTCTAGTATAATGTTGTCAAGTTACCCCCGATAGAAAAAGTTGAGAAAGAACGACGATCTTTGTCATCTCTTGTGCCATTTTGCGGTGGGTATCCTCACCTTTTTATGCTCCCTGCCTAATCTAGCGGATATACGTGGTATTCGGGCATTTCCCGATCCATAACTTCCCTCATCCGGGCTTAGGGAGCGGCGAGGGTTCATATGCTTTCACTCAGGCTTACCACTTCTCTAAAAGAAGTGATGCCAAATGACCGATTTCTGAATCCCTCAACGCAAAATTGGCAACTCATTGGTTTTATAAAAAGGTCGATTTTTCTCTTAAACTAACACACTGCTTCTTGCTACTCTTAAAGAAGCTTTTTCTCTCAGCCTCTGATCGTAAGTAGGATCAAAGGGTTTTTTCTATATAAGCATCCTATAGACCATACGAAGAAGCTTCCAAGCTATGGCAACAATTGCCTTGGGTTTTATCTTTTTCTTATTAGGGTTGTTTGGAATTTTGGTGGGTCGAAGTAGGTCAAAAATACAGGAAGAGGAGTTCTTAAACTACCTAAATAAATACTTTGGAGGTGTTGTAAAATGTCCAGCAGGTTGTTTGAAAAGGTTTATGGATGGCTAATGGGATCAGCTGTAGGCGATGCCATGGGTGCACCGGTGGAAAATATGCATTACAAGGATATTCGGGACCAATTTGGCAGGGTAGAGACATTTCTGGAAAATGTTCCGCGGTATTTCGGAGGGAGACCCACCTATGAGGTTAATAGCCTCTATTGGCACTCACGGAAAAAAATACCCTGGAAGGAGCCTCATCCATTTGGCCAGTGGCAGCTCAAACCAGGTGTCTATACCGACGATATGCGCTATCGGCTGCTTGCCTGCAAGAGTTTCATCAAATATGGACGCAGGATAACCGGATGGGAATTTGCTCAGGATACTATGGATTATGTCATTTCCTGCGGAAAGTATTCTCACGATGACCCCCGATATAAATGGGCAGCCGGGATGTTTAATCTAGATGAGATTGTCACTATGTGCCTCAGGAATCCATTTGGCAGTACTCTTTTGGTAGGTGGCATCTGGGGATCGCCTGCTGGCATTATCAATGCCTGTGATCCTCAGGCAGCTGCGCAAGATGGCGGCGTTATGGGAGCAGTGATAGCGCAAGCTATGCATCCAGAAGCAACGGTGGATTCAGTCATAAAAGCCGCATTTGATTTTGCCCAATCGATGCCGGGCAGGCGTTACGACACTTTACCTTCTCCCGGTGACCTTTTTTCCCAGCGCCTTGAGAGAGCTCTCAAGAACGCAGACGAAAGTAGTGATGTTTTTGAACTCACAGAAAAGCTCTATCAATGGATATTGATGATGTTTCCACCCTGGAACTTAAACAATTCCCTTGAGGTGGTGCCAGTTGCCCTGGCCATGGTTTATAAGGCAAAAGGAGATGTGCGAGAGGCTGTTATAGGTGGGGTTAATTTTGGGAGAGATTGTGACACTATTGCGGCGATAGCGGGAGAAATCTCTGGAGCACTAAATGGCATATCTGCTGTTCCTGCAGAGTGGGTCTCAGTCATCAAAAAGATGAATCCCGATCCCAATCTAGAACATGTGGCCAAACAGCTGGTTGATACCTTGATTAATGAGGCAAGGAGAATCGAGGGAATATCGCGGGCTATATTGAACTTAACCTCAAGTAAAAATCCAGACACTAGGTCCAATTAACTGTTGGAGTTTGAGTAACTGCTAAAGGGCCCATTCTTAAAGAGCGTGGAAAGTCGAAGATGAAAAAGCCGAGTATTGAGTGGGGCTAGGTGTTCTTTCAGACCTTTGTGTAATGAATGATCCTGAAAATAACGAGGATAATCCTCTAGATTGGATTCCGGTGCTTGAGGTTAAAGTATGAAAACATAAATAGAATGTGAAGATGAGATTTTTATTCCTGAGGAAAGTGAGTGATTATTGATACCCATGTTCACGTGGGACGTGACAGAGTTTTTGATGAGGAACAAACGGAGGAAGAAATTCTTTCCGTAATGAATGCTAACGGAGTTGATGTGGCCATCGTTCAACCGATGGTCGACACTCCAACTATTGATGTTACTCAGCAAATTCACAATCGAATTGCTGGAATGAGTAAACAAAATCCAAAGAGAGTCTTCGGAATGATTTCTTTAAATCCTCATTTGAAAGAAAAGGAATTTGAAGAAGAGGTAACTCGTTGCGTTCAGGAATTGGGTTTTGTTGGGATTAAATTGACTCCCATTGCTCATGCCTGCAGTCCTCTTTCTAAGGATGGGATGAGAGTTTTTGAGAAAGCAAATGAGAGAGGAATTCCGGTAATGGTTCATACAGGTTCTGGTATCCCCTTTGCACTTCCCAGCTTGGTAATGCCGATAGCAAAAAGATTTCCTCAGTTAAAGATTGTCTTAGCTCATGCGGGAGCAAATATCTCAGCCGAGGAGGCTTTAATTATAGCCCAGGAATGCGGAAACATATTTTTAGAGCCTTCCTGGGTGGCAGTTCATATTGTCCAGAAATGGGTTAAACTTATCGGGGCAAAGCGTATTATGTTCGGCTCGGATATGCTTGAAAACTGCCCTGTAGAATTAGCTAAGTTTAGAAATATGGGATTGTCAGAAGAAGAACTTCAGCAGTGTCTTTATAGGACAGCTAAGAATTTTTTTAATTTACCAATAGATGATTGAAACAAGGAGGCTTTGGTGAACGAGCTAATATCAATCAGCACCATCGCTTATGATGGATATGACCTGGAGACCTCATTGAGGCAGATATCTCAGATTGGAGGCCGCTATGTAGAGCTGGATGCTACAGAAGGATTATCTAGGCATATCAAGCTACAAGATTTCCAGGATAGTGCGTTTGAGAAAAAAATTAGTACAGTGATGAGGCAATTTCATCTTTCCTCTATTGCATTCTCTGGTCATATGGACTTAAGCAAAGAAGGAACAGTTTCCCTTTTTGAGAAAAAAATGAGATTTGCTAAAAATTTAGGTGCGAAGATTATCAATACATTTTCTGGCCCTTTTGAGAGAATTGAAACCTTTTATAGAATAGGGCTATCCACTTGACTCCACCAAAAACGACGCAACGCCTTGTCATAAAAGGATTTGCGAGCTTGGGTGGTCTGCGGTGGCTGCTCGACCTAACGCCTTGCCCAGCTATGAATTGCGGCACTTCAACTTGAGTAAAGTGGATACCCCTATTATAGAAATATTAAATCCATTGATAAACTTGCCAAATCAATGGATTTAATCGTGGCACTTGAAACTCACGGAGATATCATTTCAGATAGATCAAGCCTTAGTGTAATAGAGAAAGTAAATTCAGAGAATGTGAGGATTAACTACGACTTTGTTAACTCCTTCCACTCTGCTCAAGGTAAAATTAACCTTGAGAAAGACTTTAAATCCATGCTTAAGTATATAGTTTATTTACATCTTAAAGATACACGTTTAGAGAAAGATACCTGGCATTTCACCCAAATCGGGAAAGGGATTATAGACTACCGGGGAATCTTCAGGATCTTAAAAAAATCCCCTCAGAAAATCCCTATGAGTATTGAATTACCTCTCAGATTAGAAATTAAGAATGAAACTCCCAAAAAGACAAAACCTCCCTTAGGAATTGAGCAAATTAACAAGATTGTGAGTAGTTCTTTATCTTATGTCAGAAGATTATGGGAATCTGTCTGATTACAGGAGTTAATATCAAATGACAGGAGAACGACAATGGCAGAGACAGTAGCCTTAATTGGAGCCGGTGGAAAAATGGGAAGTCGATGTACCGACAACTTGATTAAAGAAAACTATAAGCTTTTGCTTTGTGAAAAGGGTGATGGTCTAAAAAGACTCCAGGAGAAAGATTTGAAAGCTGCTTCTACTGAGGAAGCTGTGCCTGTGGCTGATATTGTCATTATGGCTGCCCCCGATATTTTGTTAAGCAGCATTGTAGAAAAGATGGTTCCTGCGCTTAAGACGCATGCCACCATGATACTGCTTGATCCGGCTGTCCCTTACGCAGGTAGTATCCCCATGCGTGAGGATGTTACCTATTTAGTAACTCATCCGTGCCATCCTGCTCTCTTCAGAGAGCAGAAGACTCCTGAGGCAAGAAAGGACCGTTTTGGTGGAATCGCAGCGGTTCAAGATATTGTAATTGCCCTGATACAGGGTTCAGAGGAAAAATTTAACCAGACAAAAAACCTCTGCTGCAAGATGTTTGCTCCTGTTGACAGATGTTATAGAGTCACCCTTGAACAGATGGCTATACTTGAACCAGCCTTGTCAGAGGTTATCGGCTGTGCAGCTGCAACTATTTTAAAGGAAGCGGTTAACGTTGCGATCGATTACGGAGTACCAAAAGAGGCTGCTAGATCTTTTATGTTGGGACACATCAATATTGCATTGGCTATTGTTTTTGGAGCTATTGAGGCGGATTTTTCTGATGCAGCAAAGGTTGCGGTCAATATAGGAAAAGACTGGGTTTTTAAATCTGGTTGGAAGAAGGTGTTTCAACCAGAAATGGTCAAGAAAGCAATAGACGTTATGTTGCATCCAGAAAAGGTCAACATTTAACGACATTTTTCTCAGTAAGAAAGTGAAAAGAGGTCAACTTAATGGCAGATTACCTGATGGGGATAGATTATGGTACAGGTGGAGCTAAAGCCTGCATAATTAACACGGAGGGGAAAGTTTTTGCTTATGCTTTTCGGGAATATCCGATAATTACGAAAAAGCCTCGCTGGTCAGAACATGATTCTCATCTTTACTGGCAAATAGCAAGACAGGTTATTAAAGAATGTATTACTCAGGCTCAAATTGATCCCCGTGAGATTCGGGGCATTGGAACTTCATCGGCTCTTCCCTCTATGGTTATGGTGGACAAAAATCATGAGCCTATCGGTCTTGCCTATAACCTGATGGACAGAAGAGCAACTAATGAAGTTGCGTGGCTGAAGAAAAACATCGGGGAAGATAAGATCTTTAAGCTAACCGGGAATCGTCTGGATGATCATCCGTTGATTGTTAATCTGATGTGGGAAAGAAACAACCGCCCTGAGTTCTACCAAAAGATATACAAAGCGCTGACTATTGATGGCTTTATCAGGTTAAAGCTTACGGGCAAGGCTACCGTTAATTATGGGGCAGGAGCTTTTCATGGAGTAGCCTGGGACATCAGGAATCATTGTTTTGATGAAAAGATGCTAGAGGCAGTAAAAATTGATCCCGAACTTCTTCCCCCAGCTTTCCCCTGTGAGGAAATCATCGGAGAGGTCACCCGGGAAGCAGCAGAAACTACTGGACTTTATCCGGGGACACCGGTCTGTGCCGGAAACGTTGATTGCTGTGCCGGATGGGTAGGTGGAGGAGCTATTTACGAAGGTGATATCCAAGTGAATCTGGGTAGCGTGGGAAATTTCGGTATCGTTCATAAAACCACTAATTTTCTGAAACCTATGATTGCCTGTGCTCATACAGTTGATTCTCGTCACACTTATGTTACCGTTCCCAGCACCATTACCGGGGGACAGCTTCTGCGCTATATGCGCGATAACTTTTCTCAACTTGAAATAGAGATGGAGAGGGTCCTCAAAGTAAATTCCTATGATCTTTTGAACCTGGAGGCAGAAAAGATAAACCCGGGAAGCGATGGGCTGGTGGTTCTTCCTTACTTTATGGGAGAAAGAACTCCCATTTGGGATATAAACGCGCGGGGAGTGATCTTTGGCCTTTCTCTTTCTCATACCAAAGGCCACCTAGTAAGAGCGATAATGGAGTCAGTAGCCTATGCTCTTTACCACAATTTTGAAATTATTCAAGAAGCTGGCTGGGAAATGAATTATCCGATCGTATTCAACGAAGGTGGGGCCAAAAGTCAGCTCTGGAGAAAAATCATCACCGATGTTTTCAATGTCCCGACTGTTCTTTTAAAGAATCGAACCGGTGCCCCCTATGGAGATGCGATTTTAGCTGGGGTTTCTACTGGAGTTTTCAAAGATTTCTCAGTAGCCAGACAATGGGCAGAATATATAGAACCAATGGAGCCTTCATCGGAAAACCACCAGATCTATATGGATTATTACCGAATTTACCGGAGAATTTACCAGCACCTGAAAGATGATTTCAAAGAGCTAGCCAAGTTGAGAGAGCGACACGTGAAATAGCTAGGTGGTAGCAAAGATATTTTATTTACCAAGGGCTCTATCCAGCCCTCAAGGAGATCAATTATTCACTTCACCGAATCAGCTCCAGGGGAGGTCAATAAATTGGAATTGCTTTATCAAAAACTAAAATCTCTTCAAGAAAAGAAAGAGTCTATAAAGATGGGTCTGGTTGGATGCGGCCAGATGGGATCGGGAATGGTAAGTCTGGTGAGCCAAATGCCAGGATTAGAAGTTGCAGCCATCGCCGAATTAGACGTAGAAAGAGCAAAAGAAGCTTATAAGACTGCGGGAATTCCCGAAGAAGACGTTGTCGTTGTTGACGACCCGAAAAAAGCGGATGACTTCCTCAGAAGAGGAAAAGTCATCATCTGCAAAAATACGTTGACTCTTGTTTCCATCCCTTCTCTTCAAGCAGTAGTAGAAGCTACCGGCATCCCAAGAATCGGTGCCCAGGTTGCTTTGGAATGTATCTTTCACCAAAAGCATGTAATTATGCTGAATGTGGAAACCGAGGTGACGGTGGGCTGGATACTGAAAAAAATGGCTGATAGGGCCAATATTATCTACACCGTCTCTGCAGGAGACGAGCCAGGAGCCATAAAAGAGCTCTACAACTTCGCCTCTTCTTTGGGATTTTCGGTAGTGACCGCCGGTAAGGGTAAAAACAATCCCCTCAATTTTGATGCAACTCCTGATAAGTGCCAAGAAGAAGCTCTAAAGAAAGACATGAACCCCAGAATGCTAAATTCCTTTATCGACGGGACAAAAACAATGATTGAAATGACAGCGGTGGCCAACGCCACAGGCCTTGTTCCCGACGTCCCGGGCATGCATGGTCCCAAGGCTGATGTCCCTGAACTCACTAAGGTCTTGATACCAAAGAAAGATGGAGGTATATTGAATAGAAGTGGGGTGGTTGACTACTCTATCGGCAAAGTGGCTCCGGGTGTTTTCCTAGTAGTGACCACTAGTAAAGAGAGAGTAAGAAGAGATTTAGAATACTACAGCATGGGACCGGGCCCCTATTATCTTCTTTACCGTCCTTATCATCTATGCAGTATCGAGACTCCTCTTTCAGTAGCCAGAGCTGTTCTCTTTAATGAACCGACCTTAAACTCAGAGCAAAGAGTAGCCGAAGTGGTAACGGTAGCTAAGCAGAATCTAAATGTTGGAGTCAGAATTGATGGAATAGGCGGCTACCATGTATTTGGACGAATCTATCCCCTACCGGAAGCAAGAAAAAAAAAATTTTTACCTTTAGGGCTAGCTGAAGGAGCCAAAGTCAAGGTGAGAGTCACCAAAGGGGAATACATCAGTATGGATATGGTTGAGCCGGAAACTGAATCAACAGTTTATCAGCTTTGGAAACTGCAGGAAAGCCTTTGGGAATCGTATCTTAACAGGAAACGAATATGAGGACGAGGTAAGCCAATACAGAAAGAGTTACAATCTGAAGGAAACGAGAAATATGACTTTGCTGTGGGAAGTGATCATGCCGGGTTCTCTTTAAAAGAAAGGGTCAAAGAATATCTCTGTGGAGAAGGAAGAACTATCTTAGATGTAGGTATCCATACCTTGAAAAGTGTGGGCACCGGACCCCATAGCCGAGAAAGTGGGACGTCTGGTGGCTGAGAGGAAATGTGAAAAGGGTATTCTGATTTGTGGAACCAGTATCGGTATGGCCATGGGAGCAAATAAAGTTTTTGGTATCAAAGCAGCTTTCTGTCACAACCAGTTTACCGCTTCTTATGCCAAGCGGCACAATGATGCCAATGTGATTTGTCTGGGGGCCCGAGTTATTGCTGAAGAACTGGCTCTTGAGTGTGTGAAGACCTGGTTAAAGGAAAAATTTCTTGAAGGTAAGTATGCCCAGCGCCTTGCTTATCTAGATGTTATTGAAAATCACTCTTGCAGGAATAAAATAGCAAAAAAGGAGAATGAATTTTGAAAGCGTTAGTATATCATGCTATCAAAGATTTTCGTATTGAAGAGATTGAAAAACCCGTCTGTCCACCAGGTGGTTTACTTTTAAAAGTCAAAACTTGTGGTTTGTGTGGGACAGATGTTCGGACATACTTTGGGGGTCACAAAAGCGTTACTCCTCCCTGGATCATTGGTCATGAGATTGCGGGAGTAGTGGAAGAAGTGGGCAGTCAAGCTAAAGGTTTCCATAAAGAAGATCGTCTGGCGGTGGCTCCTGTTATTTACTGTGGGAAGTGCCCCTTCTGCCTCCAGGGGAAATACTATCTTTGCCAGAATATCAAGGAAATTGCTCAACATTGGCCAGGAGGATTTGCTGAGTTTATGGCTGTTCCGGAAGAGGCTTTAAAGTTGGGAAATGTTAATCTTATTCCCGAAGGTCTCTCCTTTGAAGAAGCTGCCATTTCCGAGCCCCCTTCCTCCTGCCTTAATGCGCAAGATCGTGCTCAAGTTGGAATAGGAGATAGCGTGGTTATCATCGGAGCAGGGCCGGTCGGCTGTTTTCACTGTGAAATTGCCCGACTTCGAGGAGCACTCAAAGTAATCTTGATGGATGTCCTCCCCCACCGACTTAAGCTGGCAGAAAGATTCGCCCCTGACGTTGTCATCAATTCTAGTCAACAAGGATACCTGGATGAAGTAATCCAGGAAACTGGGGAGCCTGGTGCAGACGTGGTAATAGTTGCGTGCTCTTCCATTAAGGCTCAACAGGACTCTTTAAAAATAGCCCAAAATGGAGGTAGGGTCATCTTTTTTGGAGGGCTTCCCCCGGGGGAAAGCTCATCCAGCCTTGATGTCAATTTACTCCATTACAAGAACCTGCAGGTTTTTGGTGCCTACAGTTTTTCTCCTGAGCATCATCGGCTTTCTTTGAAGCTAATATCTAAAGGAAAAATAGATGCCAAAAAGTATATTAGTCAGGTTATTCCCTTAGAGAATATCATTGAAGGTATTAAGGCAGTGAAGGAAGGGGTAGCTTTAAAAGTTATGGTCAGGATTTAGGCGTTCAACTTCCCCACCTTTACTCTACCCATTAACAAAAAGCTTACAAAAATCGTAACAAAGGCAAGGAGAAAAGCATATTTTATCCCGATTAGGTGCATTAAGGCTATCCCCACAAAAGGACCTACTATCCCCCTTATACCCATAAGGCTATAGTCAATCCCCCAATAAGACCCAATCTCTTCCTCCCTGGCTGCCTTGGTTATATAATTAAGTCTTGCCAGCTCCACACCTCCCGAGGTAGCACCGGAAAACATCGTTGCTATTGCCACCAGATAAATATCAGAGCTCAGAAAATAAAGAAGGGGAACAAAACTGGTCAATATAAAAATACGGTGAAGGGCGGCCAGAGGACCTTTCTTGTCAATGTAGTGGCCCCAAAGAAAATAAGAGATCAGCCAGAAGGCCGAAAAAAGAGCCCCCAATTTTCCCGCATCAGCATTGGAAACACGAAGAGTATCTACCAGGAAAATTGGATAAAGTGGCATAGCAATGAGATTGCCGAAACCGAAGATAAAAAAGGTAGAAATATAGCGAAGAAAGCTTTTATCTTTTTGAAAAATATCCCTTATCTTAAGTAAAGAAAAACGCTCATTACTAGATTTTGAATTTTCATCACTTTTAACTTTAATTTTACCAAAAAAGTGAAGAGAAAAAATTCCCACCGCTGCACCTATAGGAAAAACATATCGATAACTGATTTGATCAAGCAAAAAACCACCTGCATAAGTTGCTATAATGGCAGCCAGGGCAAGTTCCACCCGGACATAACCCATAAGCTTTGCTCGATCTTCATCCGGATAAATGTCCTTCATTATTCTGGTGTAGGCGGGGGTACCAGCATACTCAAAAATCCAGTAAAGAAGGATAATCACCAGAAAGATTTCTGGCTTAAAGGCAAAAAATGTTAAAAAAAGAGAACATCGAGCTAGGATTTTCACACCGATCACCCAGGGCATTTTCTTTCTTTTTCCGGAGATGTGTGCCCAGTAAAATGTAAACAGAGCTCCAACGAAGGGAATGGCGGTAAGAAAAGCCATCTGGCCCGAAGTGGCCCCGATTTTTCTGGCTATTATGGGAAAGAAAGCAATGGTCAGTCCATAGAAAATTCCGTAGAGGAAACCTCCCGTAGAATCATAATAATAAGTCACTCTTATCCAGGATGGGACTCTTCTATTAAAAAACAAAAGCTTTTTCCTTTCTTGGCGGAAATTCTCTAACTTTTTTTATCATGACCTCGAAGTAAGATTGGTAGTTAAAGGTGAGAAAAAACGGTATCCAGAATCTTCACTGCCTCATCTATATCTCTTTCCTCAATAATTAAAGGAGGGAGAAAACGAAGGATTTTTTCCACCGTACAGTTAATCAAAAGACCCCTGTCACGACACCTCTTGACAATATCTTTACCGGGAAACCCCAGTTCAAGTCCGACCATCAACCCCTTACCCCTTATTTCCTTAACGAAGGAAAATTTTTTCTTTAGCGGCTCCAACCTCGCCCGAAAGTAGTCTCCCCTCTCTCGGGCCTTTTCAACTAGATTTTCTTTTTTCACCACTTTCAGAAAGGCCAGGGCAGCCGAGCAAGCCAGGGGATTACCGCCAAAGGTAGAGGCATGAGTTCCCGGCTCAAACGCAGAAGCAACCTTCTCTTTAGCCAGAGTTGCCCCTATAGGCATTCCTCCACCCAGGGGTTTAGCCAGAGTCATCACATCCGGCTCAATCCCGTAGTGCTGGTAGGCAAACATCTGACCTGTCCTCCCCAGACCACATTGAACTTCGTCCAGGATTAACAAAATCTCCTTTTCATCACAGAACTGGCGAAGCTCACGTAGAAAGGCCTCTGAGGCTACATTTATCCCTCCCTCTCCCTGAATAGGCTCCAGCATTACCGCACAGGTTTTAGAAGAGATCGTTTTTTTAACTCCTTTTAGATCGTTGAAAGAGGCGTACTTGAATCCGGGAAGAAAAGGACCAAAACCATTTTGATATTTTGTCTGAGCAGTGGCTTTTAGGGTGGCCAGAGTCCTTCCGTGAAAGGAACCTTTCATAGTAATTATCTCATATCTTCTCCCGCCCAGCTTGCTACCAAACCTTCGAGCCAATTTAATGGCAGCTTCATTAGCCTCAGCTCCAGAATTAGAAAAAAATACCTTATCAGCAAAAGAGACCTCACATAGAGCCTCGGCCAATTTAGTCTGAAGGTTAATATGATAAAGATTAGAGCAGTGAAGAAGTTTCTTGAGCTGACTTTCAATAGCCTTAGCTATTTCTGGATGACAGTGTCCTACAGCATTTACGCCGATACCGGAGATAAAGTCAAGATACTCTTTTCCATCACTGTCCCAGATCCTTACCCCTTCACCTCTTTCTATGGCTATAGGGATGCGAGAATAGGTATGCATCACATATTTTTTGTCCAGTCTCATGACTGTTTGATTGTTCATTTTAAGCCTGCCTTTGGCTAACCTGAAATTTACCCAATTTCATTAGATGTACCAGGGGAATCCTGGATGGGCAGACATAGGCGCAGCAGCCGCATTCAATGCAATCCATAACCCCATAATCTTTTAGACTATCCCATCTTTCTGCCTTTACCAGACGTGCAAGGATAGTGGGGAGAAGACCCATGGGGCAGTGGTCTATACAGCGGGCACACTTAATACAAGGCTCTTCCTCTCTGGCCACAGTTTCTGATTCGGTCAAAACCAGAATCCCAGACGTTCCCTTGATCACGGGAACATCAAGAGTATATTGGGATAACCCCATCATGGGGCCACCCATAATCACTTTGCTGGCATTCTCTTTCAATCCTCCACATTCCTCAACTACATAGGAAAAAGGGGTTCCCAGAGGAACCCAGAGATTAGCCGGCTGCCTCACCCCGGCACCGGTGACGGTAACTACCCTTTCTAAAAGAGGCTTACTCCATTTTATAGCTTCAGCAATGGCTAGGGCTGTGCCCACATTATTCACCACCACTCCCACATCAAGGGGAAGTCCACCCGAGGGAACCTCACGATTAAGAATTGCCTTAATAAGCATCTTCTCTCCCCCCTGGGGATACCTCGTTTTTAAAGGAACTACTTGAATATTTTCATCGGCTTTCAATTTTTCTCTCATTAAGGCTATAGCATCGGGTTTGTTGCTTTCAATTCCTACATAACCTCTGGCAGCGCCAGCTGCCTTCATAATCAGCCTTAAGCCATACAAACAATCATCGGCTCTTTCCAGCATAAGACGATGATCTCCAGTAAGGTAAGGCTCACACTCACAGCCATTTAAGATTATGGTATCTATGGGTTTATTCTCAGGAGGGCTGAGTTTGACATGGGTAGGGAAAGCCGCCCCTCCTAATCCTACTATTCCCGCCTCCCGGATAATTTTTCTAATCTCCTCGGCTGCCAAAGACCCTAGATCGGCCTCTCCTTTCTCCCAAATCTTTCTCCCATTGCCATTCCCTTCAATAATTATGGCCTCACCCTCACCTCCCACCGGATGGGGAAGCTTCTCAATAGAGCTAACCTTTCCTGATATACTGGCGTGAATGGGACTGGAAATGAAAGAGTCGGCGTCGGCGATTTTTTGGCCTTCTTCTACCCGGTCCCCTACTTTGACCAGTGGTCTGCCGGGAGCACCGGTATGCTGACTCAAGGAAAGGATAACCCTGGGAGGAGAAGAGACCCTTTTTATCTTTTTCTCTTCACTTAATTCTTTCTTCTCCACCAAATGCAGTCCCTGCCTGAAAGTCTTCATTCTCACCTTTCCTATTTTCCGGCATCAAGCCCGCAGATCTTCCTGAAGGATCTGGTGGCTTTTTCAAGATCCTCCTTTCCACTAAATATACTTGATGTACCGGCTACCAAGACATTAGCCCCAGCAGAAAGAACCTGGGGAACAGTGCACTCATTGATATTACCATCTACTTCAATATCTATGTTGAGCTTTTTTTCTTCGATTAGCTCTCGTAAGCGCTTGATCTTAGGTACCACCGCCGGAATAAAGGCTTGCCCGGCATGCCCAGGATCAACGGTCATTAATAAGACCATATCAACCTCGGCCAGTACATATTCAATCAAGGAAAGAGGTGTAGCCGGATTAAGAGCCAAACACGCCTTCATTCCGTTTTTTTTGATTACATCGATTACACGGTACAGAGAATGACAAACCTCCACATGGATGGAAATGATGTTACTTCCCACCTCAGCAAATCTATCGATGTATTTCTCTGGATTAGTAATTTGGAGATGTGCATCAAACGGAAGAGAGGTTTTATCTCTTAAAGATTCGAGAATCAGCGGTCCCAGCATCAGATTGGGAACAAAATGGCCATCCATAATATCAAAGTGGAAGAGATCTATCCCTCCCTTTTCCAGTTTCTTCATCTCATCCCCAAGCCTGGTAAGATCTGCACACATTAATGATGCGGAAACTTTCACTTTCATCTTACCTCCACCTATTCAGCCGCAGATTTACGCTGATATTTTTCTTTTATTATCATATACAAATCTTTTGAATTCTGGTTTTCTGTCAAAATTCAATAATAAGCCAACTTCAATAGTTGCTACCTTCAAGTTCATCATAAACTTCATAAAAACTTCTAAGAATAATATCTTTGATCTCTTTGTGTTTAAACCTATCTGTGTTCATCTGTGTGAATCTGTGGCTAAATGTTTACCTCTGGCTAAGCTTGATCCCGATTAAATTCTTCTACTTCTTTACGAGTAGGGAGTGAGGTCTGGGCTCCTGGCTTGGTTACGGACAAGGCAGCTACATCATTAGCAAAATGTACCGCTTCTTCCAATTCCTTATTCTCAGTTAAAGCTACCGCCAGTCCAGCGGCAAAAGCATCGCCAGCAGCAGTAGTGTCTACGGCCTTTACCGACCGCGCTGGTACGTGCCCCATCTCCTTGCCATGCACCAACAAAGTTCCTCTTTCTCCCATGGTTATGACCAACTTCTCAACCCCTCGACCCTGAAGTCTTTGGGCAGCCAACTTAGCTGATGCTAGATCCTTTATTTTTACGCCGCTTAAAAGACTGGCCTCGTATCGGTTAGGGGTCAATATATCATTGCTATCCAGGAGTTCAATTTTAAACTCTTTTGCCGGAGCAGGATTGAGAATAACTGGAAGGTGATAACCATGCGAGATTTCTATAGCATAACTCACAACATCCGTTGGAATTTCTAGCTGCAAAATGAGAAGATCCACTCTGGGAAATAATGACTTTACTCTATCAATATCTTTTTTAGAACAGCGCATATTAGCGCCGGATACAGCTATTATACTGTTCTCGCCAGTATCATCTACGCAGATGAAAGCTATACCGGTAGCCTCATTTTCATCTTTTTCTACGTAGTTAGCGTTTACTTTCTCCTCTCTTAAATTCTTCAGGAGTCTTTCTCCGAAGATATCCTTTCCCACCCGGCCAAACATAGTCACCTCTGCTCCCAGTCTGGCCGCACTCACTGCCTGATTGGCGCCTTTACCCCCTGGAAACATTCGAAATCTTTTGCCAAAGATATTCTCTCCTGGAAGAGGCATTCTGGGAGTCCTTATCACCAGATCCATATTCATACTACCAATAACCATAATTTTAGGACTAGGAGATACCATTTATTCCCAGATATTTCTCAAAAACTACCTCTTCCACGCGTTCTACCTGATGGCTTTGTCTGCCAAGATCGATTCTCAACACCTTACCCACATATTCTCCTTTATCCAGCGTTCCTCTCCTTTCAAAAAAACCATCATTTTGATTCTGGTAGATTTTAAACTTTGCCAATCACTATTTTAAAGAGGCGATTTGCTCATAAATGGGCACCAGAGCTTTGTACGCATTCTTAAAGATAGGATATAGCTTCTCATATTTTTCCTGGATCAAGGGGCGAGGATTCTGAACTTCCACAATCTTTACTAACCCCTCTGCCACTCTAAAATTTTTGAAAATCCCCGTGCCTATTCCACCGGCAATGGCAGCCCCCAGTGAGGTAGCCTCCCCTAATAAGAGAGGGCAAAGAATTTTTCTTCCATACACATCGGCCATGATCTGGCGCAGCAGCCTTCCTTTTGCCCCTCCTCCAATTACCCTTACCTCCTCTATCCGAGCTCCCTGTTCTTCAAAAGTATCCAGGATAATCTTCAGGTTAAAGACAACCCCTTCCAGAACAGATCTAATAAGATGCTCCCTTTTATGAGTAAGAGTAAGACCAATAAAGGCTCCCTTTGCATCCGGATTCCAGTGAGGACTTCTCTCCCCCATTAAATATGGTAGAAAAAGTAAACTGTGAGCACCAGGCTCAACCGACTCTGCCCTCAAATCCATAATTTCGTAGGGATCTACCTTTGCCTCTCTGGCAGCCTGAGTCTCCGCCCAGCAGAGATTATCCTTGAGCCACTGATAAGCTCCTCCCGCCGTCTGCATAGAACCAGCAGGCATAAACATTTCCGGATCAAGGTGAGAGAAGGTAAATGTTCGTTTTTCAGGATCATAAATAGGTTTTCGACTGGCCAGAGCAATCCAGGAAGAGGAACCTACGTAGTTATAAGAGCTTCCTTCCCTTACCACTCCCGCTCCAACCGCGGCACAAGGTCCATCACCTCCACCCATCACTACCGGAGTTCCCGGCCTGAGGGAAGCCTCTTCACTAATTTCTCTGGTAACCTCACCTACCACGTCGATAGAAGTATGTAATTCGGGCAAAATTTCCACGGGGATTCTAGTTGCCTTCAGCATCGGGAAAGACCACTCTCTTTTTTTAATGTCAAAAAGATTCATCCCTGAAGCATCGGAATAATCAGTAGCAAACCGATGAGTTAATCTGTAAATAATATAATCCTTGGCGTGTACGAACTTATAGACCTTTTTGAAAATTCCTGGTTCATTGTCCCTGACCCACATGATCTTGGCCGCTGAATAAGTGGGGCTAATGCGATGACCGGTGACCTCGTATACCTCATCTTCTCCCACAATCTCCCTAATTCGGTTTGCCTGCTCAACTCCTCTTTGATCTGCCCAAATAATGGAGTTTCGTAGAGGATTTCCCTGCTTATCCAGTGGCAGACATCCCATCATCTGCCCACTAAAGCTCACGCAAGCTACATTTTTTTTAGATATTCTGGCTTTTTTTAATAGATCTTGCGTAGAAACACAAACTGCTTTCCACCAATCCAGGGGGTTCTGTTCCGCCCAATTCACTCTAGGATAATGGGTCACATAACTATGAAAACTACTAGCCATGAGCTTCCCTGTTGAATCGTAAAGTGTCGCCTTATTGCCGGTGGTGCCCAGGTCATGAGCTAAAATATATTCTTTTTTCATTTGTAGAAGGTTTTTGTATTAATTAGCACAGATTTAAATGTTTTATCTTCTCCTCGTATACCTTTCAATGAACCGGTATGGATAGGGAAGGGGGATATCGCTCGCTGTTTTCAGTTTATTCATCTCCTCCTCTGAAAGCTGCCAACCTGTGCACCCTAAATTTTCTTTTAACTGCTCTAAGGTGCGTGTGCCCAGAATCGGGGCAGTTACACCGGGCTGCTGCAGAATCCAGTTCAATGCTACTTGAGCAGGAGTTTTTCCGCGATCTTTGCCTATTTCAATAAGGTTATCAACAACCCGCCAGGTGAGTTCACTTTCACGCTGCTCTGGTTGATCATCCCATCTATCTTTCCTACCAACCCTACTGTTGGATGGAGGGGACTGATTTCGCCTGTACTTGCCTGCAAGCCATCCACCTGCTATGGGAGACCAGGCCAGAAAGCCTAGTCCCTCCTCTCTGCAGAGAGGAAGAAGCTCCCACTCGCTACTTCTCACAATGAGGCTGTATTCGGCTTGCAGAGACCTAAAAGATTCCCATCCGTGAATTTTGCTGAGCATTAAAGCTTTTTGGAGTTGAGAGGCAGTGTAATTAGAAGCCCCCATATAACGGATTTTTCCCGCCCTCAATAGATCATCCATGGCGCCCAAGGTTTCTTCTAATGGTGTTGAGATGTCAAAACAGTGAACCTGGTAAAGATCAACGTAATCTGTTTTTAGCCTGCGTAGGCTCTCATTGATTGACTGGAAAATGTGCTTTCGTGATGCACCTGTATCAT
>Ga0307430_1001223_pt1 | contig 19427 bp, 15 predicted proteins | sample SalMarWE160130MG_FD_202159 | JGI IMG/M metagenome (GOLD analysis project Ga0307430, IMG submission 202159) | Salt marsh sediment microbial communities from the Plum Island Ecosystem LTER, Massachusetts, United States - WE1603-130 | ecosystem: Environmental > Aquatic > Marine > Intertidal zone >...
GAATTTCAGCATCCTCAGAATCTATTTCATTCTGGGTAGCGCATGGGAGAGCTATATCACACTTGATCTTCCAAATATTTTTGGGATCTTCTCCACATTTTATATTTGGGTATTTATTTTTATATTCTTTTATTCTTTGACAATTAATTTCTTTTATAGTTTTTATTTCATTTAAATCTAAACCTTCAGGATCATAAATGTAACCATTTGAATCACTCATGGCTACTACTATACCGCCTAATTCTTTTACTTTTTGATGAGCATATATAGCCACATTTCCTGAACCTGAAATAACTACCTTTGCTCCTTTTATTGACTTATCTTTTATTTCTAACATATCTTTAATAAGATATACAAGACCGTACCCGGTAGCTTCTTTTCTAAGCAGGCTTCCGCCGTAATCAATACCCTTACCTGTTAAAACGCCCTCAAATGCATTTTTTATTCTTTTATACTGGCCGTATAAATAACCTATTTCTCTTGCACCGGTACCTATATCACCTGCAGGTACATCTGTATCAGGACCGATATGTCTAAAAAGTTCCGTCATAAAACTCTGGCAAAATTTCATGACTTCTGTGTCTGATTTACCCTTGGGATCAAAATCACTACCCCCTTTTCCGCCCCCGATAGAATACCCGGTAAGGGCATTCTTGAATATCTGTTCAAACCCAAGAAATTTTATTATTCCAAGATTTACTGTGGGATGAAGCCTCAAACCACCCTTATAGGGACCTATTGCACTATTGAATTGAACCCTATACCCTCGGTTTACTTTAACTTTACCTTCATCATCGATCCAGGGGACCCTAAACATAATCTGCCTTTCAGGCTCCACAAGTCTTTCCAAAATCCCTGCTTTCTCATATTCAGGATATTTTTCAAACACAGCTTTAACTGATGAAAGCACCTCCTTGACTGCCTGGTGAAATTCAAGTTCTCCAGGATTTTTTTCTACAACATTTGAAATTATATTTTGCACGTAATCCATATAACATCTCCCTTTATTTTCCAGATAACTTATAGAATATTTATCGTTACAACTTTGCCATAAATCATTTTTAAAATCAATATTTATTGCCAGGTTCTCCGACTGAACCCAGCCTGTTGGCCCAGCTTTCAGGATAACCCCTATAATATTCCCTGCTATCCAGTTTAAATAACCTCCAGATGATAGATCTGGTAAGGGAAGGTATACCTACGACTATAAGATAAAGCCATCCTAAATATAAAGACTGCATCGAATGCCCAAATTCATGTTTTTTTGCCAAGTCTCTTTTATAATACTTTTCATTTAATATTATATATCCACCAAGTGATATACCTCCCGGAAAATCTTTTACATAAATAATCTTTAAACGCTTGTAATTCTCATATCTGACTATTCTTCTTTTTAAAAAAGCGATCATTATTACACCAAACAGCATCTGGGGAAATTCCCAGATAGCAAGAAAAATCTTTTTATACCATTTCATAGAAGCTTATTAATTACACTAACTTATTTTTTTTGAATTATAACAGATATTTTTCAAATTTCTTTTATAATTTTAGGCAATTGTGGAGGCGGCACCCCGTATCGCTAAGGTTGGATAGCAATATTGAAAGGAATAGAAGGAATCATTCTAATTAAGCGAAGATTAAACGATCACGGTTCGAGTCCCCTATGGGCTGCTAAAACTTTTTTTTAATACTTAAACTAATAATTTATATTTTTAATATTCTAACCTCAAGAAAATCTTATTAATTAATAAAGCATTAAGACCCCATATTATCTATAAGGTCTTATTATAAATATTAGACTTGAGGGATAGGACTTATACCTATAATAGACTCTGTATTTGTGTGTTAAAATTATTTTGTAATAGTTTTACGGTCCATCTATAACCCTAGCCTCCTGTTAGATAAAAACAAGTCTTTCCTCAATTTTACTGTCAATGTTCTGATTATTCTTTAAATATTCAAGTAAGACCTGCTGAGCTGACGTGGAAATAACTTTTGGATTACCTGACTTAAGAAGCTCTTCATTGGAAATATTTAAGTAAGATGCCGAGTTGTTGAAATGATAACCCTGTAATGCAATTTTATAAAGCTGCTTATCTCCAACAGGTTTATTATCAACACTTAACGCTACAAGTTCTTTCTTATTATCATCATAAACCGCTTTAACTCTTTTATTTACCTGGTAACATTCACCTTCGCTATTTCTGTTTTCAGTTCTCATAATATAAGAAAATATTTTTTTTATTTGTCTTCCAGTAATAACATACCTGATAATCTGATCATCATAAGGAAAGCATGCCATTAAATCTTTTAGCGTAACTACAGGACCCATTTCTTTAACCCTTATTGAGCCTGATCCGATAAGCATTATGTCTGTTTCAGCTATATCTGCAAATGAATCTGATATTAAATTACCCAGTGAAGTCTCAATCTCTCTTTTGGGATGAGTCAATTTCTGTGAAAATTTGGAGATAATAGTATTATACTTTCTGTCAACATCTTCTTTAAAGGTATTAATATATTTTTCAAGTTCCCTATCTGGTTCAGCGATATTTTCATCAATTGGTATTAACTGCCATTTCATATCTACAATACCGTTAGTGTCATCATCTACTAATATATCAAATCTTCCAATCTGATCTGTACCCACCCCAGCTTGAGCAATATAAATACTATTTATAAAAGCCGGCTGCTCAAGAATGGTATGAGAATGACCGCCAATAATTATATCTACACCCCATTCTGGTTTTAAAAGCTTTGCAAGTTTAATATCAGATTCAAATCCGATATGAGTCAAAACTATCGTCAAGTCTATGTCATCATTTTTATAAGCATTTGAAATTACACCTATCTCATTACTTGCTTCTTCAAGAGTTACAAAACTTGAAATAAGCTTATCCTGCTTTATTGAATCAATAACCTTTTCTGTTATTATACCTGTAAAAAGTATATCAAAACCTGCTTTTTTTAATATAAGGTAAGGCATCATCATCCTTTTATTATATGGACTGATATACAAGTTTGCATTTACGATAGGAAAATTAGCAACTTTTTCTAAAAAAAGAAGATGCGGAAGCCCGTAGTCAAACTCATGATTTCCAAGAGCAACAACATCGGGTGCAAGATAATTCATTATTTCCATTGTGGAAATTCCCTTATATTCAGAATCTATAAGACTGCCTTGGACCATATCCCCTGAGATCAGAAAGAATACATTTTCTTCTTCTTTCCTGACTTTATTAATATATCCTGATAGCAAAGCAAGCCCACCAATTAATTTGCCCTCACCTGCTTTTACTTCAGCAAGAAAGTCTCCGTGCATGTCGTTAGAATGTAATATTGTAAATTTTTTTATATTTGCACCTGTACTTTTCACAGTCGTATATCCTTTCTCAAAAAGTTTAAAAATTAATATGGGATGTTTAAAATTATAAACACAAAGGTTACCAAGTCTTAATATTTTACTTTAATAAATTTTGTCGCCTAGCTTTGCATCTACAGTTAACCTCAAAACAAAATTATATAAATATATATAATATATGAAAAGAATATTATTTCCCCAATTGACATTGACATTAGCTTAAAATTTATAAATTTTTATTAGTTCTTTTAATATCCGGTTCGAAATTTTGTAACTTGGGGCTACCAATTTAATAATTATTATATGATATGTTTTATTAAAATTTTTAACAAATCTAATTTACTACAGGTTTTTTAATCCTTCTTCAACACCTATTTTGAATAATTGTTTGAAAACATCCGGATTCAGAGAGAACACAATAGCAAAACATGTAATGAAAATAATTGCAGCTAACCATTTTGTATATTTGCCACGTGTTCTGATAAATAATATTATTGACAATATTGCCATAATAGCAGGACCAAATATTTTTATATCTCCAAGTGGAACAGTATAACCTGCAATTTCTTTTGTTGATTCACTAAAGAATTTACCCAGATCAAAGCTAACACTAAATGCAATAAGTACTATTTCCAGTACTATGACAATAAGCAAAACCCATGAAGCCCATCGTGTGGATTCTCCTTCTGTTCTATAGGCTTCATATATTACTGTAGGTAGTAAACAGGCCGCAATTATTATTGGTTTTACAAATACTATTCCAAGGACTATCCCAATTAATGCCAATACTGTCATAATCGAACAAATTAAAGTTGCATGCTTAGTAGGTTTTGCCATTTAATCTCCTTTTTATTTTATTACTTATTAGTTAAATTAGGTATATTATGACATTTTTAATAAAAAAAACTATAAGAAAGAAAGTTACTTGATATTACTTATATAATTAGATTTTAATAACTTTTTTATTATAAATCTACTTCAGAGAATTTGATAAAAATCCTTTAATTTTCTTAATTCCTTAATAAATTGGTTCGAAATTATGTAACTTGGGGCTCGCTAAATCGGTCTTTATTGTCTTTTAAAAATATATATTGCCCAACCAAGAGTATCCCTACCGTACATTAGATACTCCATTTTTGACTTCTTTATTTTGTTTAATAATTCAGAATTATCCGTGTCATTAGGATTGGCGGTCGCATAATCGTATGCTGACCACCATTGCAGAGTTTCATAATGATCCCAATCATCATGGCTACTTACAAGAGTGTATATACAGGTTAATCCTTCTTTTTCACCAATATCTATATTTTTAAAATGAGAATTAAATTCCTCTTTCTTCATTCCACTTATTTTAAGATATTCATCATCTGGTTCTTTTAACCAGTAAGGCTCTCCAATAAAAATCAGCCCACCTGGTTTTGTAACCTTCTTCAATGCATTTATTGTTCCTGTAAAACCATTATAAATAAAGCTGGCACCAATACACATAGTTAGATCAAATAATTCATTTCTTTTAGGTCTATATTTTGAGCCATCCATTTCTAAGAATTTAATATCAGAGTTAGAAACTCTTTTATTTTTCTTCTCTTCGCAATCTTTCACAAAATAAGGTGAAATATCTACTCCGATACCAGAAATATTGAATAATTCAGTTAACCTGATTAAAGGCTCTCCTTTACCACAAGCAATATCTAAGACCTTGGAATTTGGCTTTAGGTCTAATAATAAAAATAACCCATCAAGTTTATCTTTACTCATAGGATTACAGAGTAGGTGTTTCTTATGGGTAATATCATAATATTTCCAAATATCCATTTGCTTACCTCCAAATGATTTTAAATTAAGATATTGATTTTAGCAAAATTGTTGGGCAAATAAAAATGTTCTGAATTGTATTATTTAGAGTAAAACTCAATTAAGGTATAGAAATATCCCTTTCTAAATTTAAAATTATGGCTCTAACTTTGCCTATCGTCCTTATATAATTTATTAAGGTTGGTTAATTCTGTCAAAATCTGGTTCGAAATTTCAATACTTGGAGCTGCCTTAATAAGATTTATGTCATATTATATATTAATTCTCTAATAGTCTACTTCATAATTATTATCGTTTCTTGATTATATAATATACACAATTAGACATTTACATAATTATTTGGAGGCGGCACCCGGATTCGAACCGGGGATAAAGGTTTTGCAGACCTCTGCCTTACCACTTGGCTATGCCGCCTTATTGGTAACAAGAAGATATTATAGAATAATTCTTTTTAAAAGTTAAGATTGAGTATTTTTATTGACCTGATAAAAATCAAAAGGTTAAACTTAAGAATCAATCTTCTAAAATACGCCTTCTATCTTCTGACCGCAATTTGAACAGCAACCTTTTTTTATCTTACTGCCTGAAATCGAAAATCCTGTTCTTTCTATTAATAAATCACCGCATTTCGGACAATACGTGTTTTCATACTCACTTCCCGGTACGTTTCCTCCGTAAACGTATTTCAGTCCTGCAACTTTGCCTATATCAATAGCGCTTTTTATCTGTCCGATCTCTGTAGGCGGTATTTTAGATTTATACTGAGGGTAATAGGCACTTATATGCCATGGTATACCTTTATCGATACCTGCTAAAAATTCTGCTGTTTGCTTCAATTCATTCTCCGAGTCATTGATCCCGGGTATGATAAGAGTAGTAACCTCGATCCATATACCAAGTTCCTTCATAAAAATAATATTATTTAAAACAGGCTTAAGTCTTCCCCCTATCTTGTTCTTATATGTTTCATCAGAAAAACTCTTTAGATCCACATTTGCTGCATCCAGGTATGGTTCTATCATCAGCAGGCATTCCCTGGACATAAACCCGTTTGTCACAAATACATTTTTTAATCCTTTTGAACTTGCCAGCTTTGCAGTATCATAAGCATATTCAAAAAAAATGGTAGGCTCAGTATACGTATAGGAAATACTCTTATCACCATTTGCCAGGGCAAGACTCACAATGTCTTTAGGTAGTATATCTCTTCCCTCTATTATATTATTGTCGCAGGGAGCCTGAGAAATACTGTAATTCTGGCAGAAGAAACATTTAAAATTACATCCGACCGTAGCTATTGACATAGAGTATGAACCCGGCAAAAAATGAAAAAGAGGCTTTTTCTCTATGGGATCAGAATTTTCTGCAATTATTTTTCTGTATACCAGGGAATAAAGCATACCGTTAATATTGCTTCTAACACAGCATTTTCCCTTATCCTGATCCTCTATAATGCACCTATGGCTGCATAGATTACACTGTACCCGCCTATTATCGATCTTTTTATATAAATATGCCTCTTTCATCTTATTTCCTCTTTAAACCCATATTACAACCTTATTTAATAGTACTTCTAACACACTATTTTTCAAATACTTTTCTAAAGCAATTTTGATAAATCATTAAATTTTCACCGTCTTTTTAGATATACTTTCATTGTAAAATAATCTAACAATTAAAAGAGCGGGACAAAGTCTATAGGTATTCCATAGTAGAAAAAAACGTTTACTATATAAAAAACCATACTATAATACTATTAAAGAATTATTTTCAAAATCTATAATGGTTAACATTTGATATCTAACTAATTTTAATTATTTTTTATCCAAAGGATTAAAAATACTCATGGATGAAGACAAAGATCTATGGATATATTTTGTTGAACTACTTATAAAACAGGGCCAATACGACAAAGTTCTCAAAATCTGTGATGACGCTCTTAAAAAGAACAGAAAATTTAAGGAAGCGTGGTATTATTATGGCTTTATTCTCTACAAAAAGGGCAAATACGATGAATCAGAGTCAGCCTGTGCAGAAGCACTTAAGCTGGATGATAAATATGCCGATGCCTGTTTGTGCTTCGGTGCTGCGCTTTACAAACAAAAAAAATTACTTCAATCCGAAAGAGTCATCAGAAAACTTCTGATATTAGACGAAAAAAACAAAGACGCCTGGAAAATCCTCAGTATAATATTAAACAAACAGGGTAAATACGAAGAGTCTGAAGAAGCAAGTAAAAAAGCAATAAGATTGTAGACAGTATTCCAAAAGATTCTGCTTTATTAAAGTGCATTTCAAAATTATTTTTATAAAACTCTTAATCATTATCCTTTATTACGCTGGTGTCGGAAGGGGGACTTGAACCCCCATGAACATAGATGTTCACAAGGCCCTCAACCTTGCGCGTCTACCAGTTCCGCCATTCCGACACTCTTAAAATATCAGTTAAACCTGAATTTTGATTTGAAAGTTTAATTTACCAGCTTTTTATTCTAAAAACATTAATTATTAATGTCAAACAACTACATTATCAGGTACCGATGGTCAGATCTATAGGTATTCTAATCTTCTACTGGTTTTAAACTTATTGCCAGATGCTCCATTAGATCGCCGGGCTGTATCAATAAGCCGATGTCTTCATCTTCTTCCAGATTTGTTATTAATTCCAGATCAAATGGGACATTGAGTAAATCAATCTCCTCTTCCCTGAGCATCCCGATGAGATTATTTATATCAGCATCAAATAAAAATATAATCCTTTCTACTTCAGGTGATTCTTCATAATAAAATTCATTTTTATCCATTAGTAAATATTCTCCGCTTGAACGCTCTGATAGTTTATAACGTCCGCTTGCCATGACATCTTCAATATTGAAATCATATATATCTACATCTTCTAATACGCCTATCGGTAATACGATACCGAAAAGTTTTTCCCAATCTTCAAAATATTCCCTAAAAACAATATTAAATTCTTTTTCATTTATGACTTCTATTTCTTCTATCTTAGAATAATCTTCATCAATACCTGTGATGCCTTCGTCTCGCAGCATTGTGTCATAAGTATATTCAACATCTTCTGAAGTTATGGCATCGCCGTTTTCCCAGAAAATCTCATCTTTTAGCAAAACCCTGACTACCGCACCTGCTTCACCAGAAGAATCAATACTGCTTTCTTCCACTAAAACCGGCTCATATTCACCCTTCTCATTTATCTCCCATAAATCCGCAATCAAAAGGTCCTTTATAAAATTTGGTTCAAATAAATCAAAAGACCCGCAATCCTTTTCTTCGCAGCCGATTATTATCTCACTTTCTTCTTCGGCTAGTCTCCAGCTATCAACATCATAAAAAACTCTATTATCTCTTATATTTACTTCTAAATTTTTTATTTTCTCTTTATTATATGCAATTGAATATAATCTGCTGTATAGGGGCAAGACTACCGCATCACCTGCGAGAACATCCTGAAATTGTTTAAGTAAATCTTTTTTTTCATCTTTATCTTTCCCTTCTGTTATTCTACTTAAAATCCTGTCAATATTAGAATTGCTGTACCAATAAAAATTCAAACAATTTTTATTCTCCTCTGTTTCATAACTGGGTAGTTTATTTGAATTAAACATGGAATTTAAATCATCTCCATAATAATTTTCTATTGACCATAAACCTAATTCATAATTCCCCTTTACGACATAATCAGGATACCACTCTTCCGGAGGTTTATTAAAAACCCAGATTTTTATTCCAATCTTATCCAGATCTTCTTTGATCATTTCTTCTATTATCTGATATTTACTGTTATTATTTCTGGAACCTATTGTTATATATAAAGGATTATCAGTTCCATATCCTGCATTGCCTAAAAATTCTTTTGCTTTATTTAAATCATGATCATACTCCGACCATGAGGGGTTATAAAAATAAGAATTCCTCCCGAATAAGCTGTTCAGGACCTCGCTATATTCACCAAATAATTCCTGGACTATTTCTTCTCTGTCTATGGCATAGAATATGGCTCTCCTTATATTAATATCACTCAAGGGTTTTTTATTTTCCTGCTTTTCTTTTAGTTCAAGAAAGAACTCCCCGCTTCCGATATACACTTCTTCATCAATGCTTTCTTCGCTCTCAATTTCATCTGTATTATTTAGCGACTCAAAAAGCTCCAAGTCCCCATACTCGCATGAGACTGCCAAAACACTAAAACATGCAATCATGCATAAAACAAATACTGTTATTTTAATTCTTGATTTACCCATTTTTGATTTAAAATTGAGCTGATTTGCAAACCAGACATCAGCTTATAAAATAATGAATAGGGTTATAGTTGTAGCCGTAAAAACAATACTAAGTATGATTGTCAGCCTATCAAGATTTTTCTCTACAATTCCTGCACCATCAAAGGTCTCTACCATCCCTGCAAATAGACCAGAAACACCGCCGCCTCTTCCGGCATGCAGAAGTATTAATAATATCAACCCTAAACTTGCAGCTATATGTACAGCAAATAAAATATTTAAAAAAACCGAACCCATATTTATACTTCCTTAAAATAATAGAATTTCTAATTAATTTTTATCATATATTTTACCAAAAAAATATATATTAAAATATATTTTTATTTAAACTCTAGTGCAAAGCTACAACCTGAGACAATAATTCAATTAGATATAAGAGAATCTCCTGTCATCTCTTTAGGTTTCTTTATGCCTAATATATCCAATATTGTAGGAGCGATATCGCTTAATTTAAAACTACTGCTGTAGCTTCTTAATTTAATCTTAGAATCACAGACTATAAAAGGCACTGGATTCGTAGAGTGAGCAGTTATGACTTTATCTTCATCAAAATCGTACATTTCTTCAGCATTGCCATGATCAGCAGTTATTAATGCCAATCCCCCGATATTATTTAACTCATCTACTACTCTCCCTAAGCATTTATCAACTGCTTCAATAGCTTTTATAGCAGCATCAATATGACCGGTGTGCCCTACCATATCTGGGTTAGCGTAATTCAACATTATCACATCATATTTCTGTGATCTTATTCTCTTTAATATAGCATCAGTTACTTCGAAGGCACTCATCTCCGGTTTTAAATCATAGGTTGCCACTTTTGGGGAAGGGATCAATACCCTATCCTCACCCTTGTATGATTTCTCAATACCACCGTTAAAAAAGAATGTAACATGAGCATACTTCTCAGTTTCGGCGATTCTCAACTGTTTTAAATTGTTCTTGGACAGAACTTCTCCCAGGGTATTTTTTATTTTCTGGGGAGAAAATGCTATCGGAGTACCGAATGTCTTGTCATATTGAGTCATGCATACAAAATAAACTTGTGGCGGGTTTTTACCTCTATCGAATTTATCAAAATCTCTGCTTATAAATGCTCTGGTAAGCTGTCTTGCTCTGTCAGGCCTGAAATTAAAGAATATCACAGAATCTCCTGACTTCACTTTCGCCTTTTCCTCACTGCCGCATTCCACCATCGCAGGTATTACAAATTCATCATCTACATCATTTTTATATGATTCTTTTACAACTTCCTCTGCAGTTTTGAGTTTCTCTCCCTTCCTATATACCAGCGCATCATAACTTTTTTTAGTCCTTTCCCATCTATTATCCCGATCCATACTGTAGTACCTTCCACTGACTGTAGCGATTTTCCCGCTTCCTTTCTTTTTAAGATAATCATCTACCTGGTTTAGAAAAGGTACTGCGCTCCTGGGAGGGACATCCCTCCCATCAAGAAACGCGTGGATGAATAGATTCTCCACTTCATTTTTCACAGCCAGATCGATCAATGCTTCAAGGTGCTTTATATGGCTGTGTACCCCTCCATCTGATATCAGTCCCATAAGGTGGAGGCTGCTTTTATTATTTTTCACATTATTAATAGCTTTAATCAATACATCATTTTCATAAAAAGACCCATCTTCTATGACTTTATTTATTCTGGTAAATTCCTGGTAGACTACTCTGCCCGCTCCAATATTTAGATGACCTACTTCAGAATTTCCCATCTGGCCTTCAGGTAGACCTACAGCTTCTCCAGAAGGCTTTAATCTGGTATTAGGATATATCTTATAATAACTATCCATATTAGGAGTATTAGCCAGTCTAACAGCATTACCCTCAATTTTTTTAGTTAAGCCCCAGCCATCCAGTATTATTAAGCAAACTGGTTTATATACCTTAGTTTTATTTTTCACTACCGTTTTAATAGTTAATTATTGATATGAAATCATCGACTTTTATGCTGGCACCACCTACCAGTGCTCCATCAATATCTGTCATACTCATAAGTTCTGAAATATTAGATGGCTTGACGCTTCCTCCATATTGAATTCTTACAGCTTCTGAAATGTCTTTGTAGTAAAGATCTCCTATTCTGCCTCTTATTGCCTTGCACATTTCATTTGCATCTTTTGATGTAGCAGTTTTTCCAGTACCGATAGCCCATATTGGCTCATAGGCAATAGTGACACCAGAAATATTTTTTTCATTTATCCCAGCCAGACATTCAATTAATTGATTCAGGACAAATTTTTCAGCTCTACCGCTCTCTCTTATATCCAGTGATTCACCAATGCACATTATCGGTTTCAGACCTGATTTAAAAGCAGCACTCATTTTTCTATTGACTATTTCATTAGTTTCGCCAAAATACTTTCTTCTTTCGCTATGACCGATTATTATGTATTCTGCTCCCAATTCTTTTATCATCCCGGGTGAGACCTCGCCTGTAAAAGCACCGCTCGATTCATAGAACATATTCTGTGCCCCGAGCTTTACATCTATACTGTATTTGTCTATCAATTTTTTAACACTCAGCAGAGCTGTAACAGGCGGGCATACCGCTACCTCACAATTATTTTTATTTTTGTAACTATCCCCTAAACCCATTATAAATTTTTCGGCTTCAAGATTAGTCATATTCATTTTCCAGTTGCCTGCTATAAAAGTTTTTCTCATTTTTGTAGTCCTTTGCTAAAATAAATCAAATTATTATTACTTGTCCATCAGAGAAACTACACCCGGTAATTCCTTACCCTCTAAAAATTCCATAGCGGCTCCGCCTCCGCTGGAAACATGAGATATCTTTGAGTATAGTTTATATTTATTCAATGCTGTTATTGTGTCTCCCCCTCCTGCTACAGTAACTGCCTGACTTTCTGCAACAGCATGAGCAATATTTCTTGTACCATTTGAAAAATTTTCCCATTCAAATACACCTACAGGACCGTTCCAGAAAATAGTCCTTGCGCTTGAAATCTCTTTGGTAAACAATTCTATACTTTTTTCCCCTATATCCAGTCCCATCCAATCAACCGGTATCGATTCTATTGATACCATTTTCTTTTCCGTATCATTATCAAATTCTTTTGCAACTACAACGTCAATGGGAAGCAGAAGATTAACATTATTCTTTTTAGCAAGCTCCAGCATATCTTTTGCAAATTCTACCTGACCATCTTCGCATATTGATTTACCTACTTCATAATTCTGTGCCCTTAAGAATGTATATGTCATTCCTCCGCCCAGTATCAAGCTGTCTACTTTACCAAGTAAGTTTCTTATAACCGGTATTTTACTTGAAACCTTACTGCCACCGAGTATGGCCAAAAAAGGTCTCTCCGGTGATTCCAGTAGTGAAGACAATACTTCGTTCTCTTTTTTCATTAAAAGCCCTGCTACCGATGGAAGATATTTTGTCACTCCCACCACTGACGCATGTGCCCTGTGCGCTGCGCCAAAAGCATCATTTACATAAACATCCGCGAGAGATGCTAATGATTTTGCCAGTTTATCATTGTTTTCTTTCTCTCCGGGATCAAACCTTAAATTCTCAAGCATAACAACATCTCCAAAATTCATTTCTTTATCTATATAATCTTTGATCTCCCGGGAATATATTTGGTCGAATTTCTTTACTTTTTTACCGGTTAAATCTTCAAATCTTCTTGCTACAGGATCCAGTCTCAGTTTAGGTTCGATTTTCCCTTTTGGTCTTCCCAGATGTGACATTAAAATGACTTTGGCATCTTTTTTAACTAGGTAATCAACTGTTGGAAGAGACAATCGTATCCTGGTGTCATCAGTTACATTCAATTTATCATCCAGTGGAACATTATAATCTACCCTGACTAATACTTTCCTTTTGCTGACATCTATATCCTCTATTGTCATTTTATTAAACATCTGCACCACCAAAACTCCATTTCACAAATGACCGAGGTTTAACCGGGATTAAACCTCGGTCATCAATCATTTTTATAAATCTATTTGATTATTTCATAATATAATTGACCAGATCATATAATCTGCATGAATAAGCCCACTCGTTATCATACCAGGATAAAACCTTTACTAAATTATCCTGCTTAATGGTATACAAAGAATCAAATATAGAAGAATAGTTATCACCAACCACATCAATAGATACAATTGGTTCTTCACAATATTTTAAGATACCTTTTAGACCCGGCTCTTCCGAGGCTTTTTTAAAAGCACTATTTATATCTTCTTTTGAGCAATCCTTTTCCACTTCCACTACCAGGTCAACAAGCGAACCTACCGGTATGGGAATCCTTACTGCCAGGCCGTCAAGTTTACCATTTAATTCCGGGATGACCAGACCTATTGCACTTGCAGCACCGGTGGAAGTGGGTATAGCAGACAGGGCCGCTGCTCTTGCTCTTCTTAAATCCTTATGGGGCAAATCCAGTATCTTCTGGTCATTAGTATAGGCATGTATTGTAGTCATAATGCCTCTTTTTATAACAAAATTGTCATTAAGCACCTTGCATACCGGTGCAAGTGCGTTAGTAGTGCAAGACGCATTTGAGATTATATTATGCTGCCCTTTATCATAATTCTCATGGTTTACTCCCAGAACTAATGTGATATCTGCTCCATCACCTTTCATAGGTGCAGTTACCAGTACTTTTTTTGCTCCTGCATCCAGGTGTTTCTTAGCATCTTCTCTTTTTCTGAATACTCCTGTTGCCTCTAGAGCAACGTCAATTCCCATATCTTTCCAGGGAAGCTGAGCCGGGTCCTTTATAGAAGTTATCACTACTTTTTCATCATTGACCTTTATATAATCATCCCCAGCTTCTATATCAGCATCCAGAATCCCATATATTGAATCATACTTTAAAAGATGAGCAAGAATTTTAGGATCGTATAAATCATTTATGGCCACTATATCAACATTATTATTTTTATCATATTTCAATTTTGCTCTAAAAAACTGCCTTCCTATTCTACCAAAACCGTTAATTCCTACTTTTATTGACATTGCACTCCTCCTTAATAATAATTAAAGATTAAAAAAATCTTGTAAAATACAAACCGTGTAATTTTAACAAATTTAACTGTATCAATAAAGCATATTCTAATAAAAAGCACCAAAATAAACAGCCGAAATATAAGTCACTTCTAATAATATTAAATATCCTTATCTATATCCCTGTGATTTAATTTTATGGAGTACCCTCTTAGCTTTAAATATTCATATATCTTATCAGATATTACCACAGAACGGTGCCTTCCCCCGGTACATCCTATACCAATGCTTAAATAACTTTTGCCCTCCGAGATGTAATTAGGTATTAAAAAATCCAACATTTTTTCAAACATGGTAATAAATTTTTTATTTTCATCATGCCTTAACACAAAACCTATCACCTTATCATCTTTGCCGTCTAGATCCTTCAATTCATCATCATAAAATGGATTTTTTGAAAATCTGACATCCATTATAATATCCATACTTTCAGGAACACCATGTTTATAACCAAATGAAGTAATCGATATCTGCATAAGCTTTTCTTTTCCAACTTCGCTCCTCATTCCTTCAGCTATAGCCATCCGCAGTTCCTTGGGATCTAATATCGAAGTGTCTATTATAACATCAGCTATTTTTCTCAGCCTCTCCATTTTTCCCATCTCTCTTTCAATCCCATCTCCTATATTCCCATTTTCAACTAATGGATGTTTCCTCTTGGTCAGGGAATATCTTTTGATTATGGAACCTTTGGAAGCTTCCAAAAACAGGATTTTATATTCTATCTTTCTCTCCTTGAGTTTATCAAGAGTTTTATATATATCTTCAAAAAAGTAACCGCTTCTCAGGTCTATGGCAACTGCTATTTCATTAATAGTCTTATCTTCCACAGAGAAATAATCAATTAAATTTAATAACAGGCGCGCAGGAAGATTATCTATACAGTAATACCCTATATCCTCAAAATCATTAAGTGCTTCTGTCTTCCCTGCTCCCGACAAACCGGTTATAATAACTATTTTCATCTTACTTTTTACTTTTTCTTTACTCATGACTATATTTTATCCAATATAACATTTTTTTTAGAGGCTAAGTTTATTTTAATTCTTTTTTCCGGTACCTCTTCTAAAGAAAACAATTTTTGATACTACAATACTGATGATACTGATAACCAGTGAGCTTAATACATATGCCCAGAAACCTTCTACCTCCAACCCCTTCATTATTAAATCTACGATCCACAGCATACCAGCGTTTATAATAATATTAAAGAGTCCCAGAGTCAGAATATTAATAGGCAGAGATAACAGTTTGATAACAGGCTTTACCAGTAGATTAAGCAAACCCAGCAGCAGACCTGCCAGGAAAGCAATCTTGAACTTATCCCATACACTATCCCCCAAAATATGTATAAACGGCAAAAAATATGATGCTGCCGCTATTGAAAAAGTAAGAATCACCCAGTCCAATAACCATCTCAGCAAATAGACCACCTATCCTCTGCTGTGGATGCTTCTGTATATATTAGCTGCATCTAAATCAGTCAAACCTTTTATTTTAGTTATATCCTTTACCGTCATTGATTTTAGTTCTTCAATTGAACTTATGCTTTCAAAAATATACTTCTTCTTCTTTTCCCCTATACCTTTTATCCCATCAATAAGGGATCTTGTCATATTTTTATGCCGCAGTTTCCTGTGGAAAGTTACTGCAAACCTGTGGGCTTCATCTCTGATTCTTATAAGAACACGCATATAATTTTTATCAAGATCAAGCCTGACACCTCCAGGATATTTAGTACAGAATATCGTTTCCTCTTTTTTGGCAATACTGATAATATCAATATCCGATATCTTCTTTCTTTCTATTAATCTTTTTACAGTGTTAAATTGTGGTTTGCCGCCATCTATTATTAATAAATCAGGTTTTATGAAGAAGCTGTTTTTTTCACCGGCTCGTTTACTTTTTAAATATCTTAGCCTCCTGTCAACTACTTCTTCTATCATCCTGCAATCATCCTGACCTGCTACCGTTTTTATTTTAAAATATCTGTAGTCGCTGTTTACCAGTTTTCCATCAACAGAAACCGACATGGAACCTACCGGAAATGAGTCTTTTAAATTAGAAATATCAAAGCATTCCATTCTCCTTGGAATATTGACAAGCCCCAGAATATTCTTTAATTTTATAAATTCCTTATAAAATTCACTATGGCCGGTATCCTTTTCAAACCTCTTTCTCTCCAGATACAGTTTTGAATTCCTGATTACCATTTCCATTATTTTTTTCTTTTCACCTATCTTGGGTACTAATATCTCAACCTTTTTACCTTTCTTCTCAGTCAGCCGCCTTGACAGTAAATCAGCATCATCAATCTTTAAGGAACAATAAACCTTTGAAGGAATATCATTTATACCTGTATAATATCTTTCAATAAATCCAGTTAAAATTTCCTTTTCATCGAGATACTCTATATTATTTATGGTAAAGTTATTTATTATCGATAATGCCCCTTCTCTATAAGTAAACAGGCTTATGACTGCGCTTTCTTCTCCTCTGGAACTGGAAATAAAATCCCATTTCATCTCACCTGGAAAGAATACTTTCTGCCCGCTGTAAAGCTTACCTATATCATCTATTTTGTTCTTAAATTCTGCTGCTTTTTCAAATTCCTTTATTTCTGAATATTCCTCCATTTTGATTTTTAATCTGTCTACAATAGTCCTGTCTTTTCCCGTTAAAAATAATTTTATAAATCCAATATTCTTTTTGTATTCTTCTTCTGATATATTACCGATACAAGGTGCATGGCATAGATTGATATGATAATTCAGGCATGGTGTTTTTGAGCTTTTACCTGGAGTGCTTTTACTGCAGTCTCTGACCTGAAATATCCTTCTCAGATATTTTAGGGTTTTCCTCACAGCTTCAGCATTGGTATAGGGACCAAAATATTCCGCACCTCTTATATTTCTATCTCTGGTAAGAAAGACTCTTGGAAATCTTTCTCCGGCAGTAATTGCAATAAAAGGATATGACTTGTCATCTTTCAGTTCTATATTATATTTCGGTTTGTTCTTCTTTATTAGATTACCTTCAAGTATTAAGGCTTCTGTCTCATTATCTGTGACTATATAATCTATTGACTTTATTTTCTCTATAAAATCTGAAGGTTTCATATAAAAAACATTCTCTACCCTTCTCTGGAAATAACTCCTCACACGGTTACGGATATTTTTTGCCTTTCCTATATATATGATATCGCCTTTGGAATTTTTAAAGATATATACCCCGGTCCTTTTGGGAAGAATATTTAATAGTTCTCTTACCTTATCTACCTCATAACTATTTTCATTTCTTTTACTTATCCTGGTATTCATATGGTCGTCCTGATTAAATTCCTGCTCATATACATTTTTAGAAACTTACCGGTATAGGAATCTCCGTTTTCTGCTACCCGCTCAGGAGTACCAAGAGCAATTACTCTTCCGCCCTTATTTCCGCCTTCTGGTCCCAGATCTATGATATAATCAGCTGTCTTAATTACTTCAAGGTTGTGTTCAATGACCAGAACAGTATTGCCTGCATCCACCAATCTTTTTAAAATAGCAATTAATTTCTTTATATCATCAAAATGCAGTCCGGTAGTAGGCTCATCCAGCAGATAAAGGGTATTACCTGTACTTTTTTTTGAGAGTTCCGTTGATAATTTAACCCTCTGAGCTTCTCCGCCTGACAATGTCGTAGAAGATTGCCCCAACTCAATATAACCCAGACCTACATCATTTATCACCTCTAATTTTCTTTTAATTCTGGGAATATTCTCAAAGAAGTTCATAGCCTCTTCAACAGTCATATTTAATACATCATCAATGTTTTTACCTTTGTATTTTATTTCCAGTGTTTCCCGGTTAAATCTCTTACCCTTGCAGACATCACAGGGAACGTAGATATCAGGCAGGAAATGCATCTCTATTTTTATTACACCGTCCCCGCTGCAGGCCTCGCATCTTCCACCTTTTACATTAAAACTAAACCTGCCCGGCTTGTAACCCCTTGCTTTGGAATCATGTGTCTTTGAAAATAATTCTCTGATATACGTAAATACTCCCGTATATGTCGCCGGATTTGAACGGGGTGTCCTTCCTATCGGGGACTGGTCTATTACAATGACTTTATCCAGATTCTCATAACCGATTATCCCTTCATGGCTACCTGATTTGTGGCTGGTTCTCATGATGAGGTTTGAAAGCGAAGGATAAAGTATTTCATTTACCAGGGTACTTTTCCCTGAACCTGAAACTCCTGTTACCGCAATAAGTTTTCCCAATTCCAAACGTACATCGATATTCTTTAGATTATGCTCTCTTGCTCCCTTGATTATTAAATATTTACTGTTGCCTTCCCTTCTTTGTTTGGGAACAGGTATGGATTTCTCTCCGGTAAGGTATTTTCCTGTTATAGAACTACCGCATCTTTTTATATCATCCAGTTTTCCGGTGCATACAATATTCCCTCCATGAATCCCTGCGCCCGGACCTATGTCAACTATAAAATCTGAACTTCTTATTGTCTCTTCATCATGCTCTATAACTATTATAGTATTACCCAGATCCCTTAATCTCTTCAGCGCACTTATCAACTTTTTATTGTCTCTTTGATGAAGACCTATACTCGGCTCGTCCAGTATATAAAGAACCCCCACCAGTCCCGAACCTATCTGAGTGGCAAGTCTTATCCTTTGTGACTCTCCTCCGGAAAGAGTACTGGATTTTCTGTCCAGAGTCAGATACCCAAGCCCTACATCTTTTAAGAAATTAAGACGCTCGATTATTTCTTTGATAAGTCTCTCGCCGATCATTTTTTCTCTTTCAGTCAGCTTGAGTGATCCTAACCATTCTATACCCTCTTCAATAGTTTTTTCACAAAAATCGGCTATAGATAGTGAGTT
>Ga0307430_1001226_pt1 | contig 19402 bp, 17 predicted proteins | sample SalMarWE160130MG_FD_202159 | JGI IMG/M metagenome (GOLD analysis project Ga0307430, IMG submission 202159) | Salt marsh sediment microbial communities from the Plum Island Ecosystem LTER, Massachusetts, United States - WE1603-130 | ecosystem: Environmental > Aquatic > Marine > Intertidal zone >...
ATCCGGACTCACGGATCAAGGCAGCAGACGTATAGTTGATAGCATTTCAGAAAAGTGGTAGCCTATGAGGTCACAGAATTCCCGGGCAGGAATCAGGACTGGACCGAAGTCCCAGGGAAAAGTTCACTCTTAGGTGTCCCATATTTTGGAGAGTGAGGGGAAATAATGGATATAAAAACCTTCCTGTCAAATAAAGGAGAGGTATCTTCCGAGTTTGTCGAAAAAGTGAAACATATTATAGGAGAGGAAAATGTCTCGGAGAGGGAATGCGACCTCATTTCCTACAGCCTTGACTACTGGTTATACGGGATTTTCCTTTCTCAGCATGGCAATTTACCATCGCTTCCCTGCGTTGTTATCTCGCCCAAGAATCATGAGGAAATACAGGGCATCCTGAAATATGCCAATGAATATAAGGTTAACATTACGCCATTTGGCGGTGGTTCAGGCGTGCTCGGCGGCACTATCCCTATGGAAGGTAGTGCTATCCTGAACCTTCAGAGAATGAACAAATTTATCTCCCTAGATGAAACGTCGCTGGTTGCTGAGTTCGAAGCAGGAATTATCGGCGCAAATCTCGAGCGGGAGCTGAATCACAGGGGCTATTCAATGGGAAATATTCCCCAGTCGTTCTATTGCTCCACTCTCGGTGGATGGATTGCAACACGTGCTGTGGGACAATTCTCCACAAAATATGGGAAAATTGAGGACATGGTCCTGGGAATGGAAGTGGTGCTTCCCGACGGAAATCTTCTTAATATAAAACCGGTTCCAAGACGCTCCACGGGGCCTTCGCTAAAAGACCTGTTCCTGGGCGCTGAAGGAACTCTTGGCATCGTGACAAAAGCGGTGGTATCAATACATCCCCTGCCAGAGGCAACAATAAAATTATCGTTTGCTTTACCCTCCATTGAAGCAGCAGTGGAAGTGGTGCGGAGGGTTTTGAGATGTGATGCAAAGCCGGCAGTAGTGAGGATATTTGATGAAGCCGAAAGTGAAAGGTATTTCAAAGAAGCAGGAAGTAAGGTAACGATTGTGTTTATATCCGAGGGCGAGCCAGATTTCGTGGCGCTTGAAAGCAGCGTGATTGAGAGAATTGCCAAAGAAAGTGGGGGAGAGCCTCTGGGAGAGAATCCCGTGAATATATGGCTTGAGAAACGTTTCGATATCGGTGCAGGTCCTATCCTGATGCAACGGGGAGGAATTGTGGACACAATTGAGGTTGTTTCTCTATTCAAAGATGCGGTAAATCTCTACGATGACATGATCTCCTCCATGAAGGCAGTGGAAGGTGCAATATCAGTGTCAGGTCATTTTTCACACTTTTACCGTGAAGGAGCTTGCCTATACATCACGTTCGTTGGTTTCCCCAAAGACCCGATGCGCTACTACCATGACACGTGGACTGCCGCCATGGAAGCTACCCTGAGAAACAATGGCTCTATCAGCCATCACCATGGAATCGGATACTGGAGAAAGGAGTTTATGCGGCAGGAGTTGGGTGCTAGTGGGGTGGAGTTGCTCCGAAAAATCAAATTCGCATTGGACCCAAATGGTATTATGAACAGAGGAAAGCTTGTCGAAGATGGAAGATAAAAAAGAACTGGAACAAATCACAAATTGCGCAATGTGCGCCAATATGTGTAAGCATAGTTGCCCTACGTATCTTGCCACGGGAAAGGAAACGATTACCCCTCAGAAAAAGGCTCGTCTTATTCTTTATGAGGAGAAGGCATTTCTTGAAGACGAACAGGGCTTCTTTGATGTGATGTTCCAGTGTGCCATGTGCGGAGCATGCAAGGCACATTGTATCTACGATGATTTCGACCTGAGGAAATTCATTCAAATAGGGCGGAGCAAGGCTTTCCAAAAGGGCATGCTGCCAGAGGAAACAAGGGGACGAGTGGAAACGTTTATGAAGTTTGGTAATCCCTATGGTGAGCGACAGCTTCTTCAAAAGGGAGCAGGAGACCTCGGCTATTTCGTTTCCTGTTCCGCTTACCGTGACCAACAAGTGCCGCAGGCTATGGATAGGATAATCTCCGCGAGCAAGGAACAGGTTCACCAATTCGGCGGTGCCGAGATCTGCTGTGGCGCACCCCTTTACTACGCCGGTGACACGGAAGGATTCAAGAAGGCAGCAGAAAAAATGAAAGAGGAGATTGAAAAGAGAAAACTGCGGAAGGTCATTGTAGACTGTCCCAATTGCTTAAAAACGATGACAGAGGTGTACCACAGTGTCGGAGTTGACTTAAATGTGGAGTTTATTCACACCGCTGAATTCCTCAATGCTCTCCTTAAGGAAGGGAAGATAAAGGTAAACAGAACGAACACTACGGCGACTTTTCACGACCCTTGTATCCTTGTAAACGATATCGGTATTACCACAGCCCCAAGAGAAGTCCTTGAAGTACTAGGTTTTGAGATAAGGGAGCCGGTCTACTCGCGTGAGGATACACATTGCTGCGGCGGGCTACCCGGCGCTAGCATCGGCGATGCCAAGGTCGCCAATCAGGTGAATACGATGCGCATAAATGAGCTCAGGGAAACCGCTGCCGATGTTTACCTTTCAGCGTGCCCTACATGCAAAGCCGCCTTATCCGATGTGGATATGAAAGACATAACTGAAATCGTATCGGAACAGATTGTCGATGAATAAAAAAGAGCTGTCACGAACCATACAAGGCGAGATAGAAAAAGCAGTTGGTGAAAAGGCAACTGTCTCCATCAAAGATAGCGTCGTAAGATTAAGCGGACACTTTGCCACTTATCAGGGTGTCGTGGATGCCGGACATACTGCCGGTGAATTTGAACAGGTCAGGGGAGTTCTAAATGAAATCGATTATCCCGACAAGAAACCATTTGTCCCGCCTCAAAAGGTATCCGATGAGCTTGCTGGAAAAGAGTTCGATGTTGTTATCGTCGGTGGCGGCATAATCGGCGTGGCAATCGCCAGAGAACTCTCACGATTCAACCTGAGCACAGCGTTAATTGAACGGCATGATGACCTGGGAACAGATCAAACAGCTCATAGCAACGCCCTGATACATCCTTCGTTCGTCACCGCATCTGGCACGTTGAAATGGGAGATGAACTACAGGGGAAACCCAATGTATGATGAAGTCGCCAGCCAACTCGATGTTGATTTGAAGCGGGTAGGGACACTTATTGTGGCTGAAAACCCTGACGAAGAACTACTGTTTCCCTATGTAACGAAAATGGCCATCAAACACAAAGACCCAGATCCAAAGGAGCTGAACAGAGATGAGCTGGATAAGATTGAGCCAGGTCTTGCCCCCAATATCAGGAAGGGTCTACTCGTATGGAACACAGGTATCATATCTCCATTTGAACTCACCATCGCTTACGCCGAGAATGCCATAGCAAATGGGGTGCAGCTTTTTCTTAACACAAGCGTAATAGGAGTCCAAACGGAGGAAGGAAGCATTAAGGCGATAAATACAACAAGAGGGACCATTAGAACGCATATCCTGGTCAATGCCGCAGGACTGTATTCTGATAGGATTGCCGAATTTGCTGGAGACAGGTTCTTCACCATCCATCCCAGAAAAGGAGAAACAATCATATTCGATAAATCTTACCAGCCAGTGCACACAGTTCTGGCTTCGTTTAGCATGGCGGGAGACAGAAGTAAACATAGCAAAGGAGGAGGCATCATCCCCACGATTGATGGCAACCTTCAGTTCGGTCCAACAGCAGAGGAGGTGTGTAACAGAGAGGATGTTTCCACCACGTTTGCCGGGCTCGAAGTTTTACTTGATAAATTCACACCAGTGCTTGAGCGACTTAAGCCACACTATGAGAAACCCGACAAGAGCAAAATCATCACTCATTTCGCTGGTTGTAGAGCGGCGACGTACAAGGAGGATTTCATTATTGAGCCATCCAAGAAGGTGAAGGGGTTAGTTCACGTTGCCGGGATTCAATCCCCGGGATTTGCATCGGCGCCAGCCATTGCTGAAAGAGTGAAGGGAATCATAGTACAAGAATGGCACCCGGCGGATAATATAAACTTCGAGCCAAGGAGGAAAAGGAGCAAGCGTTTTAGCGAACTGGAACAAAAGGAAAGAGATGAGCTTATCCTAATGAACCCTTTATACGCACATATTGTCTGCCGCTGTGAAAATGTGAGCGAAGGCGAGATTGTAGATGCGTTTCACAGAGGTATCCCTGTAAACAGCATCGATGCCATTAAAAGGAGGACAAGAGCAGGTATGGGAAGATGTCAGGGCGGCTTTTGCATGCCCAGGGTGCTGGAGATCATCAGCAGGGAGGCGAATTTGGAAAAGGAATTGGTCACAAAGAGCGGAGACAAATCTTTTATCCTTGGCGGAAGAACAAAGCAGGTTAAGAAATGAAACATTTCGTTGTCATTGATGCGGGAACACAAAACATAAAGGCTTTTATCTTTGATGAGAAAGGGAATGAGGTATATGGCGAGGCATATGCTGTGAGCCCGTATTTTTCTACTCAACCTGATTTTGCTGAGCAGGATGCCGAGGAGTATCTGAGAATTACCGAGAGGGTAACGAAGAGTGTGGTGGAAAACTCCCATGTTCCCACAGATGAACTCGCTGCTGTTGCTATTACAACTCACAGAAGCACAATTGTGCCCGTTGATGAAGATGGCAAACCTGTTCGTCCTGCAATCACCTGGCTTGATGAACGTAAGACAGAGGGACTAAAGCTCCCTGGCGGAGCCCTTCTAGCGCTGGTGTTTAGAATTAAGAGAATGACTTCTAAGCTTAAGGTGTATCAGAGAAGGTCCAAGTTCAACTGGCTCAGGAGATACGAACCAGAAAGCTACAACAAAACTCACATGTTCCTCACTATCTCGTCCTTTATCTTTCATGCGTTAACCAACCAGTTTAAAGACTGCTCCTCCATGATAGTGGGGCTGTTTCCCATCGACCTGAAGGGACTTCGGTGGCATTCCCAAGAGGTGGTCTTCAAGGTTTTCGGAGTTGAGCGAAAAAAGCTGCCCCATCTTGTCACACCAACCGACATCGCCGGGACGGTCTCGGAGGAAGGAGCAAAAAGATTCGGTGTGCCTCAAGGGCTCCCCGTAATCATCGGAGCAGGAGACAAACAATCCGAACTTCTCGGCGCTGGTGCGATAAGTAACGATATCGCTGAAATCAGCTATGGAACGGCCGCCGTCATCGAAATACTCTCCAGCAAGTATGTCACTGACCCTAACATGGATTTCTTCACCTGGGGAGCAGCAATTCCAAACCAGTGGGCACTCGAAGGTTTTTTACCGAAAGGATACTGGATGGTATCCTGGTTTAAAACAGAGTTTTGCAAAGATGAGGAGGCAGAGGCAGAGAAACTGAGGGTACAACCAGAGGACTTGTTGAACAGGGAAATGGGGGAAATTTCTCCTGGTTCTATGGGCTTGATTCTGCAGCCTTACTGGCACCCACTGGAAAACGACCCCCTTTCCAAAGGTGCCATAATAGGATTCTTTGGAGAGCACGGAAAAACGCATATCTACAGGGCAATTGTTGAAGGCGTTGCCTACGAATTGCGAAGACTGAAGGAGATAATCGAGAAGCATTCAGGAAGCAAAGTGAGGGAGTTGAGAGTTGGTGGGGGAGGCTCAAAAAGCGACGAGATCATGCAAATCACCGCTGACATCTTCGGCCTTCCCACAACAAGATTGCATACAAGCAATCTCTCAGCATTGGGTGCCGCAATCGATGCCGCTGTTGCCTTGAAGATCTATAACAGCTTCGCTGAAGCTGTGGTCAATATGGTAAGAGTAAAGGAGACGTTTACTCCCCGCGAGGAGAGTGCCAAAATCTATGACAGGTTATTTAATGAAGTGTACAAAAAGATTTATCCTGCACTTTCCCCATTACACTACAAAATTGCTGAAATTACGGGATACCCAAAGATAAGATAACGGCATAGATAGGGTATATATTGGCCGTGGAAGCTTGATAAGAGATGCGAATGGAAGCTGACGTAACTGTAATAGGCAGCGGACCTGCTGGGCTTGTTGCCGCACTCCATGCTTATGAAAGTGGCGCCAAGAATGTTCTTCTGCTTGAAAGAGAGGAGGAACTGGGTGGCATCCTGAAACAATGCATACATAATGGCTTTGGGTTGGAGCAATTCAAGACAGACTACACCGGTCCTGAGTATGCCGAGCGCCTTATCGAAGAGATAGAGAAGACAAATGTACGATGCTTCTTGAATACAATGGTGATCGCCCTTTCGGCAGACAGGACCGTTACAGCAGTAAATCCTGATAGCGGTGTGTTCAAGGTAAAATCAAAAAGCGTTGTGCTTGCTATGGGATGCCGGGAACGTCCACGAGGAGGTATTAATATTCCGGGCACTCGCCCTGCCGGAGTATATACCGCGGGAGTAGCTCAAAAATTTGTCAATATCGATGGATATCTTCCTGGGAAAGAGATCGTTATCCTGGGCTCCGGGGATATCGGACTTATAATGGCGAGGAGGCTCACCCTGGAGGGCGCTCAAGTGAAAGGCGTCTATGAAATAATGGATTACCCTGGAGGATTAAAGCGAAATATCGTTCAGTGCCTAAATGATTTCAATATCCCTCTTCATTTATCTCACACAATAACAGAGATACGAGGCAACGAACGCGTAGAAGGTGTTGTGGTATCAAGTGTAGACGATAAAATGCAGCCAATCGGAGGTAGTGAACAGTTCATAGCCTGCGATACCTTGCTTCTTTCCGTAGGATTGATCCCCGAAAATGAGCTATCAAAGGGAGCTGGAATAAAACTTAGCCCAACTACTAATGGACCTATTACCACAGAGACGATGGAAACAGCCATGCCGGGAATATTTTCCTGTGGCAATGTCTCAACCGTATTTGACCTGGTGGATTATGTTGCCGAAACTGGCATGACTGCCGGTAGAAACGCCGCAAGATTTGCAACAGCCAGGAAGACGGAGAGAAACTCTGTTGAGGTAATTCCGGGAAAAAATGTGAGAGTGCTTTTTCCTCAACGATATTCTTTTAAAAACGACCTTGTTTTGTTTATCAGGCCTGCGAAGCCCATCGAGAGACCAGTGAGCATAGATATTTCCCCTCTTGACATGCATTTTAAGAGATTGTACGCCAGGCCAAACGAAATGATTAGAGTAAAAGTGCCCAAGGACAGGTTGAAGGACATTACTGAACCCATTGAGGTCAATATAACAGAGAGATAGTGATGGACATAGAGAAGAAACAGTTTACCTGCGTTATTTGTCCCATTGGATGCGAGATTGAAGTACAGCTTCAGGACAGCGATGTAGTATCAATTGAAGGAAACAAATGCGCAAAAGGGAAAGAATTCGTGTTGCAGGAATTACAGGAGCCGATGCGTGTGTTAACCACAACGATTCGCATAGAGGGGGCAAAGTGGGCGATGCTTCCTGTTCGCACCGATAAAGCGATCCCAAAGCGATTGTTGTTCAGAGCGATTAAAGAACTTCAGGGTATCGAATTGAATGCGCCTGTGCAGATGTCCGATGTCATAATCACGGATATTGCTGGCGCTGATGCAAATATTGTAGCCACCAGAAATATGAAGCGGGAGAACAAAGGCAAGTCCGTTTAGATAGATAGGTAACAATCAACGTATCAGGGGCATCTTCCGCAACCTCTCGCAAACGTTTTATCGAATCGCCCCCCTAACAGTTCGCCAGAAATTTACTTTTAGCAGTACTTTTATCTCAGGCCAGTGTTTTTTCTTTATGAAGTTAGTGCATTGTGATGCCTTCGGGTAGAAGGAGATGCTATGAGCCTTCAGAGCTGGTATATCTTGTCCGCAGTTACTATCGCCTCAGCGGCCTGTGGCAGCTTTATGGGGGTAATAAAGTCTTCTATGTTGGCTGTGTCTTCTATAGTCGTGCCAGCCTTGTCAATTACGTGGAAGGTACCACATGATACAATGGTCACTCCCAGTTTTTCCTTTTCAAACCGGGCCAACTGCTCCAAATTATCTGGCAGGTCTGATGCAGACAGGCCCTCAATTTGGCTGGCAATAAGCTCTTTGACTGAACTCTCGATACTAAGCTTGGCCAGCTTTCCCCGCTTAGTCATCTCAATGCCATAGGGCCCGTAATATAGAGTCACATTTTCGATCTTGGCTACTTGCCTAGCTAGGAAAGCAACTACATAGGCAGCATAGTGATTGTAAGGCTTATCTTTCCCACTATTAACCACAATCAGTAGATTGTTGACTTCTGGCATTTTTCTAGCTCCTTCCTAAAATGTTCTTCGGCCGGTAGCATCCCCTCCCACCTGCATTGTATTGCAGCGCGTAGCCAACTTCAATAGCTGTTAAAGCTCACTTTTAGTGCCAAGCCAAGGAATTAAAGCAAGCCGGCGACTACGGCTACAAGTGGCAGAGCCATATAAAGATTGAGAGCAACAATCAGCCATACAGTTGAGCCGTTAGCTCTCCAAATTTTACCTCAAGTTCCATACCGCGGAGAAATAGTGGCGTGTCCACTCATTTGCCACCTTCCGGTTAGAACAGAAGACAATCCTTAGATCCGGATGGAGCGCATGAAGCTCGCCGATGGCTCTGGCGCAGAAGCCGGGGGTATAGCAGGAGCAGCCCGCCACAGGCATCCTACACCTGCTTGGCAGCCTCCGCAGGGGCGAGGAACGTGCTGACGGCGTCGAAGTACATGTCGAAGGGCATCATCTCGCGACTGATGGCCTGCAGAGTTTCTTCCTTAATTGCGCCATCCCTCACAAGCTGACGGCCGGCGTCACGCGCCGCCTCGAAGATATCCTCCACTGGCGCACCCAGATCCTTCATGACGCTAAGCGCTCCACCATGAGGCCTGAGCAACGCCCCGGCGTACTCCCTCGATATGTTCTTGCATATGGCTTTCATATGTACGACCATCGGGTCAAAGTTGTCCATCTCCCAGAATCCGCAGTTGGATACCAGCACCAGCTTGCCTCGCTTGTACTCTTCACGCAAGGGGTGGCGGTAGTGACCATCGCGCAACTCAAGCGGTCCGTGTATCAGAGGGAGCACACGGTCGATGAGCATCTTCATTGGGCCTGACATGCCATCCAGGTAGAGCGGGGTGGCCAGAACCACGATATCCGCCTGGCCAATCTTGGGCACCAGCCATTGCATATCATCCTTCTGCCAGCACTTACCCGGAGTCTTGTTCCAGCAGATAAAGGCCCCCTGGCATGGCTTGATGTTGAGCTTCTTGGTGTAGAAAAGCTCAACCTCGGCTCCCACCTCCTTCATTCCTTCGAGAAAAGGCTCGAGGATCAAGTGCGTATTGCCCTTGTCCATCATAATGCTTCCGTTCACCGCGACTACCTTGGTCATGGTTCCCCCTTTCCATACCAGAATTCACATACCATCGTGAAACCACTCTATGTCTCTTCTGAGACGTTACTCAAGAGGTGAACTCACCCTCGCCTACCTGCTTCAGGTAGGCTGCCTGCATGCGGAGCTGTGGATGCGAGCGAAGTGCTTCTGGTCTGAGTCATGATGACAGCGCTTGTATTTCTTCCCACTGCCACACCAGCAAGGTTCATTGCGACCTAGTTGCAGGGCGTATTGAGGAGGACGCTGAGATAGCTTTCTCAGGAAACTCATCGATGCTCCTATTCCTTACCGCTGTTTTATGTAAATTGAATCGGCAGTTGCTCAGATTCGAAGCAGGTGTCTAGCTCACTGGCCAGAGGATAGCACTTCGCTGTCCCATGGTCAAGGATGCGTACTCGTACAAGTGACTAGTGACACCTCCTCCTTACTCAACTGCCTTTGCCATCTTCTCTGTGTTTCCGCTTCGCGAATCATAAACGATCAAAACCTTAGTCATTGGTAACATCATTTCGTCTCTACCCTGGCCATTTGCCTGGGTCACGACGTCATGCTTATGGAATCAGGGCGGACTATTGGGTGCCGTCAAACACCTGTCGCAGCAGGTCAGATTCCAGTGTGGGGACTTGTTCGGTAAGCGTTGGTATTGAATCGTGGTCGGTGACGGCCGGGCGCAGTGGGGTGATGGATATCTGGCCGGCATCGACAGCCCATATGTCGGTGCCTTCGTGGATGCCCAGTTCAACCGCCCTTTGCTCGCTCCATGAGTAGCCATGACGATCGTTTTGCTGGCTGGCCACCAGCCTAACATAGCTCCTTGATGCAGCCTTCGTGATGGCGATGCCCTTGATTAGTTCTTGAGGAATGTTGGGCACATTAACATTCAGGATAGCTCCGTTCTCCATTGTTCCGCTTGCCATGTTCAGCGCCAGCAACTCAGCGACCTTCGATGCGACATCGAAGCACAACTGTGGTGCCTTGCCCTGGATGGCCAGAGACACCGCCATCGAAGGTATCTGACGATAGTAACCCTGCAGTGTAGCCATGACGGTGCCCGAATAGAGGATATCGGTGCCCATATTGCCACCGAGGTTGATGCCAGAAACGATGAGGTCAATGTCTCCTTGAGCCAATCGCCACAAACCTAGTATCACGCAGTCGGTAGGGGTTCCCCCTATGGCATACGCGCGAACCCCCTCGATGGAGGAGGGTACCTCGACGACACTCATATCACTATGCATCGATACCGATGTGCCTGCTCCACTTCGCTGTGTGTCGGGGGCTACCACCAGCGTTTCCCCTATGCGGTTCATCGCTTCAGCCAGAGCCCATACGCCGGGCGAATCTATGCCGTCATCGTTGGTAACCAGTATCTTCACCTGAGTTCCTCCACTGAGTCAATATACAATAACCAAGCCATGTTGCTACAAATTATCACACAAAGTACTGTTCTTATCTTAACCTGTCATCGCTGGCTGTCAAGGCTACTATGAAGACAAAAACACAATTTCGCGCGGCCAGCCCTATGCTGTAGCACCTCAAAGAGGTTCCCTGAAGCCAGAATGTGAAGCCGTTAGCTTTCCAAGCTTTGCCTCAAGTTCCATACGGCGGAGAAATAGTGGCGTGTCCACTCATTTGCCACCTTCCGGTTAGAACAGAAGACAATCCGTAGATCCGGATGGAGGGCATGAAGCTCGCCGACGGCTCTGGCGCAGAAGCTGGGGGTGTAATGGTGTACCTTCGCAGCGTTCAAGAAGTCGGCATAGGGGGCCTCAATCACCAGGGCATTGTTCTGATACGTAGCCAACTCTGCCAGCTTCTCATGTAGCACTGGCATCGTATTAAAGTCAGCGAGAAGGTTGTCCAGGGTCTTTCGCTCTACAAGGGCGATAATATTGTCTCCATCCATCAGTGCGTAATCACCAATCGGAAGAGGAGCTCGTTCGGTGATAACCTTGGGAAAACGCCACGGATAGCGCTCGTTGCTGTCAATGTGGACGGTAAACGTGGTGCGGCTGGGATAGGCAACAAGCTTATAGGCAGGTCGGTGCTGCGTCATTGATCTCTGTGTCAGCCAGAATATCTGCTCGTGGCTTTCCTTAGGTCGGCTCTTGTAAGGCTTGGTCAAGAAGAGGAAATCGCACCGCTTGTACCGCTTGCGGTTCAGCACGACTGATAGCCGCCGCCCACGCTCATGAAACGCAACGATGTCAACCCTCTCCAGTTCCTCGATTATCTCATTTGTGTCTGGAGGTTCTTCTTCACGTAGACAGAATATCCTCTTACCTACTGCCGGCCAGCGATCCTGGGCACGCAGGATAAGCCATGGTTCATCCCCCTTCACAATTTGCAGACGGTAAGGGAAACGGTCACTGGCACACCGCTGTAGAATCCATGTTCCCTGCATCATTCTCCCAATTATGAGTATACCGCAGAACATACCGAATATTGAAGCAAAGGTCCCTTTGAGCTAAGCAGGGTTAACCATTATGGATTCATACGTTTAGTCCATAACGAACACCTTAATCCGTGGATTCTACTTGAGGACTGAGGGAGTCCTCTCCCTCAGCTCTCGCGAAGGAATCCTTCACAGAAGGACCTTCACGCCTCAGAAAAAACCAACTAATAGACGAGTCTTTTGAATCTGGACTCAAGGATTAAGGGAACAACTAATCGAATCATGCCGCAATAATTCGTCCACCGTTTATTTATTACAATGGCTACCCCCTTTGGCATTGATGCTTGTGCCACCGTCACTGTAGTTGTGTATCGAGCTTTCATGATTGTATAATTGCATGCGCGCTGCTATCCCCTAGAAGGGATACGGCACGTTCTGAGGGTGTTTTGTGGAACCATAGGAAACTCCCTCACATGGTCGGAATAATTCGTATCGCAGCAAGTGATATTCAGGTTATCGCTGAGCTCAATGATACCATGACTGCTGAAGCAATCCTGCAGGCCCCGCCAATTAAGGCTCGTGCTAATCTCTGGGAAGAGGAGATATGCTTTCCCATTCCAGCTAGCCTGGAGCCGGACGAAGGGCAGGAAGTGGTGAAATAGGTGATTTCGGCTATTGTCCACAGGTTTGCGCTACAGCGCCAGATGCTTAGATATCTTCGGTTGTTTAAGCCGCCAACCCCCAAACCTCTAGACACACTAATCTACGTTATCATCTGCACTTTGACTGGAATTTTAGCGCCGCCCGTCTCGGTTCTGAGAAAGAGGACGTTAAGGCAATCTGTCTCTATCATTTCCACCAGTCTCATGCCAAAAGACCTCCTGATAGAGTTTATGGGTGTTAGGTTCTATGCCAGGAAAGGGAAAGCGGACATATTGCTACTCAACAGCCTCAGTAGTGCTAGAATGTGGGATTATTTCACGCCAAAAGAAGGGGATGTAGTCGTAGACATCGGGGCGCATGTTGGCAAATACGCTTTGGTTGCCGCCAAGCGCGTCGGTAAAGAGGGGAAAGTGATAGCCATAGAGGCACACCCTGAGAATTTCAAAGCACTACTAAACAACATACGCCTTAACGATTTTCAGAATGTAATCGCCCTAAATGCCGCCGCATTCAGCGAAAACGGTAAGACGTTGAGATTATTCGGTCAATGGGATACTGCGTATTCCCTGAAATCATGGGATGCAAAGCATACCAAAGTAGAGACGAGAACGACGGACTCGATCCTGAGACAATACGATATAGGAAGTGCGGACTGGGTGAAGATAGATGTTGAGGGCGCAGAGACAGATGTTTTGATTGGGATGAAAGATACTATCGCGAACAGCCCACACTTGAAAATGTTGGTTGAAGTAAATAGAAGGAATGAACATGAGATAGACCAGATTCTGAGTGGATTTGGGAAGAAGTGCATTAAAAGACCTGACATATTTTATTGGAAAGATTAAACACGAAATTGCGTAAATAGGCCAAGTCAAATGCAGAGGCACTTGTTGATTTTGCCCCCAGAGTTCGATTATACTCCCTTTAATCGATTTATTACGGATGATTCCTTCGCAAAGAGAAGAGGTAATACGTGAACAATAGAGTAGTTGTAACTGGCATGGGGGTGATAAGCCCCTTAGGACTAGATGCCAAATCCCTATGGCAGGCATTGGTTTCTGGAAAATCCGGGGTGGATTACATCACCTCCTTTGACCCCGCACCGTTAGCAACGAAAATCGCCGCCGAGGTCAAAGATTTCGATCCCGCCCAATATATAGACCGCAAGGAACTGCGACGGATGGACCGTTTTACACAGTTCGCTGTAGCGGCGAGTTTGCAAGCGGTGGAGGAAGCTCAGTTAAAAATCAATGCCACAAATCATAACGATATCGGAGTAATCATCGGGGCAGGGTATGGCGGACTGAGCACCTTGTTGAGCCAATATGACATACTCAAGGAGAAGGGTCCCGACAGGATCAGCCCTTTTCTTGTTCCCATGATGATCGCAGATACGGCTTGTGGGATGGTCTCTATCACGCTTGGGGCAAAGGGCCCTAACTATTGTATCACCTCTGCCTGTGCCAGTGGCTCCGATGCCATTGGCGATTCCTTTGAGATCATCAGGCGCGGCGACGCCCAAGCAATGATAGCCGGAGGGACTGAAGCACAGATAATCCCCCTCACCGTTGCTGCCTTCAATGCAGCACGAGCCATCTCCACCAGAAACGATGAACCACAAAAGGCTTCTCGGCCATTTGATGCTGAGAGAGATGGATTTATCATGGGAGAAGGCTGTGTGGTTCTTGTCCTGGAGAGCCTTTCCTTTGCCACAAAACGGGGCGCTCCTATTCTAGCTGAGGTTGTGAGCTATGGCGCCACAGCGGATGCTTTCCACGTCACCCAGCCGTCGGAGGAGGGTGAAGGCGGTGCGCGGGCAATGGCCATGGCCTTGAGGAAGGCAGGACTGGAGCCTGGAGAGATTGACTATATCAATGCTCATGGCACTTCAACCCAGCTAAACGATAAGAATGAAACCATGGCGATAAAGTCCATCTTCGGAGAGCAAGCCTACCGAATCCCCATCAGCTCCACAAAATCGATGACGGGGCATCTCCTGGGTGCTGCGGGAGCCATTGAAGCGGCAATATGCGTCATGACCATCCAGAATGGGGTCATACCACCAACGATAAACCTCACCTGCCCCGACCCAGACTGTGACCTCGATTATGTGCCCAATGTGGCTCGTCAAGCAAAGGTTGATACGGTCCTCTCTAATGCCTTTGGCTTTGGTGGGCACAACTCCACCCTCATAATCCGAAGGTATAACGAGGCATGATAGATTGAATCATAGCCGTTGGCAGATGCCACCCCACTTACAAGCGGAGCAAATTGCTGGAACAGGCCTTCCCCCATTGATGGCTCAACTCCTTTACAATCGTGGCATTACCGACCCGACTCAGATTAGTTCCTTCCTTGCCGCAGATGAGAACCTTTTAAACGACCCGTTCCTCCTCCCCGACATGGAGAAAGCGGTGGCCAGAATCCACGCTGCTTTGCTATCCGAAGAGATCATTGCCATATATGGGGATTTCGATGCCGATGGCATGACCGCCACTGCTGTCCTTACTGAGGGACTCTCCTCTCTTGGTGGAAAGGCTATCCCATACATACCTCACCGTATTGAAGAGGGCTATGGCCTCAACAATGCTGCTCTCGAGAAGTTGCGCAAACAAGGGGTTAGTCTGGTGATAACGGTGGATTGCGGCATAAGTAACGCTCCCGAGGTAGAAACAGCGCAGAATATGGGGCTTGACATATTGATCACCGACCATCACACCGTTCCTCGCCAAATGCCACAAGCCATCGCCGTAGTCGATCCCAAGAGAGCCGATTCCCGCTATCCCTTCCCCAGGCTCGCCGGAGTGGGTGTTGCATTCAAACTACTCCAGGCGCTTTTCAGCTCTTTGGGCAATAACGGAAATATGGAGAAATTCCTAGACTTGGTTGCTTTGGGAACAGTGGCTGACATGGAACCCCTCCGCGGCGAAAACCGTTATTTGGTAAAGCATGGCCTCGATGTGTTGCAAAACACTAACCGGCCGGGCCTGAGAGAGCTGGCTAAGTGTGCCGGCGTTCCTCTGTCAGCCGTTGGCACAGAGACCATCTCGTGGGTTTTAGGGCCTCGACTTAACGCTGCGGGTAGGCTGGAACATGCTATTGTTGGCTACGATATTCTGGTGACCGACTCTGTTGAAGAAGCCCAAAGGCTTGCCAGTGTTTTGGAGAGAAGGAATGAGCAACGACATAAGCTAACCGAAATAGCTCTCGTAAAGGCGCGGGGAAAGCTAATTGCCAAAGGCACCGATTCCCCTATTCTTATGCTTAGCGACGAGGACTTCCCTAGTGGGGTTTTAGGGGTGATCGCCGGCAGGTTGGCAGAGGAGTTTTACCGCCCTGTGGTCGTTCTTGAGGAGGGTAAAGAGTGGAGCAAAGGAAGCGCCCGTAGCATCCCTGAGTTCGACATCATAGCTGCCCTGACCGATTGTAGCAACCTCCTATCTCGCTTTGGTGGGCATCCAATGGCAGCGGGTTGCACCGTAGCCACAGATACCTTGGAGCAGCTTCACGAATGCCTGCTTGGCATTGCGGCAAATCAGCTTTCGTCTCTAGACCTCCGCCCAATGATTGCTATCGATGCCGAGATTCCTCTTTCTTCACTCAACGGCAAAACGTTCAAGATGATGCAAAAGCTAGCCCCATTCGGATGTGATAATCCCTATCCTACATTCATCAGTCGGGGTATTAGAGTAATAAAGCACCGTGGTGTGGGCGCCGACGGAAAACACCTTAAGCTTAAATTGAAAGACGGCGATACAACCTGGGATGGCATCGCCTTCAGGCTGGGTAACCTTTCCGATGAGATCACACCTCAATTGGATATCGTCTATAACTTAGCCGTTGACCAGTGGGGCGGTGGGGACATGCTTCAACTCCACATCTTGGACTTCGCCCCGGCTGCCTAGGTCTCTTCTATCACTGATGGCTCAACTACAGCCCTCGCCTTTCGCATCTTGTAGATAAGCAAGGGGATACAGACCGCCATTACTATTAGAGCAACGAAATGGGGGGTATGAAGTACGCCACTCACATTTACCTCCGATGTCACCACTGCGCGGGTGAACTCGATGAAGAAACGTCCGAAGGAATACAGGGATAAGTAGAGGAGAAACAACGAGCCATCCGGCTCGAGCCGTCCCCTCAGCCGCCATAGAACAGCGAAAACCATCAGGTCCCATATAATCTCGTATACTGGTGATGGATGCGTCGGCTCCCCCCAAAAAAGGGTGGTGGAAGCAGCATTAGGATGGGTATATACGAAAGCCCAGGGAAGAGACGTGGGTGCGCCCCAGGCATCGCCATTTATAGTGCAACCAATTCTCCCGACAGCCTGGGCCAGGACCACTGCCGGAGCTACAGCATCAGCGAAGTGCCCAAAATGGAGATTGCTTATTCTGGCGTATATCGCCACCGCCAGCGCTCCGCCAAGAATCGCCCCGAAAATGGATAACCCATACCAGAACTGAAGTATCTGCATTGGATTGTAAAGATAAGTACTCGCAAGGTAGTCTATAACGTGGAAAAGCCTGGCCCCTATAATCCCCCCAATAATCGCCCACGGCGCAACACCGTAGATAACCTCTCTCTTAACGCCAGTCCCTCTCACAAACCATATAGAGAGCCCAATGGCGACAATGACAGCCAGGACAACTATGACCCCATGCCAGCCTACTTCGAAAGAACCTACGGTGAAGAAGATTGGATCGATGCCAATATATATAGCCAGAATAGACATTCTCGTGGGATTCTACTGTGGTCTGTGTTTTGGTGTCAAGGAAGCCTTCCCGTAGTGCATTTCTTGCAACATTATGTTAAAATGTCATACTGTCACAAAGGAGACGGCAATGAGACAGGAAGTCGACAATTTCTTGAATCACCTTTCTATGGAAAAAGGCTTTTCACTAAACACCGTTGATGCCTACAGAAATGACCTTTCCCAGCTTGCCAGTTTTATCGAAGAACAAGCCACAGCGAAGGGCTACAGCCCCAAATGGATCTCTGTGGACCGCAATATTCTCATAAGCTATATCCTCGACTTGAAGGAGAGGGGCTATGCATCGGCTACGGTGGCCCGCAAAGTTGCTGCTATGAAATCCTTTTTTGATTTCCTGGTCTCTGAGGGATCCCTCCAGAGAGACCCTACAGAGAATCTCAGTTCGCCAAAGGTGGGGAAATCCTTGCCTAAACCCCTGTCCGTTAATGAAGTTGAAATGTTACTAAACGAGCCTGCTAAGTCTTCCTCTCTCGAAGCAAAACGGGATAGGGCCATGATGGAGTTGATGTATGCTGGTGGCATGAGAGTATCAGAGCTTGTCTCTATGAACATAGGGGATATGGACATAGGGGAAGGCTTTGCGCGCTGCTTCGGAAAGGGCTCAAAAGAGAGGAGAATCCCCATCCACGAAAAAGCAATCAAGGCCGTGGCAGAATATCTAGAACAGGCTCGCCCTCAGCTTCTCCGTAATAAAGATAAGGAGGCTTTGTTCTTAAACCGCCGGGGAGAGCGCCTTACAAGGCAAGGCCTCTGGCTAATCTTGAAGGCTTATGTTAAAGCGTCGGGCATAAAGGCGGATGTTACTCCACATACTCTTCGTCACAGCTTCGCCACCCATATGTTGAGAGGGGGAGCGGACTTGAGAGCGGTTCAAGAACTTCTGGGGCATGCCAATATCACCTCTACTCAGATCTATACTCACCTTACCAGTGAACATGTGCACCAGGCTTATGAAAGGGCACACCCCAGAGCTAATGATTAGCCCTATTTAATAGAGTAATATGTCTCGACAAGCAGGAGCTTGTAGAAACAGTGAGGTTGACAGGTAGTTATTACTGAAGTGCAAGAGCAACAAAAGAAGTTTCCCTTAGACTGCGAACTGAGTGTTGGCTGGGTTTTTAGCGATATGAATAAAAAGGTAACCTGTCCCGTGCGGGTTGGGCAGGGTTACTAGGCTGGAGTAAAAAATGCCTCCTAAGAAATCTCACCGTGTCGCCTCGAGGCAGGCGGCGGCAAGTAAACAGCGGAAGAAAAAGAAGAGGGCGCAGACGCCTCAACAACGAGCCATAACCGCACCCATTACGCCCCCGCCGACAGATATTGCTCCTCCTGAGCCGCTTACACCACGGGTAACTAAGACTATTCAAGAAGCTGCCCCTAGTTTCCAATATGTTATCACTGATTTGCGAAAAATCGGTATCATCGCCGGCTCCGCCATCATTATCCTGATTATACTCGGCTTCATACTGTAATAGGGGATGCCATGGAGGCGAGGCGCTTCGAAGAGCAAGTGAAAGCATTGCCCCAAAAGCCCGGCGTTTATCTTTTCAGAGATGCCTCAGGAAATGTGCTCTACGTTGGCAAGGCTACCAATCTCCGCAATCGGGTGAGAAGCTATTTTGGCACACCCTTCACCCTCACCCAGAAGCTCCAGAGGATGAGGGCCCGGGTGAGCGACTTCGAATTCTTCATCACAGACTCAGAGCAAGAAGCGCTCATCCTCGAGTGCAATCTCATTAAGAAGCACCGCCCCCGCTATAATGTGCGCCTCAAGGACGATAAAACCTATCCCTATCTCAAAATCACTATAGATGACGACTGGCCCAGGGTGTACATCACCAGACGCGTGGAGAAGGATGGCAACCGCTACTTCGGTCCATTCGCCAGTGCAGGTTCGATTAGAAAGACCCTCGACCTACTGAATAAGCTATTCCCTTTCCGCTCCTGTAAAAAGGAGATCACTGGAACCGACCGCAGACCCTGCCTTGAGTATGACATTCATCGCTGCTCTGGACCATGCATCGGTGCTATTTCGCAGCAAGACTATCGAGACATCATTAGGCAAGTGATAATGTTCCTTGAGGGCAAGCAGGAAGCGGTATTAAAGGAGCTGGAGCGCAAGATGCAACAGGCTTCGGAGCAGCTTGAGTTTGAGCAGGCTGCCGTGATCCGTGACCAGATCTTCGCTGTAGAAACGGTCACGGAACGCCAGAA
>Ga0307430_1001230_pt1 | contig 19360 bp, 9 predicted proteins | sample SalMarWE160130MG_FD_202159 | JGI IMG/M metagenome (GOLD analysis project Ga0307430, IMG submission 202159) | Salt marsh sediment microbial communities from the Plum Island Ecosystem LTER, Massachusetts, United States - WE1603-130 | ecosystem: Environmental > Aquatic > Marine > Intertidal zone >...
CCGCGCCATGACGATGGCCCCGATGTGCTCGCTCGTGATCTGTTCGGCGCGCTCGCGCTGGATGTCGCGCTCAACGCCGTGGACGAGCGTGCGAAATCGCGCATCCGTCACCGGACGCTTCTCGAGCGCTTTCTTGAGTCCGCGCTCGAGCTTATCGCGGCTGTACGCCTCCCGCTGTCCGTCGCGCTTCACGATGACGAGATCCAAAAGCAGGACTTCCTCCACGGTGGAAAAGCGAAATCCGCACTTGTCGCACTCGCGGCGGCGGCGAATGGATTCCCCTTCCGTGCTCATGCGCGAATCAACGACGCGGGTGTCCGGATGGCTGCAGACGGGACAGAACATAAAAACAGGGCACGGGGCGCAGGGCACGGGGCGCGGTGAATCTCACCCTGCGCCCTGCGCCCCGTGCCCTGCGCCCTATATACTACATCATTTTCTTCCTGATGAATGCGGGGATTTCCAGATCCTCCTCATCCGCCGGCCTGCTCGGCACGTGCGTCGGCAACGGAGAGGTCGGGCGCTCCTGGTTCGTGGGCGCGTACTGCGGGGACTGAACATGGGGCTGCCTCTGCATCGGCACGGCGTTCTGCTTGGGGAGCGCGGACGGCGAAGGCGTCATGGACGGCTCGCGGGACGGGGGTGTCGCGCTCGGCTGCGAGTTCCTCGGACTGAACGGCACGCGATCAAATGATTCGGACGGACCGCCGGTCCTTGGCGGCACGTACGTGCCGGATGCGAGCACGGCCTTTGGCCGCACCGGCGCCTGGCGCGAATCGAATCCCGTGGCGATCACCGTAATTTTCACCTCGTCCTTCATGGTCTCGTCGATAATGGCTCCGAAGATGACCTTCGCGTGCGGATCCGCGGATTGCGTGACGACTTTTGCGGCTTCGGATACTTCGTACATGCCGAGGTTCGAACCGCCGCAGATGGTAAACAGAATCCCCTTTGCGCCGTCGATGGACACTTCGAGGAGCGGGGACGCAATGGCCGCCTTGGCCGCTTCCGCGGCGCGGCTCTCGCCCTGGCCGCGGCCGATGCCCATGAGCGCGCTCCCGCGGTTCTGCATGATGGCGCGGACATCCGCGAAGTCCACGTTAATGAGGCCCGGAACGGTGATGAGCTCTGAAAGACCTTGCACGCCCTGGCGCAGAACGTCATCGGCGATTTCGAATGCATCGAGGAGCGCGGTCTTCCGGTCGATGATCTGGAGGATGCGGTCGTTCGGAATCGTAATGATCGTATCAACGCTTTCCGAAATACGCTCGTATGCGGCATCCGCAACCTGGCGGCGCTCCAATCCTTCAAACGAAAACGGCCTGGTGACAACGGCGACCGTGAGGATGCCCATTTCCTTGGCGAGCTCCGCGATCTTCGGGCTCGCGCCGGATCCCGTGCCGCCGCCGAGTCCGCACGTGATGAATACCATGTCCGCTCCCTTGAGATGCTCCTTCAACTCATTCACGCTCTCTTCCGCGGCGCGCAGTCCGAGCTCCGGATCCATGCCCGCTCCGAGTCCGCGCGTGGTGTTCTGGCCGATGTGAAGCTTCTTGCGCGCGAGGGAATGGTGGAGCGCCTGGATGTCCGTGTTCACGGCAACGAAATCAACGCCGCGAATCTTCGACGTGATCATGCGATTCAGCGCCGAGCCTCCGGATCCTCCAACGCCGACCACCTTGATGTTCGCAAACGTTTCAATGTCTGGCTTTATTTCTGGCATAGGTTTATAGACGAGTTGGGAAGTTAACAAGCTTACAGGTGAACACGTGCGAGGGGCGTTATGCGCAAGGTACGATCGCGCCGGCTTCGTCACTTGTTAACGTGTAAACGCGCTGACTGATTTCTTCAATGAATAATATGAGTGTTCAAATATCGCTTTGTTGAGCTAAAAAATTGCTCTTTACATACCTGAGGATACGCATCGGTTCAAACAACGTCAAGATAAAAATAAACTCCCCTAGGTTGAGGGAAGAATGGTTCGCTAATGAATGACTTGTCCACAGCGGAAAACAGCGGCTCATTCGCGTCTGACGCCGTAAGTTGTTTGCGTGCCGCCGTGTTCACGCGTTCGCTCGCAGGCGTTCAACACGCTAACTCGCCAACACGCTAGCGTAATACGCAGCTAGGGAATGAACGATCGGAACACCTTCTTGATCAATGACGTAATCTTCTTCACGGCGTCTCCGCCTTTCTCGAACATGCGAGGACCGCTTCTGAACTGCTCGTTCCGCACCTCTTCGAAGCCCCACTGAACCAATCCCGCGGCCGTGCCGAACACCGGATCATGGATGAGCTCCGGCATGGATGTCTGGAGGTGCGTGGCCGCTCCAAGCGACGCCGGAAGCCGGAGCGAAGACTTTGCCGTTTCCACGATGCCCGGGAGCTTGGCTCCCCCGCCCGTAAGCACGGCCCCGGCCGGGAGCAATCCGCTGCGATCGGCAACGCGTAGCTCTTCCTCCACTTTTTCAAATATCTCCTCGGTCCGCGCCTGAATGATCTCCGAAACGTAGTGGAGCGAAATCCGCTCGCTCGCATCCGCACCGAACTCCGCGATGTCTATCTCATCCTGCTTGTTGAACATGTCCGGAACGGAGGATCCGTGGCAGAGTTTGATCTGTTCCGCGACGTCGAGGGATGTGCGGAGGCCGATCGCCACATCGGACGTGATGTGCTCCGCCCCGATCGGGAGCACCTTCGCATGGATCAGGTTCCCCTCCTCAAAGAGGATGACGGATGTGGTCGAAGCGCCGATGTTCACCACGCAGACGCCCAGCTCCCGTTCGCGCGCATTCGTAACGGCCGTGGCGCATGCGAGCGGACCAAAGACGAGCGAGGCAATGTCCAGTCCGGTTCGAAAAACGCACTTCGTCATGTTCCGCACGTTCCCGGCGAGCCCCAGAACGAGGTGCGCATTCGCTTCGATGCGAATGCCGTGCATCCCGACCGGATCGGTGATCCCGCCCTGTCCGTCAACCGAAAAGCCGTGAGGGAGGACGTGGAGGATCTCCTCGTTCGCCGGGTTCGCCGCGCTCCTGGCCGACTCCATGACGCGCTCGACGTCTTCCGGGCGGATATCTCCATCCGAACGGGAAACGCCGACCACGCCCTTGGCGTCCATGATGCGCACGTGCGTTCCCCCGATGCCGACCACAGCCTCTTCGATCGGAACGCCGAGCTGGCGCTCGCCCTGTTCCAATCCCGCGGAAACGGCGGCCACCGCATCTTCGAGCGCCGAGACAACACCCTTCGAAATTCCATGGGAAGGAACTTCAACGGCCCCGACGATGGAGAGCGACAGCCCCTGTTCCGGAGATGACGAAATCTGCCCCATCGCAAGCCGAATGCGAGAAGATCCGATATCGAGACCGACGAGGAGCGGCTGACTCATAGAGGAAGACATTTAGCGTTTGGCGTTTGGCGTTTGGCTTCTCCAAATCGAAGGTCATTGCGGCCAAAAGCTAAATGCCAAATGCTTAATGCTTTACTCATAATTGCTCCAAAATCAATGATGCGTGCGGAACGAGGATCATGAGGCCGATGAGTGCCGCAAAGATCGCCGCCACGAGCACGGCCGCGGCCATCAGATCTTTCACATCACGCACGTACGCGGAAAGCCGGGGCTTGATCAGATCCACAAACCGTTCAACCATCGTATTCAGTAACTCTAGCACCAAGACCAGTCCCGTCACAAGCAGGAGCATGAGGCGTTCTCCGCTTGAGAGAGGGAGCGTGCTCACGAGGATGATAATGATGAGCGCGGCCCCAACCATGACCCGAAACGTCCGTTCCCCCTTGAAAGCGCGAAGGAGGCCCCTCCAGGCGGCGCGAAAACTCTGCTTCATGTTTTTGGCAAACATCCCCATAATCATGTTAAAACGTTTTTGACGATGCTTTCCTGGATGGAGAACATCCGTTTTTCCTTTCGGGCATCCGAATGGTCGTATCCCAAGAGGTGGAGCGTTCCGTGTACGATGAGCCGTACGAACTCTTCCGCCGGGCTCACGGAACGCCGCTTGGCTCCTTCGCGGGCCACGGCCGGCGCAATGACGATGTCGCCGAGCTCCTTCTCCGAAGCCTGTTTGGGGAACGACGGATCTCCGTCCGCACTAAAAGACAGGACGTCCGTCGGACGGTTCTCGTTGGCGTAGACGCGGTTCAACTGTTGAATCTTCGAGGCAGGGACGCACTGCAGTCCGATCTGCCACGAACCGTTCTTCGTTTTGGCGCGCAAACGCGAGCACTCCCTCGCGATACGAGGGAGCAACCGAGGGGGGATGGATTTCGGCAGCTTACCGATGACGTCGTACGTGATCATGGTTCTGGTGGCGTTTCGTCCTCCGGAGGCGACTCCTCGTCCGTTGATCCGCCGTCTTCCGTCGATTCATCGGCAGGCGGCGATCCCTCTTCGGGCGTTATCGCCTCTTCCGTAGGAATCGGAACGGTCTCCTCAGGCATTGTGTAGGAATCCGGGAGATTGGGGCTCGGGGCCAATGAGAGGGAATTCTTCATCATTTCGTATGTCAGGCGGAAATTCACGAACGACTGGCTGTTCAGGTTGTATTTGAAAACGAGAACCATGTTATCCCACAAAAAGTACGTGGTAAGGAGATCCGCCCCTTCGAGACCATCGATGCCGGACTTCGTGGTAATGGAAACGACCTGCGAAGAGAGCGTCCCGGGATTTCGCGTGAGGTACCAGTCCAAAAGCCCCTCCGCCTTTGAGTTCGGCTCCATGGCTACGGAGAACGTTTCCCCGTGTCCGGTGGTGATCGTTCCTTCCATGCCGTCATCGCTCATTTCAACCTTCCAGGTCGTCGGAACGAATACCTTCCAGCCCACGCTGCTCTCGAACGGCTTTACGAGTCCGGATTCAAGGAGTTTGACCGAGGCGCCTCCGGCCGGATTGTAGAGGTGGAACACTTCGTTCCCGTCCAAAAAGGAATCTTTGTCCGCATCGGGATCGCGGGAACTCGTTCCGAAGAGAGGTTCCTCAACGTCCGTCAGGCCGTCCGAATCCGAATCCAGTCCCGCGGGAGGAAGCTGAGGCTGTTCCGGGGGCGGAGGCGGTTCAGCCGGCGTATCGGCAACAGCCTCGTTTGATGCGGGCGACTCCCCTCCCTCGTTCATCGCGATGACGCGGTAGAGGTAGGATGTCTCGGGCTGAACCGTACGATCCTGAAACGCGGATGCATCCGGGGGGAGGCTCATGACGGATCGATACTCGGTTGTTGATTCACGGCGCTCTATGCGGAAACCCGCTTCGTTATTCGACGTATCCGTCCAATTTAACTGGACGACTTCCGGATTCGTTGCCGTGGCGCTCAGGTTCGTCGGTGCGGAAGGAGGCGGGGGCGGAGGAGGCTCCACGGGTTCGGGCGGAAGGTACGGCTCTTCCTGTACCGGAGCGCCGAAGAGGCGTTCCTGATTGAAGTAGAGGAATGCCGCACCGGCTCCTCCGATGAGGACGAGGACGGCGATGATGATAACGCCGATCCCCATGCCCTTCTTCGGTTCGCCGCTCAGCGACGATTCCTTCTTCTTCTCTTTCGTTCCGTCTTTTTTCTCCTCGCCGGGCGTTATCAACTTCGCTTTAAGCGCCGCACCATAAAACTTATCCGGAATCGTACGGATAATCGGTTCTTCACCCGAAGCCGCCGCTTCTGACGCGAAGTGCTCCGGTTCAATAGGTGCAAGTCGTTCCTCCTTTTTTGACATGTTCTTTTAGATAGTATAGCAGACTGCCGCTTTTGACGTTCGGTGCGAAATGACCCTCCGCTCCCTACTCTCCCCCGGGGAGCCTGCCGTCCCCGTTCGGATTATATCCGTTCTGAACCTCCGCTCCGTCCTCGTACCCGTCGCCGTCCGTATCCGCGATCGTCGGATTCGAAAGCCAGATATTCACTTCATCTCCGTCCGTGAGCCCGTCGCCGTCCGTATCCGCAACCATCGGATCGGATCCGAGTTGAACTTCGCTCCCATCCATCAGACCGTCGCCGTCCGTATCGGGAATGCGCGGGTCCGTGCCCACGAGCGACTCGTCTTCATCGCTCAAGCCGTCATTGTCCGCATCTCCGCGCTCCACGGGCTCGACTTCCGTGGGATCCGGAATGTCCGGCGGAGGAGGGGTCGGCTGCACAACGGGCGGCGCTTCATCCTCCATTCCCTCCGGTACGTCCCCCGGAACCCCTCCGACGGAAGGCGTCGTTGGCGCGGCCCTGTCTTCCAACATCATGTCCGGGAGCAAAACATCTTCGGATTCAACGGCGATGTACCGTCGATAGAAAAAGATGCCTGCGATAACGATGATGAGTGCGATCGCGATAACGGCCAGAACGATGATCATGATTTTCAATCTCCCGCCGTTGTTCGGCGCGCCTCCGGGTGGAGCCTCCAACACGGGCATTGCCGGCTCCTCCGTTTTATCCACGTCGGAAAAAATATCCTCAGGCTCGGACTTTTTCGGCATCATGATCCCTCCCTGCATACCCGAAGGCTGCGGAGCGGATCCCGCATTCGCGTCCGTCGGCGGAGATGCGGGCGGCTTCGGTTCAATGGGAAGATTTTCTGGCGGCTTGTCGAACATAGTTTGTTATTGCGCATTACGCATTGCGAATTGCGAATTAATTCTCATTGGATAATGTGAGTTGAATTTCATGTGACGCGTGATAAGCATATGCCGCGATATCTGTAATGCGAAATGCAAAATGCGCAATGCGAAATAACTACAACGTTCCGGCACCCAACGGATTATACCCCCCTTGAACCTCGACGCCGTCCGCATACCCGTCATTATCCGAATCCGGAGACAGGGGGCTCGTTTTCCACCGATTCACCTCTTCCCCGTCCGTGAGCCCGTCGCCGTCCGTATCGAAATTTTTCGGATCCGTTCGATAGGTGGAGAGTTCCTGACCGTCCGTGAGCCCGTCGCCGTCCGTGTCCGCATTGTTCGGGTCCGTGCCCGCATTCAGCTCCTGGTCGGTCGTGAGCCCGTCGCCGTCCGCATCTTCGGATGTCGGAAGTGGAACGGATGAGGACGGCCGTTCAGAAGCGGACGGCGCTGAAAGCTGAACATCCGACGGCGGACGCTCAGCCATGATATCACCAACGGTCTGAACCGTTCCGTAATCCGGATGGCCCGGGTCCACGGCCATGTATCCCACAACATGCTCGGCCGGTACGCCTTCATACGAAATCTCATAATCCTCATCTTCCGCCGAAATCGCGTCTTCCTCCAAGAGGGCGTCCGCCTCCGCCGCACCATCCTGAAGCGACGGGGAAGGTTCCGGTTGTCGCGATGCGTTCCAAAACATGAAAAATACGAACGCACCGATCCCCAGAAGAATCAAGATGGCAATGATGAGGATAATCGTACGGCGGTTCATAAAAAATCAAAATCAGCGAATTGCGGGGTTCGAACTGCCAGCGCCACAAGGTCCAGGGGCCACGCCTCCGCAGAACACGTAGCGCGCGCGGAAGGTGCCGGCCACGCGCGGGTCCTCTTGACAGTCGCGATATGTATCACAGATCCGGATGCAGGGAACGGTATCATCCACATGCGTATTGCAATAGGTACCGGGATTGCATGCCGCGCGAGAGGCCTCATCGCAGGCCGGCGAATTCTCCATGGGTCCATCCGCTTCGTTCGGGAAGGCATTCGCGCCCGTACTGCCGCCACAGACCTTGTAGTCCCCGACCGGGAACGTGGTCCCGTCGTCCGTATACCCCAGCCGCTCACAGGCCCGCTCGTAACATCCGGCGTTGTCCCCCGGACCATCAAAGGGGAAGTCCTCACGGTGCACGAGGTCCGAGAAATATTGGTAATCCGCACCCGCATTTCCGTTATTCCATACAACGTAGCGCTCGTTCGTCGTATCAATGGAAAGAGGGGTCCACACCGGACTCACGTCCGACATGCGCGCGCGCAAAGCACTCCGGTAGGATGCATACTTGTCATGAGAAAACTCGCACGGGAAGGCTTCGCAGTCCGCAGCCGATTGGCAAGCGCGTCCGTTACGCGGTCCGCCCAAACACTCCTTCGCCTCCTGTTCGTAGCACCAGCGCGGCACGCCGTCATCACTGCCCCACCAGGTGCCATTCCCATAGCGCGCGCCCCGAGTCACGGAAAGCTCCTGATTAAAGCCGTTTCGGTCATACACGACGATGCTCGCATCCCGGGCCATGAGCCAATTCCGAATGTCCATCTTCCAGTCCGATTCAAACAAGCGGTACTTAGAAACCAAGATGTCATACTGTCCGCCTTTGCCGGAAATAAATACGCTCTGCGGCGGAAGCACGAAGTTCGCACACTGGGACTGCGCGCGTTCAGTGCTCCCGATTGGATATTCCGGATGAAAACAGAACAGGTACGCACCTTCGCCGCCGCTCAACACGTCGATATCCCCCTGTCTGCTCGGCTCCGGCGGGCCGTCGCACATGATAATCTCATCCGGTTCGGCCGTGAGTCCGTGCTTACTCGGCTGGTTCGCGTTGCGGCAATCCGCATCTACGACGCAGCCAATCCGCCCCCCGTAATCCCCGCCCTGAACGACAGCCCCGGGGATGCACGGCGTTGTCGGATCATTGTCCGTATCATTGCATTCATGCTTTCGACACGTCTTTGACAGGCTGGCACGAACCTTATTCGTACACGTATACATGCCGCCGTACGGAATTGCGTGATCAACACCCTGCAAGCCCGGGATGAAACTGCCGGACGGATTGCGTCCGTTGTATGAGGTCAAAACCCCGTTTTCATTCACCTCCATTGCGCGCGTCGGGTTGTAGGCCTCCTGCGCCTCCGGGAGCGTACATCCGCCGAACTGGCCGGGAGCATACATGTTTGGCGTGCGTACCACGAGGTCGTGAAGCTCATGCTGATACTGCGCGTAGAGCGCCGGATAGGTTGAGGGGTCCGCATTTTGGAATTGTGCTTGCACCGCTTCGTACCCGCCCAGCGGCTCCCACCAAAACTGGACGACGTACTCATTCTCTTGCAGCCGCGGAAGCATGTTAAACCGGGGGATATCGTAGTTCCTCCCGGGGATCGGGTTCTGGATGAGAAGGACGCGGCGGGTGTCTCCGCCCCATGACGCCATGGCGTCCGTATAGCTCGTTTCAACCGGCGCAGAACGATAGTCCGGCTCGAAGGACGGCGTTTCAATGGGCGCGTAGCCCTGGCGCAGACTCTCATCGAAGTTAACCGTAAGGGGGTTATCGCGGTACGAATCGATGACGATCCTGTACTGGTTGCACCCGTCGTGGCGGTCCAGGCCGTCGATCTCGAAATAGCCGTCTTGATTCGAGGCCGTGACCGCAACCTGCAGTCCGCGGTAGAAGAGCGTAATGCGCGCTTCCGGAACCGGCTGCTGGAACAGGGTGTCGAAGAGCACACCCTCGATCTTGCCCTGGAACGCGGCGGCGGTTGGATCCGCAGGCACGTCGCCGCAGTACGCGCACCCCGTGTACCCGCAGGATTGCGAGCACGTGATGAGATCACTCCCGTTGCTCCGCGAACGCTTCGCGTAATCGAAGCCCAGGGCGCGGCAGGTCAAATTATCACTGGGCGGCGCGTACGCATTCGGGTCCCCGGCCGTGTCGCACTGCTCGGCGGATCCCGGGTTTACAATCCCGTCTCCGCAGAAGCCGCCCTGCGTCAGCGAAAATTTACAATCGCTCGAACAGGCCGTGCACGTGGATCCGTACTCCGCCGTGTTGCACGATTCGCCGTTACCGCTTCCGTGATCGCACTCCTCCACGCCCTCGTAGACGAAGCGGTCGCCGCAGATATTCTCCCGGCAAAATACCGTACAGCCGTCCTCATTGTCGTCGTTCCCGTCATCGCACTGCTCGTCTCCTTCCACAACGCCGTTCCCGCAGAACTCCGCCGCAAAGCACTCTTCGTTCCAGTAATTTTGATTACAGGTACTTGCCTCACACGTACGCGTTCGCACCGTCGGCCGCACTTCCGCAGAACAGTTGCCGACATTCCCGCAAATACCCGCATCATCCTCGCAAACCCATCCCGCTCTTGATTCACAATGATCTCCATAGCTCCCGTTGCATTCATCATCCGTCAAACACGGCTGATTGTTATAACTACACGCCTTGGCGGCTCCGATGCAGACGCGCTTTTCTCCGCAAGCCTCCATTCGCACGGTAATATCACCGCCAATATCCCCGCGTTGATATTCTCCGCCGCACGTGGTTCCGTTCGGACAATCAACATCGCTGTCGCACGGCGTATTCCCGTCGCTGCAGATTGCCTTATCCGTGCTCTCCGTATTCCCGTCGCACTCCTCCTGCGGTGCATCAACGTGCAGGTTGCCGCAGTACGGACCCGGACCCGTGCAGGAAAGGTTGCAGGAATTCGTGGTGTTGCAGGCGTAACCCAGTTCGCAGTACCCGCCGTTCTGGATGCTCCCGGTAAACCCGTAATCGCACATCTCTCCGAGCGATAGCATGCTGTCCCCGCAGTATCCGCCAAAGCCCGTGCAGGTGAGGTTGCAGTGCCCGTACGTCCCGTTCACCTCGCCGTCATCGCACGCTTCCCCTTGGTCCACGCGCCCGTTGCCGCACTCGTTTACGGCAAAGCATCCGGGCTGGCTCAAATCATCAACGTACGTGCGGCATCCGCTGCAGGACTGGAGCTTCTGTCCGGGCCGCCCGTCGAGCGTGGTGCAGGCGGACAGACGTCCGGATGTCGGTCCCGTCGTTTCACAAATTTCACCGAGGTCGCACGGATACGATGCGCAATCCGCGGAGGATTGGCACGTCCGTCCGTCGTTCGGCCCGCCCAGGCACTTGAGGTTCTCGGGGTCGCTGTCGATGACGCCGTCTCCGCAGGTCGAGCTCTGTCCGTAGCTCTGGCCTTCGCACACGTCCGTGTAGCGGTACCGCCCGCCGATGGCCCGACACGAACCCGTGACGATCGGGACGACATTGGTGCACTTCGCACCCAAGCAATCCGCGTCGGATTCGCACGCCTGCCCGTTCGCGCTCCCGCCGTCGCATCGCGCGCAAACGCCCAGCGGACACGTTCGGCAGTCCGCATCCGTCTGGCAGAACCGTCCCTGTTCATCCGGCGTCGCGCACTGCCGGAGCTCTTCGAAGAGCGGCGGCGACCACCAGCTCTGCGACGGATTCGTCGGGAAGGGAGGCGGCACCTCGAACTCGGAAGCGAGTTCGTAGCGGCGTCCGACGTCGAGGGATCGATACTGGTACAAGCGGCTCGACGGATCATCCGATTCTCTGGGACAGCGGTACTGGAGCGCTTGCGCGTTCCAGCAGGTCGCGGGGTCGAATCCGTCTTCCGCGTAGCACTCCTCGCCGTTCCGCGGACAATCATCGGCGACGATGCACGCCGTCCCGCTCTGGCTGCAGCGTCCGCAGGTCACGAATCGATTGATCGGATCCGTTGGGAGCGATCCGCCCTGCGGGAGAACGGCCTGGGTGAACGCCGCCTCCCAGCTCGGCCACATGCTCGTGGAAAGACCCGGAAGGTACGACCCGGACCCGAGCCGCGGGTAGGTCCCGTCGCGATCCTTCGCTGATTCGAGCGCCTGCGTCACCTCCTGGAAATCGCTCAATCGAAGCATGTCGCGCTGAACCTTGCGCTTGAAATTCGAGCAAATCGTATCCGCGCCGTACACATCGCACTCCCAGTCCGCACCGCAGTGAACCGGCAAGCCATCCGACGAAACGATGAGGTTTCCGTTCGCATCCTGGCACGCTTCCGCGATATCCTGCTGCAAATTCGTGTTGAACGTCATGGTTTCGAGGAGCGCATCGTAAATCTCGCGCGTCACCGGTTCCGCGTCGTCGTTGTATGAAATGATGTAGATGTTCGAGTACATGGGCTCGCCCGGACCGTCCGTGCTCATCGCGGAAATGTAGACCGTGCGCCCGTCGCGGATCGCCTCGTACCCGTCCACCTGAAGCTCCTCCGTACTCCCCCTGAATCCCTTTGCCCGGTACCACTCCTTGGGTGAAAGGTGCAGCGGGTTTGATGCGATGCGAAGGCCGATCGCGTCTTTTTTGAGCTCCGGTTCGGAGAAGGTAAACAGGTACTGGCGGAGGATGCCCTGCGCGCGGTCCGCCGGATTCTGCGGCACGGCATTGATCACGAGCGCCGGGATGTCCTCGTTCGGACCCGGAACGCCCGCATCGCGGCAGTACATGGTTGAGAAGTTATAGAACGGACCGTTCTCAAAGATCGTCTCGTCGAGGGAGAGGGATCCGAATTCATCCCGGAACGGCGCCGCGATCCTGCTGGGCCACGGATTCTCGCAGACGTTCACCGTGATCGGCGCCGTACCTTGCACCACATGTCCTTCCGTGGACGGGACGCTCGCCTCGTCGGCTGTGATCCTCAGGCGCGCGGAAACGAAGCCGGAACCGTTCGTAGCCGTACTGACCACGGAACGCTCGGATGTTGAGAGGAGGAGCGCATTCGCGTCCGGCTCGACCGGCGGTTCGATGTTCGCGATCCGGTTGTTCGAGAGTGCCCAATTCTGCCACTGCCACGCGTACTGCGGCGTAGCCGAAATGTACTCGGCGCGTCCGTTCCGAATGGAGAGCGCGCTCGCGATGAAGGGGTGCGACTCGTTGGATTCAAGGAAGAAGTTCGGATGCTCGATCGTTTCATCATTCACGTCGATCTCGTTGATCGTGCAAATTTCCTCGCCGGTGGTGAATGACCACTGCTGGTCGTACACGGCGACGACGCCGGAGCTCGTCCGGATGCCCGTGCGATTCTCAACACTGGCGTTATCGCCGAGATTTCTGTCCCCGATAAAGCGGACCCGGTATTCCGTATTCGGTTCGAGAACGCCGTCGAGCGTGAGCGCGAACGTCGTGTACGAACGCCCGTATGAATCCAAACCTTCCCCGAACTGCAGGACCCCCGTGGCACTGCCTGTGCACCACCGGACGGCCTGCGCGTTTGCGGAATCAATGCCGAAGAATCCTTTGAGCGCGTTCCAGAAACCGAGGATCACGGAGGAGACGCCGGATCCGAAATCCGATTCACCCTCTTCCATCGTAAGGGGAGACATGCCCTCGGGACACGCGGTCCCTACGACGCTCCTGGCCACGACGAAATTGTTCGTGAGGCTCTGCACATCCATGAGCGTATTGAACGAACCGCTGATCAGCGCGTTCCGGCACACGTTCGTGAGGCCGTTCGGAGGCGTATTGTCCACGAGCCTCGGACGGTACGAACAGCAGCCGTTGGACGTAAGGCCGTACCCCGCCGAAATGCTGTTCCTGTTCGTCGGGTGGCAGGAACGCTCATCCGTAAAACCGCACCGGAGGCCGTAGATCGCCTCGCCGGTCTTCCCTTCGTACGTCGCGCGAATCTCCGTGCTCATGGTGTCTTCCCCCGCCGCAAAATTCGCTTCACCGACGATCACGGCCACCTGGAAGCCGTCGGTACGGCCGTCGATGATCTGCGGCGGAGCAGCTTCGCACTGCGGAGCCTCGCCCAAGCCCGGAACCTCGTCTCCGCAGAAACTCGGAACGTCGTAGAGCGGCGATGAGCCTTCGCGTAGGCAGACCGCGCTGCAGCCGTCCCCGCTTTGGGAATTCCCGTCATCGCAATCTTCGCCTGATTCCACCGTGCCGTTCCCGCAACAGAATCGAGGATTCGGATTTGAAGACGTAAAGAGGCACGGCCTGCGGCCCGTATTCAAACACGTGTCCGGATCGCACGAATCGGGAAGTTTTCCGCCACTCGCTTCACACGATTCTCCGGGCTCCAGAGGATAGCCGTTCCCGCAAAGGGCAACGACCTGTTCCGCGGGACGCGATCCTTCATGCAAACAGTTCGCGCTGCAGCCGTCCCCGCTCGTATTGTTCCCGTCATCGCAATCCTCTCCGTCGCCGATATCATTGTTCCCGCACGTGGAGCCCCCGGCGTTCGCGCCCAGGTTGCGGCAGTTCAGGGAGCACCCGCGCATGAGCCGCGTCTCGCACGTTCCGCCGTTCGCGATGCACTGAGTTTCCGCGTCCGGATCGTTGCACGGACGATCGTCGGGAATGATCTGGTTTTCCGTACCCCTGCACGTACGTCCGAAGTCGCAGTCTTCCCCGTAATCGATCCAATTGTTCCCGCACGTCCTGCCTTCATTCACCGTATCAACCGGCTCCCAGAGGCACAGGCTGTTGCAGTTCGCTTCGCCGTCGCACTCTTCCCCGCCGGACCCGCGCGGATCGATGAGCGTGCAGCTCTGGCCGAACCGCGTCGTGCCGCCCGAACAGTATGACGCGAGCGTGGTTTCAACGATCCCGTTCCCGCACTGCGCGGTCATGCCGCTCCTCCCGTAAGCTCCTTTGAGCGTACAGTTCGAAGTGCATCCGGGCGGGAGGTTCGAACCCGTATCAATCTGCCCGTCCCGGTAGAGCTCGGCCACGAGCTCGTCGCTCGTTGCCCATTCGTACCCGCTCAGGGAGATGAGCGGCTGGCCCTTCTCGCTGCACGCGTCGGGCGCCGTGAACGGCGTAGCCGCGAAGCCCTGCTTCGCTCCGACGATCGTTTCGTATTTCTCCGTCGGCGAAACGTCGACCCGGTCCGGCGTGCACCACGCCTCGTCGTCCCCGTACTTCACGCGGAACGTCCATGAGAATCCGTCCGGATGGTTCAGCCCGGCGAGCGGCGTCCCGGCCGCGGAACGGATGCCTCCTTCGGCATCGGATTTCAAGACCACCTGATAGAACCTTCCGGGTTCCAGGAGCGGCTGAGGCCCGTCATCCGTATTACGGAGCGGCTCGATCTTGAGGAATCGCATCCGATCGTCATTCGCCACGCCCGGAACCGTCTCGAGGACGATCGTTGACGGAGCGGAGAGGTTGAGCCGATCCGGTTCCATGTACTCATTGCAATTTTCATTCGTGCAGCGGTAGACGTCGATGTCATCGGCCGTCATCGAACTCGGATCCATGGCGATGTTGAACTCGGCCCAGATCGCCGCGTTGATGCACGTCGTGTCGCAGTCCGGACCGTGATTCACCACGAGCGGATCCGTAAACTGAATGGTGAGATCCCCTGATCCCACGACGTCTGAAGCCGTTTCGAGTGCGCTCACCTGCACCGGAGCGCCGGGTTCGGTTTCGAGTCTGGCGGTCGCGGTCTGGCGGCAGGCTCCGAGGCCTCCCTCGCGGCTATTCGTGATGTCCGCGCGCGGCGGATCCGTGTCCCACGACCAATCGTACGGATCACAATCCAAAAGACGGCAGATGTCGCCCACGGGCCGCGGAACCGCCACGTATCCAACGGTCTCGCCCATCTCATACGCCGTGTACGGATCCGGGGCAACGAGAACGGATCCGACCTCGCAGGCACCGGGATCATCGCGCGTCCTGAACCGGAAGCAGTAGGCATTCCCTTCTCCGCAACGCTCCGCATCCTCTTCCATGTAAATGCCCGCCTCACCGTCTCCCCGAATCGTCGTCCTCACCGCCACTTCGTACCACGTCGACGGATCGAACATCCCGGGACGAATTCTCACGTAGGTGCTCTCCTCTCCGTCCGTGGCATCCATGGACGCGAAGCTCTCAATCTCCGTGCGCTCCGAGCATGGGTCCGAACCGGCGGACGCGCATTGGTACACATGGAATGAATCCGGATTGACCGTGGTCGGATCCAGCCTGGTGCTGAAGAGGATGCCGATGACGTCGTTCACGCACGCCTCCTGCCCTCCGGGGCGCACGGACCACGGAGCCGGCGACGGCAGGAGCTCCTGTTCGCACTGTTCCACGACTCGCGGCGCGCGCGGGATGATGCCGGTTGAAAATTGCCAGGCGAACATGGCCGGGTCTACGCCTTCGGGGCACTGCCCGATCTCGCGACACGACCCGTCTCCGCAGCACTCCTCGCTCGTACTGCAAATACCGACGGTCTCATTGCAGTTGCGCACTTCCAAGAGGTACGGATTCGATGATTCGTTTATTGAAGCCGGCTCAGCCACCACCGGACCGGTCTCCGCTCCGGCGGGAATCCGCGAGAACAGCGTGCGATTGGTCCAGGACGAGGGACTGTCCACCCGATTGCTCGTGTAGCGCACGACGCCGGGTCCGGCGGTCAGGTACTCCCCGTGAATCGTGACATCCGTGCCCTGAGGCGCCACGCGCGGCACGATCGCGCAGATGCCGGGCCTGAGCGGATCTTCGTTCACGCCGAAATTCTCCCGATTCGACTCCGGCGCCGTGGGACGCGCGGTCTTCACCCACACGGCGTACGGGCCGGGCGGGACGCTCCCCGTTCCCCCCTGCGTATACTGTCTCGGAACCTTGATGACGATGTTCCTGTCCGACCAGTACCCTTCAGCGCACTCGGGCGGAAAGTCCGTGTCCGCAAGCGCGACTTCTTGTGTGAGCTGGTTCATGAAAAAGACTTGGCCCGGCTGGTACCCGAAGTTCCTCCCGAGGATCGTAACGTACGCGCCGACCGGCCCTTGAACCGGACTGATTTCAAAGATCTCCGGCGCCCCTCCCCCGCTCGCCGGAAAGACGTCCATCGTGACGCTGTTTGAGGTTCCGGTATCCACGCTCACGGAAACCGGGTACGATCCGACGAGGACGTTCGGAACGTACGCCTCGATTTCCGCATCCGCCCAGCTGATGCTCGCGATGGCGCTGTCGCCGAAATTGATCTCCGCGCTCGTGCTCCCGAACCCCGTTCCCAGCAGGCGGAAGAGATCGGAAGGACGGCCCGCATTCGGCACCGCGGCGCAGATGCCCGGGTACGTTTGATTGTTCACGAGAAAATCCGCGATGTCCGGGCCCGGGGGCGCATTCGTGTCATCGGTCAAATCACTGTAGTTGTTATGGACTCGCAGCGGCCCGTTCATGGCCCCCTCCGGCACTTCAACCACGATCTGCGTTGATGACCACGTACTCACTCCTTCGTTGAGGCACGCCTGCGGGGGAACCGCTTCCACCGGATCGGCATTACCCGGACCCAAAAAATACACGCTGCCGTTCGATCCGAAGTTCTGTCCGCGGAGGGTGACGTACGTACCGACGGCTCCGTTATCCGGCTCCACGCTCGTAATGATGGGTTGGTCGACGCAGAGGCCGTTTACGCAAAAGCCCGATGCGCAATCGGAATTCTCCGTACACGCTCCTCCGGAACACGCGCCGCAGTAGTCAACGGAATTCACATCCCCTCCGCAGTCCACGCCGGTCTCCCCTTCGTTTTGCACGTCATCGAAACAGTGCGCCGGACGGATGATCGCGGAGATCGGGTCGCTCGTCGTAACGCCCGTATCCGTATCGTAGGCCGTAGCCGTGAGCGTTCGGACGTCTCCCGGAGTCAGTCCGGCCGTATCCCACTGCACGTGTCCGTTAAAGGATCTCGGGCTGGATCCGACAGGCGCATCATCGCCGATGGGTTCTCCGTTATCAAAAAACGAAACGTACCCGACCGCCACATCATCCGTAACGCGGGCGGCCACATCCACGAGCGCGTCCGCGGAAACGGGGAAGTTGTCCAACGGGAACGTGATCGAGACGCTGGGCGGCGTCACGTCCACGGTCGTTCCGCTCATGAATGCGCCTTCGCAATCGGGTGCGAATCCTCCGCATGTCAGATCCAACCCGCTCACGGATTGGAGAGCCGGTTCAACGCGGACGCGATAGTTCGTATTGTCTTCAAAGCAAAACTTGTTGTCGTTCGGCTCCGGACACGGTTCGCTCGGCGTAAAGTGAACCGCGGATCGGATCACGGTAATCGTTCCGGGAACGGGCGTACCGTCCAGCTCTTCGACCACGACGTTTCCCGGTGCCTGTGCGCTCTCTTCGTCAACAGCTTTATTAAACACGATCTTCACGACGATCTTCTTGCTCTCAATCTCACCGGAAGGCGTAATGGATATCACCCGGAAAACCTGATCGCCGGACGTGCCCCCGAACCCTCCGGGCGGACCGGTCGGCCCCTGACCGGACCCTCCGTCCCCGAGCACCGCTTCGCTCAGTTTCGCGATCACGTACCGCGCAATGGCCCAGGAGAGCAGGATGATAATGAGGCCGATGATGGCGTTGCGGATCCATAGGAGCGCGGTCCTCGTCTTCTCCGAATCCCCTCCGCTCGTCATGTAGAGGAAGCCCGCGTACACGAGGATGGAAACGAGGATGATGGCGAGGAGTCCCAGAACCACGTTGATGATGCGCGCGGCAATGACGCGCGGATCATTCGCCGGCAGCACGATGGTTTCCGAAACGCTTTCCAGTCCTTCGGCGATCGGCGTCTCCGATTGAGCGTGTACGTCAGCCGGAGACGAAAGCAACCCCCCGCCAACGACCGTGATCGCGACGATGAGCAGGAGGAGCGTCCGTATCATCTTCATAGGGGGGATTTCGGGAGATCGGGCACCGTGATAACTTCTTCCGTCGCCGTTCGCTCATCATCGATCGCCGCAACGAACTCCGTGATGACAAAACGGACGATGCTCCAGGAGAGGATCACGATGATGAGGCCGATGATGGCATTACGGATGGTCGCTCCGGCGCGCTTCACCTTTTCGTCGTTCCCCCCGCTGATCATGAACTGGAATCCGCCCCACAGGATGATGACGAGGGTGATGATGCCGATGAACTCGAGCGCCGCGTTGATGAGCCGAATGATGATTATGCGCGGATCGCCCACGCCGAGATTCAAGATGTTCCCCAGCTCAAACACGCCGAAATCAAATCCCTGCGCGTGCGCCGCGCCAACGTGAAGCACGCTTGCGCCGATGACGGCGATGATCGCGGATGGGAAGAGGCGTTTCGTTATATCTCTCATCATATCTCTACATATAGAGGAGCTCTTGATAGAGGAGCTGCTGGCAGCTGGCGGTCGGCCCTCGTGAAGAGAAGCCGACTGCCAACTGCCGGCAGCTAGCCGCCAAAGTCGCATGCTTCTCCTCCGGAGACGTTATTGCAACAGTTCGGACTCCCCTGGCACGACCCTTCGTACTCCACGGGATTGAAGCAGTTCTGGTACGCATTACGGATGCCGGAGAGCAGGTACGGATCGTAGGGCGTATCCTCCGCAAACGTCCGGTGCAGAATGTATCCTTCGCTCTTCACCGGGACGTCCCCCACGCCGGCAACCGGACTGTTGTCATCCGTAAGGAAATCCTGGCCCGTGCCGTACCAGAACGTCGTATCGTAGACGTCAGCTTCGTGTTCGTCGCTGATGAACGCGTTGTCCGTATTGAACGTCGAAGACTGGAGGATCGTATCGAATCGCGCGCGCACCGGTGCGAACGGATCCGCATTCGACCGTCCTTCGACATCCGCCAAATGCGAGCTGGGATACGTGAACTCAACGACCGGCGGATCCCGGTTCACGTTGTTCAGGGTCGTAAACAGCCAAAAG
>Ga0307430_1001235_pt1 | contig 19329 bp, 14 predicted proteins | sample SalMarWE160130MG_FD_202159 | JGI IMG/M metagenome (GOLD analysis project Ga0307430, IMG submission 202159) | Salt marsh sediment microbial communities from the Plum Island Ecosystem LTER, Massachusetts, United States - WE1603-130 | ecosystem: Environmental > Aquatic > Marine > Intertidal zone >...
AACGATTTTAACAATTTCTTGTAGCCTTTGGGCATTTTTAAAGGTAGTATTACCGTCAAAGCCAATAAAAAAACCTAGCTCTAAAACTTTCTCAAGAAAGTTTTTATCCCCAGAGAAGCAGTGAATGACCCCTTGGCCTTTAAATCCTTTAATTATCTTCAAAAGATCAGCGTGAGCTTCTCGGTTATGAATAATGACGGGCAATTTAAGTTTTTCTGCCAGTTGGAGTTGAGCTTTAAAGACCTTTTTTTGTTTGTTTTTAACTTCGGGGTTTAAATCTTTTCTAAACTTTCCCTGATCAAAAGCATAGTAGTCCAAACCGCATTCGCCAATGGCGACAACTTCAGGCTCCTTAGTTAGTTTCTCCAAGAAGGTAATTAATTGAGGAATGTCCTTAACCTTTTCAGCATCATGAGGATGGATGCCAACAGCGGCATAGATATTTTGGTGTTTTTTAGCCAAAGCGATTGAATCTAAACAGGATTGCTGATGAGAGCCAACGTTAATGACCCTAATCTCTAATTTTTTCAACTCTTTTATTATTTTCTCTCGATCTTTGTCGAATTGAGGAAAATCTAGATGAGCATGAGTATCAATTAGCATTTTTAATAATTTTTTCTACCGCTTTATACCAAGAATTATTTTTTTCTTTATAACAACGATACCAGAATTCACTTCCCCAAAGAAGAATTGTTTCAAAACCGATTTCTTTAAGAATATTGAAGCTATTTTTCAGAATGTCTGGATTGCATGATTTATTAGCTAAGGGATCTTTAAAATTTTTACGGCCATCTTTCTCCCAAGGTTCAGCTTGGAGTTCGGTAACCCAGGCTTCTTTTTGGGCTTTCTGAGCTTGTTTAAGGACTTTCTTTAATATTTGCCAATCTTTTTCTTTAATCTCTGGTTGATCTGGATATTTCGGATAAACAGAAATGCCTAAGATGTCACCTAATTTTAAGCAAGCATTAAGAGAATTTTCTTTAAGGAGAAGATTTCTCCTGATTCTTTTATGAGGCGACATTTCTAACCATGAATTCAAGATAAGTGGTTTTTGGGAAATATTTTTAAGCAGGAAGGCTTCTCTTTCTAGAACCTTAGGACTGATTCTTATAAAGTCTGGTCCCGAGAGGTTCAATGGCTCGTTCTCTAAGTTTATCCAGCGAATGTTTTTAACTTTCTCATAGCGTTTAACAGTTTTCTTGATGAATTTAAAAAGAGGTTGAGTAAGAGAGAGATCGTCAATGATTTCCTTATTCCTTATTTTTATCTTTTCTTCTACCCATTTGGGAAGATAGAATTCTGGCCAACGTGGAGATTTAAGACCGATTTCTAAAACGATTTCTGTTCCATATTTTTTGATTCTGGCGATTATTTCATCAAGAATAGAAAAGTCATATTTATTTGGCCTGATTTCAATCTCATTCCAGTAACTGCCGATTCTAATTGGGTTAAGATCAAGTTTTAATGTATATTCTAGTGATTTTCTCCAATCTGTTTTAAGAAAATCGGCTTCTCGATGAGAAAAGGTGGTCCCTGTTTTCATTGTTTAATTCGTGGGAAAAGTGGTTTCTTAGTTTTAACCTTTGGCCCTTTGAATTGTTTCTCAATCTTGGTCGAAGTTTCAGGTAGGAAAGGTTGTAATTCATAGGCTATTTGTCTGATGCTATCAACAGCTTGCTGAAGAATGGTTTCTAACTCTCTCTTTTCTTTGATTTTCCAAGGAGCATTTTTATCTAGATAACGATCTAGGCTGCGAATTTCTTCCCAAATAGTCTTAATAACCTTATCAAATTTAAATTCTTCTAAATCTCTTTTATATTCTTTGCCTATTTTTGCTTGATATTCATTAAATTGGAGAGATGATCTTTCGCAAAGCTTGGCGACGCGGGCAACAAGATTACCTAGGCCATTGGCGAGGTCAGCATTATAGACTTCTTCAAATCTTTGAATAGAGAAGTCACCATCGCCATAGGCAGGGATTTCTCTTAAGAGATAATATCTAAGAGCATCAGTTCCATATTTTTCAGCTAGTTTTTGAGGGCTAACAGTGTTACCTAGAGATTTACTTATCTTCTTGCCATCAATGGTGATATAGCCATGAACAAAAATTTCTTCTGGTAAAGGGAGACCGACACTTTTCAACATTGCTGGCCAGTAAATACTATGAAAACGATTGATACCCTTGCCAATAATGTGAACATCAGCTGGCCAGTATTTTTTAAATAAAGATCCACTTCCTTGCCAATCTAAGGCGGTGATGTAATTGATTAGAGCGTCAAACCAAACATAGATAATTTGTTGAGAATCGCCAGGAACAGGAATGCCCCAATTATGAGCTCTTTCTTTGGAACGGGAGATACTAAAGTCTTCTAAACCTTGTTTGATAAAAGCAAGAACTTCATTTTTACGGCTTTGAGGGATGATTTTGAGTTTACCCTTTTCAATTAAATCTTCAAGAAAATCTTGATATTTGGATAACCTAAAAAAGTAGTTTTCTTCTTCAATAACTTCAGGTTTAGTATCATGTTCTGGGCATTTACCCTTAACCAAATCCTTTTCGGTATAAAAAGATTCACAGCCGACACAATAAAGGCCTTTGTATTTCTTTTTGTAAATATCTTCTTTTTGACAACTCAACCAGAATTTCTGAACTCCTTTAGTATGTCTTTCTTCAGTTGTTCTTATAAAATTATCAAAAGAAAGATTTAATATTTTTTTAAGATCTTTAAATTTCTGAGAGTTTTTATCAACTAATTCTTGGGTGGAAATTTTTTGCTCTTCAGCGGCCTGAACGTTTTTTAAGCTGTTCTCATCACTGCCGGTTAGGAAAAAGACATCTTTCCTCAATAGCCGCTGAAACCGAGCGATAACATCTGCCTGTACAATTTCTAAGGCAAAGCCAATATGCGGTTCGGCATTAACAAAAGGAATAGCCGTTGTTAGATAGAATTTTTGGTTCATAGCCACTATATTTTAAACTAAAAGAGTCTCTTTTTGAAGGAGAAAGGAAGATTATAGAGAAAATATGATTTAATAGGTTTGTTTTTTTGGTAGAATAATGATATGGCAAAACATATTCTAAGAGTAAGAGAGGTAGATAGAGACTTTTTTGAAGCCATAAGACTGGGAGCAAAAACAATTGAAACAAGAGCAGCAACCAATAAATATCGAAAAATAGAACAAGGAGATATATTAGAATTTACCTGCGGTAAAAATCGATTAGTTAAGAAAGTGAATGGAGTATCCCTTTTTGAAGATATTGATACTTTAGCTAAAACCTTAGGCTTTAAAAGAATTATGCCTCAAGTTTCCTCACTGAAGAAAGCAAAAGAAGTTTGGCAAAGTTTTCCTAAATATAGGGAAAAGATCAAGAAGTATGGAATTATTGCTTTTGAACTAGGGTAACTAGTCCGGGCATCGTCCATGATGGGAAACTAACTTCAGGAGGTCCTTTAAATTGAACTTTTTGTTTGTGGTAAAATTGACTTATGAAAAAAGGATTAAAAGAAGCTGTTGCAGCTATAGTTTACGATAAAAACTCTGGTCGAATTTTGGTAGGTAAGAAAAAATCTGATTCTGATGGTTCTCTAAGGGGTCAATACCATTTACCTGGAGAAACAATAGAGTTTGGTGAATCAGATGAAGAAGCTTTAATAAGAGGGATGAAAGAAGAGGCAAGTATTGAAGTGAAAGTCTTGCGTTATTTAGGCTCACATATAACTCCTAAGAAGACAAAAGTAAGGTGGTATGAGTGCCAACCATTGACTAAAAAGATATCTTTTGGTAGCGATTTAACCGAGGTTTTATGGGTTCCAAAGAGAAAAGTAGTTCGTGTTTGTTCTCCCAAATCTGTTGCCTTATGGCCAAAAGAAATAAAAGAATATTTCTCTGAATGATTCTAGAAATTATTGATTTAAAGTTAGGCTACTTCGAACTTTGATAAAGGGATTTATTTTTTACTTTTCTTGAAGACCTGCGCTATTTTCTCAGCCCATCTTTCTGCCCATTCATCAGCCCTGATTTTTTTGAAAGCAATTTCAAAACCTTTTTCTTTTTCCATTTCTCTAGCGATGGAAGCAACCGTCGTACTTGAAACAGAAAGATAGTCTTTAATAAAGGCGTAGGTTTTGCCTTTTTTAAGGAGATAGGCAATGGCTAATCTTCTGGAGATGGCCTCTTTTTCATTATTACCGAGAAAACTTTCTAGGAATTCTTTAACTTCTTGAGGATTACCAATATCAGCGATAACTTTATGAAGGAGATCATAAACTTGCTTTTTTACTTTTGGCGCTAGTTTCTTTTTAGAAATTTGCACTTCTTTAATTGATTAAATTGGGCAGAGAAAAAATAATAAGAAAGGTTTATTTAATTAAATCACTGGGAGTAATCTTTGTCAATAATTCAATTTTCTACTGAAATGAACAAGAAGTAAGAAAAAGATGATTGTCAAGAGAGAAAGATTGAGAACATTGCCAATTTTAAAGTAGCGGAAAACAAGAATAAAGATAAACCAGATGGCGGTCAGAAGTCCCATCTTGGTATTGGCAAAAACTAAGGCCAAGGTGAAGAAAGCGGCCAAGAAAAGAAGAAAATAGAAGAGAAAGATTAAAAGATTATTATCTGGAGGATAAGCATAGACAAGCCATCCCCAGGCTCCCCAAAAGATAATCCCTAAAAGTAAGGGAGGAAAAAAGTTTTTTCTCCTTTTAATTTTACTTTTTAGCTTTTTACTCATAGTTCAATTGTATAACAACTGATGTTATAATTAAAGCCACCATGATTCGTGAGTTTTATCTTCTTTTTGCCCTATTGGTTCTAGTTTTAGGAGTGGCCGTTTTCTTTATCTTAAAGAAAATTGCCGAAGTTAAAGAGATAGCCAGGCCTGATGAGACTTTAAAAGAATGGTTAAAAAGCCAGCAGAAATCAACTCAGGCAACCTCCCAGGCGATTAATGAAAGACTGGATAATGCTGCTCGGGTTATTAGCCAGGTACAGAGAAATATTGGCGAGATGTCAGAAATTGGTAGGGGAATGAAAGATATTCAGGAATTTTTACGTTCGCCTAAGCTAAGAGGTAATATTGGCGAGCAGGTTTTAAGAGAACTATTAGCTCAAATGTTGCCGAAAAAGTCTTTTTTCCTCCAGCATAGTTTTAAATCTGGGGTAACCGTTGATGCGGCCATTAAAACTTCGGCAGGTATCATCCCCGTCGATTCTAAATTCCCGATGGAGAACTTTAGGAAAATGACCTCCGCTAAAGATGAAAAGGAAAAGAAAGTTTTTGAAAAGGCCTTTGTGAAAGATGTTAAAAAACATATTAATGATATTTCTTCTAAATATATTCTTACCGAAGAAGGAACGATTGATTATGCTTTAATGTATCTGCCTTCGGAAACTGTTTATTACGAAATAGTTAACAATACTGAACTTTTTGATTATGGCAGTAAGAAAAGAGTTTTACCTGTTTCACCAACAACCTTTTATGCCTACTTGAAGGCCATCTTGATGAGCTTTGAAGGTCAAAAGATTGAACAGAGAGCTCAGCAAATTCTCGCTGCCATCAGAGCTATTCATAAAGATTATGGTAAGGTGGAGGAAAATCTTTCCGTTTTATCACGCCACTTGCAAAATGCCTATAATCAGATGAGTAATGTAACCTCTGGTTTTACCCAGCTTGGGCAGAAGCTCTCTTCAACTCAGTCTTTGGGCGAAGGTGTCAAAGAGAAAGTTAAAAAGATAAAGTAGTCGAAAATGTCTGAGAATCAGAAAAAGCTAAATAAGGCTCAAAAAGAAGCTATTTCTTATGGTGATGGGCCTTTGTTGATTATTGCCGGAGCCGGAACAGGCAAGACAACGGTTATCACCGAGAGAATAAAATACTTAATCACTTCTAAAAAAGCCAAAACAACCGAAATTTTGGCTTTGACTTTTACTGACAAGGCCGCTAGGGAGATGGAAGAGAGAGTCGATATAGCTTTACCTTATGGCTATATCGATATGTGGATTTCTACCTTTCATTCTTTTTGTGACCGGGTTTTACGCCAAGAAGGGATTCATATTGGTCTTAATCCTGATTATAAATTGATGACTGAGGCAGAGACGATTCAATTTTTAACCAAGAATCTTTTTAAGTTTAAACTAAAATATTTTCGCCCTTTGGGTAATCCCACCAAGTTTATTTCCGGCATGCTGCAACATTTTTCCAGATTAAAAGATGAAGATGTCTCCTCGGCTGAATATTTAAGTTGGATCAAAAAAGAAAAGAAAAGAAAACTAACTAAAGAAGAGAAACAAGAGATGGATAAACTTCAAGAATTAGCCTTAGCTTACCGGGCCTATGAAGAACTGAAGGCCAAAGAAGGACTTTTTGATTTTGGCGATTTAATTGCTAAGGCTTTAGAACTTTTTCGCAGAAGGAAAAACATTTTACAGCAATATCAAAAGCAATTTAATTATATTCTCGTTGATGAATTTCAAGATACCAACTACGCTCAAAACCAATTGGCTGTTCTTCTGGCGGGCAAGAAACAGAATATTACCGTTTGTGCTGATGATGACCAATCAATTTACCGCTGGCGTGGAGCAGCCATCTCCAATGTCATTCAATTTAAAGAAAGTTTTCCTAAGGCAAAAATCGTCGTTTTGAAGGACAATTATCGTTCTTCACAGTTAATTCTTGATCATGCTTACCAGTTAATCCGAAACAATAATCCAGATAGATTAGAAGTTAAGGAAAAGATTGATAAGTACCTTATCGCTATCCGTCAGGTTAAGCAATCCCCGATTGAGCTTCTTTATACTGATCGAGTGGAAAATGAAGCAGAGAAAGTCGCCTTAAGGATTGAAGAACTTAGCAAGAAGTATAAGTACTCTGATTTTGCCGTTTTGGTGAGAGCTAATAATCATGCCGAGCCTTTTACGCGTGCTTTTAGCCGTCATGGTATCCCTTACCAGTTTTTAGGGCCTGGGCAGCTTTTTCGTCAGGCAGAAGTTAAGGATCTAATTGCCTATCTTAAACTTCTTTATAATTTTGAAGATAATGTCGCTTTGTTTAAGATTCTGTCAATGGATTATTTTAATATTTCCCCCCGTGACCTGGCAGCCATTAATAATTTTGCCAGAAAACAGAATCTTTCTTTGTTTGAAGCTTGTGAAGAGGTAGATAAAATTTTTGTTTCGCCGAAGACTAAAGAGCAGATAAGCGCCTTTGTTAAAATAGTTCATCGCCATTTAGGTCTTTTAAATAAAGAAACAGCCGGGCAAATTCTTTATTACTTTTTACAAGATACCGGCCTTTTGAGAAAACTAGCTGAATACAAGAGCCTTCAGGAAGAGAAAATGGCTCAGAATATTGCCAAGTTTTTCGATCGCTTACGTACCTATGAAGTTGATCATGAAGATGCCACTGTCCAGGCGGTCGTTGATTGGATTAATCTTTCGATGAGATTAGGAGAATCTCCTTTGGCTAATAATTTTGACTGGTCTGAAGAGAACAGAGTCAATATTTTAACTGTTCATTCCTCTAAGGGCCTTGAATTTCCGGTTGTTTTCTTGGTTAATTTGGTTTCAGCCCGTTTTCCTACCAGGGAAAGAAGAGAACAGATTCCTATTCCCGAACAATTGATTAAAGAAATTTTACCTGCCGGTGATTATCATCAGCAGGAAGAACGCCGTCTTTTTTATGTAGCTATGACTAGAGCAAGAGATAGATTAATTTTCTCCTTATCTAATTATTATGGGGAGGCTAAAAGAGAGAAAAAGGTATCGCCTTTTGTCGTTGAAGCCCTAGGCGAGGAGGCGATTAAGAAAGAAAGAGTCAAAGATACTGATCAGCTTTCAATTTTTGATTACAAGGTTCAAGAAAAAGAAAGAGTTGAAGAGAAACAGAGGCCAGTGATTAATTATCTTTCCTTTTCTCAATTAGATACTTTTAATAATTGCCCCTTACAGTACCGTTATCGCTACCTGCAGAGAATACCTGTCGCTCCTTCGGCAGCCCAAACTCTTGGTAATACAATTCACCGAACATTAAGAGATTTCTTACAGGGGGTTAGAGATAAACAGAAATTAAAAGAAAAAGATCTCTTATCTTTGTTGGATAGAAATTGGTCATCCTTGGGTTACGCTGATAAGGCTCATGAAAGAGAAGGTAAACGGGCGGCCCAGAGGATGCTGACTAACTTTTATAAAAATCTAGATAAAAAGGTAATCTTTAAGTCTTTAGAACAACCTTTTATTATTAAGGTTAGCCCTGATTTAAGGGTTGGCGGTAAGATAGATCGTGTTGATCAAGTTGGTAAAGATAAAATAGAAATTATTGATTACAAAACTGGTCGTTCATTAGAACAAAAAGAAGTTGATAAATCTTTACAGATGACCGTTTATGCCTTGGCCGCTCAGGATAAAGGTATTTACAATAAAAATCCACAAGAAGTGACCTTGACTTTTTACTTTTTAGACTCTGGCAAAAAGATCTCCACCAAAAGAACCAGTAAACAACTTCAGGAAGTGAGAAAAGAGATTATTAAAAAGGCTCAGGAAATAGCCAAGAGTGATTTTGAGCCTAAGCCAAGTCGTTTATGTGATTTTTGTGATTATAAATTGATTTGTGAAGCATGGCAGTAACATTTGGAAGGGATGTAGGTTTTTGATATAATTTCATCATGTCTCGAGCTAAAACAAAAGGAAATAAAAAGAGAATTTTACCGCGACGGTTAGTGGTTAAATGTGGAACAGAGAATTTATGTAGTCTTCAGAGTGGTGAGAAGAGGCTAGATCAGAAAATATTTAATGATTACGCAAGGCAACTTGTGAAGCTTCAAAAACAAGGAGTGGAATTAATAGTGGTGAGTTCCGGAGCCATCAAAGCAGGAAGAGAAAAACTAGAAGAATTTGGATTAAATACAAACAGTGTCGATAAGCAGGTTTTGGCAGCCATAGGTCAACCACTTCTGATGAAAAGGTGGACAGAAGGTTTCCAGAAGTTTAAAAAAACGCCTGGGCAATTTCTACTGACTTTTACCAATTGGTCTAACGAAAAGGAAAGAAACGAAACTATCCAATGTATCTTTGATCTTTTAAAAATTGGACAGATTCCTATTATTAATGAAAATGACCCTGTTTCAGATAAGGAAATAGCACTTATGGAGAAAAGGATTAGTGAGAATGACCGTTTGGCCAAAATGACTGCTTTAAAGATTGGGGCCGACGCAATTCTTTTTTTGACTGATGAAGGAGGAATTTATACAGCTGATCCAAAGATTGACCCGAGAGCACAACTATATGAGGAGATCAATATATGGGGTAGAGAGAAAAATTTAGTTAATTTTATCGAAAATACCTCTAGTAAAGATGGTATCGGTGGGATGGTAGTAAAACTACGAGAAGCGTTACGATGTGCTAAACGTAATTTGCGGGTTGGAATTGCTGGTTATGAAAAGGATGTTATTCTGAAATTTGCCAAAGGTGAACCAGTAGGAACAATTTTAGGAAGAGTTAATCAACTTAGAAAGTAATAGTTGATTTTAAACGTAAGAATTGCCAACGGACCGCATTAATAAAATTAAAAAGTGGATAAAATAGAGGGTTGATGACTAAGTCGTAGGTACCTATAAATTCTATTAATTCTCCGCCAAAACCTTCTTTAAAGCGATGAAAACCAAAGTAAGGATCTTTAGGGCTCACTTGAGGTCCTGGACTGCCCCACATATCAAAGGTATGACAATTCATTTTTTGTCCGAATTTGATTGCTTCCCAGAAAAGAGCATAGAGAGGCATGACTTCTTTATGTTTTCTGCTTGAAGACCCGTAAGGATAATAAAGGACATTATTAAAAATGAAGAAAATATAGGTGCCGAGAATTTCCTTTTGATATTTGGCTAAAAAGAGATGAGCAATCTTCGCCTGGCTCATTTCGGCCCACATTTTTTGATGATATTGAGAACTGTGAGCATAAAAACCTTGTCTTTTCATCGTTTCTTTGGTTAATTTCAAATACTCTTTAAAAGCTTGGGGTGAATTATCTTCTTTAATTTCAACACCATGTCTTTGGGCGAGGTGGATGTTGTATCTTGTTTTGGATTTCATCTTTCGCAGAATTTCTTCCTCTTTTTGTTTCAGATCAAGCTGAAAAGTAAACTTGGTAAAGAGTGGTCTACCTTTACGGCAACCGTTAGCTAATAAGAATTCTTTTATCTTCTCGTCATTTCTAACATTAGGTTCCATTTTGACCATAATCGCCTTTTCTTTTTGCCCAATTTTTTTTAGAGCTTGTAGCATAGCTTTACTAGGCTTAGGCCCTTTAGGGAAATAGAGAATGGCGTATGGTAGTTTAGGTAGAGGATGAACAAATAGCTGATAGGCGCTTTTTAGATTCTTACCTTCAAAAACTCCCAAACGGATAACTTTAATGCCTGTTTTCTTTCTAAATTCTCCCCATGGCCAGGATTGGAGTGGATGAGTAACCAAGGCATTGAATTTTCCTTTTTCCTTTAGCGAGACTTCCTGGATCTTCATGGGTTTAATTTTAACACATCGAGAAGGTGAGGCGGGATGTCGTTGATAAAACGGGAAAGTTGACTAACAGAGCTTTCGCCAAAATAGAAGCGTTTTTGGGTGTAAGAGATGTAGAGTTTATCTTTGGCTCTAGTCATGGCCACATAACATAATCTTCTTTCTTCCTCAATTTTCTCTTTTTCCGTCAGTGAACGGGCATGAGGAAAAAGCCCCTCTTCCATACCAATCATAAAGACAACAGAGAATTCTGTTCCTTTGGCGGCGTGAGCTGTCATCAAGGTAATTTTTTCTTCTGCATCTTCTTTGAAACGAACCTTACCTTGAGGCGTGTATTCTTCTTGGATTAAGGCAACATTTTCCAAGAATTGATGGAGATTGGGAAATTCTTCAGCCACTGAACGAAGTTCTTTAACGTTTTCTATACGGCTTAATTCTTGAGGATTGTCCTCATTAAATTGGTCTAAATACTTGGTGTTTTCCAAAACACCATCTAGCCATTGGATGGTTGTTAATTCTTTCTTGGTTTTTTTCTTTTTTTCCAGAAAATCGAAGAATTTTTTAAGTTTCCTTTTGCCGATTTTTTCGGCTCTTTTAAGAGAGAGTTTATCTTGAGGGTTGGCGATTAGCCTTAAATAAGCCAGACAATCTTTTATCTCTTTCCTTTCATAGAATCTTACCCCACCGACGAGAGCATAGGGAATACCATGATGTAAAAAAGATTCCTCAATAATTCTTGATTGGGCATTAGTTCGATAAAGAACAACAAACCCTTGAGAAGGAAGGCGTTTATTTTCTAAAAGATAATTTTTAACTTTTTCAATAATGAAATCGGCTTCTTGATGTTCGTTTTTGGCTTGGAAAAGGGATATCTTCTGGCCCCCCTTTTTTTCTGTCCAAAGATTTAAGATGGGGTGGGTGGTGTTTTGCCGGATAACACTATTAGCCGCTTCAAGAATAGTTTCGGTGGAGCGATAATTACGCTCTAAGTTGATGACTTTTAAACCAGGAAAATCATCTTTAAGATTTAAAAGATTACGGTAATTAGCCCCTCGCCAACCATAGATTGCCTGGCTGGCATCACCGACAGCATTTAGATTGCACCATTTTTTAGTTAGGAGTTTGGTAAGAATATATTGGGCCTGATTGGTATCTTGGTATTCATCAATTAAAAACCAGTGATATTTGTTTTGATATCTTTCTAAAACTTCCTTTTCCTTTCTGAAAAGACGAACAGTTTCTAAAAGAAGATCATCAAAATCTAAAGCCTGGTATTCTTTGAGAAATTGCTGGTATTTAAGATAAATTCTGGCGACCGTTTCCTGCCATTGGCCTTGGGCATATTGTGGGTATTCTAGGGCGGAGATAAGTTCGTTTTTAGCTTGAGAAATGGTGGTGGCCACAGAACTTGGCTTGAACTGACTTACGGAAAGGTCAAGTTTTTTGAGAACCATTTTAATTGTTTCTAACTGATCCGATTTATCATAGATAAGATAATTAGGAGGAATTTTTAAATATTTTCCGTTTATTCTTAAGATTTGCGCACAAAAGCTATGGAAAGTTCCGGCAAAAGGAGTTTTTTCCTGTTGAAGAATTTTCTTCAGTCTGTTTTTCATTTCCAGGGCAGCTTTATTGGTAAAACTTAAAAGAAGAATATTGTCTGCTTTAACTTCTTTCTCTTGGATGAGATAAGCAGCTCTGTAAGTGAGGGTTCTGGTTTTCCCTGATCCTGGACCAGCCAAGATGAGCAACGATCCCTTGCCATAGGTGACTGCTTCTTGCTGGGCCGGGTTAAGTTGAGATAGAATATTACCTAGATTATCTTTTTGGGGCACAGACTTATTCTATCATGAAGCTAGCTTGGAAAAAAATACTTCTTTCTTTAGGCTTGATCCTTTTAATTTTAGGTTCTCTAATAACGATTCTTTATTATTTTTTCCAACCTCAAGCGGGTCGAACTAATATCTTAGTTTTAGGGGTAGCCGGAGAAAATTATAAAGGGAGTGATTTAACCGACAGTATTATTTTCTTCTCTGTGGAAAACAAGACGGGGGAAAGTTTACTTCTTTCTTTACCAAGAGATATTTGGATAGCTCCCTTAAGGACAAAATTGAATAGCATTTATCATTATCAAGGGATAGAGGAAACAAAAAAAGCGGTCAGTGATATCTTAGGGCAAAAGATTGACTATAGTTTGATTATTGATTTTGATGTTTTTGTTCAGATGGTTGATCTTTTAGGGAGCGTTGAGGTTGATGTCGAACGGGCTTTTGATGATTATCGTTACCCAATTACGGGGAAGGAAAATGATTTGTGTGATGGCGATCCAGAATTTAATTGCCGTTATGAAGACCTTCATTTTGATCAAGGACAGCAGTTAATGGATGGTCAGACGGCCTTAAAATATGTTCGTTCTAGAAATGCTGAAGGTGAAGAGGGAACAGACTTTGCCCGCTCGCAGCGGCAACAAAGACTCTTTTTAGCCCTTAAAAGAAAAATGCTTACCCCCAAGTTTATCTTTAATTTTTCAAGAATAAATAAGTTGGTAACGTTGGTTAATGAGAATATTAAAACTGATATTTCTCCGGATGATTATGGTCAGTTGTTTAGAATTGGCTTGAGGATTAGGAAGAATAAAATGGAGACGGCCGTTTTAAATGATGGCTATTTAATTAATCCGTCAACTTCAGAGGAAAGATATGATAATCAATGGGTTTTAGTGCCTCAATCCGGGAGTTGGGAAGAGATTCATACTTACGTAAAAGGGCTTTTATCAGATTAGTCTAATTGATAGATTTTAGTTGTTCCTGAAGAGAATAAAAGGCTACCTAATTTGGCAAATTTTTCTTCATCAAGATTTGGATATTGTTCTCTTTCTAAATCACCGATAAAAACCAATTTGACATCATATTTTTTGAGAAGTTCTTTTGTTTTTTCAAGATCTTTATCTTCATAAATTTCTTTAACTTCTTCTGTTCTTTTCCCAGCTTCATCAAAAGAACCCCGCCAAAGCCATTCATGAACTCGCCAACCGAGAACGGTCGATAGACCGGTGTTGGCGGAAACTCTGGCAAAGTCGGTATAGCTTTCACCGACAGCCTCAACAATAACCGGTTGTCCCTTAATATTTTCCCTAAGCCAGAGGATGGTCTGGTAGTCATCTGGGTAGAAGGTTTTTAGATGATTTAAGCCAGAGAGACCATGGTAATTTTGGAAGCCATAATAAGAACGGATGGCAAAAAAAGGATAGCAAAAGACGGAAAAGAGAAACGGCAAGCTTAAGCATAAAATGAGGATCTTTATTTTCTCTCTTTTAAGAAGAAAGATTCTCAAAAAGATAAAAGCCGTAGTTAAGGAAAACATAACAAAAGACTGATAAGTTAACTTGAACATTGTGTTAGCTCGCTGGTAGGAATGAATATAGATGTCTTTGACGTAGATAATTTCGGGGACGAGGATTAAAAGCCAGCTTAAGGTAAGGAGAGCGATAACAAAGGCATCAATTTTGCTTATCTTTGGCTTGTTTTTTAAGACGATAAGGAAGCATAAAGTAGCGAAGAGAGGTAATCCCCATAGAACTAAGAGCATCCAGGGAGGCGAATTAAAGTCAACGAAGGCAATTGCATTGGCAATAGGGGTAAATTTAAGATGAAAGGGCAAAGAGAAAATTATGGCCAAGATTAAAGAGGGAAAGGTAAAGGTGAAAGTTTTGAAGAAAGTCTTTAATTTTAGTTTAAATTGCTGATAGTTTTTGTAAAAAACAATGAGGGTCAAAAGCAAGAGATAGATAGGTAGATCCCAAGAATTGGTTATATACATCGTTCCTAAAAGAAAGCCAAAAGGTAAAATTTCGATCGATTGAATTTTTTTTAGTAAGAGGAATCTCATAACGAGACCAATAAAGAGCAAGACGAAAGGAAGATTAAGAAGATGCCCATGGAGATCAGCGACAACAAAGCTGTAGATAGGGAATTCGTGAATGGTGTTATCTACGGCCCCGAATTTCTCAACAATAAAGCGGGTGGCGTCAGGATACCAATAGCCAAGAAAACTATTGTTCTTCAGGAACCAGTAAAGAGAATGAAGATTACCGCCAAGATTAAGCAGGAAGGCAGTTAAAAAACCAGTAAAGAAGACCAACTTTAAGCTTTTAATCTTCTTTTCTTTAAGAAAGAAATAGCTCATATTAGCTCCTAAGGAAAAAGTTCCCGCAAAGCAGAAGGCAAAGATGGTTGAAATCATCAGATTGTAGGTAATCATTGAATTGATCCCGCTAATCTTAGTTAAGAGGGCCGTTATCAAATGGCCGAAATAATAGTAGTTGACTGTCTCGCCGGCCAGCCACATATCGCGCGGCGGGAAGAAGGAAGAACGGAGGATAGAATTAACAAAGCCATAGTCCATAAACTTTTCCAAACCATGAATATTAGGCTGGAAGGCACGGACCAAAGACCAGCCTAAGAGACAAGAGAGAAAAAGAAGTTCTTCAAAGAGGAATATTTTCCAATTTTTTTCAAAAAGGGATTTAAGGTTGATTTTCTTTTGTTTTTTAAGAATCAAATTTAAAACTATCCAGATGATAATAATCCCTAGGATGGTTAGTTGATTGAAAGGCAAAATTTTAAGACTCCCCAAGAGCCAGCTAGTATAGCTAATGAGTAAAATGGCCATTAATTTACCGAAGAGATAACCTCTATCAAAAAAATTCTTAAATAAAAGCCAGGTGAGGGGTAAAAAGAAAATACCGAGAAGGAAAATTAGAGACCACCAGCTGAAAACGGAAAAAAGATCGTTAATCATAGATGTTTAAGATATTTTTAATTTCCTCCTGACTGAATTGTTTTTGATTTTCGAAGATAATTACCTTCGGATGATCATAAACCTGAAAAGTTTCTTCACTTTTATCATCCTTAATTTCCAGATTAAAAAGTGAAGGATAAACGCTAAATTCAGCTACTTTATTATAGTCAAGCTTTTCGCTAAAAAGAAGATGATAATATCGAGAGGTAAGAGGATATTTTTCTTCTAGAAACATTAATGTTCCATAGAGACGGCGGCTGTTAATGACCAAGTAATCAGCCTGACTTAATTTTTCGGCATAATAGTTAACCTTTTCTTGATTATCAGCTTCATAAATAGTTAATTGCTCTATTTGATAGAGGGAAGGATGTTTACCGCCTTTGAGATCTAGAGGTAATCCATCATCCCAATGTTCGGTGAGAATTTTACTTTCCTCTTTAATATTTTCATAAATCCATTTCGAAGCCGTTATCCGGGTTGATTCTTTAAGGTATATTGAAAAGAAAGATACTCCCCAAAGAAAGCTTAAGAGTAAAGAAATAAGGATTAAGATTTTACCCATTAATTTTCTTTTGAGATAGATTTGATACAAAAGCCAACTCAAGATGATAGTGAGAAAAGGCAGAAGAGGGACCATGTAGCGGATAAACTTGGTGTACCAGGAACCAATGTAGAGAAAATAAACAAGGGGAAAGGAGAGAAAAACAAAAATCTTTTTATCTTTCTTTTTTAAGCCAAAAAGGAGAAGGACAATTAGTCCTAGAACAGCTAAAAAGGCAACTGGGCCCATTTGCCAGAGGAGATTTTTTAATTGGAAGAGATAAGGAAGAGTTTTCTCAAATTGCAAAACATAAACGACTTTCAGCTTGCCTAAGACTACCCCACTTTCATAGCGCATGGATTCTAAGAATTTTTCTCTGGCTAAGAAGGCATAAGGAGAAAGGAGGGCAAAGGTTAAGAAAGCTATACCTAAAGTTAAGAATCCTTTAAGATAAGCCTTAATATTTTTCAGGTAAAAAAAGAGATGAGTAGTCAAGGGGATGATAAGGAAGGAAATAGCCGAAGTCTTTGTCGCTAAGGCCAGGCCGCAGACAATACCTAAGAGAGAGTAATTTTTAATGGTACCTTTATCGGTAATTTTTAAAGAAAGAATGGTTATTAAAAGAACCCAAAAAACAAGCATGCTTTCGGTAACACTGAAATGAGCCATCTGGATTAAAGATGGACAAAAGGCGGTAAAAAAAACAGCCAGAAAGGCGATTTTTTTATTGAAAATCCTTTTGCTTAAAAGAAAGACAAGAATTAGGGAGATGGTTGAGAAGAGAACGGAGAAGACGCGCCCAATGAGATTGATTTTGGGCCATTCTAAAACCCAATCTTGATTTTTAGTTAGAGCAACTAAGAAATCACCAGTAAATCTATAGAGATAAACAGGGAGACTCCCATAGGCAAAGAATTGAGGATTGAGTTGACTAAAAAATCTGATTCGAGAGACGGCATTGGCAATGTTTCTCTCATCAGGGTGGAAGAAATAACCCTGATCCCAATTAAGATTATAGAAGCGAAAAAAAGCTCCTAGAAGAATAACAGTTCCCAAGGAAAAGAGAAAGATTAGTTTTTTATTCCATCTCATCTTTTATAAATTTTTCGGCTAGCTTAAAAGCCCAGTTGATGCCTCGGTCAAAAGGATAAACTTGCTGCATATTGACCAAAAAGACATTTTTAAGAGGGGTTTTAAAGTTGGGGATAAGCTTTGTATAATTCTTTACCCGTAAGGGTTGAGAATATAAATCTTTAAAAAGATAATAGTTAAGAATATCTTTTTCTTTAAACAAAGGATTTATCTTTTTCAGGTAAGGAAGGAATTTTGCCAAGACCTGCTTTTTATTTCCCTTAAAGTAAGGGTGGTTTTGTGGATAATAACCGCCGACATAAAGAATTCGTTTTTGCTGGTAATATTTTTCAGAGATGAAGTTGGTATGTTCAACAACAACGACAAAAGGGTAATTTTTTTCACTGATATTTAACCAATAAGTGTTATCTTTGAAAAATTTTTCTTTTAGAACTAAAACTAAATTAAGACTACCTAGCATTTCTAACTTTTTAAGTTTTTTTTGATACTCTTTAGGTAACTTATCTTTAAATACCTTAAGAAAACTGGGGGCTGGAGTGGTAAAAATAATCTTATCAAAATTTTTTAGGTCTTGCTGACTTTTGATTTCATGGTTGGTGATTATCTGGCCGTTGTTTTTTTTGATTTCTTCAGTCATCTTTTGAGTTAAGGTTTTAAAGCTTCCTTTTAGATAGCCAAGTTTTTTTCCTCGGACTTTAATACGGGCCCAAAACCAGGACAAGGAGATCTGGTTAGTCTTAAAAGGAAATTTTGATTTTAAGAGTGGTTCCCATAAAATTTGGTAGACCTTTTCCCCATAATTTTTTTTAAGCCAAGACGCAGCCGCTATTTTTTCAAAAGCAAGGTAATTGTTACTCAATCTAAGGTAAAGAGTGACGAAGCCAAATCTGATCTTCTCTAAAAGAGAAAAATAGGGGAACTTCAGGACAGCTGTTGGCGAATCAAATTTTAGAAATTCTTTTCCTTTTAAAATAGAGGTTTTGGGATTTAAATAAAGAAGCTTCTTTTTTAAACCGAGCTGGGAGATAATTTTTTGAGCTACTTTATCGGAAGAGAAAAGATGGTGGTAAAATTTTTCTACCGGCCATCCCCAATCTTTCTCCTTAAAAGTTTGCGTTAATCCACCTGTTTCTTTTTCCTTTTCAAAAATGGTTACCTGGTGCCCATTTTGGGAAAGCCTTAAACCAAGTAGCAAACCAGTAGGACCAGCGCCAATGATAGCAATTTCCATAAGGTGATTTTACCATAGTCTTTAGAGGATAAAGACTAAGGAAGCGACAATCAAGAGGATTCCACCAATGATAGCCCCGAACGTTGGCAAGGCAAACCCAGCTTCTGGTAGTTCAGCACTTGGGGTAGCTTGAGCGACGGTTATCGGTGTCGGCGTAATCGTCCCCGTTGGGGTAGGTGTCACTGTTCCCGTCGGTGTCGGCGTAATCGTCCCCGTTGGGGTAGGTGTCACTGTTCCCGTCGGTGTCGGCGTAATCGTCCCCGTTGGGGTAGGTGTCACTGTTCCCGTCGGCGTTGGGGTTGGAGTTAGAGTACTTGTCGGTGTTGGGGTTGGAGTAACTTTCCCTGTGGGTGTAGGAGTAGGAGTCGTTCCTCTTGTCGGTGTTGGGGTTGGAGTAGAGGTGACAGAACAATCTAGACCTGTCTGATAGAGCCCCCAGACGGGGTGGCCTGCAGCATCTCCTCCTTCATTAGAGGAAGAACTATAGGCAACGCAAGAACTGGTACAGTCTGAAGTTGTTGTCCGAGACTTCTCTGTATAGCCTGAGGCAGGACTTCTATCGGCATTACAGATACACCAAGGATAATCTGCATGACCAACTACAGAAGCACACCAACTACCACAGTTTTGTCCTTGGCCACCAGATGAAGATTGTTGGTAGGCAACACAAGAACTGGTACAGTCTGAAGTTGTTGTCCGAGACTTCTCTGTATAGCCTGAGGCAGGACTTCTATCGGCATTACAGATACACCAAGGATAATCTGCATGACCAACTACAGAAGCACACCAACTACCACAGTTTTGTCCTTGGCCACCAGATGAAGATTGTTGGTAGGCAACACAGGATTTAGTACAGTCTGAAGTTGTTGTCCGAGACTTCTCTGTATAGCCTGAGGCAGGACTTCTATCGGCATTACAGATACACCAAGGATAATCTGCATGACCAACTACAGAAGCACACCAACTACCACAGTTTGAACCGCCTGAACCACCTGACTTTGGTGTTGGTGTAGCCGTAGGTGCTGGTGCGGATGAGGATTTTTTATAGGCAACACAGGATTTAGTACAGTCTGAAGTTGTTGTCCGAGACTTCTCTGTATAGCCTGAGGCAGGACTTCTATCGGCATTACAGATACACCAAGGATAATCTGCA
>Ga0307430_1001244_pt1 | contig 19242 bp, 20 predicted proteins | sample SalMarWE160130MG_FD_202159 | JGI IMG/M metagenome (GOLD analysis project Ga0307430, IMG submission 202159) | Salt marsh sediment microbial communities from the Plum Island Ecosystem LTER, Massachusetts, United States - WE1603-130 | ecosystem: Environmental > Aquatic > Marine > Intertidal zone >...
CTATCCTATTCTGTTTCTATTCAATTAGTTTCTCATTCCCCGTCTTCTCGTAAAATCTTTGACCTTGGAAGTTCAATGTGTTATACTTTGTATCAAAGAAAATAAAGAAAGTAAAGTAGTAATTTGTAAAATTATTTAAGGAAGAAAAATGTATGAAACCATCCTTTCTCTTATTAGTGCAGCTATTGAAAATGAAAAAACGGCATATGAATATATTGAAATGTATAGTAAGACCCTTGAGACACAAAGTCTGAAAAAGCTGCTTGTTTCCATCACTGATCAAGAACGGGAACATGAGAACCAATTAACTGAGCTTCTGGAAAAAAGCATTGTGCAAGAAGCCTTTGCAGATAAAATTATAAACACAATTCATATTAACTCATTTAATAAAATTGTTGGGCTTAAAAGAAACCTCTCTCCGACTCAAGTTTTACAGCTTCTCATGAAATATTATGAGTACACTGAAAGCGTATATAAGCAGCTCTCCAATGCCGCGCTGGATTCTGAGATCAGACTTATTTTCCTTAAACTTTCCGAGGGTGAACTAAAACTCAAACAGTGGGTACATGATAGGTACGATTTGGAAAGCCTCTCCGGTTAAGCTTGTGATTTATGATTTTTTAGAATTTTCCTATTAAAATTCATTAATCTAGTTGATAAAAACAGATTTTACTGATATTTTTGGGAACCTATGGGACTGTTTTTATTATCAGCAATACCGCTTTTTTCTTTTGCCATAACGACGTATTATTATCGAGACCGTTATTCCATCACTCTCCCTCTGCTTACCTTTCTAAAGGGAGTTGTCTGTTTTTTTCTTTCACTGATATTCTATTTAATCATTCGTAGTTTTATTCTGCCATCCTATACGGCAGGAGGATTTTTTTTATTTCACCTTATTTATGATCATCTTCTCTATTTCATGTTGGCGATCAGCGGACTTTTTTTGTTTAAAGGAGTTCCCGACGTTTATAATCAGCAGGAAAATATTTTTGAATCTTTCGTATTTTTCAGTGGATTTTACTCACTTGTTGCTTTCGTAGATTTTATAGAATATTTTAATAAATTTAATATTTTTATTTTATTTTTCTTGCCCTTACTCAGAATTGCTACGGTAATGTGTATTACAATATTTTTAGTCCAGTTTGTAAACGATACGAGTTATTTGCGCTTTGCTTTTATCTGCGGACTTATTCTCACGCCTTTTATTCTCTCTTTTATCACGATTTTATTCTTAACTAATCTCATCTTCTTAGCAATAATGTGCACTCTTATTCTCTTGGGCGGGGTTTTTTTCTTGTTCTATATTCTTAAAGATAGATAGCTATTCAGCTGTAAGTAAAGGAGATGACGGAGATAGTTAATGCCTTTATCGTATTATTTGGCAAGCAGGATAGAAAAATGAAATCTACTGAGGAAATTGTAAAAATCAAAATATATTAAGTTAGTAGAGGAAATTGCAAAACTCAAAATATATTAAGTTAGTAAAATACTTATTCTCTATACCATAATAAGTTAGCAATTTCCATTTTAGGAGTTTCATGCAAAAATAACATTTTTGCATGAAACTCTACTGTAGCTTTGTAATCAGATCCTGTAAATCCTGTCTGAATAATTTGAATTTAGTGTTTTCAAGCAGGATTTTAAATTTAAATTCAACATGGATTTCTGGATTCCTCAGGAGCAAAAACATCAGAAAGTAAGACTATTCTTTAGGCGGTGGAATTTACCCCTGAATAGTAACGTTTTATGCTCTATCGGCACTTCCCAAAACAGTTCGGTTTTTTTGTATAATCATTTTTTTCAATTCTTCACGTGCAGGTCCTAAATATTTTCGCGGATCGAAGTTTTTGGGATTGTCCTTCATCTCTTTGCGGATCATAGCCGTTACCACAAGACGTCCGTCTGAATCGATGTTAATCTTGCATACTGCCGATTGTGCGGCTTTGCGAAGCTGATCTTCCGGTACGCCAACAGCGCCTTCAAGATCACCACCGTTGTTATTAATAATTTTCACATATTCAGGTAATACGGAAGACGAGCCATGAAGCACGATAGGAAAATCCGGAATACGTTTTTCAATTTCTTCGAGAATATCAAAACGCAGAGGCGGCACCTCTTCACCTGGTTTCAGTTTAAATTTATATGCTCCGTGTGAAGTGCCGATGGAAATTGCCAGACTGTCCACACCGGTGCGTTTTATAAAATCTTCTACATCATCGGGATCCGTATAATGTGATTTTTCATGAGAAACCTCATCCTCAATACCTGCGAGCACGCCCAGTTCCCCCTCAACCGTTACATCATATTTGTGAGCAAAATCTACAACCTTTTTTGTGAGCGCTACATTTTCTTCATAGGATAAAGCTGAACCGTCTATCATAACAGAAGAAAAACCGCTTTCAATACAAGAAACACAGAGTTCGTAGGAATCGCCATGGTCTAAATGGAGTGCCACGGGAATAGGGTGCTCTGAAGCTTTTACTATTTCCATAGCACCTTGTGCTAGAAATCTGAGAAGAGTCTGATTGGCATAGTCTCTTGCTCCCTTGGATACCTGAATAATAACCGGTGATTTGCTTTCCAGGCATCCCATTATAATGGCTTGCAGCTGTTCCAGATTATTAAAATTATAGGCAGGAATTGCATAGCCTCCAGACATAGCCTTTTTAAACATATCTTTCGTATTAACCAGTCCCAATTCTTTGTAATGAATCATTATATTCTCCTTTTTTAAAGCTATTTTATGTTAATATGATAATAAACATTATACATGTCAAGCGCTTTATATTTGACACATTGATTCTTATTTTATAACTCTCAAAACCAAAGAGATTAATACCACTGTACACTCCCGTTAATCTATGTTTTTATTATAAATGATTAAATGAAAAGAATTATTTGTTTCGGTTTATGTATCATAGTTCTGCTGTTTTCTCTTTCCTGCGGTAACAGTAACGATGTGGTCTTTTTTGCTGAAAAATTCTGGTGGAATGTAATTGCACAAGAAAATAACCTGTTTCAAAACCTGGAGTCGATTTGCCAAGAAAACGGTTTTAATCTGAAGCTCATTATTGTAGATCGTGAAGAAAGTTATGCGGAGCGATTAAAACAAGCGGCTTTATCCACACGGGCCAAGCTGATAATAACAGGGCCCATGTTCGCATATGATGTGGATGCTCTCGCAGCGGAGCTGTCTCATAAACTGTTTATTGTGATCGGTGCTTCCGATTACTATCAATTCTCATCTTCTAATGTGCTTGCTGTGGTGTTTAATCGACAGTTGGTCTATTACCGTGCCGGGCAGATAATATCATCACTATTAAGTCCTGATTATTATTATATGTACGAAGCACTGCAGGAAAAAAAGGTGGGAATTATATATTCCTTAGAAACAGACAAAGCCAGAGAGTATGTGGATAAATTTAAACAGGGTTTCTTGGAGGAGCAGCAGGGGGACAGGATAATTATCGAAGCACCCGAAAATGTTAATGATAGAGTTCAGGCTCTAAGGTCAGTGGAAAGCCTTGGGGCACAAGAGGTAAAAATATTTTTGTTGAAAAACTATTCATTAATACCTGCCTGTGTACAAAAGATCACGGCTATGGATGCATATTATATTATTGAAGACTGGAAATACCTTAAGGAATATGCCGCACATCTCTTGTTCTCAATTGAGGAGGATATTCCCTATGCGGTAAATACGGCATTACAATGTGTTGAACTGAAAAACGGTGAAGTTAACATATCTAATCTTAAGCGAATTTCCATACCCTGCCGGCTGTATTGGGGAAAAGCCCTTTTACCCCCTTCAGAGTTTTTAAATGAAATTACCCTCTGGGAAACAGAAACTGAGTAAGATCACGGTTTTAACATATGTAAAATTTTACAATATCCGTTTTAATATAAAAGAAAAATGTTTGACAAAGGTATTGACTCGAAATATAATTCAAATAAAGTAAGGAAAGTGTATTCCTCTGTAAGGAGTTGAGAATGAAAGTAGTAAAAAAACTTTTAAAACATCTTTTTATACTCATGTTGCTTTTCTGTGTATTTCTTATCTTCGCAGAAGAAGTAGTCTACAATATTGAGACAATTTTAATTGAAAATTTCGACGATCCTACCGCAGATCGGGAATGGATAGTGCGGGGAAGTGAGTTTATTGATACTAAAAAATTGCAATACGGATATATCAAAGCGTGGCCAGATGCACTATTTGGGCGAAATGTAGCAAAAGATGACTTAAAATGTTTTGGCATCAAAGCCGGTTTTTTACGCAGGGGTTATAATTACTTGGAAATAATTCCGGTAAAGAAGGGCGATGACGGTAAAGAAAAGCACGCACCTGTTATTTTAAAGGGCAGTGTTAAAACAATGGATATTTGGGTGTGGGGATCTAATTATAATTATTATTTAGAAGCGCATATCCTTGATTCGGATGGCATACCGCATACATTATTTTTCGGAAATCTTAATTTTACGGGATGGAAGAATTTAAGCGCCAGGATATCACTGGCAATTCCTCAATCAAAACGGCATCTGCTTCAAGAAGAGCAGATCCGGCTTGTGAAGTTTGTGTTGTGGACTCGTCCTCAAGAAAAAGTAGATGAATTCTATATCTATCTGGATCAAGTAAAAATACTCACTGACACATGTGCAATACGCTTCGACGGAGATGAACTGGCTGATCAAGAATATATTCAGGGACTCTGGGAAGATAAAGGAGGGAACAACAAATGAAAAAACAAAATGCAGTATTCCTTTCTATATTTCTTATTTTCTTCATAAGTGCATCGGGTTTTACTCAAGTGTCAGACACCGGCGAACCCGAAGAAGAAACAATAGGCAGGGATGTCGCCGAACAGATGATAAAATCGGTTACCATAGATAAAATGGAAGATGCAGGTTTTTGGTACGCGTCCATTGCCCAGGATCAGGGGCTGATTAGAATACAAACCCGCAACGGTGATCCCGTTGAAAAAGCAAAGAAGGATGAAACCCGTCTCAAGGAAGAAGAACAAAGGGGTGGCATAGGAGAATATGTGCTTGGTGTAAAGGTAAAATTTTACAGACGACAGGCAAATGTCTTTCTTATAAAACCGGTAAAGCCGCTGTCTATTCCCGGAACGGCAAAATCCATCTCGGTTTGGGTCGTAGGGAGAAATTATAACCATGTATTAAAAATCATGATTGCAGACTATTACGGGCGGCCGCGAGAAATAACCGTTGGAAAACTCAATTTTTCCGGCTGGGAAAAACTAACAGTTGCTATCCCACCGCGGATTATTCAATCTGATTACCACTTTATGGAAAAAGAAGGAATAAAATTTTTGGGATTTAAAATCGAATGTGATCCTAATGAAGCCTTTGGAACATATTACATCTATTTTGACGATTTGAGTGCAAAGACAGATCTTTTTACACAAGCCAGCAGAGAAAAAATCCAAGGCGGCTATGATATGGACGACGGTTGGTAAAAATTCTTTCCATATAACAAAAAGGCCCTCCGTGTTGAGGGCTTTTTTTATAATGAGTTTAGTAGTATAATGAGGCTTATGGAAGAGAATATAAAAAATCCTATCGAAGAGTTAAAACAGATAAATAGGGCGATTAAAAAATATGAAGTTGTATTCAAAACAAGTAGTGATTCTTTACAAAAACAGCGAGTAAAAATGGAACTTATTAAATTAAAGAATTATCGTGAGAAATTGCAGCATGTATTTTCGATAATCGAAGAGCAGGAAGAGTTGATAACTGAAAGTGAATTTAAATATTTTCCTTTTTTAAGTCAGATTCTCTCTCCCGTGGATGAAAAATACATTGCTGATCGGGAGATCAATTATATTTGTCATATCCTCTATTGTTTTGAAAACGAATTCTTAGCGGTACTCACAGAACGCAAAATGAAGCTTGATTTTAAATATTCGTTAGAGCGGGATGGTTTTTATAATATTTATCAGGATCTCACCAAACGGATCGAAAATTTTGAGGATCAGCTGGTAATTATCGAAAAAGGCAAATATACCGAAGGCACTTTACTGGAAATAAAGAACCGGCTGTTAAAAAAGAGAAGGGTATTACTTATAGAAACCGATCGATTTTTCAGAAAAGTAAAAAAATTTAGCGATGAACTGCTAAAAGATATTGAAAAAAATGGTCCTGAATGCTTAAATAAGGATGATATAATCAATTTTGATGCAATTGAAGGAAAACGATATCTTGAAGGATATACAGTAACACAAAGCCTGCAAATGCTTAATACATATGCCAAAGAGGTAATACTGTATTTAAATCTTCCGGAAATCATCGTACAGGAGCAATAACCGTGGATATAGGTATAGAAGTAAATTCGACAATCGGAGAGAATTCGTTTTTTGAAGGGAGATTCGCTGTAAACGGCAATTTGCGAATCGATGGTAAATTCGAAGGTAAGACACTTAACGTCGATCAATTGGAACTCGGTCCAAAAGCAAAAGTCCGAACCGAGATTTATGCCTCCAGCGTAATTGTAAAAGGAATTGTTATCGGAAATATAAACGCTTCACGAAGAATATTGTTACTGTCTACTGCCAGAGTACTGGGAGATATCCGGACACCCGAACTGATTATTCAAGACGGCGTAATCCTGAAAGGTAAGTGTACGATTAGTCATGCAAAGATAGAGAATACTAAAGAATATTTGGAGATGTTATATACGAACAAAGAATAATATGAAAGATTATTATGATTTTATTAGAAATGTCTACTTCTTTAATGGCTTAACAGATGATGAAATCTTAAGCATAGGTAATGTCTGTCATAAACAGACGCTCAACACTGGGGAGATAATCTGCAAAGAGGGCTCAGAGGCCAACAGATTTTTTATCATTTTGTCCGGTGCAGTTGAGGTTTGGAAAGATTATTATCAGAAAGAACCTGATATGCTCGCGGTTCATGGCCCCGGCCATTTATTCGGAGAAATGGCCTTAGTTGATGAACTTCCCCGCAGTGCTACCGTAATTGCTCGGGAAAAGACCGAATTGCTTTATATATATCGCGATGATTTTCAAAGGATAATAAAAGAGAACAGTTCTATCGCGCTTTCAATCATGAAATCAGTTTCAGCTATGATTCGCAAAAGCAATGAAAGTTTTGTGGAGGGTTTAAGGGAAAAGAATAGAAAGCTTGAAATAGCATATAAGGAACTGCAGGAAGCCCAGGAAGAGCTTTTGCGCTCCGAAAGGCTCTCTGCTGTGGGTAAGTTCTCATCGCTTATACTCCATGATATTCGAAATCCCCTCTCGGTAATACGCGGTTATGCGGAGATGATATGTTTTAATGTAAAAGATACAGAACGTATTAAAACCAGTGCCAGAAAAATAGTTAATGAGGCCGATAGAATCAATCATATCGCCAACGAACTGTTAGATTATTCAAAAGGTGAGATACGGTTAAATATTTCAATAGTTAAATTGGATGAGCTTATTACACAGCTCATTGAGTCAATTTCGGAAAAATTTAAAACACATGGAATTACAATTATCAGGGATGTATCCTTTAAAGGTCCTGTTCTGTTGGACAAGGAAAGAATCTCGCGAATGCTCTATAATTTGGCCGACAACTCACGAAAAGCAATGCCCGAAGGCGGTATTTTAAAGATCAAAGTTTTTAGCAAGGGTAAAACACTCTATTTTGAAGTAACAGATACCGGTGTGGGTATGAACCGGGAAATGCAAAAGAATATATTTGAACCGTTTATTTCGTATTCAAAAAGCGGCGGCACTGGATTGGGTATGTGTATCGTAAAAAGTATCGTTGATGCTCATGAAGGTCGCTTAAGTTTATTAAGTAAAGAGGCAAAAGGAACAAAATTCCGAATTGCTATACCAATCGTAAACTAATAGCTCTCTCTCATATTTTAGAACTTAAGCTTTTTCTTGACTAATTGAACGGGTTAGTAGTAATATAACTCTGAAATTGCCGGAGTGGTGGAATTTGGTAGACACAGGGGACTTAAAATCCCCCGGCCTCAACAGCTGTACCGGTTCAAGTCCGGTCTCCGGTAATAAAAAAATGATATAAAAAATGATAATGATCATTATAATCGATACTGTTTTGAGCACTATCACTTTTATAATAAGCATTGAAGGTAAAGAAATGTTATGAGAGCTGTAGTCGTATACTTATCTGAAAAGAAAAGTCAGAATCTTAAGAAAATCGCCGAAGCGCTAGCAGGCGGTATTGAAACACAGGGCTGTCAGGTTGATATTATAGATGCAGCGGTAATGAATGATAAAAAACTTATAATATACAATTATTTGGCAATCGGAACAGAAGCAACTTCAGCTTTCGGTAAAATATCAGATAAGATCATCCATTATCTTAGTCAAGCCGGATCATTAAATGGTAAGAAATCCTTAGCATTTGTAACGAAAACCACATTTGCTACCAATAAAACCGTGCTTAACCTTATGGCCGCTATGGAAAAAGAAGGTATGTTTGTTAAAAACTCATTAGCGTTTGTACAGCCTGAAGAAGCTTTTGAGGCTGGTAAGAAACTACATATATTCAATACAAAATAAATTATAAAAATATTGCATACAAACGTTAAGTATAATATAATATGTACGCGACCTTTTTTTGAAACTTTCTCTGCTTTGAGTTGTTTAAAATATGAGAAAAAAACACGTAAGGTAGAATTTGATTTATAGGAATTATGAAGTAGAGAGCATGCTTAACTATTATGATATTTTAGGTGTCAATAAAAATTCCTCTCTTCAGGTAGTTAAGGATTCTTTTCGTTCAAAAGCAAAAAGAATTCATCCGGATGTGAGTTCCGGAGATAAGAACAATGCAGAGGAGCAAATGCGCCTCCTGCTTCTTGCTTATAATGTGCTTTCTAACCCGGTAAAACGAAAAGCCTATGATAGAGAATTTTTTTCATTTGCTAAAATATCTCGCTTTAACTATCGCGAATATCTAAAAAGCCAGGGCACCGATTTATATGTACAATGTAAACTCATTTTTTATGATATTCTTAACGGATTTAATGAAGAAGCCGTACGGATTTATGAAAATTTAACGAGACGTAATGATTTTCAGCTCGATAAGTATTTGAGCGACGGCGATTACAGAGATTGTATCTTCCTTTTAGCAGAAGAATTCCAAAATCAAAAGCGTTATATAAAAGCGTTTTTTTTATTTAAAGAATTAATTATTGCAGAAGCAGAAAAACCATACTTTCATCATTTTATCGATGAAGTAATCGATAGATTGCGCTATCTTGTGGCAAGCAAGATACAGAAAAAAAAGTCAAAAAACTGGTGTATTATCCAGGTAAACCAGCTGCTTTCACTTAATATTCCAAATAAGGATAAAGCATTTTTTTGTAAAAAAATAGCGGAAATTTATCATAGATTGGGTCAAAGAAAACATGCTATTGATTATTTTAAAATGGCCCTCAGGTTTGACAAGAAAATCAGCGGAACAAAGAAATTAATCGAAAAAATTGGTTTTGATAACCAAATAAATCTAAAAAAAACTATACTTGACGTCCAGTAAGGATATTTAGTATTCTTCTGATGTTTAAAACATAGTATTTTCTTGATTAAGGGAGAATTGGATTATGAAGCGTTTAGGGATCATTTTTTGTATATTGTTAGATAGTTGTGTTTTGCTCTCAGCACAATCAATCGATAAACCTGTTGCATCGGTACGTCTGAATGAAAGCGAGATAATCAGTCAGAACCAGTTTAAAAAACTTGTTGCGCTATTTGAAGCTAACTACAAGCGGGTACTTACATTAGAAGAAAAGAAATTATTACTCAATAAGTTAATAGATGAAAAACTGATAGTTCAAGCTGCTAAAAAGGCTCATATTGTGGTAACAGATTCCGAAATAAATGCAACTGTAGATAAATATATTGAAAATATTTCCCGACAACTTAATCGTCAAGTCACAAAAGAATATTTTGTCGATTTACTGCAAAAACAAGGTAAGACATTAAAAGAATTTGAAGAAGAAGTAAAAAATATGAAATTAGCGGATAAATATGTGCGAAAAGTCAAAAGAAACTATTTCGATGCGGTAGCTGATCCCACAAACGGAGAGATTGAAGATTACTATAACGAGAATCGGGATAAATTTTTTTCACCCGAAATGATACGGTTTAAACATATTTTTATAAATCTACAGGTATTAGAGACTGATCAGGAAAAAAAAGCTGCAAAGAAAAAAGCAGAAGAAATATTAAAAAAACTGAAAAATGGCGGAAGTTTTGATGATTATTGGGAGATATTCGATGAGACAGGTCTGAAAAAAATCGGTACTATGATTCCCGCAATGCTCAGAAGAGACGATGATTCAAGCAAAAAAATATTCGGTACGGATTTCATCAATCATCTCTTTAAATTAAAGGAAGATCAAATCAGTGATGTGCTTACTTCGAATGTGGGATACCATATTGTTTTTGTTTTAGAGAAACACTCTTTTAAAACTTTAGCACTTGAGGATGCAATTCCTCCTCAAAACGCTATGACCGTACGAAACTATATAAAAACATATTTAACACAGTTCAAACAGGCACAAACACTGGAAAAAGCTATTAAGGAAGCAACAGCAGATCTGCGACGAAACGCAGAGATTAAAATTTGGGAAGAAAATCTCTCCTGGTAACAATGGGTTCAAGAAGAAAAGGGAGAATATTGACATTTCAATCTCTTTATCGCTTTGATATTTCAAATGCGAATATAACTGATTTGCAGGATTTCTCATGGCTTGGCCTAGAAAGATTAAATAAGTTACACGAAGAAACAAGTGCCTTTGCACACCTACTGATTTCAGGCACACTTGAGAATATTGACCGGATAGATGAAGTGATAAAAAACCAGCTTGAACATTGGGATTTTGAAAGAGTTACCAAAGTAGATCTGGCAATTTTACGGATGAGTGTATATTGTTTGCTTTTCGAACGGGATATCCCGATAAGTGTTACAATTGATGAGGCTATAGATATAGCAAAGCAGTTTGGTACAGAAGAATCATTTAAGTTTATAAATGGTATTCTCGACGGAGTGTGTAAGAAATACAATTTGTAATTTAAAATGAACATATTAGCACTAAGAAAAATAATTATTATCATTGCAGCTGTTTGTATTTTTACACTATTACTCGTTATGCTGTTCATCAACCTCTTCCATCTGTATGACGAAAGCATAGAAATTGAAGAAGCGCTTGAAAAAGTTGATAGTTTCATTTCCAAAGCTAACTTAAACGAAGCTGAACTGCTGCTTACGCGTATATTTTTAAAAGCAAAAACAAGCCAAGAGCATCTGCAGATTTTAAAACGTTTTCATAAACTGTCAGTTCAAAAGAATGATTTCAAACTATTCAAAGAATATGCATATAAAGCATATAAAACTATGACTGGTAATGTGAAATTGGCCGTGATTGCCGCTTTTGCGAGTCTCCGGGCGGGTGATTTGAATACCGTGATAAAGATCTCATCTCAGTTCAAATCTGACAGCATTGTCTCATCACTGCTTTCCGAAACCTTGCTGCGGGGAAAGCTGGATGGAGCTGGGCTCGAGCAGCAGGAGCAGGAAATTATAAATCCTCTGCTTGAATTAGAAGCTTCGGAGGATCCGGAACGGTTTCTGGTAATTGCAGCTGACTATAATGAGCCAAAGCTTTTTTTGGATGCAGCGCTTCTTTATGCAAAAAAAGGTGATTATAAAACAGCCTTTTTGATCTGTGAAGAACATTTACACACTGACGATTTTTCAGAACCAGCGGGAATGATAGCATATGATGCGAACAGATATTCTTCCGCACTCTTTCGCTTTAAAAAAATAATAAGAGAAAATCCAGAGCGTTCGGATTTATTGGTTATGCTCGGTGATATTTGCTTAAGCCTTGATTTAGTGGAAGATGCGTTACAGTATTATCAAAATGTAATCCAAAAGACAGCGGATTATTCTGTTATTCCCTATATAAATTCAGCTTTTATCTATACCAAGCAAGAAAATATAAGCAAAGCACTGGAAATCCTTAACCGGGCACAGATTTATTTTCCTTATAACAAACTTGTTATCCTGGAACTTGTCAAGCTTTATTATACGCAAGCTGATAACGATCAAGCATTACTATTACTCTCCGGATACTTGGAGCAAAATCCGGGAGACTTTGACGCCAATCTGCTGCATGTATATTTGCAATGGGGTGATATTTCTCCAAGTCGATATCGAATACAGCTCCGTGAACTTTTTAATAATAATCCGCAGGATGAAAAATCATGCCAAATACTTACATGGTACTTAATTAGCGTTAATGAGCTGGAAAATGCCCGAAATGTACTTATTGAATATGAAAAAGCAACGAACCAAACACACAGTGCTTGGCTTTTTTACTTAAAAGGTATAATTGAAGCGCTGGACGGTAATAAAGATAAAGCGTTGGAGCTTATACGGGAAAGTTTACTGCTGCGTGATTACTGGCAGGTAAAATATAATTATGCTGTTATCCTCTATGCTTCAGGTAATATTAAAGAAGCCGAGGATAATTTAAGGCAACTCATTAATTTTTTTGAGAACGAAAATAAAGACCTTTACACCTCCGAGATTTCCAAGGTGAGAACTAAGATCGGAAGTATACATCTCTCTAAGGGAAATTTTGAAACTGCTCAATTGGAATTACAATATGCTTTGGAAATTGATCCGAAGAATATCGAAGCATGGCGTTTGTTAAAAAAGCTTGAAACGCTTCAGATAAAATGATAATATATGAGGATTGCGGTTTACCGCAATGGGCACCATATTCTTGATATGACAGGAGCTGTTATGGGTAAAGTGAATGATATTGCCAACTGTGTAATTGGAGAAGGTTCCATATTTGAAGGTAAATTTTATGTGCAAGGATCCATTCGTATTGACGGTAAATTTTTCGGTGAAATAAAAACTAACGACCAAGTGTTCATTGGCACAAGCGGTAAAGTTAGAACTGATATTACAGCGCGAAAAGTAACGGTAGCGGGTGTGCTCATAGGTAATATACATGCATTAGAGGAAGTTGATCTGCTGCAATCGGGTAAGATTTTGGGGAATATAAAGACTCCGAAACTTAATGTCGAAGAGGGTGTAATTTCTCATGGTGAAATAGTAATAACGGATAACAAACATGAGAGTGTTAAAAAAATAATAGAAGAATCATTTGGTAAGAATGTAGAAGAGGAGTTTGGAACCTTTAATAAAAAAACGACTTCTCCGGTGCAGCCGGAAAATATTCAGGCTAAAAAATAATGATACAGTTAAAAACAGAAGAAGATATTCGGAGAATAAAGGATGCAAGTTTTATTCTGACTCAAGTTTTCGCACAAATCGAAACGAATATCGCCGAAGGTATAACAACAAAAGAGCTGGATACTATTGCCTATGAATACATTAAAAAAAAAGGTGCAGCACCTTCTTTTTTAGGTTATTTTAATTATCCGGCTTCCCTCTGCATTTCGATCAATGATCAAGTTATTCATGGCATACCCGGTTCACGGAAACTAAAGAATGGTGATGTTGTGAGTATCGATCTGGGAGTAACATATCGCGGCTATATTTGCGATGCTGCGAGAACATATGGAATCGGCCACCTTTCACAAGAAAACAGTAAGCTTATAAAAGTAACAGAGGAGTGTTTACAAGTTGGAATCGAGCAGGCGATAACAGCAAATAGAATAGGGGATATTTCTCATGCAATATATGGTCATGCTGTAAAAAACGGTTTTCAAGTTGTCAGGGAATATTGCGGTCATGGTGTCGGCTTTATGCTGCATGAGGATCCTCAGATTTTCAATTATCCGACGGCAGGTCCGAATAAGAAGCTGCGAACAGGTATGGTTTTGGCAATTGAGCCAATGCTCAACTGTGGTACATGGCAGGTAAGAATCTTGGATGATGGCTGGACGGTTATAACAGCCGATGGCAAAAATTCAGCCCATTTTGAGCACACCATAGCAATTTTTGCCGATCGCACAGAAATTCTCACCACATCTTTTTGAATTTCATGTATCTTAAAAAAAAATATAGTATATTTATTAGTAGTAGGGTATATTAACAATAGAAAATGGGGGTTGTATATACAATGCAAAGCAGAATACTTATACGGTATAAAAATGTAAACAAATTTCTATTTATAAATCTGCTTTTATTATTTTTACTATTTTCATGTAATAGTCTTTTTCAATCTGAAACATCAGGCAAAGCTGTACTTACCGATCTTCAAAGCTCTTTTCGAAAAATCGCTGAAGAAGTAACTCCGGTAGTTGTCAATGTAAATGTAACCGATATTATTTCACAAGATACGCCCTGGGATTATTTTTTTAGTGATCCGGAAGAAGAAGACGGCACTCCGAGGGAAAGAGATTTCGAACAGTTTGGTATGGGATCAGGGGTGATTGTACATAATATCGGTAATAAGTATTATGTGCTTACCAATTACCATGTAATAAAAGGCAGTAAAGGTTTATCGGTAACTCTTCATAATAAAAAAGAATATACAGCGGAAATTGTAGGTGAAGATGAAAGAAAAGATATCAGCCTCTTAGTCTTTGAAGCTGATGAAGAATTGACGGTGGCTGTACTGGGTGATTCGGATAAAATTCAAGTTGGTGATTGGGTCTTGGCGATCGGTAATCCCTTTGGCTGGCAATCTTCTGTTACAGCGGGTATCGTGAGTGCACTTGGTAGACGACTTGACTATAACTCCCGTTTATACAACATTAGCGACTTTATCCAAACTGATGCGGGGATTAATCCGGGAAATTCCGGAGGTGCTCTGATTAATTTAAACGGAGAGATAATAGGGATAAACACCTGGATTACCAGTCCGACGGGTGGCAGTATCGGCATTGGATTTGCAATACCTATTAATAACGCAAAAAAAGCTATCATAGATTTTATTAAAAAGGGTAAAGTTCAATACGGCTGGCTCGGCGTTTCGATAGCAAGAGTGCCTGCAAATGAAACAGCTTCCGAACTGCAGATCGAAGGTAAAAACGGAGCCTTTATTAACCAGGTAATTACGGATTCACCGGCAGATATGGGAGGTTTACTGCCCGGGGATCTTATAATAAAGATAAACGATATGGTAGTAAGAGACGATCGTCATCTCACCATGATTATTAGCGACATTTTACCGGATGTGCCGGTAGAATTCCAAATAATTCGTTTGGGGAAAAGCATGACATTGAGTTTTTCATTAAAAATCAGACCTACGGAAAGACTGGTTTCAAATAAGACAAAAATGGCATGGCCGGGACTGGTTGTGCAGTCACTTTCACAAAAATTAAGAAAAAAATATAATTTATCCGAAGCTACGAACGGTGTAGTAGTAAATATAGTGGAAAGAGGTACTGCAGCATTTTATGCCGGTTTTCAGAGCGGAGATGTCATAATTAAGATGAATAATTCGGATATTAAAACAATGATGGATTATTATCATAATCTTAATGCCAAAGGTTCAAAGGAATTAGAAATAACAGTTATTCGTAACGCGAGTGAAGAAGTGGTAATGCTTTCACGTTAATAAAGGGTTGCTCTTAAGTGAAAAAAGAGTTTATAACATGTAAAGAACTGAGAAATAATGCTATAAAACTGGCCTATAAAATTTATAGTGAAATAAGTATTCCCGATATAATTTATGTATTACTCCGCGGAGGAGCGCTGCTGGGAAACGTAGTAAGCGAATACTTTAAGTTAATAAATAAAGGCAAAAGGCCCGTATATTATGCTGCCGTGGTAGCAAGATCCTATCGGGATATATGGAATAAGGAGAAGGTTAAAGTAGACGGCTGGACATACAGCCCCGAGCATTTAAAACAGGGAGATCAAATACTTCTTATCGATGACATTTTTGATACCGGAACGACAATCAATCATTTAGTAGCAATAATTACTGATAAGGGTATAGAACCCTCCGAGATAAAAATAGCAGTCCATGATTACAAAGTGCGTACATATATTCATGAACAACCTCCGATTCAGCCTGATTTTTATTGTCGCAAACTTATACTTAAAGATCCTGAAGAAGATATTTGGATACATTATATGACGCATGAATTACAGAATCTTACCACACATGAACTTGAAGGATTTTATTTTCATGAAGATGAGGAGCTCAATAGCGCGCTTGCCTTATTACCGAATACGGCTAAACAGAAATGAAGAGATCATTTTATATATTACAATTGATTATTCTGTTTTTTATCGGAGTATGGGTGCTTTATCCTCAAAGCCCCGCCAATGATGGTGAAACAAGCGATTTTTTTACCTATGGCGTCGGAGTGTATATTTCTGCAGCTGGCAGCGATTATTATGAAGGTACCAGAGAAAGGCCTTTTCGTACCTTTAAAAAAGCATTGGACTATATTAAAATAAGCGGTAAAAAAATTATCTTTGTTGACAGCGGCACCTACTATATTGATTCAACTCTTATTGTAAAGCGCGATTTGGAAATTTTGGGATCCACTTACTGGAAACAGGATGTCACTCCGCAAACGGAAGTTGTGATAGAATCATGGGCTCCTTACGGTAAAGGAAATTCCTTGTTTTCAGTTGAAAACGCAGAGCTTACTATCAAGGGTATAATAATAAAGGATCTGCATAAACATTTTCCCTATATATTAACTGTGACTAATGGTTCTCTCATTTGTGATAAAGTAGCCATTCATTATTCTTTTCTGGATCAAAGCGGTGCGATTCATCAAAAAGGCGGTACGCTAAAAATGATCAATTCATCCGTTCATGCCCATGGAGCTTTAAAAAGCCGGGCGCTCATCTGTGATAATACCGATCTACAGCTTTTAAATACGGAAATTTCAGGGCCTGAGAATTCAACTGAGTTTACTGCTATCTCATGTACCGCAAACAGCACTGTTACCTCTGAAAATCTAACTCTAACACCGGGAAAGGGTAGGAGACTTACCGGTATTTCACTGACAAACAGTATGCTTAAGCTTAGTAATTCTCAGATATGGTCCGGTGAAAGCAGTCAGGAGAGTGTATGCCTTGAAGCGGCAAATTCGACGGTAACTTTAAGCCGTGTAAGATTTGAATGCAATTATACTCCGTATAAAATAAAAGCTGTCAGTGCATTATCAAGCGAGGTAACAGTTCATCATTCAAGCTTTCTTTTAAAAGCTCTCTCCGGTGTGCAGGCAATATATATGAATAAGGGAAAAATCGATATGCGAAACTCTTATTTTCACACAGCCGAAGCATTGGAATATACATATACAATAAATCTTGAATATGTTAAGGGGAGCTGTTTTAATAACATAGTTGAAGGCGGAAAATCGTCCGATTCCGTCAATATAGTCTTGAGCGATGCTCCCACCCGATGGTTTAATAATACAATCATAGGCGGTACCGGGAATAATATTACTATAGGTGTTTTAATCCGCGGTACGGAGTACCCGGTCATGATTAATAATATTATAACAAGAAAAAAGCCGGCAAGGGGTATAGCTCTTTATCTTACCTCATACGAGGAAACATCCTTTTATTTACTTGCCAATAATCTTTCCGGCTGGGAGATATTCTTAAAATACGCTAATGTGCCCAAAAACAAAAATTATACTGCAATAACAACCGTCATCAGGACAATCGAAGAGCTTAACCATTATGACCTTGTGCCCTTCGGAGGAACTGTTGATATTAACATAAGTGAAGAGTATGATAATACTTTTCAGATGAGCGAATCACCGTATTATCGTTTAAAATTATCCTCCCGCTGTATTGACGCCGGATTAGATGTGAATACACAGCAGTTTAAGGGTCCGAATAGCGATTATGAAGGCAATCCTCGGCCAAATCTTAAAGGCAACGAACCTTTTTATGATATCGGTGCCTTTGAATTCAACTAAAACCTATTCCCAGGTCCAGCTATCCCATTCACCACTAGTGCGTTTGCTGCGCCATAATCCCGTTCCCATGGTAAGCACGAAAAAATTGTCATTGGAATCAACAAAAAAATTCTCTACAGAGCCCGCATAGAGTTCTCGCTTTGAGGTATTGTCGAAACGCTCGATATCACTCAACCCATTATCTTCATTAATTTCATAGAAACCTGAACCTCGACTGCCTACAACCAACTCAATAGTAGTATCGGTGACCTCAATAAATTTGGTGAACCACACATTCTCATCCTGACCGGTCGAAGTAATATATTTAAAGCTGTCAGAACTCCAGGCACCATTATCGTATAAATAGATTGTGCCTTCTGATGTAGAAATATAAACTCGGTTACTATTTGTACAAATTATACCTTCGTATCTTTCGCTAAGTGGCAGAACAGTAGCACCTACTACCTCTTCTGCAGCAATACTTAAATTGTCAGTTTCATATACTCTAATAGCAAGGAGAAACCAATACTGACCAACGATAGTATTATAAGCCACATCTTTAACCGGTGAAGTAAATGTATCCAAAACACCAAGATTCACTAAATAATAATCATTTCCATTAGTCGAATATGCAATATGATAGTCATCACCATCTTTTATTGATACGAAAAGATGGGTTCCTCCTATTACTCTTAATATATTTACTTGTGTATTATCCTCGATATTATTATTTCCGCTAGTATCAACGATTGGATTCCAAGTAATATTCTTCTCGTTAGGGGCTACCAAATCAGCAGTTGCAACTCGATATAACCCAAAATATTGACCATCCTTAGAATAAAAGGTTGCATATACGTAACTACCAAATTTAACTATGCTGTTACAAAGATTTTCACTATTATTGGTAGTATTTGAAACAGCATCCCAGTCAGAAGAATTATCAGCGCGAGTAAAAATACGACTTGCGGCAATATAATACCGACCGTTTACATGTACCATGCCATGAATAGAAAGTGTATTTTCAAGATTACTATCCTGAATAGCCTTTTCGTTTACCACCTGATAAAAAATGCTGAAATCACCTTCGGAACAGGAAATAATTCCTATAAATATACAGAGTATTAATACCAAAATATATGTTGTCAATTTCATGGTTCTCATATGTTAGCTCCTAAAAATAAAAACTTAATCCTATAGAAATATCCAAGAAGTTACCAAGAAAGGACTGTCCTGATTGAACACCTTCTTGATCTTCGGACGAGAGCTGGGGTATCCACAAATATGCAATGCTCAAACCCACTCCCCACGTGGCATCGATCTTCCAATAGCCGGCAATCTCCGGTTTGGCAAAAAAGTCAATGCGGCTTGAATCAAG
>Ga0307430_1001245_pt1 | contig 19242 bp, 21 predicted proteins | sample SalMarWE160130MG_FD_202159 | JGI IMG/M metagenome (GOLD analysis project Ga0307430, IMG submission 202159) | Salt marsh sediment microbial communities from the Plum Island Ecosystem LTER, Massachusetts, United States - WE1603-130 | ecosystem: Environmental > Aquatic > Marine > Intertidal zone >...
AGTGAACTTCATCTCTTGAATAACGGTCATATCTTTAATCTCTTGTTCGAACCTGTCGTACTTTACCTTAGCTTCTTCACGCACGCTTGCCCAATCTGCTGCGAAAGCCGCAGTCCCTGCTATCACTGAGCTGGCCAGGGTCAATACTAGCACTACTGCTATTCTCGTTCCGACAACTTTTCTGAACATCTCTATCTCCTGTCTTTCATTTGTTGTTAGGCTGGCCTAAGTTCATTCAACTCTTTTGCCTGGCCACATCTATCCTGCCTCAAGAATGCAATTTCCACATTCACTCGCTGGAATAACTCATCGAATTAGTATCAACCTGTATGCGACCATTCGGCTTTAGCCGTTCACCCTCTTAACAATCAGTCCTTCTGAATACAACTCCCGCAGTGACTAAGGATTAGCCATCTGGAGAGCGATGAATAGAAAAGAATATCCATAGCGAACGCGTTAACTAAAAACTCCCTACAGAATAATCGTAGTCTTGTGTAGTGTAATCATACACGAAATTCATTCCTTGTAAAGTCTTAGGAAAGCCGAATCTGTCATTTATGAAAACCCCAAATGATATCATATCATAGGACAGCCTAGAACAAATCTCAGCACTTGTTAATCTGTTCAGGAGATTGTGGTGGGGCTGGAACGGTCCTGAACCAGAATGTTAATCGTGTTGGCGGCAAATTTATTGCATTGAATGGTTGGAAAAGAAGAAAAGCCGGCCAGAGCATGAAAGGAGCAAACCACCCAGACCGGTCCCTATCGTGAATGAAAGGAGGCGGAGAAAGGAGAGAAAGACTCCAATGCTGAAACAGGTTCAGAAAAATACTCACAACCCTTCCCTCTCTTCTTAATCCATATAACCCTTTCTGCCTCTCTCAAATCTATATGTATGTGTCCATCGTCATATAATCCAATGCCCTTGATTTCTGAATATGAATAGGCGAGGACAGACAGTTCTTCTAGTGGTACGCTTATCGGTACTAGATCAACCCCCAGCCCTTTTCTATGATAGGAATTCTCCACTCCCGCCTTGCGGTTGTAGTAAGCAAGAATAAGCTAGTCTATATATTTGTCGTCACCCTCAAATACAAACTGTTTTGTATCACAGTGGTCAGACGACTCCACCCCTTTGAATTCGATATCACTGCAGCAGTTGAGATAGACTGCAAGGTGTAGGTCTTCAGTGGTGAAACGTTGCAGGTTGGTTTTGGTAGTCACGGTTTGCTCCTTTGAATGCATACTATGTATGTATATTACGAAAGAAAAAAAGATCATCGAAACCGCAATCAAGAAGCTCCAATAATTTCAATACTATTTCTCTTAGAGGCATTCTGTCTCCGCTTTCGTATTTCATGAGAGCAGGATAAGAACAATCGAGACATCTGCCTAGCTCTCTCCTGCTTATTCCTTTCATCCGTCTGTATAAAGCAATTCTGGTTTGTAGCTTCTTCATATTATCACCCTCCTGTTTAATATATATACATCATATACATTTATCATAGGTGTTAATCCTTACTGTCCCACCGTCTTTTCGCTATTGACCACAAGTACTGCTTTTACTACAAAAGCAATTATCAATGATAATTATCAAGTCCCTTTATCTCCTTGATTATGAACATTCCCTTGACTTTTATCAATATTTTGGTATATGAAAGGTAACTAACATACAAATACAGTATGACTGACAATATGAATAACTTCCCGATAAAACTCAAAGAGGTCCGCCTCAAACTGGGTTTGACTCAATTGGAAGTAGCCAATGTGTTAGGCACAACCCAGTCGTACTATAACTGTATTGAGAACGCCAAAATCCCTCCTTCACCTACCTACTTACTGAAAAAGCTTTCAGAGCTATTCAAATGTGATTTCACCGAATTGCGAGACATTGCAGATGAGGAACGCATTGAATTCAAACAACGAGAGGCCCGAAAGAAGACCGCAGCGTTAGGTCTTGATGTATCCGACGCAAAGCATGCCTTCCGTCTAGTCCCTGTTCTCAACTCAATCTCTGCCGGCAAACTTATCGACTATACAGATATGGAATATCCTGCCGGCTGGGCTGACGATTAGGAATATTGTCCAGAGGAGATAAAAGATCCTCATGCTTTTGCTCTGGACGTGGATGGTGATTTTATGGAGCCGACTATATCCGAAGGGGATAGAGTGCTTATTTCACCTAGCACCAAAGTTGAAAACGGTCAGATTGCTGCCGTAGTTAACGACCACGGAAAAACATTAAAAAGAGTACATTTCGAGAATGACCATATTTGCCTGACTTCTGATAATCCGAAGTATCCGCCTATGTTTTGGAAAAAGGAAGATGATCCCAAAATAATTGGCAGTATAGTAAGGGTTGTAAAGAGGGTGTGAAGTATTTGAAGATTAGTCAGAACTGAGAAAAAAAAAGGAATATCGTTTTGCCTAGAATTCAAAAGATTCTGATAATCGGTTCAAGTGCTTATAAGAGATTTGATTCAGAAATCAGAATAGACTGTTATAGTTGGCGTAAAGTCGGACAAATAAAGAATCCTCGTGATTATCATACCTTAATCATTGACCTATTGAGTATTTCTGATGAGAAATCGCGTAGTCAGGTTCCGTGGGATGAAGTTCATTCAAAGCTAAGTACCTACACATTTACCCAAATAGCGAAACGTGGCGGACGAATCGTACTCATAGGTGACCCTCGGTTTCGAATTCCTGCGCCCAAGAAAAGTTCTACAAGACATTCGAATAGAGAAATACCGTTTCTCGAGTGGACCGGCTTCAAGTTTCATTGGGATAATTCACCTGGTGATACAAAATATGCTGTTAGTGATAATTCTGAATACGAATAGTATTTAAGTAGGCTATCCCAATGGCACTATTCACTTAAAGGTGTTGCTATTGACGAGTCGATAATGGGCCAATGTATTGATTTCGAGGAACTTAACCAAAAAGGAATAACCGTGAGTCTACTTACCACAAAGCTTTACACGAATTTGTCTATGTACGCATTAGCATTCACGGTTTTATTGGAATACTACAAGGATGAAAGGACGGGATACGAAATTAGGAAAAAGTTGTTCTACACGGCAGGACCGATCATTTTCCTTCCCCGAATCGACGCCACCGAAGGAGAAACACTAGAGATTGTATTGCGTGATGTCTGCCGTATAGAGATACTAACACCTGAACCAGAATGGGTTAGGTATTACGTGGCACCAGGTCAGAAATCAATTGACGAGAAAATAGGCATACATCAAGAATCAATAAAAAAGGAAAAGGAGTGTCTTGAAAAAGACGAGAATAAACGCGTCGAAGCTAGAGAATGCCTGAAGTTACTTTATGCTGGAGAGATGGAATTGGAACCGGTCGTCTGGAATATGCTAGAGAAACTTGGCGCCAATGTTGAAAAACCTAAGAATCCAGGTAAAGAAGATGGATGGGTCTCTGTTGAAATCGGAAATGCGAAGTATAAGGGTGTTCTTGAGATAGAGAGTACGACAAAAAATCAGTTCAGCGAAAAGGGAATAGAACAACTAGCTAAATGGAAGGACAGGGGAATCAGATTACGGCACGAGAAGTACAAAGGAATTTTTATCGGTAATAGTTGCAGAAATAGACCTCCGAAGGGGCGTCCATGCCCTTTTGCTGACGATTGGTGTAAAACTGCTAATATCAGTGCGATCTGCGTCTTAACGACAGCGGATCTATATAGGCTGTACGAGCTTCAATGGTGCGAAAAGTTTAATGCTAACAATTTCTGGTCTGACGTGTTTCAGACAAACGGAATCCTCAATATTGACAAGCACTTATCAGGGGCCATCCCTAAGGGAAACTATTCATCTTAAGTGTGAGCCTACGACATGGACTGAGAAGGGTAGACTAAAGATATTGGAAAAAGTTGTGATGACCTTTAGGTAGCCGTAGCACAACGAAGAGCCAGAAGCAAGAAGAAACCCAAAGTACTATAAGGAGATAGCACCGTGGACATCGGTGAGGGATGGGCCGAGGATGCGGGGGGAGGATCGGAAAGAAGAGGTGAGGATAGTCATGATTAGACAGAACAAGGAGAAAGAGAATAAGAAGATAGTATTTTCAATCATATTATTTCTTATTATAGTTGATTTATCGCTATTAGCTTGGAGGTTGTTACCATATCCACTGTCGGCTATCGGTTGGGAGGGATTCTGGCCTCGATATTCCATAGGATTTGCATTTTCTGCATTAATTGGAGGAGTGATGATCGAACCTTTTGTCCACGGGATGCAGGAGCGAGTGAACGGATACGTGCATAAGAAAAACTCTGAGATACCGACCTCAGATATCCGACCTTTTGATTGCTTCCCTGCCATACTTGGGTATATCGAACGCCCTATCTACACTGCATCATATCTCTTGGGAAAGCCCGAGTTTATTGGCGTTTGGTTGTTAGTTAAAGTGGCTGCAAGGTGGCCCCCTTCCTAAAACAAAGGAAGAGGAGACGACGGGAAGCCGGCATCGTTTTTACCCGATGTTGATCGGTACTTTACTCTGCGTGGCGTACGGCGTGGTGGGAGCGAAAGTGATTGAGTGGACAAATGGGCCAATTGACCCCCTAAAATTAAGTTACCTCCGGAGATTTTGGCCTGCATTCATTATAATGATATTATTAGTAGTGGGGACATGGATCTTAGCCTGGTACGAATCTTACAGATACAACAAAAAGCTGATGAAAGGATAATTTTCCAGTGGATATCAACAAATGACTGACTACGAAGAAATATCAATAATTGTGGGACAGACTAAAGGCCTAATTGCACGGGCTGATAATATGACCAAGAATAGAATAGACTTGAGTAAGCAGAAGATTGGTTCTTTCGTTGAGGATGGAGTCTATAAAGAGTTTATCAGAATTATCGAAAAGGCGAGAGAGATTAATGACAGCAATGGGTTGGGGCAGCATGGAGCACTACTTTCGCTAATTAACTCTGAAATAAGTAACTGGTCAGATTTGATGGATAGGTGTATAATGATTTTACCTGTTGCGAGGGCGATCAAGAGGAGATTGAGGGGTGGTGGGAATTGAAGGGATTGGAATTGCCATCTACGTGGCTCAGGGAGAGGTGGGTAATAGCTTAATTTCCTTAACAGTGAAAGAAAAAAATGAGCGTATTTCTAACTGATGATGAAATAAAAGCCCTAATTAGGGAGAGAAAGGTATTTGATTCAGACCTAAGTGATCTATCTAAGATGAAACCTAAGAAGGCACATGAAGAATGGCAGATGGCTCTCGAACGGAAGGATGGAAGCTTATTTAAACTTATTCTCCGCCGAAGTAAGATCAATCGTATAGATTTTTCCGCTATTCTGGCTTATATCCCTCCCAATTCTAATCAGGTCTTCAGGCTTCTTCGCTATAACGGAAAGACTCATGAACATACTAATGGGAGAGGAGAGCCCAGTTTTTATGACTTTCATATACATAAAGCTACCGAAGAATCCCAAAGAAATGGTTTAGCCGAGGATTTTTACGCTGAGCCCACAGACCGGTATTCGGACTTACACGGTGCGTTGACTTGTTTGATTAATGATTGTAATATTAATTATCCCAATGATGAACAACTCGGCTTTCGTTTCTAAGAGGAAAAAGATATGAATATTAGTCAGATCACAGAAGAATTCAAAAAGAAAGTCTGTAAAAGTATATCTATAGTTCCTGAGGGCATAAATCGCTTTCGCGTTTTCTCCCCTTTCAAATTTACTGATGGAGACCATCTTTGTATTCTCCTCAAATCAACACCTGAAGGTTGGTTGTTGTCAGATGAAGGACATACCTATATGCATCTAAGCTACGCTGAGGACATCAAATATTTTGAAAGGGGAACTAAGCAAAAAGTAATCAATGAGATTTTGTCAACTCTCGGGATTCAGGAACATGATGGGGAATTTAGAATCTTGGCGAAAGATCCAGAACTGGGGGATAGCTTCTATAGCTTTGTCCAAGGACTGATTCAAATTACAGACGTACGATATCTCAGTAGAGAGATGGTAAGGTCAATGTTTATGGAGTATTTCAGGGAGTTTATTGTCAAATCTATCCCAGAAGACAAATTCGAGTTCGATTATTTCGACAAGAAACACGACCCGGAGCGGAAATACACAGTCGATTGTAGGATCAATAGCATGCAAGTGCCGTTATTTATTTATGCTATCTCCAATAATGATAAGTGCCAGAATGCAACAATTAATCTGCTTAAGTTTGAAACTTGGAACATACGATCTCATTCCCTAGCTATATTCGAAGATCAAGAGTCGATCAATAGAAAAACTTTGGCAAAATTTAGTGATGTCGTAGAAAAACAATTCTCTAGCCTAGCTACAAATAGAGATAGGATAAGAAACTATGTCGGCGAGATGGCTGGTATATCCCGCTAGACAACCGCAAAAAAAACTGTCTAAGGTGATTACGAATGGCCATATGAAGATTTTGCCGAGAGTAATACTGGCAAACAGCTTCGTGAATTATAGGAGAATCATATCCAGCATTATATACTAACTACGCCAGTTCAACTAATCGGAGTCTACGTTTATGATGAGCTCAATAAGACCAAAACCAATATAAACTAGGATTCCCCAATATTGAGATAATGATGGACATACTCTCCATGAAAAATACCCTCCACTACGGCGACAACCTTGATATCCTTCGAGAATACATACCTGAGGAAAGCGTTGACCTAGTCTATCTGAACACATCTTTTAAGGGGGTGATGAGACATAGGAACGAGGAGGAATAGGGGGAGTTGTTCTAGGTGAGGCGGTTATGCACCTGGCCGCTTTATCACTTTATGCAGCTCTAACCGAGATAAAGGCGATAGCTAGGATTCGGTCTAGGCTACATATTGTGTTCTATTGGACAAAATCTGCCGAGGAGAAGAATAAAGAGAATCTTTCGGAATTCATAGACAAGGAAGAGATGGCCAGATATGTCAGGAGAGGTTGGCTATTTTTTGGGTATATAATCATCAATAAAGGAGGAAACAAAATGGAAGGAAAAGTTGCAAGCGAAACAAGAGAGGTTGCCTCTATGCCAAGGCTTGGGGAGTCGGCTCCATCCTTTGAGGCTGTAACTACTCAAGGGACTGTGCGTCTGGAAGACTTTAAAGGGAGTTGGCTGATTCTTTTTTCTCATCCGGCTGATTTTACTCCTGTCTGTACCACTGAGTTTATAGGCTTTGCTGAAATTCATCCGGAGCTAACAAAGCGAGGAGCGGAGCTTTTAGGTCTTAGTGTGGATAGTGTTTCTTCGCATATTGCTTGGGTAAGAAATGTCGAAGAAAAGATGGGAGTGAAGATTCCCTTTCCAGTTATCGCAGATCTCGACAGAAAAGTCGCCACCTCCTATGGCATGATCCATCCCGGAGAGAGCAAAACCGAAACCGCAAGATGTGTCTTCATCATTGACCCAGAAGGGATTCTTCGGGCGATGATTTACTATCCTCTCACCACCGGCCGCAATATGCAGGAGATTCTGCGCCTAATCGATGCCCTACAGACTACCGATAAACACAAAGTAGCTACTCCAGCTAACTGGAAACCAGGAGATGCAGTAATTGTGCCACCACCTAATACTCAGGAGATGGCTGAACAAAGGCTGAAAGAAGGATACGAGTGTAAAGATTGGTATTTCTGCAAGAAAAAACTATAGGAGGCAACTATGCCCTGCATCAATCCAGATGGAACACTAACTCCCTCAGCTAAGGCAATGCTCTCCGCTGTCTTATCACCGGCTACGCCGGAAGAAGTGGCTAAGTCTACCGGACTTCCTCTTTTCAGGATAAGAAGCAGTATCAGGGAGATGCGAGAGGCTGGCCTGGTAGAGGAAAAAGAGGGAAAGTATCTAGCTACCAGAATAGGAAAAGAGAAGAGTGAGGGATGAGGCTCAGGAGAGGGACTGGTGTTGGTGCTACTGGTGATTGAGGTGGTAGGTTTGCTTTGGTGGCTTCTGGGAGCACTGTATTAACGCCAGGAATTCAAAGGAAGCTTATTTAAAAAGAAGTATGCTTCTTAACAGGGAGGGAATCTTTTAACTTGTAAGTCCCTTCACTGCCTATCACCTCTTGACATTCAAGTGCGCTAGTATAGAATGGAGAGTGCTAACGGGGCAGGGGACATCAATACAAATTACCATAGAAGTCTGCTAACAATCTGCTAATGAAACAACGAGTTATTACGGGGAAAGGTGATACTCAATGACGCCTCGTGAGAATATCCCAAAATCGAATTCAAAGCGGATTGTAATGTTATTTTGAGACTAACAGAGCATTGATGAAAAGAGGGGTTAATCGATTCTGCCCCTCGGTACCAGGCCGACGTAGCTCAAAGGTAGAGCAGCTGATTCGTAATCAGCAGGTTGTAGGTTCAATTCCTATCGTCGGCTCCCTTAATAATCTTACCATAATAAAATGTTTCCACGCATCTGCCTCTTCCCAGCAAGATACTATACTTGAACTACAGGGACCTATGTGTGTACCGAGCCGAACGAGTCTGAGTCGTGAATAAAATTCGTTGCTCGTTGCTTGTCGCTAGTCGCTCGAAAGGCGATTCACGAAATACGATTCGCTAGATACCGTGTAGTTTGACTTTGTTCGCTGTTTTTATTACATTACAATAAATTTATTACTCCTAATTTGTCGAACTGAAAGGTGTCTCTATGTTTACCCCTTATCAACCTCAAAAAATAGAAGGCAAATGGCGGCGTATTTGGGAAGAGCGAGGAGACCATAAAACTTCCCTTAAGTCGGAAAAACCAGAGTATTACTGTCTGGATATGTTTCCCTATCCTTCTGGTTCAGGACTGCATGTTGGTCATTGGCGGGGGTATGTTCTTTCAGATGTATGGTCTCGCTATAAAGAATTAGAGGGCTATAATGTTCTTCATCCTATGGGATGGGACTCTTTCGGTCTCCCGGCAGAAAATGATGCTATAAAAAAGGGTATTCATCCAGGAGTTAATACTCGAAAGAATATTGAGAATATGAAAAGGCAACTAAAGGAAATAGGGGCTATGTATGACTGGTCCAGAGAGATAGATACTAGTGCTCCTCTATATTATAAATGGACTCAATGGATTTTTCTTCAGATGTATAAAAATAATCTTGCTTATAGAAGACTTATGCCCATTAACTGGTGCCCCAGTTGTAAGACTGGCCTGGCCAATGAAGAAGTGATTAATGGGAAGTGTGAACGCTGTGGTTCTGAGGTTACCCGCAAGAAGTTGATGCAATGGATGTTGAAAATAACAAGTTATGCTCATCGTCTCCTTAAGGACCTGGATAAGCTAAACTGGCCAGAGAAAGTGAAGATTATGCAAGCCAACTGGATCGGCTACAGCCAGGGATGTGAAGTTATCTTTAAAGTCCATTCAAAGCTCGAGAAGAGGGATTATGAGATTTCCGTCTTTACTACTCGTCCTGATACCCTGGCTGGTGCTACTTATATGGTATTGGCTCCTGAGCATGAGCTTATTTCTAAAATTACCTTATTGGAGCGCAAGAAGGAAGTACAAAAATATGCGGAGCAAGCCCAAAAGACTTCTGAACGGATGAGAACCGCCACGGTTAAGGCAAAGACGGGTGTATTCACCGGTGCCTATGCGGTCAATCCGATTAATGGGGAAGAAATTCCCATCTGGGTAGCCGATTATGTTCTTTTGACTTATGGCACAGGCGCTATTATGGCTGTTCCTGCCCATGATGTAAGAGATTTTGAGTTTGCTAAGGAGTTTTCTTTATCCATTAGAGAGGTTATTTACAGTCAGCAGAGTAAAAGAGCAAAGGATGGTTCTTTTATAGAGGCATATATTGGAGAGGGAAAACTGATAAACTCTGGCTCATTCAATGGTCTGGATTCAGCAATAGCCCGCAAGAGAATTACAGAATGGTTAGCCAAAAAGGGAGAGGGCAAAAAATCGGTTAATTATAAATTAAGGGATTGGGTATTTTCCCGCCAGAGGTATTGGGGTGAGCCTATTCCTATTATTTACTGTTCTAGGTGCGGTGAAGTTCCTGTGCCAGAGAAAGACCTTCCTGTCCGCCTCCCCGAGGTAGAAGAGTATAGACCTACAGGTACAGGGGAATCTCCCCTGGCTAGTATAGCTGAGTTTGTTAATACTAACTGTCCTCACTGCGGCTCAAGGGCAAAGAGAGAGACAGATACTATGCCTACCTGGGCTGGTTCTTCCTGGTATTTTCTCCGCTATCCTAATCCTCATCTTGAAGAAGCTGCTTTTGATAAGGAAAATCTTAAGCGTTGGCTTCCTGTTAATATGTATGTAGGAGGAGTGGAACATGCTATTCTTCATTTACTTTATGCACGCTTTTTCACTAAAGTCTTATATGATTTGGGCTATATAGACTTTGAGGAGCCGTTCAAGCAGCTCTTCAACCAGGGAATGGTTTGTAAGAAGAGTAAGATAACGGGAAAAGTGGAGAAAATGTCTAAGTCGAAGGGAAATGTTGTTACCCCAGACGATTTAGTGAAAAGATATGGAACCGATAGTGTCCGTCTATATGAACTTTTTACTGGGCCGGCAGAAATGAACTGCGAATGGACTGATCGAGGAATTGAGGGAACCTATCGGTTTTTAAAAAAGACCTGGGATATCATTCTAAAGTTGAAGGGAAAATATGCTTCAGAAAGAGAAGATGTTCTGAGAAAACGACACACTCTTATTCGAGATGTAAGCAATCGGATGAAGCTCTTTAAATTTAATACTGCCATTAGCAGCTTTATGGAGTTTATCAATTGGCTAAACGAACCTGAAGTCTTGAGCAAAGGGATAGACAGAAAAACAGTAGAGACCTTCCTTGTATTACTAGCTCCCTTTGCTCCTCATTTTGCAGAAGAACTGTGGGAAGTCATAGAGCATTCAGATACTATCTTTAAAGAGAAATGGCCAGACTATGATGCTTCTTTGGTTGAATCAGAAATAGCCAAGATAGCTATTCAGATAAACGGTAGATTGAGGGGGATTTTAGAATTGAGCAAGGAAGTTCCCCAGGAAGAAGTAGTAAAAGAGGCAAAGACTCTACCAGGAGTAGCAAAACATCTGAGAAGCAAGCAAATTAAGAAAGTAATTTTTGTCCCCGGGAAAATCGTTAATTTTGTGGTCAGTAAAAATAGCGTAGAGCGTTTAGCGGATAGCGTATAGTAAACCTTAGCGTCATTGCGAGCCTGCTGAAGGCAGGCGTGGCAATCTTGTGGGATTGTGGAGTCTATTCCGAGCGATGTAAGTAGAGATTGCTTCACTCCGTTCGCAATGACGAAACTAGAGTTCTTCAGAACTTTCAATAAAAAGTAATTAAAATAGGTTCAAGAAAGGTAAGTAGCGAGTAAGATAGGAGAGCAAAGGAAAGTACCTTCTCCCCTTGGGGAGAGGGACAGGGTGAGGGGGAAAGGGGATGTGGAATCTTACCAGAGAAGAGCAAACAGTGCTTCTCTTTGTGGTAGCAGTCTTTGTGGTAGGGCTGGGAGTAAAACTTACGGGAGGAATTCCCCGCCTGCCAACTCCTGCCATATCCAAAGAATCAATAGAGGTAAGGATAGAGGGTGCGGTAAAGGAGCCCGGTTGGTACGACATTCCCAAGGGGAGCCTGGTAATTGAGGGAATCAGAGAGGCAGGAGGAGCTCTTCCTCAGGCAGATTTGAGGGGAATGAATCTAGGTTCATCTCTGGGAGACAAAGAGGAGATATGGATTCCCGGGGAAAAGCTCAACATAAATCGTGCCTCTCAAGAGCAGTTAGTCTTTCTTCCTGGCATTGGTCCTGTTCTTGCCCAAAGGATTATTGAGTATAGGGAAGAGAAAGGTAATTTCCATGATATATCTGAGCTTAAAGAAATTCCCGGAATTGGCCAGGTGAAATTTGAAAGAATCAAAAAAGAAATTACTCTGGAAGATGAATATTGAGTTTATTCTTTAATTTCGGTGTCATATATGTCTTGAATTATGGAAAACTCTGGGGGGATTTTTTATGAGCATCTCCTGTGAATCAGAAGGTGAGGTGAAAGAATTGTTAGATAGAGTAAAAAAATGGAGTAAGAGAAGGGCTTTCTTTGAAAAAACTCAAAGGGGTAATGATGTTACCTGGAATGTAGCAAAGGAAAATAAATGATGAATTTAAAAGAATTATTGAAAAAGGCAGATGAAGGTAAATACGCTATTCCTGCTTTCAATTATTCAGATATCTGGGATTTATTGGCTATAATTGAAGCGGCAGAGGAAGAGAGATCACCAGTAATAATCTCCTCCAATCCTCTAGTAGTCAAAGCGATAGGTGTTGATTATTTGGCAGCTATTGGTAAGGTAAGTATGCAGTTGGTTAAAGTTCCTCTGATACATCACCTGGATCACTCCACCAGCTTTGAGCTATGTGCTGAATGTGTTGAAAAAGGCTATCCTTCAGTAATGATTGATAGCTCAGCTTTAAAGCTGGAAGAGAATATCGCTTTAGCCAGAAAAGTGGTTGAGTTTGCTCATCCAAAGGGTGTCTGTGTGGAAGGGGAGATGGGAAGAATTAAAGGAAAAAGCATAGAGGGTAAGTATAAGGGAGAGGATTCCTTAGTTAATGTTGAGGAGGCTATTCAGTTTGTCAAGGAAACGAAGGTAGATTCTTTAGCTATAGGTATTGGAACGGCCCATGGATTTTATGATACCAATCCAGAAGTAAACTTTGAACGTGTGGCCGAGGTGAATGAAGCGATTAAAATTCCTCTTGTTTTGCACGGAGGAACGGGCATCCCTGATAAGGATGTTAAAAGGGCTATCTCTTTAGGAATGAATAAGGTTAACATTGGCACCATTATTCACTGTACCTATATGAATAGTTTGAAAGAGGAGTTAAACAAGCGAGACAAAAATCCTTATACTCTCGAGGTGCTCCTTCCGGTAAAAGAGGAAATCAAAAAAGTGGTGAAGGAGAAAATAAGGATTTGTGGCTCCAGTGAAAAGATGTAAGCGAGGAGAGCTTTTCATGAAATATCCAAAACCAGATAAAGAAGAGTTTAGGGAAGTTATCTTAAGAAGGAAGATTCCCTCAAGGGTCCATTTCATTGAACTTCATATTGATACAGAGGTTATCAGGTACTTTACGAAAAAATGGAATCGAAAGTGGATAGAGCCTTGTCTAGCAAAGGATAGGAAATCGCAAGAGCTAGTTCTGGCAAATTATATTGAGTGCTGGTATAGACTCGGTTATGATTGCCTCAGGTTTACCAGCGACTTTCGCTTTTCAGGGAGTCTATTTTTTGCCTCTAAAAGGCGGGTAGGGGAAGATACTGCTCTGCTTTCTAAAGAAAAGAGGCAGTGGGTTGAAGAAGGAAAAGGGATAATAACCTCTTGGCAGGATTTTGAAAGTTATAACTGGCCTTCTCTTGATAAACTAGACCTCTGGCCTTTTGAATTCACCTCTAAGAATCTACCTCAAGGAATGGGAATCTTTGCCTCCTTTTCTCCTGGGGTTTTTGAGGTCCTTTTCAATGAACTATTTGGACTTGAGACGCTCAGCTATCTTCTCTATGATAAGCCGGATTTAGTTCAGGCGGCTGCCGACAGAGTAGGAGAGTTAATCTATGGAGCATATAAGAAGATAATTGGTCTGGATAATTTAGTTGGCTTTTTTCAAGGAGATGATATGGGATTTAAGACAGCCACACTTTTTCCCCCCGATGCATTGAGAAAGTATATTTTACCCTGGCATAAAAGATTTGCTCAGCTTGCTCATGACAATGGACTTTTATATATCCTCCATAACTGCGGCTACTGTGATTCAATAATGGAAGATTTAATTGAGGATGTCCGAATAGATGCTAAACACTCCTTTGAAGATGCCATAATGCCAGTTTTAGAATTTAAGAGAAAGTATGGGGATAGAGTTAGCGTATTAGGTGGAGTGGATGTGAATAAGCTTTGTCAATTAAAAGAAAGGGAACTTCGTCAATATGTAAGGGATGTCTTAGATAAATGTATGCCTGGGGGAGGCTATGCTTTAGGTTCTGGAAATTCTATTACTAATTACGTGCCAATAGAAAATTATCTCATTATGCTGGATGAAGGAGCAAAGTGGGGAATATGAAAGAGGGAATAAGGGTTTGTGGCTCCAGCAGAAGGATGTAAGCGAGGAATGCTGTGAGATTTGATGTGATTGGACTGGGAAGTTGTGCGGTTGATTTATTAGGTATAGTTCCTTCTTTCCCCAAGCCTGATAGCAAGAATAAGATGGTAAGGTTCATCCAGCAGGGAGGAGGACCAGTAGCCACTGCTTTAGTAACATTGGCCAGACTAGGAGCTAGAGTGAGTTTTGTGGGAAAATTGGGAGACAATGAATTTTCCCGTTTTGTCATTAATGAATTCACCCAGGAAGGAGTTGATACCAGTGGTATAATTAAAGAAGAGAAAGCTGGCCCCTATTTTGCTTTTATTGTGGTGGATGAAAAAAAAGGTAGCCGCACTATTTGGTGGACAGATCAGATGGTCTCGCGACTTAAAGAAGAAGAGCTATCGAAAGATTTTATCAGCTCTTGTCGCATTCTTCACTTGGATGAGTACGACCTGCCAGCAGCGTTCCTGACTGCTAGATGGGCTAAAGAGAAAGGAATCAAAACGGTGCTCGATGCAGAAACCCCTGAAAAGAAAGAACTCCTTTCTCTGATAAAACTGATTGACTATCTCATTGTGCCAGAGGAGTTCGCTCTCACTTTTAGTGGTACTGGCGATGTAGAAAAAGCCACTGAATTTTTTGTTAAACAAGGTTCGGGAGTGGTAGTTGCCACTCAAGGGAAGAAAGGTTCGTTGACAAGGACAAAAGAAAAGAAGTTTTTCCAGCCCGCCTTTAATGTCTCCATAATAGACACTACCGGCTGTGGAGATGTCTTTCATGGCGGTTTCATTTATGGTCTTCTCAAAGATTGGCCAATAGAAGTAACGAGTGAATTTGCCAGTGCAGTCGCTGCCATTAAATGTAAGAAATTGGGTGGGAGAGCAGGCTGCCCAAGTTTTAAAGAAGCGAGGAATTTTCTTCTTTCCTTTGGTTCAGAGAGAATAAAATCTTTTTTGAAAGAAGACGCTTCTAATGAAACATCTAAAGCCAGGTCAAATTGACTTATCTAATTCATAGCCTATAATAAAAATGCTATAATATTAATTTAATAGTACAGAAATTTCTTTTTGGACATAGATGTGCGGAAATCTGTGTCCCGATTAACTTCTTATAAAATAAGCGTTAAAGACGAGGAGATGGGGAAAATGAAACTTTCTTCCATTAATGTAGGTCAGGAAGTATGGACCTATGAGGACTACCGAGAACTTCCAAATGACCAAAAAATTTATCAGGTGATAGGAGGTAAACTACTTATGGTTCCTGCACCCTCAACGCGACATCAGAATGTTTCCAGAAATCTGGAGTTTATTATCTGGAGCTTTGTGAAAAGCCATAATTTAGGTGTGGTATACTACGCTCCCATAGATGTGGTTTTTAGCTCGGTAGATATAGTTCAGCCGGATATAGTTTTTATTGCCAGAAATAGGTTGGCCATAGTAAAAGAGAAGGGGATCTTTGGTGCACCTGATTGGGTTATAGAGATAGTCTCATTCTCAACCAGTAAGATAGATATTAAATTAAAGAAAAATCTTTATGAGCGCTTTGGAGTCAGGGAATATTGGATAGTTTATCCTGAGGATGAGAGAGTTGAGGTATATCTCTTAGAGGGAGGAAATTATAAGCTCAGAGGAGTATTTTTGAAACATGATATTTTACAGGTTAGTACAATAGAGAGACTTGAAGTCAACTTAGAGGAAGTGTTTTCCTAATTATTGAAGGAGTGGAGTATGGCGTTAAAAGCGACAGTCGTAGGGGTAGGTATGGTGGGAGAGCAAATCATCTCTATTTTGCGGCAACGAGGTTTTCCTATGGAATGGCCTCCCATAGTTTGTGCTACCAGAGAGCGCACAGAAATGTTTGATGGTGAAGAATTCTATGTCAAAAAGACAAATGAGAGCTGCTTTAAGGGTAGAGATATTGTATTTTTCGCTGGCAAAGAAGGAGCCAGGGGAGCCAGTGTCCAATGGAGAGAGAAAGCAGGAAAAGCAGGCGCTGTTTGTATAGACAATAGCTCTGACTTTCGTCTGGATCCTACTATTCCTTTAATAGTACCAGAGGTGAATCCAGAGGCCGTCACATCTAAAAGTCGCTTTATTGCCAGTCCTAACTGTTCTACTATCCAGCTGGTGATGGTTCTTCATCCATTACATAAAGCCGTCAGGATACGGCGAGTAGTCGTTTCCACTTATCAGAGTGTATCTGGATGGGGGGTAAGAGCATATGAAGAGCTCCTCAACCAAATACCTCAGGCCCTCAAATCTCTAAATAAGGTCTCTTTTGATCCAACTGTATTTTCCAATTCCATAGCCTTCAATTGCCTTCCCCATATTGATAAATTCACTCCGGATGGTTATACCAAAGAAGAGATGAAGTTGGTCTTAGAGACCCAGAAGATTATGGGTGATGAGAACATCAACATCAGTCCTACTGCGGTACGAGTGCCAGTGCTAGTAGGACATGGAGAAAGTATAAATATTGAAACTGAAAATGAGCTCAGTGCAAGCCAGGCGCAGGAGGTTCTTTCTGCTGCCCCCGGCATCTTAGTAATGGATGAGCTGAATAAGGATAACCCTCGTCATGATCCTCTGGAACGCATTTATCCTGTTCCTTTAGATATCGGTAAGCCCGAGTATCAAGACCTGGTGCTGGTAGGACGGATACGAGAGGACTCTACCCTGAAGAATGGACTTAACCTGTGGTGTGTGGCTGATAATCTACGTAAGGGAGCTGCTTTGAATGTGGTTCAGGTTGGTGAGCTACTGATAAAGAAGGGGATAATTCGCCCTTAAGATTTTCTTAATGAACTAGGAAATTATATGCTCACCGAAGGATATTTTCTGAAGGAGCCTTATAGGAGCAACCTTAACGAAGCTTCGAGTTGAGGATAAAGAAAAATATACTGTCCGAGGAGCAAAGCGAGGAGTTTATATTTTTCCCGAAACGAGAAGCTGAGTAGAAATGATAAAAGGCTGCTATACAGCGACGGAAGAAATTGTCCTTCGGTTTTTTTTGACAAGCTCAATGATTTTCTTATCTTTATCGCCTTTAAGCTGGCAATAGTCTGAAAGAATTCTTTCTAAAGAGCCTTTTAACCTTCCTTCTTTTTTGTTAATTTCAATGGCAGCGGCGATCATCATAGAGTAAACTTCAGGAAGATACCCGCTAGAGATAATAAACTTTGCCCCGGAGATAAGTCTTTCCTCAGGCTTAAGTTTTTCTAAGGAGCCTCTTATGCCTCTTTCAATGGAATCCTTGAACACCGGGCAGAGAATTCTTCTCAAGATATTAATGGCATAATTGTTAACTTCGTTCTCATCCAAAACATCTGGATAATTGCTTAAAAGAGCTCTTATTATCTCATCGTTCATCATTTTATGAGCCAGGTGTAAAAGCTCTTTTTCTTCGGCTAACTGGTAAAAGTGAGAGTATCCTTTTAGGTAGCCAAGGTGGGATAAGAAAGCATGGGTTCCATTGTGCAGTAGGAATTTCATTCTTTTTAAAGCACTAAATTCTCTTTTCCCTTTTGCTTGGAAAGCTCTTCCGAAAAAGACTTTATCCTTAGCTATGCTTTCCACCAGGGGTATTCCGTACCAGGGTTCTGCTATTACTGCCCAGTTAAAATTATCAGCAACAGACTGATAAACTCCTTCTTTCTTAATATTTTCTTCACAACGGCACATCCTTCCCATTATAGGATTACCTATTCTTAGCCAGGAGGGTACATCCAGGATGTCTTCCTTGAGATAACTCTCCATCAGAGCCTCAATATTCCATCCATTCTCGCTGCAGAGAATAAATAGAGAATCTTTGCTTTTACGCTCTTTTATTCCTTTAGCTAAAATAGAGGCTACACTTTTTAAATGAGAGGAACCAACAGCAGTAAAAATAATAGGAACCTTGCTTATTTTATCAATGAGCAGAGCCTTTTCTTGAGAATTATCTAAATTCAACCCTGCTACATTCTTTACCTCAATTGCCTTAAGTTGCGGAAAAGAAATATTAAGGCAATATTGATTTTCTCTTTTTAGATAGGCCAAAAAATCACTTTTATATTCTCTGTCTATAAAAGTGATCTGATAGTCTTTGCTCAGCTCTGGGCCTAAAAAGCCGAGAGATAGGGCTCCTGCTCCAAAAATTAATATTTCCTTTTTCATCATTGAAATTTAGTCCCAACTCTGTTCACTTCTGGCTAGATAAGCATCAACTCATGTCAAAAGAACTTGTTACCAGTTTTTCTAAAAAACCGATTGTAATTTATCAGTATTTAGAATTTCTGTCAAACACAGACAGATAAATAATCCTGAGGTATTTATTGACCTTCTCTATTTTTATATTAAGATAGAATATGCAGGGACAGGGAGAGGATGTTCTTCCGCACACACATAAAATAGTCCCTAGACCTAGGAAAAAAGCCAAAAAAAGGAGTAGTAAATGAGGATAGACAGAGAAAATTTAGCCAGATTGGAGACTGAGTACAAAGGATACTTAAAGGGAGACAGACTGGAGCAGTTCTTTGATGATTTCGGGATAAAGCTTGCTGCCGGACATTGGTGTGCCGGTGATTTTGCTGACCGATTTGCTCCAGTGGGTTACCTTAGCAATGAGCCTAACTTTAAAAGTGATGTTATATCCCAGATAGAACGAGTGGCACAGGCAGGAATGAAAGGAATTGAGTTTCACGAAGTAATATTTATTGATAGAAATTACAAAAAAGATGAGGTAGTAATCCAAAGGGTAAAAGAGGCTTTGGCTAAATACAAACTTATTCCTACCAATATGAATACTAATTTATGGACAGATCCCAAGTGGAAATTAGGCGGAATAACCAATGTCAATAAAAGTATCCGAGAGGATGCCCTGGCAATAGCTTTACAAGGAATAGAGATTGCTAAAGAACTTGGTTGCACTAGTGTAGCTTTATGGCCGGGTTCAGATGGCTGGGATTATAACTTCCAGGTCAATTATGGTCAGCTCCTGGATAGATTCGTTGAAGGATGCATAGTCATAAATAAAAAAGCTCGCCAGGAGAATCTCATCTTTGGCGTGGAAGCCAAACTCCATGAGCCAAGAGAAGGAAATATGATAATTTCTACTACCCATAAAGCTGCTTTAGTA
>Ga0307430_1001248_pt1 | contig 19199 bp, 15 predicted proteins | sample SalMarWE160130MG_FD_202159 | JGI IMG/M metagenome (GOLD analysis project Ga0307430, IMG submission 202159) | Salt marsh sediment microbial communities from the Plum Island Ecosystem LTER, Massachusetts, United States - WE1603-130 | ecosystem: Environmental > Aquatic > Marine > Intertidal zone >...
CCACGTAGCCGTCGCCGCACACGAGACCCTCGTCGACGTCACCGTCGCAGTCGTCGTCCACACCGTTGCAGACTTCGTCGGCAAACGGATGGATGCTCGCGTCTGCGTCATTGCAGTCCCATGGCACGCCGGCCGGGGGGTTCGCAAAGTATCTGTCCCCATCGTTGTCGATGAGCACGACCGTGCCGCCGGTGCCGCCCGAAGACGATCCGCCGGTGCCCGTTGCACCGCCGATGCCGGAAGCTCCGCCGGTGCCGCCCGAAGACGATCCGCCCGTACCTGTCCCGCCCGTGCCAGAAGGACACAGGTCACAGGTTCCCATTGAACAGCCGTCGGGTGCGCACGTCTGCACGCCGCTCATCTCACCGAGGAGATCTCCCGGACATGCGCACGGCGCGTGGAATCCGGGTTCGCAGAACAACGGATCACATGCCGGTGACGTACCTCCTACGCCTCCGGTTGAAGGAGGAGATCCTCCCGTACCGGACGTTCCGCCGGAAGACGCGCCACCAATGCCGCTCCCGCCCGTTCCCGAGCCGCCTGTACCGGTTTCTCCGCCGGAAGACGCGCCGCCGGTATTACCGGAGCAATCGCACGGACCGTAGTGCATGCAGTCGCTTTCGCAAACCTGTACGCCGGAAAAAGCATCCGGAGAATCTCCGGAGCATCCGCAGGGAATCTGCTCACCCGGAGAACACTGGCAGTCAACCGAGCCGGCACCGCCGGTTCCGTCGATGCCGCAGAGCTGATTGCAGTCCGCGACCGTGTTTTGCGGGTTGATGCACCGACAGATATCGAAGCACGTTTCGCAGCCCACGCAGTTGTCTTCCGGACTGCAGGACGGAACATTGTCCGCTCCGCCTTCTCCGATGCCGCTTCCTGCGGCTCCGCTGTCTCCGGTATCGCTTCCGGCAGTGCCGCTATCCGCGTTCGCACCGCCTCCGGTGTTCTGATCGGTCGAGCCGTCCCCGTCGCCCGTCTCGTTCTCGGACAACGGCACGGAACAGGCAACCATGGTCATGATTGCAATGATGAATAGATACGTCTTATGTCCCCACATGATGACCTCCTGAGGTTCGCTAGGGGTTATTGGTTCGCTTGTGAAAGAGTCGAAGGAACTCAGCAGACAATCAGCGCTGATTATCTATTGATTTCCTTTGATAGAGTTGCGGCCTGGGTGCGAGGTATCCAAGAGAGGATACCCCGCACCCGGCCAAAGAGACACGCTAGAACAGCATTCCGAGACCGAGAACGCCACCGATGTACGGATCCTGGGAAACGCCCAGTCCCTCGATGCTCGTCCTCGTCATGCCGAAGGGAACGCGGAGAGTGAGGACGGGCACGACGTCGCCCGGCTTCTTTTCGGAGAGGCCCGGCACCCAACTGAGCTCCGGTGCGAGACCGTACGTATTCAGCTTGGACCATTCCTCATCGCTGAAGAAGTGGGAAGCGTACAGGTGCACGCTGCCCAGAACGTCCTTGCCGAGCTCCGTACCCAGCCCCACGCCCAGCCAGGTTGTGACCGAGTTGCTGTCGTAGATGGTGGTGGAGTAACCCAACCCGCCTTCGAGTGACAGAGCCACGCTTGGCGTGATGGGGTGCCACCACTGGGCTTCGACGCCGCCGAACCCGACGAAGTCGTTCCCGGTATCGTTATACCTCGGCGTACGGACAAAGTGCAGGCCACCGACCGCCGACAAACGGAGGTACGAAGGCATCGACAGCTTGATCGCGTCTTCCGCCAAGTCCTTGGCCTCGTCGGCCGTGTCCTTGGCTTCATCCGCCTTCTTGACGGCTTCCTTGGAACGCTTCTCGTTATCCTCGATCTTTTGACGCACCGCTTCACAGCGCGCGACCAAGGTCACTCCCTCGCCGTCCTTGAGCTCGGCCCTGAGTGCGGCCTCGTCCTCGGATGAGAGGTGGCAAATCGCGTTGAGCGCGGCAACGATCTTGTCGCGTTCCTGTTCCCAGCCGTGATACTTCGGGAAGCCCTTGGCAAAGTCCATGCTTATGAGCTGGCGCAGGAGGATGACTTCCTCTTTCGTCAGGCTCATGGCCGGCTTGCCTTCGAGTTCAGCCACGCGCTTCTTGAGCGCTTCAATCGCTTCATACGCGTGTGCGAGCGTGAAGCAGTCGTTCATGGAGTAGTCCTGGCAGACGCGCTTGTCTCCCTGGATCTCGCAGCGTTCTTCCGTGATCTTCACCCACACGCCGCCCTTTGCGACGCAACCCTCCTCTTCGGAGAGTTCCTGAACGCGAGGAGAGCCATCCGGCTGCAAACCCTTGCGCTTTGGCGGCTTCGGGCGTTTGACCTTGGCCGGCGCGGAGGGAGATGCGGGCTTGAGCGCTTGCTCTCCGCAGCCGCACATGCGCGCGCCGTACGCGTCGCAGAAATTCACGACGCCCGTCCTGAACTTCGCGGACCATCCATTGCACTCTTCCTTCTCCTCGAAGCAGGCATTGAGCTTGTCCTTGGTGAGACACGCTTGATGCTCTTCCTGGAGCATCACGGGATCGCACGCTGCCGCGCAGCCGCTGAAATCCTTCAGAGTGATCTGCGCGTGCGCAGTACTCGGCTGGATGACGTAAAGAACGCCCACCAGCAACGCGAGAGCCAAAAGGCAATTCTTCAAAGACGTCATGATGACTTTCTCCTCGTTGTTGAAGTTTCGGAATCAAATTCTCGAATGTACGGATGGTCGGGCGAGCCATCCGTTGAATCTGATCCAAAAGATGACTGGTTGATGCCCGATTTTTGCCCTTAACACCCCCAAAAAATGGCGTAGAGGAACGTATGGATTTAACAGAATCCACAGGAAAAGTCAAGAGAGGGGCTTTGTTGAGCGAAAAATGGCTACTAATCGTCAACTTCTCCAATGACGATGTTGATAGCGAATCAGAATTGAAATGACAAGTTAGCTAAACGCTAAATACTCCTTGATTCGCTTTTAACGACGAATGTCTATATCTGAAACCGTCCTCGTTTCACGTTTCCGAACGAAGTTACGTAATTTCATTCGAGCAACATCTCTTAACAGTCTCGTTCCCGAGCAGAGTCGACTCGGGTTGTTGCATTATCAAAAAAAGCATCCGGCGACGGAGCGAGAAGTGAACGATCTTTAATATGAACGGCTGGCGGCTGGCGACTGGCGACTGGCGACTGGCGACTGGCGACTGGCGACTGGCGGGGATGGTAAGGACATCTCAGCAAAATGCCAAAAGCCAAACGCATAGTTCGTTATGCGCAGATGATTGAGTACGCAGGAAGACGATAGCAAGTCGCCAGCCGCCAGCAGCCGATAGCCAGTTGCGATAGCCAGCTGCCGACCAAAAACAAAACGACCCCGATCCATCACACATTACCGTGTAACGATCGAGGTCGAGTTGAGTTGCATGCGAGTGAGATTACTCGCTTGCGGAAGGTGCAGAAACTCTCTGCGTCTGACAGTCGCACAAGTTGACCGTGCCCTTTCCGGCTTCGACGATCATCTGAGCGTACTGGATGAGAGCGAGGCTCTCACACACGAGTCGAACGGAACTCACGCCGTTCGTGCATTTGCCGTCCTGGCAGAACCCGCACTTGCTGAGTTCTTCCACCGTCGTCGAACGACAATCGGCAATCGTGACGTCGTCGCGGCACTGGCGGCTGAAGTCGACATCCACGGGAACATCCTCGACGGCAACCGATTCGGCTGTCGGCGATTCTTCTTTGGCGGAAGTTGCCGGCGGAGAAGGCGCTGCCTCCTCCTTCTGCGATGCCTGGTCGGTCTTCCGAACCGGTGCGGCAACGGTCTCTCGAACGTCATCCGCTTGAGAAGATGATGCCGATGAAGAAGGCGCTGCCTCATCCTTCTGAGAAGCTGAGGAATAGAGGTAGAAGCCCCCTGAGATCGCTCCCAGCGCAACGACGATGAACGTGATGATGACGCCGGGATGCGTCTTCTTGCGCCCCTTGAACGGTGGCGGGTTTCCTGAACCGGGTCCTGGGCTCGTTTGAGTCATGAGATACTCCTCCTGTTGAAATTGGGTTGGGCGAAACTCGCATAACGAGTCCGCGGAAGATGTTGCCGATGGCGGAACGGGAAGTGAATCCCGCTCCGCCACCGGACTTGCGATCTTACTACGGCAGTGTGAGGCAGATGTTGCAACCGCCCGCGGTCTGTTCGTTCCATCGAATGTCGATGACGGGGCTATGACCCGTGAGCCGCTGTGCGGTGACCTGATACTCGCTGCCCTCGACCGTGACGGTCATGGGCACCAGGGTGTAGTTCCCCACCCAGTCCGAAGACTGAGCGAAGTGCGCACCCTCGAACAGAGAGTCTCCGAAGGCGCGGTAGCGCCCGACCGGATTGTTCTGCCCGCATCCCTGACAGCAGTCAGAGCATCCCCAGTCTTCCCAGCATGCGTACGTCTTGTTGTTGTACATGCCTTCGACGACGAAGGACGAGGTGTCGTACCTGCCCTCGACGTTGTAGCACATGGTGCTACCGGGGATGGCAGTGAACGCACAGACGCGCTCATTGCCGTCGACCGTAACCGGAGCTTGGGGATTCCCGGCGGGATTCGTCCCACACAGTGTGACCCATTCCCCGCTGTTGATGGTGGCTTGGAAGTACACGTGCTGCAGGTACGGCAGTGCGAGTGGATGCGGAGACCACCGGATGGTGTAGGTGCGAGCGTTTCCGCCCCCGCCCGATCCGCCGGTGCCGCCGGTTTCGCAACCGCCGGTGCCCGTTGCACCGCCGGAGCCGGTTCCGCCGGATCCGCATGCCCCTTCGTCAACATCGCCGTCGCAGTCGTCATCCACGCCGTTGCAGACTTCGTCGGCAAACGGATGGATGTCCGTATTCGCGTCGTTGCAGTCCCGTAGTGCGTCATCCGGAATGTTCACGAAGTATCCGTCCCCGTCGTTGTCCACGAGCACATTGCCCGTGCCGCCGGAGCCGGAGTCGTCGCACACGCATGCACCCCAGCACCGACTGTCGGTGCAAATCTGGGTGCCGTCGCAACCGTTCTCGCCTTGGCAGACGCGCTGTTGGCCGGTGACGCAAGCGTACACGCCGCCCGTGCCCTCATTCGTGCCGCCGGTCGAAGGCTCTTCGCCCGCGCCCGACGCACCGCCGCTTGCCGAGGTTCCACCGGAAGTGGCTCCTCCGTTCGCGGCCGCACCCGTTGCGCCGGCCTGGCCGGTGTCTTCGGGAGCATCGTCAGCAATCTGGTGTCCGGCACACGCGAACGTGATGGATGCAATGAACGCCATTCCGCAGAAACGTTTGATAGACCACATGATTCGGTCCCTTTCTTTGGGTATCTCTAAGCCCCCGCACGAAGGTTATCGTACGAGAGCAGTGTGTTGAGTTGTCGAAGCTACAGAGTTGCTTCTTTCAGACGTGAGAGTTAGCGATCCGTAGTGATCTCCGACCTCGGATTGAGGATGTGAAGATCTTACGATCGCCCCCTCATTCAGTCCGACGATTGATGAGAATATCAATCGTCAGGAAGCTGAGAGAGCCTGTTTGAGGCCCAGAAATATTTGGGACGACGGACGACCAACTGTTGCCAGATGATCGCCCGCCGTTCCGAGGTGCGAGAGTACTCAGTCGCGGTACTCCGTGTTCACGCGCCGTCGCATGCGAGAGGAGCGTTCGCTCGTTTCCTCTTCGCGCACGACGGGAGCCGGAGGAGGAGCCTCCTTCTTCGGCGGCTCTTCCGCCGCTTCCGACGAAGATCCGCCGCCGAGTCGAACCGTGACGTTCACGCCAGCGCCGGCTGCTCCGGTCCACTTCATGTGAGCGTCTCGTTCCGCCACGCTGTCGTACCGACGAACCACGGATGATCCGCCAAGTGCGAACCACGGTTCGATGCAGAACGCACTCGCACAGAGCTGCACACCAACCTGACCCATGATGTCAGCGGCATTCGTTCCACTCTGCACGATTCCCGCACTGCCGCGCGCTCCAACGAAAATCGCGGTATTGCGATTCGCGTCGAGAGCGTGGAGGTATCCCGCCCGACCGCCGAGGACCGCATGGTTCTCGGAGTTGTTCGTGCTTGCAACGCCGAAGTGGGCTCCGGCCAGCCAACCCGAACGCGGACGAACCCACGAGCGGTACTCGATGACAGCGTTCGCACCAAGACTCCGGGGAACTTCTTCCCCAAAGCGCCAGATGCCGAACGGAGACACGCCAACGAGCCATTCGTTGTCGGAAAGACGATCGACATTCTCACTGAGTCCTTCGACCTTCTTCTCGACCTTCTCGACCCGATCTTCGATCTCATCGTCTCTCTCGTGGAGACCATCGAGCTCTGCGCCCAAACTGTCGAGGAAGCGCCTGCACGCAAGCGCCAGGGGCTCACCATCTTTTGGCTTGCACAGAGTGCTGACGCCGGTCATCACATTGTTGAGATCGGTCAACATTTTTTCGAGTTGGGCGGTGAGATTCCAAACGGTCTCCCACGTGCCTCGGTTCAATCCCGGAACATCGTTCTCACCGGACTGGAGCCTGCTCGCCCAACTCTCGAGCGCGTCGAGGATGTCTCCGGCGCGTTTGCACCGATCTTCCAATCCATTATCGAGAGCGACGTTCGCTCCGCTTTCCCCGATCCGATCGGCGTTCTCACCAACCAGCCTTCCCGCCTTGCACACATCTTCGAGAATGGCTTCTTGTCGCATGGCGTACTTCATCACATCTTCCGCCGTGTACGCACAGACGATGGTCAATATCCAGGATTTGGATCCCTTCATCTTGACCGGGACGGGTTTGCCGTCCGTTCCGGGAAGCGGATCCATGTGGTCGCAGGAACAGGAGTTCCCGACCTTCTTGGCATCGCCGTAGCACACGGCGGCCAGAGGACGACTCCTCGATCTCGATTTGGTGACGGGCTTGATACCACAGTCCTCGCACGCCTTCTTCTTCTTGTAGGACGTGCCGTAGCATTCGAGGGACATGATTTCGAGCTCTCGAGTGAGGATGTCCTTCGCCTTCTCGCAGGTTTCCGCACGCTCCACGGCCTGAGCCAAGAGCGTTCCTTCCTGCAATGCGACCTGGCCGTGTGCAATCTGCGAAGAAGCGATCTGCGGAGTTGCGAACACGAACAGTGCGCCCATGATGGTTACGAAGAGAAGCTTGATATTTTTCACGGTATACCTCCTCCCTTTCGGGGGGCCTGTTGTGCGACCCCCGATTGGGGAACGCGGTTGCGTTTCTGGGTTTAACCTCTCAGGACGACAAAATGCCGTCCAAACAGGCTTCATGTCGAAGTTGCGTGTGCTTAAGTTGTTTCCTCCCTAAAGCTGCCGGCAACTCAGGCACTAAAGACGCGCCGCCACTTAGCAGGAGGAGGAAAACCCGCTGAGCAACGGTGCGACCACAACGCCCGATATCACCAAAATTCACCCGAATCATGCACATAATGAACCATGGAATATATCAGAAATTAACAATTTTGTCAAGGGGGGTAGACAAACTCACTAGATATCAAAAAAAGGCTTTGTTTTAGCCTTTTTTACCCATTTTTTTATATCTCAACAAACGACCAACGACTCACGACAAACGACAAACGACTCCCGAAAACCGCCCCCTACTCCTTCACTCTCCACAGCACCCAGGTAAGCCCCAGGAGAATTCCGGCAATCGCTCCGAACATCGCATTGGTTGCAAAATCCGGCCGGGCGATAAACCGCGAAGGGAGCGGCGCATCGATCACTTGAATGCGCACGCTGAACCCGAAGTAGTTCGGCGCCTGAACAGCCAGCTCCTTTGCCGCCAGAACGGCGATGGTCGTGGCCTGGTTCCTATCGATGTGGTACGCGGTAATGGTCATGATGCCGGTTCCCGGTGAAACGGACGTCTCAACCGTATCCTTCCACTTCTTGCGTTTCTTGATTTCATCAAACGGAAAATAACTCGCGTCAACGGAACTGTCATTAACGACCACGTCGAAGAACGCCGAGGTATAGATGATCTCCGCAAGATTCTGCGCGATGCGTTCCGTGGATTTGATCGCCGTATACGGATCCAGCCCCGTGGTATTCGTCTGCGTAATGAGGAGCTTGACCGAACTCGAGTACACGAGCGGTTGAGCGAAAGAAAACGCGAGCGCCAATATGAACCCGATGAGCGTCGTCAGTGTGAGCTGACGCCACGATCGGGTAATGAGACGAACGTAGTTTGGACGAGCCATGGTAGTTTTGTGATTGCGGAGAATGCCGCTCTCAAACCTGCGCTCCCGATTACTTCAACTCCCTACTAACCAATTCACTTCCTAATGTCACGGGTATCTCCAGCGTCTCTCCGTCGCGAACCACCGTGAGCGTAACGCGCGATCCGGGCTTGTACTGCACGAGCACTTCGCCGAGATCCGCCGACCCGTCTAGGATATCACGATCAACGCGTTGAATCACATCGCCTTCTTCCACACCCGCCGCTTCCGCGGGCGATCCCTGCATGACGGCCGGGAGGCCGAGCCGCTTATCCGGCAGGACCCATGCTCCCCGTTCCGGAAAATTCGGATCGCGATCCAAGAGGCGCGCGTTCTTGAGATCCACGCTCAGAACGCCGAGTGCCGCGTGCTTGATGGCTCCTTCGGAAAAAATGCCGAAGAGCGACGGTGCCCAGGCCGAACCGGGGGTGTACGTAATCCGCTCCCCCGCCTTCGAATCCACGAGTCCGATCAGTGAACCGCCAACGCCCCACACGGGCGCGCCGATATCTCCGACGTTCGTTATTCCGGAAAGCTCGGGTTCGCGCACCGCGACGCTGCTCGAGATGCCGCGGAGATCCGTCACTTCCGCTCCGAGTGAAACCACGCTCATTGATTCAAAACTTCCCGATCTTCGTTCAATCCACACGGCGAGCCCGTTCGTCACTTCGCGATACTGCGCAAATTGCGGAGCGGTAAGATTATTGAGATCCGTTTTGAGGAAGACGACGGAACTCCGCTCATCCACGATTCCGCGCGTCGGAACCGCCGCATTACCGTCATGCCAGAGCGTAATGTCCGCGAGGCTGAGGCCGTCGACGGCATCCATCGTCGTGACGAACCAACCATCCGACGTTACGGCAACGGCCTGGCCGGCGATTTGACTCTCGGAGAGGAGGCTCGCGCCGACCTCCCGTCGATAGAGCGCGGCCACGGAACTCGACCGGCGGTTTGCGAATGCCGGCGGAACGAGCGATGGGAGCGGCTTTCGGTCGATCGAAACGACTTCCACCTGCGGTTCCGCTCCCGCGGCCGTTGAAGAATCGGATTCCACAATCAAAGGCGACCGATCGTATGGCGACGCCGGAATCTGAGCGAACATCCACCCGGCGATGGCCCCCGCAAGCGCCCCGCTTATGATTGAAGCCGTGAGCGTGAAGAGCGTTGAGCGAAATTCATCCGTTAATTTCATGATGATCATTATACGCGGGAATGAGATTGTTGACTATCCTTAAAAATCCCCGAAATTCGATGCTTGAACGTTTAGATCATTCGTGAGCCTCTTTCCATCCCCCCGCCCGTACACCCGGCGCGTTGCTCGCGCCTGTCCGTCTGCGGCGGGAGCGAGGTGCCCCGCCCTTACACCCACCGTGCCGTCACGAGCACGACCGTAAGGAAGACGAAGAAGCTTAGCGACTCGAGCACCGCGAGCTTGCGCGGAATCGGCGGCATAATGCCGTACCGCCGGGTCCGAACGGCATACGCGCCGCACAGGGCCGCAATGGTGCCGTGGATGATGAGGTTCACCGGGAGCACCGCTCCGATGACGCCAAGCTGAAAACCGAACCATCCGCCAATGAGCGCCCATCGCCGACGCGAGGCAATGCCGGCCTCGACGTGGCTCGTCCAGTAGAACATGCCGAAGGATACGAGCGTCATCGTGATGATGGGAATGATGCGGGAACTGTTCAAAAAAACCGTTAAGCCCACGGACGTAAACGCCGTAAACCAAAAGGTGATCGGTACGAGTGCGAGATTCACGTGCGAGAGCCCGTTCACCGGATACCATGCGGACACGAACGTTGAGAGGAATAACAGCTCGAGGCTCACGAAGGAGAGGCCTCCCACGAACAGGGGGATGGCCCAAAGCGCAAAGAACCCTTCCGCGAGCAGGAGCGCGTAACCGGAAATGGCGACTGCGAGCACCGACGGGATGATGAGGCGCAAATCCGACATGCCGCGTCCGCGCTTCCAAATGATGAGAAACGCCGAAGCGAGCAGAAAAACCGTCGCCGCAACGGCATACCACGGATAGGATTCCGCGCTGCGCGCCTGAAGAAGAAAAAGCGAAGCATTCACGATGCCGAGCACGAATGGGAGGATGCGGAGAAGGATGAGCATTTTACGTTTCTTCTATTACCTCTATTGCTTACCATTGTTACATATTTTTTAAAAGACTCCGGCGTAAATATCGACGTCCGAATATCAAATATCGAAATCCCCTCTCTGCGAAAAGAAGCCTCTTGGGCTCCTTTTCGATATTCGAATTTCATTATTCCTTGCCGAGGGCGAACCCGTCGCGCCGAGCGAAACGAAGCGATACAGACGTTCCGCTACTTCGCTTCATCCAGAATGAACTCAAGCTCCCCGTCTTTGAGATTCACGCTCCGGAGGCTCACGGAACCCATATTGACGCTCCACGCGGCAAAATCCTTGGTGAACAACAGGCTCTCCATGCTCTTTGCGAGATCGGAAGAAACGGGAATGTCTCCGAGGTACGCTTTGCTGATATCGAAACGCAATTCATTCTCTTCGATGACCGGAATGAACTGAATGAGCAGATCGATCTTCGCCGCATCCATCAAAAACGTTCCGGATGCTTCCACGTACTCCGGCGTTACCACGATCTGCGTGCCTTCCGGTATGACGCGCTCTTCGCGAATGATGTCCGCCAACCCGCCTCGCGCCATGGCCGTCAGATCCGCTTCGGTGATCGGCACCGTATACGGAGCCTTCTCTCCGCGCAACACGGCTGAACTCACGGAGCGGCTGATCTGATCAACGAAGGCGTCCGTGTCCATGACGCCGGCTTCAACGATGCGCGTGGGTTCGGGCCCGTGATAGAGGCCGGATGCGATCGGAATCGTAAACAAGCCGGTCTTCGCCACGCCGATGAGGATTGCCGCGGCGAGGACGATGAGAATGATAAGCGCGTAGAGGGAACAGACGAGCACGTTCTCTCCCACCTTCGGCTTCACTTCTTTGTAGAAAGGCTTGGACGGAGAATACCGTTTGCTCAACGGCGCGGGCTTAGGCTGCGGCAACGGAGAGGCCGGCTGCGCGGGATTCGGAGGAACGCGCGGGGAGGCTGTCGGGGGTTTCTGAGACGGTCCTTTTTGCATAGTGTTCATTATTCCGCGCCGGATTTCTTCAATCGAGCGAATTCCATAATGGCAACGGAAGCGGCCGTGGTTACCGGAATCGCGAGGATCATTCCCACCGCGCCAAAGAGCTTCGCACCGACCATGAATGCGATGATGATAATAACCGGGTTCAGATCAACGGCCTTTTGCAAAATCTTCGGGGCGATGATGTGGTTCTCAAGCTGCTGCACCAGGATCATCAGGATGAACGCCAACAACGCGGTAACCGGAGACTGCGTAAACGCAACGAGAATCACGACGATTCCCGTGATGATCGGACCGACGTACGGAATGAACTCCGCGAATGCGGCGAAGATGCCCAAAAGGAGCGCTCCCTCGACGCCGAGGATGAGGAGGCCGATGTAGTAGAGCGTGCCGATGATCAAACTGAGAAACATCTGTCCGATGAGCCACCGGCCGAATTTCTTCTGAACCTGAACCAGCGTGTTCGTGGCGAAGTGCTGATACTTCTCCGTCAGGAGGTTCTTAAACCACCGCATCGCCTCCTTCTCTTCCACGACCATGTAGAATGCGAGCACGAAGACGAGGACGAAATTCACGATGCCGCCGAAGACGCCCACGAGAAATCCGAGCGCGGTTCGCATGAGATTCGGGAGGTGCTCTTGTATGGATCCGAAGCTCGACTGCACATCGATGGAGTGTTCCGCCAAGAAGGTTCGCGATATTTCCAAAATGCCTTGGAGCGCGTTCACGAATTGCACCGATTCTCCGCCGAAGATCACGGCGAGGTGCGAAATCTGCTCGATGAGCTGAGGGACGATGAGGAAAAAAGCCAGAGAAAAGATGCCGAAGAGAATGATATAGAACAGGATCGCCCCCGCGGCCGCCGGTACTCTATATTTCCCCAGCCAGTCCACGAACGGATTCATCACGGCCGCAAGAATGAGGGCCACAAAAACCACGGCAATGATATCCCTGATCGCCCATAAAAATGCGAGGATGAGGAGGGTAAAGATGACCTGTACGATCGTCTTTATTGATATGGTGATAACGCGCTCTTGTGTAGGCATATATTCTATTTTCCCGTCGGGATCGACAGGATGGTAGAGAGAGGATAGCATGACGGGACAGGAGACGGGAGTGCCGTGAATCGCATATTGCGAATTATGCGTTGGCGGACGGCGGCCACCCCCCTCGAGTGCGTCGCTCGCGAGCGATGTACCTCAATATACCCGTCCACCCTTACCTATGACGAACTTCGCGGATAATCGGAAAGCGCGATACGACTACGAAACGCTCGAAGAATTCGAAGCGGGTATTGTGCTGACCGGAGCGGAAGTCAAATCCATCCGAGGAGGAGGCGCGAACCTGGCGGGAAGCTTCGTGAGCTTCGATGCGGGCGAGCTCTGGGTCAAGGGATTAAAAATCGCCCCTTACGCCAAAGCCGGCCGCATGGAAGGCTATGATCCGTCAAAGTCCAGGAAAATCCTCATACGAAAAAGCGAACGGGAACGATTATTGGGGAAATTAAAGCAAAAAGGCTTGACATTGATACCCATTTCACTGTATCCTCGTGGCCGTCACATAAAGCTCAAATTTGGCCTCTGCCGCGGCAAAAAGTCCTTTGATAAAAAGGAGACTCTCAAGCGGCGAGACATTGAGCGTGATGTGGAACGCCATCTCAGCGAATAGACGGGCAAGGGGCATGGGGCAATGGGCAGCGGGAAGAGACCCGATGCCCCATGCCCTTTGCCCGATGCCCTAAAACGGGGATGCCGAGGATTGATGGATAGTTCATTTCACTTCTGCAGACCGAATGCCGGGATCATTCGTAAAACACTCCCGAACGAGACAACTGCCAATGTCTTCAATAAGGTGAAGGACACGGTCGCATCTGCGTTCCGTGCACCGACGCCTGCAATGGCTCTCGCCTAAGTCGAGACGTCCATTCCGATCCCGCTTTTCGCGCCCGTAAAAAAGCGACCGATCGTCATATCCTCGGGCTCATCCGCACGTACTCGCCGCCTGCGCGCGGAGACATCGGCCGGCAGCGTAAAGATGATGTTCTTGTCCGCTCACCGCATCATCTCGAAACAAAGAACGGACTACGATCTGTGAATGAGGAAGTGTCTTGCCTAGACCAGACGGGGGTGCAACTCCCCCCATCTCCACCATGTCGTCGAACGCCCTAAAGGCGCGGGACGAACGATTATCAATGCGAAATATCCGTCTGCCGCAGGCGGACGCAATGCGAAATAATGCCATGAGAATCCACTACCGCAGAAACAGAAGGCCTCAGCTCGATCTCGGAAAACAGTTCCGAGCGAACGACGCCATTCGCGTACCCGAAGTCCGCGTCGTTGATTCGGAAGGAAAACCGCTCGGCGTCATGAAAACGTTTGACGCACTCCGGATGGCTCGCGAACAAGAACTCGATCTCGTTGAAGTTGCGCCAACGGCCGTTCCCCCGGTCTGCCGCATTATCGACTACGGACAATTTAAGTATCAGAAAGAGAAAGAGCAAAGGGCAAAGAAAACGCATGCGCGAAAAGTGGAAGTGAAAGGCGTACGGCTCAGCGTGAAGATCGGAGAACATGATCTGAACATTCGCAAGCAGAAAGCCAAAGAGTTCCTTGATTCCGGACAGAAGCTCAAAATCGAAATCATCCTGCGCGGACGCGAAAAAGCGCACAGCGACATCGCCATGCAGCGCATCGAAGGCTTCATCAGCGACCTCAAAGAGTCCTATGACATCTTCGTCGAACAGCCCGTTAAACGGCAGGGCGGAAACGTTTCCGCCATCATCGGAAGGAAATAACCGTTGACGCGTCACGCTCCCGTAGCAACACGCCGACACGATAACACGCTAACACGTCAACATTCACCATATGAAGCAAAAAACACGAAAGACCGTCTCCAAACGCTTCCGCATTACCCCGAACGGCAAGATCATGCGCCGCAAAGGCGGACAGGGCCACTTCAACAGCCGTGAGCCCGGAAAAGTAACGCGCAACAAGCGTCGCGACGAAGAGATGTCCAAATCCTTCGAGAAGAATATTAAGATCCTCATTGCTAATTTCTGAATTGGCTTTTAGCTTTTAGCATCTGGCATCCGGCCAGAGCAGCCAAAAGCCAAAAGCCAAAAGCCAATACTATGCCACGAGTCAAACGCGGAACCCAGCACGTCAAACACCGAAAGAACATCCTGAGCCGGACCAAGGGGATGATGTGGGGCCGAAAGTCCAAACTGAAGCTCGCGAAAACAGCCTCCGTGAAAGCCGGCGTCTATGCGCGCACGGGCCGGAAGCTCAAAAAGCGAACGAATCGAGCGCTCATGAACACGCGCATTAATGCCGCGGCGCGCGAAACCGGAACCACGTACGCCAAGCTCATCGCCGCGCTCAAATCAAAAAACATCGATCTTGACCGCAAGGTCCTGAGTGAAATCGCTATGCATCATCCGGAAGTCTTTAAGAAGATCGTCGGAGCGTAAGAAAAAATCGTCGGGTTCGCCCCGGCGGTTTTTTTATGGAATACGGAATATCATCTCAACGTCTCGTTTCTTTCACGATGTCCAAATAATCTCATCAAAAAAGCAACGTCCGGAGGCGGCTCCGCTCGGGAAAGAGATGATGATCGTTCGCATTTCGTATTCCAAATTCTATATTCCAAAGTCCATATTCCGTATTCCGTATTCCCTTTTCCAATTCAACTCCCCCTCCGTTCCCACGGCGAGCCAAAACGGGTATACTATTTAGCGATATGTCCAAACTCGAAGGATCAACAGCCGAGCGGCTTCCCGTGGAAGATACGGACGCAAAAGAGCCGAATATCCGCGAAGCCGGGGCCGGGGACGAATCCCGAGATCTCATTGAACTCCCGGATGAGCTCATGGAGGAATTCGACCAAAAGTCCGCGGAGATGTCGCTCCATCAGGACGAAACGCTCAATCGCCACTTGGCGATCGCCGCGGAAGCCAAGCGCGAGGCGGATCGGATCAATGAACTCTTCAAACACATGGAACAGCCGTATGCGGACGCATGGGAGCTCGTCCTTTCGTTGCGAAAGTATGATGTTGAACTGGAAGACGCGCTCTATGAGGCGACCGAGCGGCCGGAGCTCCAACGCGACCTTGGTCCCGCCAGAAAAGAGCGGGAAGAGATCACGACGGCGCGCAAGCAGATTGATCGCGTACTCAAAAAGATTCAGAAAGCCGTGGAGGAAGCGAGCGAAGAACGGACGGAGCAACGTGCGCGAGAAGAAGAGCCGGACGATGTCGGAGCGCAGCTCGAATTCATGGACGAGCTTGGAGAACAGGCTGAAATTCGTCGGAATCTCAAAAAGGGGACGATCGACGCGGATGCCCGGGGCGTACTGGAACTCAAGCTCCAAGATCGCGCTGAAATGATCGAACGGCGCATGGAGGAGCTGAACGCTTCGGTCGATGAAGCGAAGAAGCGGGCGAACGTGGTGGCGTATGAAGTGGCGGAGAAAGCGCTGAAGGATGTCCATGAGACGATCCACGCGCTTTTTGAAGAAGACCGGAGGGTTATTCGAGAAGCCAAAGAAGATCTGGAGCAGGTAACGGATGAAGAGATCGATGACGTCGTTGAACGGATGGAGCCAAAGGGAGCGTCGGAGCAAAAGGCGGATGAAGCCGCGCTCATCATCGAGCGGGAAGAGACGCCTGATCGGGAAATAGCTGATGCGCTCGAACACATGGAAGCCGGAGAACTCCAACGGATTCCCGCAAATATCGAGGGGACGAGGGCGAAAAGCGCGGAAGCCGCGAGCCTCGCGGAACGGATCCGAGGCGAGATCGCACGCTTTGAAGATAGCGGCTCTGATGAAATAAAGCTGTTCATCACGGAACTTGAACTGCTGGATAACCTGGAGTCGGAACTTGACGAGAGGCTGGATCTCCTCTATGCGAAAGATGAAAACACCAAGGACGAACGGAAAGAGTTTGAGATCATCGCGGACGCCAAGCACCTCATTCAAGATCTGCGCCATGAAATCAAATCGTACGAACAGAACACTCCGAGGAAAGATGTCGCTGCGGAGCGGCTGCGGGAAAAACGGGCGGCGCTTGATAACATCAAGGTAAAACGGCTGGATACCCTTTCGCAAGAAATCATTCGCGATCTGAAACAGCGAGGGGTGAAAGCGCCGATTGAGTACCTGACGTTTCAATCATCGGGAATGATTGGGAACGCGGTGCGTGCATTCAACGGAATGTTCGGCAAAAAGTACCCGATGCCCGATGCGGCGGCGATGAAGCGCTACCACGATGTGCTCGTAAACATCCAAAGCGATTACGAGGTTGAATATTATGGCGCGGAGGAACGGAAGGGAAAACCGTGGCAGAAGAACATTCGGGATCGATCGCGTCTCCACCGTCTTTCATCGGATGCCGACATCTTTGAGCTCTGGAAAACCGTTCGCAGAGAAGCCGCGGATCTGAATTCCAAAGGCGTATCTGCGCCTGAAACGGAAGGGGTGGAACAGACGGAGGGAGAAAACGAAGAGCGGATACCCGTTTCAAATGAATCCATAGAAACGGCGGAAAAAGCGGGCATCAAGGATGCGGAAGACATCTGGAATGCGATGATCGACGATCCCGCGTCTCAGGACATGAAGTATGATGCTCCGAGCGTCCTCGAACGGATGGCCGAGCTCTCGATTGCGCTGAAGGCCAAAGATACGCAAGCCGTTCAAAAGATGATCGCGGAGATTAAAGAGATGCAGGAAGACCTCACGGAAAAAATGGGCGGCATCGAATCGTTTAATGCGCTCGTCACGAAAGCGGAACGGATGACCGAAAAGAAACGGGGAAAGAAAACCGTGAAGCCGAAAGCGAAGAAAGCGAAAACGTCGAAAAAGCGAAAAGCGAAGAAAGCGGCCTAGGCAGTCGTGAAGTCGTTAAGTGAGCACTATACGACTTCACGACTTTTTTATAACCGTTCTTCAATCTCTTTGCTCACCCGTTCGATGAATGCGGCCTTATCGAGCGACTGCTGTTCCGCTTCTCCGCGGATGCGGATCGTGAGCGCCTCGCCGCCCGCTTCCTTGTCTCCGACCACGACCATGAACGGAATCTTTTTGAGCTCTGCGGAACGGATTTTTTTGCCCACGGATTCCGTGGCATCGTCCACATCCGTGCGAATGCCGGCCGCAGCGAACTCATCCCGTAGTTTGAAGCAGAAGTCGTTGTGGCGGTCCGCCACCGGGATGATGCCGACCTGAACCGGCGCGAGCCACGTGGGGAACGCCCCTGCGTAGTGCTCGATGAGCACGCCGATGAACCGCTCCAGCGACCCGAGGATCGCGCGATGGATCATGAACGGCGTATGCTCCTTCCCATCCTGTCCGACGTACGTCATGCCGAATCGTTCCGGAAGGTTGAAGTCGAACTGGATGGTGGAAAGCTGCCACTTCCTCCCAATGGAATCGGATACCTTGATGTCGATCTTGGGGCCATAGAAGACCGCACCGCCTACGTCGTATGCGTACCGATCGAATCCGGTCTGTTCGAGTACCTCCTTAAGCGTGCTTTCCGCCTGCTCCCAGTTCGCATCCTCGCCAATAAAATGGTCGAGGTGCTCAGGATCACGGACGCTGAGATTCACCTCATAATCTGTAAAGCCGAATGTCGAAAGGACATACTTTGTGATTTCGAGCGCTTTCTTCACTTCTTCTTTCAGCTGTTCGGGCGTACAGATGATGTGCGCGTCATCCTGCGTGAAGCCGCGCACGCGCGTGAGGCCATGAAGCGTACCGCTCCGCTCGTATCGGTACACCGTCCCCATCTCCGTCCAACGAATCGGCAAGTCGCGGTAGCTCCGCTTGGTTCCCTGATACATCTTCACGTGAAACGGACAGTTCATGGGCTTAATACGATACTCTTCCTCATCAATCGTGAGCGGGCCGTACATGCCGTCCGAATAAAAATCCAGGTGGCCGGAATGGCTCCAGAGCGATGAATGCGCAATATGCGGCGTACATACGGGCTCGTACCCGTTTTGGAGATACGTTTGAAATGCAAAATTCATGACTTCGTTGCGAAGCCTCGCGCCGTTCGGAAGCCAGAGCGGAAGTCCGGCACCGACTTCCTCATCGAACATGAAGAGATCGAGCGCCTGGCCGAGCTTGCGGTGGTCGCGCTTCTCGGCTTCTTCGAGCATGGTGAGATGCTTGTCGAGTTCCTCTTGCGTCGCAAAACATACGCCGTAGATGCGCTGCATCTGCGCGTTCGCTTCGTTCCCCCGCCAGTACGCGCCGCTGAACTTCGTAAGTTTCCATGCACCGATATCACTCGCCTTTTCCACGTGCGGCCCGCGGCAGAGGTCGACGAAGTCCCCGGTCTTATACAAACTGACTTCGTTCACGTCCGCGATATCCTGCTGTTCTTCCTCGGAAAGACTCGTGGTCCCCTTCTCCTTGATATCCTTCAAGAGCTCGACTTTGTACGTCTGTCCCATCTTGTCAAAAAGCGCAATCGCCTCGTCGATCCCCATTTCTTCACGTTCAAAATGCGGGTTCTGGGATATCATCTTCTTCATCTCTTTTGAGACGGCTTTGAGATCCTCGGCCGTCACCGGACGGCCGATGTCGATGTCGTAGTAGAATCCGAACTCAATGGCCGGCCCCACGCCGAACTTCGCTTCCGGGAAAAGGCGATGGATCGCGGCCGCCATGAGGTGGGCCGCGGAGTGGCGCATGGTCTCAACTGATTGGGTGTTCATATGATTATTGCGCATTTCGCATTACGCATTTGATGCTAATGTCATTTCGTGGATAATTCGCAATGTGCAATTCGCAATGCGAAATCTAAATTAAAAAATCCCGCCGAAATCCCCCTGCTGGGGACATTCGCCGGGACGATACTGATCC
>Ga0307430_1001250_pt1 | contig 19188 bp, 19 predicted proteins | sample SalMarWE160130MG_FD_202159 | JGI IMG/M metagenome (GOLD analysis project Ga0307430, IMG submission 202159) | Salt marsh sediment microbial communities from the Plum Island Ecosystem LTER, Massachusetts, United States - WE1603-130 | ecosystem: Environmental > Aquatic > Marine > Intertidal zone >...
AATGGTACTGCCAACTAAAAGAGAAAAAGACCCAATTAACTCACGATCCAAAGAAAAATGCAAAGATATATTGACATATTGAATAAATATAATATTACGGTGGCCTACTTTCATTTGGCATCCAACCCCTAAAACCTAACACCCAAGACCTAAATTCCCTTGACTATTCATGGTTCTTTCCTAATGTTAAATAGAAAAATATGGGAAAAGAAACAAACAGATTTGATGTAATAGTCGTAGGTGGAGGACATGCCGGGATTGAAGCAGCCCTCGCCTCAAAAAGAAGAGGTTTTACCTGTCTTCTACTTACAATAAAACCGGACCTTATAGGCCAGATGTCCTGCAATCCTTCGGTCGGAGGCGGCGCAAAATCCCAGCTGGTCTTCGAAGTAGATGCATTGGGAGGAGAAATGGCTTACAACACAGACAAAACAGGAATACAGTTTAAACTGCTAAACGCAAAAAGAGGGCCTGCAATCTGGGCTCTTCGCGCCCAATCCGACAGAAAAAAGTACAGGGATACTATAAAAAAAGCATTAATTAAGGCAGTAACTATATTAGAGGGAGAAGTCAGGGAATTAATTTTAGAAGGAAAGAAAATAAAAGGAGTAAAAACAGCTTCGGGAAAAGAATTTTTCTGTGATGGCGTCATTCTTACTACGGGTACTTTTCTCTCCGGGCTCATTCACATAGGGTTAGACTGCTTTCCTTCCGGCAGACTTGGAGAACCACCGTCCGTTGGTTTATCTGAATCTTTAAAAAATATCGGCCTCAAGCTTGGTCGCCTTAAGACCGGAACTTCAGCCCGCGCAGATATCAGAACAATAAACATTTCCAAAATGACAATTCAACCCGGTGATGAAAAACCTCTTCATTTTTCACATAAAACAGGAAATTTTAATCCCCCAAATGTGCCTTGCTATCTTACCTGGACAAATAAAAATACCCATAGTACTATTCGTGAAAACTTAAAGTATTCTCCCCTCGTCCAAGGGAAAATAACAGGGATTGAACCAAGATACTGTCCGTCTCTGGAAACAAAAGTTCTAAAATTTCCGGAAAAAGATCATCACCATGTCTTTATAGAACCTGATGGTTTGGATACCTACGAGGTATATTTAAATGGAGTGTCTTCTTCCCTGCCGGAAGAGATACAGATAAAATTCTTAAAAACTATCCCGGGTCTTGAAAATGTAGAAATCTTAAAACCGGGTTATGCCGTAGAATATGATTTTGTACCTCCAACACAACTTAAACACTCACTGGAAACAAAAGAAATAGAAGGCTTATTCCTCGCAGGGCAGATAAATGGTACTTCAGGGTATGAAGAAGCTGCAGCCCAGGGAATAATCGCCGGAATAAATGCAACTCTTAAAATAGAAAAAAAAGAACCTTTAGTCTTACGAAGGGACGAAGCTTATATAGGAGTCCTGATAGACGATCTGGTTACCAAAGGGACGGAAGAACCTTACCGGATGTTCTCTTCCAGAGCAGAGTATCGTTTGCTCTTAAGACAAGACAATGCGGACCTTAGACTCACCAAATACGGATACGAACTGGGACTTTTAAGCGAAGAAAGACAAATGAAGGTTGAGGAAAGAAGAAGAAAAGCAGAAGAAACAAAAAATAGGCTTAAAAAAACAATTATTACTCCTAAAGAAATTCCCGGGCTCAAAAAGCCGGTAAGCGCCTTCAGCCTTGCGAAAAGAGCTGATTTTACCACCGCTGACGTAGAGAAAATATGCGGAATAAAAATTGACAAGGAAATAAGAGAAACAGTAGAAATAAACATTCGTTATGACGGATACACACAGAGAGCCAAAAGAAAAATAAAGGAATTGAAAAAGATGGAAAATATTCGAATCCCACCCGGTACAAATTACGCTGAAATCCAGGGAATATGTTCTGAAAGCATTGAAAAACTGAATCATATTAAACCGGAAACCTTCGGTCAGGCTTCCAGGGTTTCTGGTGTTAAACCTACGGACATGCAAGCTTTAATGTATTACATATGTAGAGTAAAACTCTCCCAAAACTCCAAACAATCTGCAAACAAACAGAGTATAGGAGGATAAATGGTTGTTATCTTCGGAATATTCTTTTTCCTCCTGGGAGCTGTAATGGGAAGCTTTTTTAATGTAATTATATACCGATTACCCAAAAGCATTTCAATAGTGAGACCCCCCTCTCATTGTCCCGGATGCGGAGAAAAAATAGAATGGAAAAATAATATACCTATCTTAAGTTATCTTATCTTAAACGGAAAATGCAGCAATTGCGATTTCGCTATTCCTATCACTTATCTTGTCGTAGAGGCAATAACTGCTTTCCTCTTCCTCTTTTCTTACCTTCGTTTCGGAGTATCCTTTGAATTGTTCACTTTCCTGATTTTTATATCCTTGCTAATACCTATATCATTCATTGATCTGCAAACTACGCTTATTCCTGACTCTATTTCTATCGCGGGAATTATAATCGGCTTAGTCCTTTCGGTATTCCGCGGATTAGCCCTAATATCTATTATAGGTACCGCTGTTGGAGCTGTTTTAATATTGACAATAATATTAGTAGGTAAAGCTATCTACAAACAGGATGTCATGGGGTATGGAGATATTAAACTTGCTGCTTTAATCGGAGCTTTCGTAGGATGGGCCGGTTTACTATTAACTATAATGATAGGCTCCTTTCTGGGTGCCATCTACGGGTTAATACAGACAAAAAGAGGAAAACTTACAATGAAGTCACAAATACCATTTGGTCCTTATCTAGCAATTGGTGGTATAATCTCGTTTCTTTATAGCGAATGGATAATAGTCCGTTTATTCCTGCCCTAACAAAGATATTCTTCGGTCTTATTTATAAAAATCCAGAAGGACTTGAGTTCGTATTGGATAAAATAATCCAAATAGGAAAAATCGATGCGCAAAGTATCGAGATTCCGTTCGATTTTACCGATTACTACAAAGACGAAATGGGAGCATCCCTAAAAAGGAAATGGATATCGATTGAGAAAATAATCCCGGAAAACGATTTGGTCGGATTAAAACACAAAGCAATAAGCTGGGAAAAAGAACTTATAGTTGAAGACAAAAGAACCGTAAATTGTGATCCGGGCGGAATATGCGATAATAGAGTTGTACTTGTAACAACAAAAAACTTTTCTCATAGGATATACCTTGGTGAAGGGATATTTGGTGAGGTAACCTTAATTTATATAGGAGACAAATTCCAACCCCAGAAATGGACCTATCCCGATTATCAGAGTGACGTTTTTCAGAAATTCGCAAAATCCTGCAAGAAAAAGTTTTTGGGAAAGAAACCACAAGATTACACAGATTAACACAAGATTACCCAACATCCCAAAAAATTATTCTCACACAAAGACACGGAGACACAGAGAAAAAAATTAAATTTTGTTGTTTTTGCTAAATCCCAACCCCCAAATCCTAATTTTACTAATCAACTAATTCACTATTATCCACTCTCAACTATCCCTTGACATAAAAAGACATTTTCTTTACAATAATTAACAAAAAGGAGGTTATATGAAAAAAGTTTTATCACTATTAATTATTGTACTGTTCTGTTCCTGCTTCACCGCAAATGCGGTAGGGCTCACGTTAGGACTAAAGGGTGGTTTGGCTATAACCGATCTTGAAGGAAACGGTGTAAGTGCTATGGAAGATTCGCTTGGTTCGGGTTTAGGTTTTAAATCTGGATTCGCAGGGGGATTTTTTGCAGATATAGGTATTACAGACATGATTTCTATTCAAACTGAACTACTTTATTTGCCGAAAGGAGCAAAGGCCTCGATAGAAGAAATGGGAATACTATTCACAACATCTCTTAATTTTAACTATCTTGAAATCCCATTGCTACTTAAACTTAAACCACCTGTGAATTCCAACATTATGTTCGAAATATTCGCAGGACCTACACTTGGTTTGAATTTAAGTGCTGAAATAGGTACATCGGTAATGGGTTTTTTAGTATACAAAGAAGACATAAGCGAGGAAATTAAATCCACAGATATTGGATTAGTTTTCGGAGGGGGTGTAGGCTTTGCTTTGGGTTCTGCCGGAATTCTCACCATAGAAGGAAGATACACAATGGGCCTGAATAGCGTTGCGGAAGCAGAGAATAGAGACATAAAAACCAAAAATATTATCGTAATGTTGGGTTACGGTTTTTCACTCGGCAAATAACGCAAGATAAAGTTGTTGATTTTTTAATAAACATAATTTAATTGGGTTGTGTGGTGGCTCTGCGTTCTCTGTGTCTCTGTGTGATAATAATTTTTTGGGGATGGGGGTAGTGAGTTAAAAACGGCGTCCCTTGACAAATTTCACCAAAAAAGTAAATTCAGCCAATGAAGAAGCTAATATTCGTCCTTATATTATTTATATTACTATGTATATCTAACTGCACCCCGGCAATACAAGCTACTTCTGCGGAAGACGCAAGTAAAATCTACGAACTCGCTATGAAAGCATACGCTGAACAGGATTACAAAGAAGCAAATAAATTGTTTTTAGTCGTAGCAAAAAACAAACAAAACAAGGAACTCATGGCTAACTCATTATTTTATCTTGGAGAAATCAACAAAGCAACAGGAAATTACGGAAAAGCTCTGATTAGTTACGCTGCTGCAAGCAATTATGAAATAAACACATCTGATAATATAAAAGAATTGGCATCGCTCGCGGATTTAAGCTCCCTTGAAAAGGCTCTCGCTTACGCTCCGGAAAAACTTAAGCCTTTTCTATTATACACGCTCGCAAGAAAATTTCAGAGCGCCGGCAAAGAGAAAGAAAGCGCAAAGTATTTTTCGGAAATTGCAATGAAATACCCGAAAAGTGAGTACGCGAGGAAAGCAAAATATATGTCCCAACATAAAGGTAAAATTAAAATAGGAGTGTTACTACCCCTTTCAGGTACCTACAAAGAATCGGGAGAATCAGTCAAAAACGGCATAGAAATTGGCTCAAGAGATAAATTCATACCTTTATATGTCGATACAAGAGAAAATCCGGTGAGAAGTTATAAAGAAGCAGTTAATCTTATAGAGGAAAAAAGGGTGTCGGGAATTATCGGGCCCCTTTTCTCTCGAAACAGTTTTGCCGTTTCTTGTATCTGCGATTATGCGGGAATACCTTTTATTTCACCAACCGCGACAAAAGAGTTTGTAGACTCCACCGGACCACGAAGTTTCATAATCAACAGGACCATAGAACAACAAGCAATAGCAATGGCTAATTACGCAATTCTTGAACTGGGTCTTAAAACTTTTTCCATATTGTATCCTTATTCCGACTATGGGGAAACATTAGAAAAGGTTTTCTCTGGAAAAGTAATAGATTTAGGAGGAATGATAATAAACTCTATTTCTTACAAAGAGGGAAAAGGCGACTTCCAGGGAGAATTAAATAGAATAAAAGCCAGTCATCCTGACGCTGTATATATTCCTGCTACTACTTTAGACGTACCCGCCATTGCCAGTCAGATAAAATTCTGCGGCATCAAATCCCAAATTCTTGGAGCAGATGAGTGGAGATCAGAAGAAATATTCAGACAACAAGTTGAAATATCCGCTTTAGAAGGAATTATAATTACTGATAGTCCTTTCAATCCGACAACGGCGTTTTCAGATGAATTTAATTTTATTTTCAGGAAAGAACCAGACAGGTATGCCTGTCTTGGATACGACGCTGCGACACTGATGGGAATTCTAATAGAAAATCCAGGAGATTTAGGAAGAATAGGAAATCTCCAATTAACCGCCGGTTCACTCGGATCCAAAAATTCATACAAAAATGTTCACATTTATATTATAAATAAAGGTAATTTTAAACTCATAAAATAAGAAACAGGGAGGAATCTTGAAAAGAAAAGACAATAATAAACTTTACTGGGAAAACACAAATTCAATTATTTTCGCTGCCGGGATACTTGCTATAATAATGGGTTATATATTCCTTGCACGAGAATCCCTGACATTAGCTCCTATACTTTTAGTACTGGGATATGCCGTATTAATACCCATTTCTCTTGTCTATAAAGGCTGGAGAAAAAAAGAAGACAAATAAATAGTAGTAGTTAGTAGTTGGAAGTTAGAAGTTGGAATAAAAAAACACATAAAAAATCCTGTTAATCTGCGTCTATCCGCGTCCTATTCTAATTGTGTTTTAGAATCTTAGTGGCTATTCCTCTTCCGAAAATACAATCGCTTGAAATTTCCAGAGTTCAGAAGACTTCCACGCATCAGAAGGTAGTCCTGCTTTATAACACGTATGTTCAAGAAAAGTTTCCTTATCCCAGCCCTGCTCAACGGGAACCTGAGGAAGAAGAAGTCCACTCATAAATCCTCTTCTTATCATAAGACCATCTCTTCCTACTTCTATCTCATCCGCGTTGGCAACCTTCTGCATGGGAGTAAGAACGGATATCTCGATTTCAATATCATCTATCTCAGAAGGTGTAACAGGAGGAAACCTGGGATCTTGTGTGGCTGCCGCAATAGCCATATCCCTTATTGCCAGATATAATGGTTTCTCCGCTATTATAAGCCCAATACATCCACGAAGAGCTCCATTTTTCTTCTTCAGCGTTACAAAAGCTCCGCATTTTTCCTGGAGAACTTCATTTTCAACCGTAAACTCAGGAGTTTTTCCGTTTCCAACATATTCATTTACGGTTTCTCTGGCGATAGCCAATAATTTCTCTTTATCTTCGGGAGTTAAACTGAAATCTATACCCGATTCGGATTTTTTACTTTTAGCTTTTCCTTTTTTATCTTCTAAGAAAACCCAGGCACCATAACCCACCACATAACCACTTGTCTCTCCCGTTACGTCACCTGAAGTGGTTCTCTCTAAAAGTTTCCCTTTAGCAATACCAAAATTTTTCATCACCTGCAATAAAACGGCAATAGCAGAACATCCACATGCAGCACACGCTCCGGATTCTCGCATTTCTTTGTCGTATTCCAGCAATCCTTCATAGTCAAGCCGCTGTATATATTTATCTACTTTATCAGTAACAGCTTTTGCTTTATTATAATCCTCCCCATGATACAGATCCGATGAAGTTACAATAACCCAATCTTTTCTATTCTTCAATTCATCCGATAAAGCATTGGCAAGCACGAAAAGTGTCGAAGGCTGATCAGTATTAAAGACAATAGGGACTATCTTAAAATCTTCAATAACTTTCTGCAGGAAAGGCAGCTGGACCTCAAGAGAATGCTCCTGTGAATGCGCTTCCGGTTCGTTTACTATAAGTTCACTATGAGATTTTAACTTTTTAGCGAAAACCTCATCTATACTTACCGTTCCCAGAGGCGTTTCCCATTTCCCCTCATCGTAAATCGAAAAACCCTTAACATAGTAACGATGGGAAGGTCCTAAGAGAATAACAAGTTTTTTATTTTTATCTTTTAATGCCTTATACGCAAAAGCAGCTGTCTGCCCGCTATAAACATAACCGGCATGAGGAGAAATTACTCCAAGCATTTCTCCTTCAACTTTGACATCAACATGGCTTAAATACTGATCGATTGTTGACGAAAGATTCGAGGAATCTACAGGATAGAAAGACCCAGCGACAACTGGTTTTCTTACCATTTCCAACCTCCCTTTACAGTTAAAGGAAAAGAGTAACAAAATTATACAAAAGATAAATCTATACATTATTTTTCCCATTTTAACGGAGAGGCAGGGATTCGAACCCTGGAAGGAGCTTTTGACCCCTTAACCGATTAGCAATCGGTTGCCTTCGACCACTCGGCCACCTCTCCATCGGAGGGTGAGGGAGTCGAACCCCCATGGGCGTGAACCCGCCGGATTTCAAATCCGGTGCCTTACCATTAGACTAACCCTCCCTTTACAGCAATATTACCGAACCCATGAGAAAAGTCAAGAGGACGTAATTCGGCAAAATCACCCCTCCCACAAAAAATTATTATCACACAGAGACATAGAGAACACAGAGCCCCCACCACATCGCATCTTAATTATACTTGATAAAAACCACAATAAGAATCCTGTAAATCTAGTTAATCCTGTCAAAATATTTGGGGATGTGGGTTGAGTTTAAAACAAAAAATCCTAAAAATCTGCGTTAATCTGCGTCCTATTTACTATCGGCTGTGGAATTCTACCACATCCCCTTCGTTTAAACCCTCTTCCGGTCCCACCTGTCTGGGGTTATTATCTCCCCTCCACAGTTTTGTATACTTCATTTTGTCTGCAAAATCTTTGTGTATCTGGTAAGCAGCGTCCAACACGGTTGCGCCTTTTCGTAAGACAACAGGTTCGGTAAAATCCGCTTCTTTTCCCGGAGGTTTCGTATAGATCCTTATGAGATTAAGAAAATCATAAATATTTTTCTTTAGCTCTTCCACGTCCGAACTTAAGTCGAACCCTACAAAATTAAGTCTGTCACCATATTTTTTACGTAAAGGCCCAAAGCCCCGCTTCTCACTTCTTGAAATTATTACAAAACCACTTTTTTTCATTAATTCATCGCCCGTATAATAATCTCTTGACTCAAGGAAAATCAACCCCTGTTCCAATCTGCTTAAAAGTAAATCAAGTTCCTTTATCGGGTTCGTTTTACTTCCGTCTATCAAAGCTATAAGAACATCACTGATTCGACCGAGAGCAAGTAACCAGGGGGGATGAAAATTCTCATATAGCGGCGGCGTATCCACCAACTGTATTTGTACATTTTCAAACTCAATCATTCCCACATCCGGCTTCTGAGTCGTAAAAGGATAGCTGGCAACCTCGGGATCGGCATTCGTAAGTTCAGCAAGAATTGTGGATTTACCGGAATTTGGAGCCCCCATAAGCACAACCTGAGCTATCCCCATTTTGGGGACATAATTCATATCGAGGCGTCGAGCCTGCGGTTTCTTTTTTGCTTCTTTCTTCAGTTTGGCAATCTTGCTGTTTAATTCAGCCCGCAAACCATCAGTCCCTTTATGCTTGGGCATTACCGAAAGCATTTCTTTTACGATAGAAATTTTCTCTTCTGAAGTACTGGCGAATTTAAGTCGCCCTTCTATCTTATGGTAGATTTGAGGTAAATTTGCAGGCATAATTTACAAATTAAACGATACAACCTTACAGTCAAGGGGAAAGATTTCAAGGAAACAATAAAAAGAGAAACCAGGAGTCAGAAGTAAGAATTCAGAACCCCATCCCAACCCCCTAAAAACTAATATTACCACAGAGAACACAGAGAGTACAGAGATTTTTTTTGTTTAAAGCCCACCTCACAAAACTTAAATTAGCCACGGATGAACACTGATTGAAAAAGATTCTTTTGTTTTTTTAACTAGAACCTGAAACCTGGTATCTGGTACCTATTATCTATTCAGCAAGTCTAATCCATACGGCCATATCTTTTTGGCTTTTCAGATGGATATCCTGTAAGATAAGCTGGCCATTTGTCAGCTCTATTTCTTTATCACTTGAATACTCACCTGTCCAGGTATTGTAGTATTTCAAGAGGTATGACGAATACTCCGTTTCCTGTATATTCAGTACCAGGTCTTTTTTTTCTTCTTCATTTGGATTTCTCAACCATAAAAATATATCATTGCCAGACTTAAGTCCCATAATTTCCATATCTCCGTCTACACTCACAACAGAAATTTCTTCAAGAACATCTTCATTCTTCTTCAACATCAATGAGACAAAACCGGCAGCCGCTTTAAAATGGAAATAATGTCCTTTGTAATAATGCCATTCCCACCACCACGTAAGAGGCAATATCGGTGTAGGAGAAAACATTCCGCGCCATAAACCATTGTGCATCTCGCCCTCATACAACTCAGCAGGGAAATCCTTACCGGGCCCCTTCCATCCCAAAGCAAATTCATTTACCACGTTTGGTTTATCAAAGTCTTTAACATATTTTCTAATACTATTACGAATATCCGTAACATCCCTATCAGGACCATATAAATGATGCCCGGAAAAATCAAGATTTTCAATTTCCCATAAACCTGGCATTTCCCTGTGACTAACGCTTGTTGAAATGAGATGTTTGTAGGGGTCAATCTGCTTTAAGTAATTCGCCATTTCCTTATGCCAGCTTACAATCGTTCCCGGTGGAACCTTTTGCCAGTCCATAACATTATCAATCTCATTCCATAATTCCCAGCAGGCAAGATTGGTAGAGTATCCCCATCGCGCAACAATATAGCGTAATCTATTCTTGTATATTTTCTTTGCCCCGGCATTCGCAAAAAAATCTACCGGGCTCTCGCAAGGACCACCATTTGCAGCATTGTATGGATTTGTTCTCCACTCGGCATTGGACGCCCATTGATCCACCTCGGATTTAAAAATACCATGGTAATCAAGTGTCAGCATCATATAGATACCTCTTTCTTCGGCTAAACGCAGGACTTCGTCCAATCTTTCCGCAGTTTTTCTATAATATCTGCCAAGACCGGGAGCATCCAGAACATCTTCCTCTTGTCCACATTCAATTAGAACGTTTCCAAGTTGAGGCGAGCCTTCAAGATTTTCTAAAAATTCAATCCTGAGATAATTCGTTCCCTCTGGAAGCTCATTTATATATACAACAAACATTCGCTGCCATTCCAGAGAGATATCCCAGGGTTGGCTGAACTCAATGTCAATAGGGCTGTACGTAATATTATCCGGCGAAGAATAACATTTGATCTTTTCTGTAGAAAGATTCTTGTGGTAGAATAGTTTTATCTTGAATCTTCTTATATCCTTAAGGTTGTAAACAATAGTTTCCTTGGTATTGGAATCTATTACAACTCTGTTCGTATCATCTCCGGTAAACTGAGATTTCCCCAAATCGATTCCTAAACCCGACGAATGAGAAAATACCTTATCCCAGTTCTCGAACTCATCAATGATCGACCCATCATAACCCATAACAACTCTCGTCCATTCCAGAGGAAGATTCCAGGTACACATCCATGTTCTAAAGAAATTCGCGTTATTTTTCTCAAGCTCATCAAGATAATCTTCATAAGGATGCTTCCAATTGGACTCGAGCTCCCATCCCACGTTAAGACCAACACCACGGAAGCGTTTACCTGAATCAAACACTAATGAGTAAAGGGATTTTTTATTTACGTGTAAAAACCCATCATTGTCCGACTCTTTTACCGATACGTAGAATTCTTTGGAATTAAACGTACCCTTTTTGTTTGTAACCTGAATATGGAACGAGTGCGTTCCTGTCTGTATGGCTGTAAACCTTGCTTCCCAATTCGATTTCCCTGAGGGGCCATCCTTATAAAAGCAGGGAAGCTTTATCGCATTACCATCCGGGGGCCTTATAATTGCATCCACTCTTATATCTTCAAGGTCATAAGGATTTTCGAATTGTTGGGTTAAACCGATGTCCATATAAAGAGTTTCGTATTCCTCCATACTATTTAAGGTTGGTTTTACTGAAATGCCGGACGAATCGCCCTTATTGCATGAAACGGGCGTTATTGCTACTATTGCCATCAAAAGGCTTAAAATACTCAGCTTTAATTTATCCATGAATCCCTCCAAGTTAGGGTATGTTTTTTTAATCTATTAAAGGATTACTGTTTATAATATTTTTCTCTATGTTATATATTTAGCCTGCTATGTCAAGCACTACAAGTGCGAAAAAACACAAATTTATGTATTTTTTGTATCTCTCTCCTTAAACTCTAAACCGGATTAACCTGCCGTTAAAAAAACCTCCCCCGGAAGCGTTCACATCACCCCTTTTTTCGAGATACTTCTTCCCAATCTACTTTCCCCGTAAACTGCATAACAACAAACAAGGTTACAATACATAAAATCGTTATAACAAGTCCGGTGAAGCCTTTAAAGAAAAATGTATAAGAAAATAAAACCAGGTATATGAACTGAGAAATCGCAATCTCTACAAAGGCAAATCGATTACTAACAACTAATCGCATGTAAGTAACAACAAGAATTATTGAAACAGTAGAACTTATTAGAAATGCCGCATGAATAGTCACGTGGTCAACAAGGTATGCTAAAAGCAGATAAAAACTAAAGAAAGCTGCTCCAATAAAAAAATAGTTCATCGGATGAACTTTTATACCACGTAATGTTGTAAAAACGAATAGTAAGAAGAAAAAGAGAAAGAGAGAAATGGGAGCCGAGAAAGTAACCTGGCTAACCCAGGGACCGGGATTCAATTTCTTTGGTAAATCCATGCCTATCTTCACTCCAGTAAGCAAATTGGAATATTTCCATTTCAACTCCCATCCCTTTTCAATTTTAGTTTTCTCTGTCGGAGAAATACTATTTTGGGGAAAGTCTATTTTATCAAAATCGGTATTCATCGTAAGCATGAAGTCTTTAACCTGAGTAACGTTTTCACCAAAATCATACCACCATTGATCTAACCCCTGGGAGTTGTATGAAACCTCTATGGCTTCAGTTTCTCCGGGAGACAGTTTTATGGCATGTACTACCCTCCCGGCTGATATTTCAATTTTTTCCAATTCCTTATCATTAACTATAAGTTTAAAATCATCATAAACCGCACCTGCAGCCGGAAAGCCAAAATCAAAGTAAATATAACGGGACTCTTTAGTATCGTTAGCTACCTCATACCACCCCGAGAAATCCACAGCATAGGTAGAATACCATAGTAAACCCTTTTTACGATGTTCAAGAGATAAAGAAACATCAATCTCGCTCGCCTTCAGGGGAATAGAATGAGAAACCACATAAGTTTCAAATTCGCTCACAGTTTCACCCGATTCAACCCTCTCTATTTCTTTCTTTTGCTTTGTTTTGTAATATACAGAAGGAGCCTTCTGCATCTGCACGGTACCCCACAACTGACTAACCATACCTTTAAGTTTATAATCCTGCGTATGTGTTCTTTTTAAAATCGTAGCACCAAGAATTAACCAGGCCAATACTGTAAAGATATAAATCAAAAAAATAACAGGAAGTTTTCTCATAATTTTACCCTCCAATATTAATTAATAATTTTTAACGACACGGTAAATCTGTTGTTATGATACAGTGGTTATTTTCCTTTTAACAGCCAATCTAACGCCGACTGTTTATCGCTAACTACTATTACGTTTAGACCGCGATTAGTAGCAACATTTTCGAAAAATTTATTTATACGTACTTCGTCGGCCAGCATGGCAAATCTAACATTACGGGACAATACATCAGCAGCATATTCGCCAATCCGAAAACGGTCAAGTTCAACAAGTTCTCCTGACAGTCCGCTAACATCTACAAGTATTTTAGTAGCGTTATATTTCTCTTGCGCATCTTTTAACGCATCCACCACTTCTTTTAAATCTTGAAGACCAAACGTACCTGCAACAATCACTTCTAAGTAATCTTTTTTTTCTTCTATCTTTACTTTTACACTCATAATTTATCTTCCATCCTAAAATACAACCTATTCACTCACCCAAACAGCAAGGTAGTATATTAATCAATAATACGCAATACAATATACGGAACGATATTAAAGAAGAGTATGCCAATTTTGTAAAAAGCCATGACAGAGTAAATAATAGTATTGAAATTTTCCTTTGGAATATCGTACCATTTCCCGTGAAACCGGTAAATCAAATTACGCCCTAACGTAAAAACGAAAAAACTTACAAATAATAAACCCAGATTAATTACCGCGCTCCAGAGTAAAAATTCTTGTAAAGTCTCCATTTAATGCCTCCTCTTAATATATATATAGTACTTTAATTCAAGCATTATGTCAAGCAGTTTTCAACCACGGAAAACAAAAAAACTAATTTAGCCACGGATTTACACAGATAAACACGGATAAAAAAAATATATTTTGTTGTTTAAAAACCATCAACACATCCACCCATTAACTCACAAACTAAATCTGACAAGATTAACACGGATTTTTTTATTCTAACTTCTAACTTCCAACTACTAACTTCTTTATTAACAACAAATAGCACGAATAGCACGAATAAAGAAAATCTTTTGTTTGTTTTTACTAAATCCCAAATCCCAACTTTACCACAAAGGACACAAAGATCAAAAAGTTATATTTTGTTTTTACTAAACATTAACCTCAAACTACAAATTTTCTCTTATTTCAAGTAATCTTTTTTTACCTAAATATGGTTCAATAAAACGTTTGTAATCATCCCCGGGGATTTTATCAATATCCTTAACATTGGTTTCAACAAAATCTGTTCTGGATTTTAGATTGTCACAATCAAAGCTATCACAGTATGCGCAATTGCGAACGTTTTTCTCGATTGCGCAAGGCCGAACAGGACATCCATCATCAGGATGATTCCCCTCGTTTCTACATCCGACACAGCCAACCCTTTCCGGTGGAACTCTAAAACCAAAGTATAGAAACCATTTATCACTAACTTCAACCTTATCATCATCACCCTTTATGTTTTTTTCATAAGCAGGACAGATATCACATAAAAATCCACAATAACCAAGCATTTCTACCATAATTCTCTCCTTACTATGGTTAAACCGAAATATGTTTTAAGTCACACCAGTAGTATACACTTTCTATTTAATTCGGTATCCTGGGTGACCTGTTCGCCAGAGTGCAAAACTCAATTCATCAGCCAAATTTTCAAATTCTTTAGATTTCGTATCTCCAATACCATGCCCCGATTCATAATCCATCCAGAACAAAATGGGATTATCTGACGCGTTATAAACCTGCAATTTAGCAGCAAATTTTGCCGGCTGCCACGCGATAACTCGCGGGTCATTTATTCCCGCTGTCACTAAAGTTGCAGGATATTCCACTTTTTTTTCCAGATGAAGATAAGCATCCATTTCAACGAGAGCCATGCATTCAACGGAATCTTTGACAGTGCCAAATTCGGGTACGTTGACAGGTCCATTCGGTGATTCTTCCAACCGCAAAGCATTCATACAACCAACCATTGGAATGGCAGCCGCGAACAAATCAGGACGTTGGGTCATGGCACGGCCGATAAGTATGCCTCCGGCACTTCTACCTCTAATTGCAACTTTTTGATTAGAGCAGTATTTCTCTTTAATTAAATACTCGGTACATGCTATTAAATCCTTCCATGTATTCGGTTTGGTGATTTTAAATCCATCCTTATGCCATTTTTCGCCCAGTTCCCCTCCTCCCCTTACATGAGCAACAGCAAGAATACCACCCTCATACGTCCAGAGCAAGAAGTTCGGACTAAAAAACGGATTTATTGAAATACCGTACGCACCGTAACCATAAATCAAGACTCGGTTCTTACCGTCTTTTTTCATCCCTTTTTTATATACCAAAGATAAAGGTACCTTTACCCCATCATGAGATGGAACCATAATTTCTTCCACAACCAGATCGGAATATTCCGGGTATTCAGGGATGTTGGAAAAATTTTTCAGTTTAAACTCGTTCGATTTAGATAAATATCGATAAAAATGATAATCTTTTGTCCAGCCATTAATTGTCACCCAGAAATCATCGTATTTTAAACCCTTTGTAAGTAAGGAAACTCTTCCTGCCGCGAAAGGCAGCTCAATTTCCTTTGCTTTCTTAGAACCATACGGCAAATAAAACAACTTTCCTTCGACACCATTTTTAGCGGTTGTATAATAAAGACCATCTTTGGTTAAACGAAAATCAGTAATAATTTCTTCAGCGGGTTCAGGAACTACTAACAGGGCATTTTCAATGTCGGGATTTTTAAGAGATGTTTTTAAAATTTTAAAATTAGGTGCGTTTTTTGGTGTATAGATAAATAATTCTTCTTCGGTAACCCAAAAATCATAAACCTCATCTTCGACCTTGAACAACCGTTTCCAGGCAATTTTTTCTTTATACAATTCATCTGCAGGCGCATAAAAAAAGTTTAATCGCCTATCAACGGTCGATACAAAACCAAAAATGTAGCGGCTATACTTATCGTAAAACACCCTTGGAATATCTTCTTCTCTGATGCCCAATTCAGGATATTTTGCCCTTGAAAATATCTCTATATCAGTGGCAGGATCAGTGCCGACGAGATGCAAATACGTCTTGCTGTCTTTTTTTCTATCCTTATCATGAACATCACCGGATTGCAATCGATGGTATAAATAAGCGCTGCCATCAGGCAACCATGAAGGATATGCATAACAACACCTATCAATTCGTTCGGGAAACAATTCTCTCTTTTTAACATCCATGTTTAACAGAACCGAACTTTCCGAACCATTCGGCGCAACCTCGAAAGCTACCCTTTTACCGTCATCTGAGGGATAAAAAACGGAGATGACATATTCCTGTGTGGTATCAGGACTAAAGGCTTTAGGATCATAAAGCAGGTACTCGGGGTTTCTCTCATCATCCCCATCCCGGAAATACAATTTTCCTGTTTCCTCTTCGGGTTTGGTCTTTAGAAAAAAAAAGCGGTCGTTTTCCGTGACATGTGGCCCACTGTATCTTGCCTTCCTTCTTTTATCAAACTCATACATCTTATCGATGAGAAACTGCCGTTTCGGAATACTATTTAATTTAGCCCTCGTATAATCAGCCTGGGCTTTGAACCACTGTTTTACGTACTCGTCCTCAAGATCTTCCATATAACGGTAAGGATCGGCGATCTTCACACCAAAGTAATCATCTTCAACTGATTCCACTTTCGCTAAAGGAGGTTTTTGTAAAATATCCTTCGCCAGTACTTTTCCAATTAAAAAAACACTCAAACAAAACAAAATTATTCTGGTCTTCACTGTGACCTCCTTAATTTAAAAAATTTTAAACTTAAACTTTTGCACGATTATTTGGCACTTTCCGTATACCAATATCTCTTACCTTTTAAGAATTCTTCAATTCCTTTTTTCTTGATATTCTTAAGATTTTTTATATGAGCATTTCCATGAACAGGAACTAAGAAATTAAGTTTTTCACAAGTCTCGAAATCCTCGCATTCCCAACAACCTTGATAACCATTTTTCTGACAGCAGTTTCTCATCTTACAGAAAGGCGGACCTCCTCCATCTTTACATCCTTTCCCGCAACGAAACTTGACCATCGCGCCAAGGACTTCGTAGCACTTTGCGTAATCTTTTAAAGTTTTAGCGAAACCTTTATCTGCAAGGAATTCCGCGAACTTATCATACCTGCATGCTCGGAGTTCCTTTCTGAGGTCTCTCGCTAAATCGGGAATCTTTCCGGTATAACCATGACAATCTCCGCAGTATAATCCGCAATACGCAATTAATTTTTTATTCCCATCACTAATTTCCGATTTTTCCATTAAATCATTCACTTAATTGTAATCATTATAAGAATAAAAAACAGTTATGTCAAGAAAGGAACCACCCACACCCCCCAATATTTTACCACAGAGAGCACAGAGAAGAAGAAAACGCACCGAGAACACAGAGCCAGGGAGACACAGAGAAAAAAAAGGATAATGTTGTTTAAAACCAAACCCACAACACCAAATAATTAGCCACGGATAAACACTGATAAAAAAATATTTACTTTGTTGTTTAAAAACAAAAAAGTATTTAGGGATGGGCAGTTGGGCAATCCTTGCTAATCTGTAGCTAATCTTTTTTCTCAGCGGTTATTATTTAGGGTACAGGATATAAGGTATAGAAAAAAAACAAAAGAAAATAAACGAGGATAGGATATCCGGAAAGCCCTTGACAAAAACATAATGATGTATTACATTGTTATACAAAGAGGAGGGAATATGATTAGTGTAAGATTGCCTAAAGATTTAGAGAAGCGACTCCAAAAACTTGCCAAAGCCACTAATACTACCTTGAGTTTCAACATCAGAGAAGCGGTAAGAATGCATATTGAAGAACTTACAGATATTTGCGAGGGATTGCAAAGAGCCGGAGATAAAAACGCAAAATATCTTACCACTAAGGAGTTAAAAGAGAAACTTGGCATATAAAGTACTCTGGGACTCAAGAGTAGAAAAAGATCTTTCCAATTTAGACAAAAAAACAAAAGAAAGAATAATAAATAAAGTAACTACTTACTTAAACAAAAAACCTGAATCCCTGGGCAAAAAATTATCCGGAGAATATTCGCAGTATTACAGATACCAAGAAGGCAGCTGGAGAATAATTTATTCTCTTAACAAACAAGAAAATATTCTTACTGTATATAAAGTTGGGCATAGAAAAGAAGTATATAAAGATTTCGGAAGAAAAATGCTCCCGATGGCATTATTGGTATCTCTGCTGAAAAGTAATCCTTTCGGGTAACTGTTTTATCAAGAAAAAGACTTAAGTTATAATCTTTTTCGTACAAAAATTGACTATTGATAAAAAAATTCATAAAATGAACAAAAAGGCACTTTTATGTGTTATAATAATAGAGAAAACGAAATGAACGATTTAGTAATCAAGAAAGCGAAATCAGGAGATAGAAATTCCCAAGAAATAATTTACAGGGAATTCAAAGACAGAATATACACTCTCGCTCTTTACTATACAAAAAACCCGGCAAACTCATCCGATGTCACACAGGACATATTTATAAAAATATTCAGAGTAATAAATAAATTTAATGGAGGTAATTTTAAAGCATGGATATACAGGGTTTCAATCAATTATCTTTTGAATTACGTAAGCAGGCGAGATACATTTGTAGATTTAAATCAGAATTGTATGGCAACAAGGAATAAAGATATCGAAGAAAAGATAGCGATTGAAAAAACTCTTAAAAAAATGCCGGAAAAACTTTCTTTCCTACTGATATTAAGGGAAAAAGAAGGCTTTAATTATAAAGAACTTTCAAACGTTTTTGGAGTACCAATAGGTACTATTAAATCGAGGCTATATAAAGCCAGAAAAATTTTCAGGAAATATTACGGAGGCAAGGATGAATAAAAAAATAAAAATTCTTCTCTCATCTTATATTGATGGTGAATGCAAACATCCAGAAATAGTTGAAGACATGTTAAAACAAAATAAAGAAGCTAAAGAAATTTACACGGAACTTTTATCGAGTAAAAAGATAAAGTATTTAGAATATAAGGAATGTCCTGTACCATTTGATAAAATTGTTCTAGTTACAAAAAAGGAACCCATTAAACGGCTGCTTGTAACTATAGGAGCCGTAGCAATAGCAATTTTAGTCTTGTTCCCACTGATAAAAAACTCTTATCAAAATCATCAGTCAAAAATTAAAAATTTAACGGAGGTTTTGAAATGAAAAAAATAA
>Ga0307430_1001251_pt1 | contig 19187 bp, 14 predicted proteins | sample SalMarWE160130MG_FD_202159 | JGI IMG/M metagenome (GOLD analysis project Ga0307430, IMG submission 202159) | Salt marsh sediment microbial communities from the Plum Island Ecosystem LTER, Massachusetts, United States - WE1603-130 | ecosystem: Environmental > Aquatic > Marine > Intertidal zone >...
GCGAGATGCGATCTGTCGAATTTATAGGGATAAGGGGATATTCCCTTTTCTTTTAACTTCTCTAAGTTCTTTTTCCTGAACTCTACCTGGTCAAGTGTTTCATCCATATGGGGATTATAGGTAAGTATATCTTCTTGTCAAGTTGGAGAAGGGAAGAGAATTGAAAATATTCATAGTTACTATAGATGAACAAGACCCTTGAATTTTTAAAAAAAAGAGATAAGATATAAAAAAATGGAGGATGAATGGAAAGCAAAGTTTTAAAGAAGGGAGTCTTTGATTTAGAGGAAAAATTTAATCAAGAAAAAATATCGTTATGAATGTTTAATTTTCTTTGAAAGATTATTTTAAATTTTGAAACCAAAAATAGGAGGGGAAATGGAAAAATTAGCCTCTGTAAAGTGGGTAATAACATTAAAAAATGAATGGAAAGGGCTCCTTGCTTCGTTTTTTATACCTGCATTGTTATCCTTGTTAATAAGTTTATGTTTACCAAAAGAATACAGAAGTAGTGTTCAAATACTAGTCCCAGAAGTTGCGGCAGGTGGGACATTTATACAAACCGCACTGGGTGCTATTTCTTCAGGGGGTAGTTTGGTACCTGTTTCTACTCAAGCAATGACTACAATATTGAAATCTAACCTTGTTATTGATAGAATTATAGAAAAATTTAATCTTACAAGCAAATTTAAATTGAAAAATTCCAAGGCAGCTAGGGATTATTTTAAAGAGCGAATATATTCAGTAGAAACTCTTGAAAACGAAGGTATTATTAAAATCACTGTATCTTCACGGTTCAATGATTTGAATCCGGAAATCGCTAACTATGTTGTGCCATTAATGGACACTGCAAATTCAATCTTAAAGATAACACATGAGAGAAACTTTATAAAAGTTCTTCAATTGGCAGAACCAGCAACAAAAAAGTTTTCACCAAGATATAAACTGAATACCTTAATTGGGGGGATATTAGGAGTTTTTCTTTTTCTCGTCTATTTGTATTTTAAGGGAAATTTATCATTAAGTGATGAGTAATCTGAAGATTTTTATAAAAGATTTTTCAACAGTATCCTTTGGAAATATCTTATCACGACTTTTTTCTGCAGTTATATCTATTGTTATTGCAAGAACTTTTGGCCCTATTTATTTTGGTAGATTTTCCGTTCTCTTTTCTATAATGATGATTATTGTTGCTGGCTTATCAGGTATTGATTTCACATATATACATAACTCATTAAATCCTCATATAAAAAGTAAAGTTGGATTTTCTAATTACTTATATTTTAAATTGTTCGTTTCGCTTATATTAACTGTTGTTGGTTTCCTTTTTGCTTCATATATTAGCCAAAACATTTTCAAGCAGGAAGTCACCTTCTTGGGGATAATAATTACTTTATTCTCTGCCTTTTTCTTTATTACTTACACTACTGTGTATACCTATTATCAAGCTAGTGAGAACTTCGTAAAGTATTCTGTTATTCAAGTATTATATTATTTTTTTGTTCTATTAGGGATCATTTTGCTTTTTAAGTTCAACATTAAGGAGTATGAGTTTTTTTTGATACCTTATTTAATTGTTGGATTATTGATATTTTCTTTTTTTTTAATCTTCCACAGAGATATTTTAACCTTAAATAATCGAAAATTATTTAGTTTTGTAAAAATTGGGAAATGGATTATTTTTTCCGAAATGTTTGTTGTGTTATTTGCAAGACTTGATTTATTAATTCTATCTCATTATATATCTGGTCCAAATCTCGGATTTTACTCTGCTGCTATAAGGATTGTCAACATTTACTTGACTTTTACAGCTGCTTTCAGTGCTATAATGTTACCAAAAGCAAGTGGAGTTAAAAATCAGGTTCAAAAAAAGAAGTTTTTGAAAGCCAGTGGTTTTTTAAGTTTATTTCTTGTTTTTTTTAGCTTTATTCTAATCTTAATGAGTAAATATATTGTACTTATTTTGTATGGTTCGGAATATTTAGATTCTTATAAAATTGTAAGGTTATTGTTAATAGCCTATATCCCTTTTACTTTTTATCAGCCTTTTAGATATCTTACCTATACTCATAATAAAACTTTTTATCTTTTTTTAATACCATTTATTCAATGCATTTTATTTGTATTATTGTCAGGGGACTTTATTAAGTGGTTCAGTATACCTGGGGTTATATATGCTAAAGCGGTATCCTTTATAATCGGAGGTTTTTTCTTTTTCTTTGTAACATATAGAGAGAGGAATTTTTAAAAGTGAAAGGTATAATTCCCAATAGAGTGTTTTTATTCTGTTATATTATAATAGCCTTTTTATCTGCTTTGTATCCAAAGCAGGCAATATTAATGCTTATACTACTGCCGGTTTTCTATCTCTTTGTTTTTAGAACGAAACGTTTTTTTATCCTGCTCGCAATTATTTTGCTTATACAGCATTCTCTAATTATAACTTATTATAGGTTTGGGTTGACCGTAAGAGAAAGTATGATTATAGGTAGAATGGATGATGTAATATGGATAGTATTATTATTAATGGTTTTATTGAAATTCAAGGATTTTTCAGGCGAGTTTAAACTTTCAAGTATTGACTACAGTGTATTTTTATTGCTTCTGCTCTCTTTTATATCTATGATAATCAATAATAGAAATTTCTTCTGGGCAGCGGTCAGCACATATCGTATGCTCAAAGGGTATTTAATTTTTTTCATTGCTGCTAAATTGAAATTTCAAAAAAATGATATAGAATATTTTTTGAAAGTATATATCTTTTCACTTTTTTTGATAGCACTTATAGGAATCTTCCAGAATTTTGGCTTGTATTTGCCATTTTTCCCTCCTGGTTTTAGATTAGGCACAAAAGTAATAAGTTCCATATTTACTGCCCATACTGCGTTTGGAACTATGATGGTGATAGGAGCTATTCTTTCTCTATCTTTTATTATTGAAAAAGGTAGAGATGATTTTTTCCCTCTTCTAGCCATATTTATTATTTGTATATTTTTATCAACCTCAAGAAGAAGTATAATATCTTTTTCCTTAATATTATTGTTGTTGCCTTTATTAACAAAAAATGTCACGAAAAAAATATATATTCCTATTGCGATTTTTTCCGCGATTATCCTTATAATATTTAAAACCCAATTAGGGGTGCTTATTACGGATATCTTATTAGAATATATAGGAAAATTTTCAAATACCCCAAGAGGTCAGCTATATATAGGTGCCTTGAAAATTTTAAAGGCCAAATTCTTTTTCGGTGAAGGACCGGGAAGTTTTGCCGGACTCATATCAAAACTTACTATGAGTGGTGTCTATAAAAAATATGGTCTTCCACTGCAAGCAATGAGATTTTCAACGGATGCCTATCCTCCTCATATTTTTGGGGAATTAGGTTTTTTGGGAGGTGTGTCATATATTCTTTTCCTGTTTATTGCATTCAAAAAAATTAAAGAAATAGAAAATTATTTTCGTTATAGTGGGGATAAACTTCTTATATCGCTTTCCTTTTATCTTAAAGCTGTTTTTATAGTTGCAATCGTTGAATCTTTTGTTTCTTCTTTTTTGGAAGTAGGTATGAAGACATTTGCTTTTTGGGGTATATTCGGTATGATAACTTCTTATTTTAGGAGGGTAAAAATCAATGCTGGTGATACTTCTCACTAGTTGTCTTTTTAACTCACATTATTGTAGCCATAAAAATGACTGGTTCTTGTGGAAAACACCAATAGATGAAAAAGTGCTTCCATTTCCTTCCTTTGTTGATACTCCAGTAAGCTATGTACATATAAAAAACGGACATTTTTATAAGAATAATAAAAGATTGAAATTTTTTGGAACAACAATCGGTTGGAATTTTTTGAATTCGAATAATGAAACAATGCAAAGAGCAGTTCGTTATATGAAAAATGTGGGAATAAATATTGTCAGAATTCATCCGTTAGGACTATGGAATGGTAATTCTTTAGATCCTAAACAATTGGAGAGACTGGATTTTCTTGTATACACATTGAGAAAGAACAAAATTCTTTATTCTTTTTATTCAGGGGTAACTATTGTTGTGTATCCTGAAAAAGAACCGGTTGATATCAATATTAGAAAGGCAAAGGTTTTTGTGGATAGTACCACACAGAAAAAAGTGAGAAAATTTTTTAAATTACTTTTATTACATGTAAATAAATATACGGGAATAAAGTATGTAGATGATAAATATTTAGCATTCCTTATTCTCACAAATGAAAATTCCCTATATAAAATCTTACAAACAGAAGATGGAATTAAATTTTTGTCTCATTATATTCCAAATGTATTTTCACCTTTCAAAGAGAGAAAACTTGATAGCAAGATGGACCTTGATAAACTGTGTTCCTTATTAAATATAAAAGAACAGGACTTTTTTATTAATACAAAATTATTTTTGAGAGAGATTGGTTTAAAAGTACCAATTGCATTTACCAATAATTTGTTTAATTATTATACACAAAAAGTTCAATACGATTATGCGGATTTTATATGCGTCCACAGCTATGGGAGGTATACTTATACTACAAAAAAAGATCTTCTGAAAAACGAAAACCCACTTATATGGGATGAAGGGATCCCATTAAAATTTCCAACGAAAATTTTGGAAGTGAATTACTTGAACAAACCAGTAATAGTCGACGAGTGGAACATTGGATACCCAATTGATTATAGGGGCGTAGCGCCTATTCTTGTTTCTGTTTTTTCATCTTTATATGATTATGATGGGATTTTTTATTTTAGTTTTTTTGAGAATCAAGGTTATTTAGATAAACCATATGATTATAGTAAGTTTTATTGGACCTCTTTAGAACAACCTTTTTCACCTACAGTCGTAGGGCAATTCCCTATATTATCTTATTTATTTCGTAATTCGATAATTAAACCATTCAAGGATTCTACCATAGTAGAAGTAAACGAAAAAGATGCTCTAACTAATAGTAAAATTATCCGATGGTTTTCTCCTTTTTCTGGAATTTATTCAAAGATGTTCTATTTGAAAAGGGTTATTTTAAAATTTTCAGATAGTTCTAATAGAATAAAGATAATGGATCATTTTAAAAAGTTAGGGAATGAGGATAAGCTAAAAACAGATAGATATTTTTGGAATTATAAGAGCGGTTCATTCTTGTACTTAGATGATCAGTTAATTATTTTTGCTGGAGATCCCAATGGTTTAGACAAGAAAGATTTATTGTCTTCTACGAGTGATTTTTTCATTTTGGAGATTTATGCGTTGGATAACAAAAAAATATTCTTTTCAGACTCAATTCTTATATTTGTTGCGAGTGATGATGAGTATATTGGGGACTATTTAAAAATGGCTTTTTTTATTGGAAGAAAAGTCGGTCATCCACGTTCATATTTAGTGCCATCAAAGAAAGAATATTTGAAAATGGAAAGAATTCCTGGAATTACATTGGTAAAACCTACGGAAGTAGAGATATCATTACCTAAGCAAAATGGGGAGTATTTCTTGGCGTGTTTAGATCCATCTTCTGGGAATTTTACCAGATTAGAAACAGATATTCTTTTTATTAATGAGATACTTCATTTAACGATTGATCAACATGTTACAAAATCATTATATTTCATGCTAAGGCGAGAAAAGTTTGATTGACTATTGCAGAAGTTGTGCAATTTGTTATTATAAAATTATGAAAGGATTGAATAGTTTAAAAAATAAGAATTTGTTGGTTTTAACTTCTTGGTTCCCTCCATCAACGAAGTTATCTTATACTGTCCCTTTTCTTTATGACTATGTTTGGAATATTTCAAAATGTTTCAACAACGTATATGTTATCTCATTAATTCCGAACTTTCCATCAATATTAAAAAAGCACCCAAAATTTGCAAAATTTATCGGTTTAAATAAAAGATGGCATTTACAGATGAGCAGCAAAGAATTTGGTGTAAATTACAAAGAGGGTAATATATCTGTCTTTTACGTTAGTTCTTTTCCATTAATTTCAAAGTGTTTAGGGATAAAGCCATTGGATAGGATAGTACCACGAATATGTGCAATAATTAATAAGTTGGACAAAGTTACTCTTATACATTCCCATTTTTTATATCCATCTGGATATATAGGGATGCGGTTGAAAGAGAAATTTAACATCCCATTAGTAGTTACTGGACATGGAAGCAATGTTATCCCCTTACTTTGCAAAAATACGAAATTATTAAATAGGGAAATAAACTTGATATTAAATTATTCAGATGCTATAATAGCTGTGGGAAAAGGTTTAAGGGACGTTTTAATAAGCGAGTTTAATATAAATAGAAATAAAGTTTTTATAGTTCCCAATCCACTTAACCTTGAAAAATTTTATAGAATGGATAAGATAGAAGCACGCAAAAAACTTAATATTTCACTTGAAAAAAAACTGTTGTTAAGTGTAGGAAATTTGGAGGAATTTAAGGGATTTAATTATCTTATAAAGACTGGGGAACTTCTCTATAAACAATTAAAAGACATTCAAATAGTAATTATTGGCACTGGTTCTAAGTATAGGGAGTTAAATAGGTTAATCAGGAGATTAAGACTTGAAAATGTTATCCATATTCTTCCAACAATGTTTCAAGAAGAACTGAGAGTTTGGTATAATGCAGCAGATATATTTGTTTTACCTAGTCTTATAGAAGGATTGGGTATGGTTCAATTAGAAGCAATAGCTTGTGGTAAACCTGTTGTAGCTACAAGAAATGGTGGGAGTGAAACAATTATTACAGATGATAGAGTGGGTATACTGGTTGAAGCAGGTAATTGTGGATCTCTTTATAAAGGAATCTTTGAGGCATTAAATAAATCTTGGGATGATGAATATATAATTGCTTATGCAAATAAATTTTCCCCTGAAAATGTTATAAAGAAAACAACAGGAATTTTTTTGAAGGTTGTCTCTTAATGTTTTTTTGCAATAAATTATTAGCCCAACTTTACCGCTTTTTGAATTCACCTATTGATAAACAATATCAGTTTTGGGGTATAGATATGACAAAGTTTATGGTTGAAAAAATATGATGGGTATATTTGGCAATCGTTCTTGACTGGTATACAAAGAAGATAGTTGGATGGGATATATCCTTGAGGAGTAAAATAAAAGATTGGGGAATAGAATTAGATAAGGTCATGAACAAAGAGTTCCTTGATGGGGTAAGAGATTGTGGATTAAAACCTATAAGAGATAATGGTTCACAGCCCACATCAGTAAACTTTATTAAAGATATGGCAACTTCAGGTATAAAGCAGATATTTACATTGTATAATAATCCAAAAGGGAATACCGATACTGAACATATGATTAGGACGAAAAAAGCGAAGTTATCTTGCTAAACGAGTTTAAACATATGAAGAAACAGAAGAAAAGGTCGTCAATTGGATTGAAAATGATTATAATCAACTATATATTCACAGCAGTTTAGGATATGTAAGTCCTGCAGAATTTGAAGCAGAATATAAACGGAAACAATTGAGAAAGTAGGATGAAAAGTCTACTAATCATGATCACAAAATGTGTCTTGACTTTTTGGGTGCACTACACTTCCGGTGAAAAGAAAGAGAAGGTGAAGAAGGTAAGAATAGATGGAGATAGATTGAAATTTTCTGTTGATAACACCTATAAAACAATCTGGTATTTGATTTATTTGGAATGATGAGTGTTACTTTTTTGGCTATTGGAGATGTGATGTTGGGTGGTAAGGTGGGAAAGATGATTGATAAAGATGGGGATGCTTTTTTATTTGGGCAGATTAAGGAAAAATTGGAGGATAGTGATATCCTATTTATAAATCTAGAAATGCTTTTCTCAGACAATAATCCTCAATTTCTTCTCCATGCCCATGAGAGTTTCAGAGTATCAGATAAAAGAATAGAAACGCTGAAATTTTTAGGAGCTGATATAGTAAATATCGGAACAAACCATATTAAGGATTTTGGAAATAAAACCATTGAAAGAACAATTAAAATTCTCGATTCATCAGGATTTAAGCATATAGGTGGGGGGATGAACGAATCTGCCTCCAGAAGGCCTGCTATTATTCATAAAAATGGGTTCCGTCTTGGTTTTCTAGGTTATTGTAAAATAGGGGAATATTCCGCCTCAGGAAAAATTCCAGGGGCTGCCCCACTTATACCAGAAAAAATCTGCAAGGATATTACCAATATCCGGAAAAATGTTGATTTTGTTGTTTTATCCCTCCACTGGGGGATGGAACTTTCAGAATACCCTTCTCCTGAACAGGTTAAAATGGCTCATAAGTTTATTGATGTAGGAACAGATATTATTCTTGGTCACCACCCTCATATTTTACAGGGTGTTGAAGAATATAAGAATGGTGTAATTTTTTATAGCCTTGGGAATTTTATTTTTGATAATAGTGCAGGCAAGGTGTTTTATAAAGGAAAATGGAAAGAAAGAAATGAATCGGTTATAACAAGAATAAAATTCACTCGGGAAGGAGAAATCGATTATAGTCTTCTTCCAATATATCAAACTGATGATTACAGATTGAGAATTGCATCGGATAAAAGGGCAAAGGAAATAACAGAAAGGGTTGAGAAATTGTCTGAGGTTATCTTATCCAGTAGCCTGAAGGAATATTTTTATTCAGAAGGAGTTGAATCTACAATAAAAAGGGAACTTAAGACATATATTCTCCGGCTAAAAAGAGAAAAACACGTGTTTTTATTCTGGATGATAAGAAACTTTAAGTTTAGATATTTAAAAATTATTTTAAAATTTTTGTTATCAACGATAAAAAATAGAATAAAGAAGAATGAAAGGGAAAGACATGGCCTCTCAAAATAAATTTCTCAGGTTTTTGTACGATAAAAGTCCATATGTATTAAAAGAGTATATGACTTCAGTCTACTCAAAAAAAAGAAGCAGGGTAAAGTATGGTCCTAAATACTTTGAGTACTTTTCTGAACTTGAGAAATCTCAATGGCTTTCAAAAGGAAAAATCCAGTATATACAGGAATTAAAGATACAGAGATTAATAAATTACTCACTCAAATATATTCCATATTATAAAATGTTATTTGAAAAAATTGACATGTCTGAGAATGATATTAAGAGTATTGACGATTTAAAAAAAATACCTCTTTTAACAAAGGATTTGGTTAGGAAAAATGATAAAAGTTTAAGATCAATACATTATAGAGATTCTAGAATTGTTGAAAGATTTCAAACAAGTGGAACAACGGGAAAGGCTATGGATGTTTATGCCTCTTATGATTACATTCAGATGGAGAAGGCTTTCCAGTGGCTCCACCGATTATGGGGGGGGGTGAAGATGGAAAATTCTCAGGCTACATTTGTGGGATATACTATAATTCCATTTAAAAAGAAATCTCCACCATTCTGGGTATATGATGGTATAGAAAACAGAACATTTTTCTCACTCCATCATATGACAAAGGAAAATTTAAAATATTATGCTGAACACCTGAAGGAATTAAAGCCACTGTTTATCACTGGTTACCCTATGGCAATTTCTATTATGGCCACATATTTGCTGGATTCAGGTATAAAGATAAGACCACCAAAAGCAGTATTTACTGCCTCTGAAACCCTGATGTCCCATCAGAGAAAAATAATTGAAGAGGTTTTTAAATGCAAGGTCTTTGACTGGTACGGACAGACTGAATTTACTGCAAATATTGTACAATGTGGGTATGGAAATTATCATATTAAACCTGAGTATGGTGTCGTTGAGGTTTTAAAGAGTGACGGAACCAGGGCAAAACCTGGAGAGGTAGGAGAAATAGTAGCCACAGGGCTTAACAACTTTGCAATGCCATTTATTCGATACCGCACAGGAGATACAGCGATCCCAAAGGATGGGAAATGTCCCTGTGGGAGGGGTGGTTTTTTGATTTCAAAGATAACGGGCAGGGTTGAAGATATAATTGTTACTCCAGATGGGCGTTTTATTACCAGACTGGATTTTCTCTTTAAAGGTTTGAAAAATGTGGTGGAAGCCCAATTAGTTCAGGATGTTCCCGACCATTTAATTGTGAGGGTTGTAAAAAAGCCTAAATACAGCAGGGAAGATGAAAGGAAAATACTTTTGAATATTCAAGAGCATCTGGGTAAAGAAATGAGTGTGGAATTTGAAGGTGTTAAAGAAATACCCCGTAGTTCTAGTGGGAAATTCAGATATGTAATCTCAAAGGTTCCTCTGGATTTTCTTGGTATTAAACAGCCGAGTGAATTATTGAAAGGAGAATGCGAGTCAAGATGAATACTTGTTTTTTCAGAACGTTTCGATATAATCCTTAATATGAAACAGGTAATTCAGGATTTTAAAGACGGGAAAATTAAGGTGGTAGAAGCACCGCAACCTTCAGTGGAAAAAGGATTTGTAGTTGTTAAAAATCGATTTTCAGTTATCTCTTCAGGTACAGAAAAAACAACAGTAAGCACAGGAAAGAAGAGTCTTATAGGTAAGGCAAGGGCAAGACCTGACCTTGTTAAAAAAGTAATTGACACTGTGAAAAAAGAAGGTCTTGATTCTGCGATGAAGAAGGTGAAGTCAAGACTTGACGAATATAAATTGCTGGGGTACAGCTCTTCTGGAGAAATTGTTGATGTTGGGGAAGGGGTGGGGGAGTTTGGCATTGGTGATAGGGTGGCATGTGGAGGCGGAGGATATGCTTCACATGGTGAGATAATAAAGGTCCCTGTTAATCTCTGTGCCAAAATACCTGACAATGTAGATTTTGATGAAGCAGCATTTGTCACCTTGGGTGCTATTGCGCTACAGGGTATAAGACAGGCAGATGTGAAGGTAGGCGAAATTGTTGGAGTAATTGGATTAGGGCTGATAGGTATTTTAACTGTTCAGATATTAAAGGCATCTGGATGCAGGGTTTTTGGAATTGATATTGATAGGGATGCGATAGATTTAGCAAAAAAGTTCGGAATGGATAATGGAACACTTCTGAACAACGAAGATATTGTTCTAAAAGCAAGTGAATTTACAAGAGGTTTTGGTCTTGACTCAGTAATTATTACAGCAGGAACAAAGAGTAGTGAACCTGTTAGACAGGCTGCCAGTATCTTACGGGATAGAGGAAGGATTATAGTTGTTGGCAATGTAGGTATGGAACTTGAGATGGAAAATTTTTATATGAAGGAACTTGATCTGACACTCTCTCGTTCTTATGGCCCTGGAAGGTATGATTTGGTTTATGAAGAGAGGGGAATAGATTATCCCATAGGGTATGTGAGGTGGACAGAACAAAGAAATATGGAAGCAGTTATTGACCTGATTGCCCAAAAGAAACTAAATATCAAAGATATTATCACACATAGGTTTTCAATTGAAGATGCTCCAAAGGCTTATGATTTGATTCTTAACAGGAAAGAAAAAATTCTTGGCTTTTTATTTGAATATGATGTTGGCAAAACTGAGCCAGGTAAGAGGATTTACTTTATTGAAAAAAAGTATTCCTCTGAAAAGATTTTAAAGGCAGGTGTAATAGGTGCAGGTAACTTCGGTAAAACATATATACTCCCTCCATTAAAAAGAAATAGGCATGTGGAATTATTGGGGATAACAACTTCACATGGAGCAAATGCTGTAAATGTGGCAAAAAAATTCGGGTTCAAATATGCTGTTGCAGATTATAAGGAGATTATTAACGATAAAAATATTAATACAATCTTTATCCTTACGAGGCATAATTTACATTCTAAGATTGTGGCTGAGGGATTAAAAAGGGATAAAAATGTGTATGTGGAAAAACCGTTGGCTATGAATACCGAAGGGATGGAAGAGATAAAAAAGGTCTTAAGTAAATCTAAAGGTAGATTAATGGTTGGATTTAACAGAAGGTTTTCTCCACATTCTATAAAACTCAAGAATTTTATTGGTAAGGGACATGGCCCAATAATTATGAATTTTAGAGTTAATGCTGGCCAATTGCCTCCTGACCACTGGCTTCGTGATCCTGATATTGGTGGAGGAAGGATTATTGGTGAAGGATGCCACTTTATTGATTTTATTAGATTCCTTTCAGGCTCCTGTATAAAGAATCTAACTGCAAAATCAAATTTTGAAAAAGATAACAAGGTAATAGAAATTGAATTCACTGATGGCTCAATTGGGACAATATTATATGCTACAATTGGTGATAGGACTTTTCCAAAAGAGCGCGTAGAGGTATTTGTCGATGGCAAAGTTGGTATAATTGATGATTTTAGAAAAACAATCCTTTCAGTGAATGGCAAAAAGGCATATTTCAAGACAAAGGCACAGGATAAGGGACATACAAATGAGATTAACTTATTTATAGAGAGTGTTGTTCAGGGGATGAAAGCTCCTATACCTCCTGAAGAATTGATAGAAGTAAGTGAGTGGACTATTAAAGCCGATAGGTTATAATAATTTGATAGCTTCTTCTGACATTCTGGAATAAGGTAGGAAAAACTAGTATTTTTAGGGTTGGCACCATATGATGGCTTGAATTTCGCTTTTATAAAAGATATACCAGAAATAAGAATAAAATTTTTAGATACTTGTTACACAATTTTTTAAGAATTTCCCTATGAGTATAAGATCTATTTTAGACATTCGAAAAGAGAAAAATAGAAAGGGGATAGGTTTTTTCATTTTAGGTTTTCTCAACAAGAGTATAAAATCAGGGTATTAATACTATATTGAAAAAATGTTTGATAAAAATATAATTTCCCTTTATTATTCTGACGGGGGATACTCTTAACCTAAACTTTGAATAATTTTGATATAGTCAAATTAATAAGAGATTTAGCAGTATATTTTTCTGTCCCGTCCAAATCAAAAAATAGGGGTTTTGAGATTGCTTTTAAACAGTACAAGATGAAATTTCTGGTGGAGGGTAAGCAAATGGAGCTATTGACAAGAAATCAGATTTCTCTATATTAAAGAACTGTGATAGGAATTACTCTTTGAAAAAAGAAAAAACATGACGGATAAAATTAAGATAGAGAAGTCTTTACATAAGCTTATGACCTGGATGGAAAGTAATAACTACAGAGGTTTCGACCCATTTGATGGACTGTCTTCCTGGTTGAATTTGTTCACCTTTCAAAATAAAAAAATGAAGCAACTCCTGATTCAGGGGGTTCGAAGGGCACCGTTCAATATACGCCCTTTTATAGGTATAAAACCCCATACCAGCACTAAAGGTATGGGATTTTTAGCAAGTGGATACCTTAGTCTTTTTAAACTGTATCACCAAGATGTTTATAAAAACAAAGCAAGATTTACCCTTGACTGGTTAATTAAGCATAAGTCCCCCTATATTCACAACTTCTCATGGGGAAACAACTTTGATTATGCGAGTAGAGCATTTTTCCTACCGAAGGAATATCCCACACTTGTCTGGACAAGTCTTATAGGCCATGCCTTTATGGATGCCTTTGACACATTGAATGACGAAAGGTATCTTCGGGTTGCAATAAGTTCCTGTGAATATATTTTGAATGATCAACCATACTCTCAGGAGAAAAACGGATTGTGTTTAAGTTACATTACAGGTGAGATGATAAGGATTCATAATTCAAATTTATTGGGAGCAGGTTTGTTGTCAAGGGGTTATAATGCAACAAGAAATAATAAGTATAAGGCTACAGCTAGAGAAGCAGTTCTATATTCGGTTAGTTGTCAGTTAGAGAATGGGGCATGGTATTATGGCGAAGAGAACAAATACCACTGGATTGACAACTGGCATACTGCATATAATCTTGACTCCCTCTATTTTTACCAACTATACACAGGCGATAAATCATTTGAGCAACAATTATATAAGGGTCTTGATTTTTATGTGGATAATTTTTTCTGTAAAGATGGAGCCCCGAAGTACTATTTTGACAGAGTTTACAGGTATGATATTCAATCTGCTTCGCAGGCCATAGATACACTGGTACTTTTTTCCGATTTAAGTCCTAAAACCTTTGCCCTTGCAATGAAGGTTGCTCGTTGGACAATAGATAGTATGCAAGACCGATCAGGATATTTTTACCTCTGGAAAAACCGAAGGGTTACCAATAAAACGCCAACTTTCTATTGGGGAAATGCTACAATGTTCAGAGCTTTATCAAATCTTTTATTAAAAATGGAAGGAATAGAATAATGAAAATAAGCATATTTGGACTGGGATATGTAGGATGTGTCGGTGTCGGTTGTCTATCAAAATTAGGACATAATATCATTGGGGTAGATATAAATAGTGAAAAAGTAGCCCTCATCAGCCAGGGTAAATCTCCCGTTGTAGAAAAGGGTCTGAATGAATTAATTAAAGGTGGTGTAGATAAGGAGCTGGTTTCGGCCACTCAGAATTACAAGGATGCAATACTTAATTCTGATATTTCATTTATAACCGTTGGAACACCAAATGACATTAATGGACATCTGGATATGTCACATATATATGCAGTGGTGGAACATATAGCAAAAGGAATAGAAGAAAAGAATTCCTTCCATGTGATTGTTGTCAGAAGCACAGTTGAACCCGGTACCAATCTAAAAATCGGGAGACTTACAGAGAAGATCTCTGGCCGTGTCATGAATGAAGATTTTGGGATTGTATCCAATCCAGAGTTTTTACGGGAGGGCAGTGCCTTAGATGATTTCTTCAACCCACCGTATACCCTGATTGCCTCTGAAAGCAAAAAAGCGCTTGAGATAATTTGTGAATTGTATAAGGATGTCAATGGAGAAATTGTTGAAACTGAAGTTGGCATTGCAGAGATAATAAAGTTTATCAACAATTCTTACCATGCTCTTAAGGTATCTTTTGCTAATGAGATCGGGAGGGTATGTAAAAAACTCAATATTGATGGCACCAAGGTTATGAACATCTTCAGCATGGATACAAAGCTTAATATATCATCTTCTTATTTTAAGCCTGGCTTTGCTTATGGAGGCTCATGCCTTCCTAAAGATTTAAAAGCATTGAATCTTCTTGCCCATGATAATTATACGCAAATCCCAATACTCTCTGCTGTGGAGAAAAGTAATGAAATTCACCTCGACCTTGCCTTCAATCTTATAACTTCAAAGAAAAAGAAAAAAATTGGTTTTCTCGGATTAAGTTTTAAGCAAGGAACGGACGATATTAGATACAGTCCTTCTTTGGAACTAGTTGAGAGATTGATCGGTAAAGGATACGATGTAAAAATCTACGATAGTTACATTAGTCTGTCACAGTTAATGGGGAAAAATAGGGAAATGCTGTATGCAAAGATACCGCATATTGTAAGGATTCTTGTTAACGATATTGATAAACTCGTAGAAAATTCCGAGTTGATTGTCATATCTTATTCTGATGAAGTTTTTAAGGAATATATTTTTAATAATCAAGGCTTACTTAAAGACAAATACATTATCGACTTTGCCAGAATAGACAACAAATTAGAATCGTGGAAGAATTATGAAGGTATTTGCTGGTAAAAAGATATTGATGTTGGTTGAAAATAATACTGTTCCATTTGATAAAAGAGTATGGAGGGAATCTCAAACATTAAAAGATGAAGGTGCTAAGGTTTTTGTTATTGCGCCCAAAACTGATAATTATAATAAATCTCACGAAATAATTGAAGGTGTGGAGATATTCAGATATAAAACCTATTTTTCAAAGGGTTCAAAATTTGGTTATGTAAGGGAATACATAGATGCTATTGTAAAGATGTTTTTTATTTCTTTCTGGCTATTTTTAAAAGAAGGGTTTGATGTTGTCCATGTAGCCAATCCGCCGGACCTACTTTGGTTAATTGCTTCTGTTTATAAAATATTTGGCGTAAAGTTAATATTCGATGAGCATGATTTATCGCCTGAGTCCTTCCTTTCAAGGTTTAATATGGATATAACAAACAAAAATAACCTTATGTATAGAACTCTTGTCCTTATGGAAAAAATTTCATATAAATTGGCTGACATTGTGATAGCAACCAATGAATCCTATAGGTCTAATGCTATAAAACGTGGTAATATTATTTCTGAAAAGATTTTTATAGTAAGAAATGGGCCAGATATGAGAAAATTTCATAAGGTCGTACCTGATGAAAAATGGAAATTTGGATTCGATTATATGGCTGCATACATTGGGATAATGGGGGTTCAAGATGGAGTTGATATTTTAATAAAGGCGATGAAATACATAGTAAATAATTCGAAACGAAAGGATATATGCTTTGTCCTTATTGGTAGCGGAGATGAAGTAAATAAATTAAAAAATCTTACTAAAGAACTGGGTATAGAAAACTATATAAAATTTCCTGGCAGAATTCCTGATAAACCAGCAATGGAAATTCTTTCCACAGCTGATGTTTGTCTATCACCTGATCCTCGAAATCCCCTGAACGAAATTTCCACAATGAATAAAATAATGGAGTATATGGTATGTGAAAAACCTATAGTATCTTTTTCTCTTAAAGAAGCGACTTTCTCTGCAGAGAAGTCAGCGCTTTATGTTCCTGATTCCGTGGAGAAATTTGCAGAGGGTGTATTATATTTAGTTGACTATCCAGATGTTGCGAAAAGGATGGGAAAATATGGGTATGAAAGGGTAAAAAATCATCTACGATGGGAAAACCAACAGAAATTCCTTATCAAAGCATACAGGTGTATTTACGGGCTAATGTAGTTTTCTATCATAATGGGGGGAAAGTCTATACTGTAAATTGTAGTATTAAATCAAAATATAAATTAGCAAAATCTAAAATCCTCAAAAAAACTTAATACAAAATCTCAACTATCCTCTCTGCTGTCTTTCCATCCCAGAGAGGTAGGCCTTGTGATTTTTTTTCTTTTCCTGAAAGGATCTTTTGTGATTCCCCAATAATTCTTTCCGGAGCGGTTCCAACTAATAAATTGGTTCCCTTTGTTATGGTAAATGGTCTCTCTGTATTCTCCCTTATGGTAAGACAGGGGATATTTAGATATGTAGTCTCCTGCTGAATACTACCTGAATCCGTAAGGACAAATCTTGAATTCCTGTATAGCCGAAGGAAATCCCGGTAGGAAAGAGGATCTATAATACGAATATTATTATTTTCTGGAAAAATGTTGAATTCCCTCATCCTGCTTTGAGTCCTTGGGTGTGCAGGAAATATGATATCAATTTCTTTTGCTACTTCATTTAGTGCTCTCATTATCCCCTTGAAAGTCTTTGAGTCATCTACATTGCCTGGGCGATGAAGGGTAAGCACTGCATATTCCCTCTTTTTAATATCTTCAAGTGGTGGTTCATCTAAATGTTCAGTCCTATTCATCTCCCAGATGAGGGTGTCGATCATGACATCACCAACTAAATAGATTTTTTCCTCTGGTATTCCTTCTTTTCCTAAATTCTCATTTGCCTCCTCTGCAGGGGTGAAAAGATAATCGGAGATCGCATCGGTAAGCAGGCGGTTTATCTCCTCTGGCATTCTCCTGTCGAAACTTCGAAGGCCTGCTTCCACGTGGGCAAGTGGGATATGTAATTTTGAGGCAACAAGACCACAAGCAATAGTTGAATTTACATCTCCTACTACGATAACAATATCCCCACCTTCTCTCATCAGGAATTCCTCAATTCCGGAAGGGGATACTTCTACTTTAGAAAAATGCCTCTGTATACGATAAAAATCCCATATATGAGATGGTCAAATGCCTGGATATTTTATGCAATGACGGAGATAGAGAAGAATGAGAATCTGGATTGATATTGATAATGCTCCCCATGTTCAGATAATGGACCCCATAATTCGTGAGTTGGAAAGAAGGGGACACAAAGTTCTTGTTACAGCCAGAGATTATGGTCACACTGTAGAACTGTTGAAAATGAAAAAAAGGCTTCATATCTTGATCGGTAAACATCCAGGGAAATCTAAACTTCTTAAAATAGTTTTCCTCGCCTATAGGATGTTCAAGCTATACATCTGGGCTTTTGATAAGAAAATAGACCTTGCTTTTTCGCATGGCTCGAGGTCTATGGTGCTACCAGCAAGATTTCTTGGTATTCCTCTAATTGTAATGTATGACTATGAATATATTTCTGATTTTCTATTCAGAAAATTTGCTAGGAGAATATTTATGCCTTCTATTTCCGCAGTTCGAGAGAATGAAAAATGCATACCATTCCCCGGGTTAAAAGAGGAAGTCTATCTATGGGAACATAAGTATAAAAGTGATTGGGATGAGGGGATTATTTTTAGTAGAGGTAATCTACTTGTGATTCTACGCCCACCTGCATCAATGGCTCACTACCACAATCCGCAAGCCGAGGTAATCTTCAGAGAGGTATTAAAACAGATTTCCGGACTTAATGGTATTTCGGGGATAGTAATTCCAAGAACGAAGGTGCAAAGGAAGGAGTTTATGCAATTAACAAGAGATATGGATGGGATTACTGTTCTACCTAAAGCAGTTGATAGTATAAGTATGTTAAAGGATGCAGACCTTTTAATAGGTGGAGGCGGAACAATGAACCGGGAAGCAGCTTTACTTGGTACCCCGGTCTATAGTATATTTCAAGGTAGGATCGGCAAGGTGGATAGGTGGCTTGTGGAGAAGAAAAGAATGAGGTTTATAAATTCAATTGAAGAAATAAAAGATATACACTATGAGAAGAACCTCCAAAAGACTCCCCTGGTCAATTACAGAAACCTAAGAGGGTATATATGCGATCTTCTGGTGCATGTTTAAAGAATAATATTTATCCTTTCTTTCCCCTTTTTTAGAGTTCTGCTAAGGTAAAATTTTTATCTATCTTAGTATTACAGGTAAGAAGAGTTTTTCTAAATTCAAAGGGTTATTATCTTTCTTTTCTTGCGGCTTTCTTCTGCCATCTCTATAGCTTTTATGACCCTGAGGGCATTGTATCCATCGGTGAGCGGTTTTTTTCTTTCTCTTACGCATTCGACAAAGTGATTCATCTCAAAACGCAGGGGTTCTCTATTCGAGAGTGTTGGTGAATGGATAGGACCAGACCGGTATGATAATAAAAACTCACCATAATCATGTGGGTCTTCAATATCTACACCAGAGTCGAAGATTTTTATTTTTTCCTGTGGATTGATTTCATTATATACTATCATCTTTTTACTCCCAACCACGATGGTTTCACGAATCTTTGAGGGAGCAAGCCATCCGACCTGAATATTTGCGATAACCCCTGAAGAAAAAATGGTTTGAATGAAGGCAAC
>Ga0307430_1001253_pt1 | contig 19166 bp, 17 predicted proteins | sample SalMarWE160130MG_FD_202159 | JGI IMG/M metagenome (GOLD analysis project Ga0307430, IMG submission 202159) | Salt marsh sediment microbial communities from the Plum Island Ecosystem LTER, Massachusetts, United States - WE1603-130 | ecosystem: Environmental > Aquatic > Marine > Intertidal zone >...
TCGTGTAGTAGTCCCCGACGTCCAGACAGTCTTTGAGACCCTTCGCGTAATCCTTGATCCCCGCCTCGTCATCCGCCGTCTCTTTGCAGTTCGTTTTGGCGATGGAGATGCCGATGGGAAAGTGTGGCGCGGGGGCGCGTAGCGCGGAACTCAATCGAGCGCATACGGCTTCAGCGCCGTCGTTGTTCAGGCCGTAGTTGACCACGATGCCGCGGGATTTCGGAAGTCGCCACAATCGCTTTCCCTTATTCCCCTTGCTCGGCATGGCCGTCAACGATCCTATTTCCTCAAACCCAAACCCAACCGCAGGCATGATCTCTGTAAGTACGCCGTTCTTATCGAACCCGGCCGAAAGTCCGATGGGATTCTCAAATGCGATACCGAGCACTTCTTGCTCCAGCATGGGATGCTTGTATTTGAATAGAAACGATGCGCACTTTCGCATGAACGCGCTTGATCCGAGCATCGCTCCAAACCGAACGAAATCATCATGAACCCGTTCGGGATCCATGAGGAACAGGATGGGTTTCAGGAGATATCTATACTTCCAATGGATGATATGGGTGAGGAACATGCGAATAGATTATAGATAAAGCGGGGAGGGGGCAATGTTTGAGCCACGGAATGAAGGTTTATCCACTTGACGCGCCATCCGATCCATGAGACCGAATATATGAATGGTACGAACATTCAATCCAAGCGTTCATGGCAGGCGCACGACACGCCTGCCGGAATTTGATTATTCAAACGCGGGTCATTATTTCTTAACGATCTGCACTCAAGACCAAAAACGCCTATTCGGCCGCATCCGTGATCAAAAGATGGAATTGAATGGATTAGGGAAGATCGCACGCGACGAATGATTAAAAACGCCGTCATTGCGTCCAAACGTCCATATTGACGAATGGGTCATCATGCCCGACCACGTCCACGCCATTTTCGAAATCCAAACGGATGTAAACCATAAAATCGGACCGTATACCTTTATGGCGAATGACAATGGTATGCCTCCCGTCGAAGCGGATGATCGCGAAATAATAAACAACATGGTCATGGCACCTGTAGGGGCGCATGATTTCGATATCGCGGATAAGACGGTCATGGCACCTGTAGGGGCGCATGATTTCGATATCGCGGATAAGACGGTCATGGCACCTGTAGGGGCGCATGATTTCGATATCGCGGATAAGACGGTCATGGCACCTGTAGGGGCGCACAGCTGTGCGCCCCTACAGCCACCTATGCGTCTTTTTCGACGCCCACAATCCGTTTCTTAATAAAATCCTACAGCGACCCGATACTCGCCGCGGCGTTCGCCTTTAATCTCTCCAAAAACGCTTCCCGCGCTTTCCCGACGTTCTCATCCTTCCCGGCCCATACGTCGATCGCGGGGTATTGGAGGGCGCGCGCGTAGCAGAACGTGACCGGCCAGGGGTAGGGACCCAGCTTCGCGATCGCATTCAAGTTCGCCGTTGCCTGTTCCGGCGTCTGTCCGCCGGAGAGGAACACAACGCCTCCGACGCCGTCCGGGATTGAGGCGCGGAGACAGCGCGACGTGGCTTCGGCGATCTGATCCGGATTCATGGGCTGGCCGGACTCGCTCCCCGGAACCACCATGCTCGTTTTAACGATCGTAGCTTCAAGGTCCGCGCGATGCTTCTTAAGTTCCTCGATAACCGTCTTGAGGACATTGGTCGTGACTTCCTCCGCCCGTTCGATCGAATGCGGTCCTTTGAGCACGACTTCCGGCTCCACCATGGGCACGATCCCCGCTTCCTGACAGCGCAGGGCGTAGACGGCCAGCGCGAACGCGTTCGCGTCAATCGCCTCCTGCGTGGGAAGGCCTTCGCCGATATTGATCACGGCCCGCCACTTCGCAAAACGCGCTCCAAGGCCGTAATACTCCTTAAGCCGATCCGCAAGACCATCCAGCCCTTCGGTGATCTTCTCGCCGGGAAAGTTCGGGAGGTCTTTGGCGCCGGCATCAACCTTGATCCCCGGGACAATGCCTTTGGATGCGAGGAGTTTGGGAAACGGCGTGCCGTCCGATGCGGACTGCCGAAGCGTCTCGTCGTACAGGATGACCCCGCTCATGTACTGTTCCGCGCCGGGAGCACCGAGAAAGACCTCGCGGAACCGGCGGCGGTTTTCCGGCGTGGATTCGACGTTGATCGGATCCAGCCGCTTGGGAACGGAGTTATTGCTCTCATCCGCCGCGAGCAGCCCCTTGCCCTTGGTCATCATGGCCTTGACCGTAGCTTGAAGATCATTCAAAGACATACGTGTGAGAAGAAATCGGAAAATGGAAATCGGAAAATGGAATCGCTCAAACGACCGATTAAACTTCCCTCCATTTTCCATTTTCTATTTTTCATTTTCCATAGGATACCAAATATCCCCTATTAGAGATACAATGAGACCAGTTAACTCGTTGACGGGTTTGCGCGATGACCGGTTGACGAGCGAACAAGCGAACGAATGAACGTATTTCTCAATCAGATCTTAGACCTCCTCATTCAGCCGGATGTTTTCGGATCGGTTGTTTTTATATTCATCCTCTGCCTCATCCTGCGCATCACCAAGCCCGTCTACGTGAAATTCAAGCGCCGAAAATCCGGTTTCGGAACGGTATTCAACAGTGTGACCGGAAAGCCCGTTGATCTCGCGCGCATCCGCCTGGTGGACGAACACGGCCTGACCGTAGCTTCCGCAGTTACGGATAATTACGGACACTACCGGCTTACCGTCATGCCCGGAGAATATACCGTGGAAGTAACGAAGCCGGGATTCGTCTTTCCGTCCGCATTCGTCAAAGCGCGGAAAATCAGCACGACGTACTACAGCATCCTTCCGGCGCGGCGCATCAGGATCAAAGACCACGGCATCGTGACCAAGAACATTGCCGTTGATCCGACCGATGGCATGAAAAAGCGATCCAAGGTTTTTAAATCGGGAATCGTCCTTAACGACAACCTTTTGCTCGCCATCGCTTACATCAGCCCGTTCGTCGCAGGCATCTACCCCTTCCTTCGCAGGACATCGATCGCTCTTTGGGCCATCCTCGCCGCGTACATCGTTGTGCTCACGTACCGCCTCACGCATTTTACGCCGGGCAAACCCGCTTATGGCGTCATCACGGATGCCAAAACCGGAGAACCGCTCGAACGCGTTGTCGTACGGCTGTTTGATGGGAAGTTCAATAAAGTCCTCTACACGCAGATCACATCCGTAAAAGGCCGCTACGCTTTCCTCGTGAATCGGGGCGCATACTACATGACGCTAAAAAAAGAAGGGTACAAACCGATCCGCCTCAACTTCCCGAATATCACGAAGGACAGCTACCCGCTGGCGACGAATGTGAAGATGAAGAAATCTGGTGGTTGAATATCGAATTTCGAATACCGAATGTCGAAAGTCTCTGAATGATGGAAGGGTGCCGATTTGGCACTTTTTCGATATTCGAAATTCGATATTCCGTCTGCTACAGTCATTTAATGGGGAAAGACCCGTCACAGCTCATCTTCTATATCCCCGCCTTGATCCTTATTGTCCTGGCCAGTATTGGCTATGCCCTTCTCTCGAATAAAGAAGGATCTTCACATGAGCCGATCGCTAGCAGCCAGCCGCCAACAGCCGAACTTGAACCTCCCGGACCGACTCGCATCTCCCTCCCCGACGAAGTCCGCGCGCTGTATTGGACGGCGCAGACGGCCGGGACGGCTCGTGCGGACGAGCTGTTGGAGTACATGACGGAAACCGGCATCAACGCCGTTGTTATTGATCTGAAGATGGATGACGGGGAGATCGCATTCGAACCGTATCATGAGATACTGAAGCCGTTCGCGCAGGAACGTCCGGCGATTGAAGATCTTGAAGCCCTGCTCACGAAACTCGCGGAAAAAAACATCTACCGCATCGCGCGCATTGCCGTGATGCATGACAATACGCTCGCGGCAGTGAAGCCGGAATTCGCGCTCCGCACGCCGAACGGATCCGTGTGGAGAGACAAGATCGGATCCGTGTGGGTGGACCCGGCCGCGCCGTTCGTTGCCGAATATGCACTGGCACTCGCACAGGAAGCGTATGATCGCGGGTTTGATGAAATCCAGTACGACTACATCCGCTTCCCTTCGGACGGCGCGCTCGCCGCGCTTCGCTACCCGTTCTTCGGTAAAACGACATCTACAAAAGAAGAACTCCTGAATGACTTCTTCGCGAAAATCGGCGATCCCCTGCGTGAAAAAGAGATCCCCGTATCCTTCGACCTGTTCGGCATGACGTTCGTCTCCATCTACGACATGGACATCGGGCAGACGCTCCCCGGGGCATACCCGCACGCGGATTTCTTCAGCCCCATGACGTACCCGTCCCACTACCCGAATAACTTCCGCGGGTACGCGAATCCCGCGCTCTATCCGTACGATATCGTCAAACTGACGCTGGACGAAGGCGCGGCCATCATGCAGACGCAGTTCGGCGTGGCGGAAGAGGAAACGCGGCCCGCGTTCCGACCATGGCTGCAGGACTTCGACATCGGGGCCGTATACACAAGCGAGATGATCGAGGAGCAGATTCGCGCAGCGCGGGACGCGGGTGCGAGCGGCTGGATCCTGTGGAACGCGCGGAACGTGTACGAACCGGCGGAGTATATCGGGGATGAAGGATGAAGGAGGAGGGATGGAGGACAGAGTAGGATCGCACAGCTGTACAACCCTACAGCCAACCGCATGCCCGTTTCTTCGACGCCTACAGCTCCGCGAGCAGCGCCAGACGCTCATCGCGCTGTGTCAGGAGGTGCGCCGCCGTGCGCTCGTATGCTTCCAAAAAACCATCCAGTATTCCGGGTTCCAAAATCTTCTCCGCATGCGCAATGGATGCGCGCGCCTGCTCCGCCTGAGTGGAAATGATCCGTGAAACGCCCGGGAGCGCCTCGCGCCAAAAGAGCAGTCGGAGTTCCGAGACGATTTCTTCCAACGGATGCGGACCGGAAGCACTGTCATGCGCACGCTTCCATCGCTCCAGGAGATCCGCAACAACGAAGTTCAGACGCCCGGCGCACAGATCCTCCTCCCAATCCTCAACGTCATCGCAGAGCTGCTTGGCGGAAAGCATATGAACGACGTATGCCTTTACGGCGGCGACTTCGGGCGATGATGGCGCAAAGCCGGAGAGCAGCAGGATCGTGAGCGGACCGAGTGCATGCCCCAGGGAACGCTCGGCAAGCTTCCGTACGTCTCCGTACGCCGGGAGCTGTTCCGGGATCATAATCGTGCCGTTCGCAACCGATGTTCGCGCGTATGCGAGCTCCCAGGCGTTTACCGCATCCACCAGGTCCATGGTGTGCCGAAACAGGCCGCGGATCATCGGATTGAACGTTTCGTAGATCCCGGCGAGTTCCCGCAAACTGAATGCGGCAACGGAAACGTCCGACGGGTCGCCTTCCCGATCCAAGAAATCGTCAAAGATCGTATACGCCATCCAGCCGTAGACATTCGCCGCCGAAAGCCGAAGGACCGTATCCTCGGATACGCTCTTTTGCCGTAGCGTCCCATGGACCATGACGGGGAACGAAACGATCTGCCCGTCGCGGTCCCGTGCAACGAGCGAATGCAGGAATGCATGCGCCCGGCCATGAAGCGGCTCTGAAAGCGTACTGATGCGCTCCTCAACCAGGGCAATGACGGATGCCGCGTCACGGGATTCAGCATTCGGGTTCTCTTGCCGGACGGATGCGTCGGGCGTATCCGGAGCGTCCATTTGTTCATAGCGCGCGAACGCCTCCAAACAATGGGTAATCGTGATGGCCTCATGGCTGCACCAGCCCTCGGATTTCAACGGGTGCTTAAAACAGGGTTCAGCGCGGAATACCTCATTCGCATCGCACGTGGACAGGATCTCAATCCCGCGCCGGACAGCCTCGCCGCGATCGCCGATGTTGATAAGGGAAGTAACGGCAAGCGCCGTATGAAGCGCATTGCCCCATCCGCCGCCGTCTTCACGACGTTCGAGGAGGCGTGCGCGGATCTGATCTTTTCGCGCTCCTTCATACGCACGTGCGAGCGCGTAGATCACGAGATGCTCCGATGGGTAGTACACGGAAACGTACGAACCGTTCCGGATGACCTCATCCAGGTATGCATCCAGTTTCGGCAGTCGGATGCTATGAAGCCCAAGGAAGTACGCGATGTTCGCATTCACAACAGGATCCACCGCGTTTTCAACATGGGGAGCGCGTGCATCCTGACCGGCCCAGGTCCGATACGGTCCCCCCTCATCCGTTTCCGCCTCGGTTAAACGCAGGACGGCCCGGGTGAGCACCTCCTGCGAAAACGAACTTCCTTCGGCGAGCGTGAGTCCGGCGAGCGCCGCACAGGATATATCCAGCCGGTCCGCGCCTCCATGCCCGCCCCGGAACCGCTGCCCTCGGAGCATGAGCAGCTGATAATGCTCAACTCCCTTCGCAACGTAGGCCGAGAGACGCCGTTCCGCCTTGGATGATCCACGGTCCGCATGGAGGACCGGGAGGATGAGGGATGACGAACAGAGACAGCCGTCCTGAACCAGTATTTCGTCTTCGTACGCGCATCGGCAGGCGAACGAGCCGTCCGCGTTCTGAAGGAGGCCGAGGCGCGCCCGAAGCTCAACGATCCGTTGTTCCATATTCCTCTGTCGCGGAATGCGCAACGTTCAGGGGGAAGAAAACGGTAAATTCACTCCCCTTGCCGAGCTTGCTCTCCACGCGCAAGGAGCCGACAAAATCCTTCTTCACGATATCTTTCACCGTGGCCAGGCCGATGCCGATGCCTTCACGCGCGGACTTGGTCGTAAAGAACGGCTCAAAGATGCGGTTAAGGTCTTCACGACGAATGCCTGCGCCGTAATCTTTCACGGTCAGTTCTACGTACGCGTCTTCCTTTCTCAAGATGATGACGACCTCCCGGTCTTCCTTTGGAACCCCGGCGCCCTCATAGCTGTCGATCGCGTTATTCACCAGGTTCATGACGACCTGGTTGAACTTCAGCGTGTTCCCGAACAAGCGAACCTGCGCGTCCAAACGGGACCGAATGACCACGCACGCCTTCCGCGCCTTATACCCGAAGATGTCGATGAGCTGTCTGACCTCCTCGCTCGGAGAAAAATCTTCGAGCTCCTCGCGCTGCTGGATCTGCTTGCGGACCGCGGAGATGTAGGCTTCCATGCGCTTGGTGGCGCCGAGCGCGCGCTCAAAATGCACGCGCGCATCCGAAAGCTTCTGATACCCGCCTTCCTTCATCTGTTCGAGGCTGAGAGACACGGCCGTGAGCGGATTCGCGATGTCATGAAAGTAGCCGGAAGACATCTTGCCGAACTCCGCAAAGCGATAGAGCTGGGCCATCTGTTCCATCTGCGCCTGCTTGAGCTCGCGCGTACGCTCCTCCACCTTCTGCTCCAAACTATCCCGTTCAAGCTTGAGCTCCGCTTCACTCGTGCGCGCGCGGCGCAGTGACTTCTCGATCTCGCGGTTCGAGAGCCAGGAGACAATAGCGATGACGAACAGTGTTGCGGCGAGCGGGAGAATATCGATAAATACTTCGATGTCCGATTGCCTCCAGTCGCTGATCGGAGTAATGACGTTCGTTCTATGTAAATTATGAATGAGAAGCATGGTCGCTCCAACGATGCCGGAAAAAACAAAAGAAACGCGCGTTCCGAGAAGGATGCTCGCAATAACGATGAGAAGCGCTTGCATGAGGACGAGCTGAGGAACGACGACTCCATACGTCACCATCGAGTACGTCGCGGGGAGAAAAAGCAAAAGGATCAATCCGTAGGAGCTTACAGTGACATATCCCCTTCGCGACAGGTAGAGCAGGATCACGAAACAGACAACCCATAAAAAAAGAGCAACGGGCACAATCCCCGTAAAAGAACTCCCGTGGATCACTCTGCTTAATAATCCAATATCGAACAGGATGAACGATAAAACGATGATGCTGATCAGCAGGATATTTAAAATCAACTCTACCCGTTTGGAGTCTTCCGAGACGGATCTCGGCTCCACGAACGATTGGTATATAAACAAGGCGAAACTCCGAATAGGGATATTTTGCGGAACGTGATTCATAGCATCAATATCTTATCTATCATGGAGATTCGCCCTGTTTTTGCGATGCTGTTACGCCCAAGGAAGCGCAATGATGCCAAGGCTTGCAACCGTGGCCGCATTTCGCGCACCCCTGTCCGTAAGCAACTGCTTGAGGATGCTGTTCATAACCGTTTATTAGACCGTTTTGCTTCGATTGTCAAACGCACAAAGCAAAAACCGTCGATGGTATATTAAAAATTATTGGCGCGCATTCCCGTCCATTCTCGACCTTTAAAGTAAAATCGACGTATTCCTTTGATCCCGCTATATTTAAGTATCGTTAAAGAGCCGTGGCCCCAACACGATTCTTGATGCGGATATGAATGCTATTTGAAAGGAATGGATTGATTATATGGGACGGAGATCAATTTTTTTTAACTATTTCTTCAAATCTATCTTGTATCCCATTCCGGGGATCGTATGAATCAGCTTGAGTGCATTCGGAAACTCCACCTTTTTTCGAAGACTGAGGATATGGGATTCAATGGTATTTGAGAACGTATCCATATTCATATCCCAAACATGTTCCATGATATTCCCTCGAGAAAGAACAATTCTTTTGTTTCGTAGGAGGTACTCAAGGAGCATAAACTCTTTTCGCGTCAAATAGATATCGCGGTCTCCGCGCTTCACGGAATGGCCTCGCGTATCAAGCGTCAGGTCGTCTATCTCCAGCACGTTATCAACGACCTGGGCGGGACGGCGGAGCAATGCCCTGATGCGGGCTTTCAGTTCTTCGAAAGAAAACGGCTTCGTCAAATAGTCATCCGCACCGCTGTCGAGCACTTCCGCCTTCGTGAGAGGTTCGGATTTGACGGAAAGGATGATGATGGGGGTGGAAACATTGTTGCTCCTCATCTCCTTGCACGCGGCGCATCCGTCAAGCTTCGGCATGACGTAATCCATGATGATGCAATCGTACGTATTCGATCTCGCGAGGTATGACCCCACTTCTCCGTCTTCAGCGGTATCAACGGCAAAGCATTCAGCTTCAAGATTCGATTTCAACAATTCCCGGATGTCTTTTTGATCTTCTACGACGAGGATGCGCATAAGTAAGGATTATCTGCTTAAATGTGAACCATTTTCTAAAAAGTCGCTTATTTTAACCATCATACAGCAACTATTTAATTACTCAATACTCAAACTTCCAAAGTGATTTTATTTATTCTTTAAATAAACTTTATGAGTGAATTTAGCTGAATATGCTATACTTCAAAAGAATTTTTTACCTTTTCTCCTATAATAGAGATGGATACTTCATTGATATGAACCGCACGCATACGACGTTTACGCACGTGATGACGTACGTCCGAATCATCGGACTCTTCATTTTCAGCCTTTTCTTCGTGATGATCATCCCGATCTTCGGTCTCGGCGCTCATGAATTCTTTACGAATAATCTGAACTACCTCGGATTTCTCTTTGCCATCCTCATGGGATTCCTCATGAGCATCGCCATCCAGCGCAGACGTTCACTCGATGAATACATCAGCCAGGAATTGCACGGAATACGGAGGATGTACCACCTGGCGCTCCACCTGACCAAGGAACAGCCCGAGCTCGCCGCATGGCTCCAAAACCTCAAAGAAGATTTGGATGGTTATATGAGCATGTTCAGAGAGGTGAGTTTTCAGGTTTATGAGCGAGGAAACGACCTGTTCCGCGGCGTGACCTATACGGTTTACAGACTCCCATCGCTGGGCATCGCCTATAACCCCGAACTGTACCGCGCGCTCCTGAACGCATCCGCAAAAACAACCGAGGCGCGGCAGAACATCCGATCGAAAAAGGATCAGTACATCGGCTACTTCCAGTGGGCGGTCATCGTCGTTGTCACGTTCACGTTCGCATGGATCCTCGCGAGCGGGGCGCCGGAAACGACGAACGCAAAAATCGTTGCGGCCGTCATCATCTTCAATATCCTCCTCGTATCGGACCTCCTCTACGAGTACGATCGATTCAACGACAAAAAACTTCGCCTCTTGGCGGATATGTACGCGAACAATTTGATCAAGGTTGAGGAATACAAACCGAAGAAAACGAAAGCCGCTAAACGCTGAACGTATCGGTTTTCTTTCATCGCTCCCCGCTTTCATCACCCCTTACTTCTATGACGCCGAATATTCATGATTTCGTAAAAGAAGCGCTTGCGAAAAACGTCCCAAAGAAAGATATTAAAAACGCGCTCCTCGAAGCCGGCTGGCGCGAAGATGAGGTGTTGAATGCACTCGGTGCATTCGCGGATATCCCCTTTGCCGTTCCGGTTCCCAAGCGGAAGCCGTACCTTTCGGCTCAGGAAGCGTTCATGTACCTCGTCCTGTTTCTCACGCTGTACATCAGCGCCATAAGCGTGGGAACGCTTTTGTTCCAATTCATCAATCAAGCACTCCCGGATCCGCTCTCCGGCCCTTCAGCGGATCAGTCGCTCGATATGATTCGCCAGGCCGTCGCATCGCTCATCATCGCCTATCCGGTATTCATGTTCGTGACGATCAGCCTCCGAAGAGCCATTAACAGAGATCCGGAAAAGCGCGCATCCAAAATTCGAAAGTGGCTTACGTACATCACGCTCTTCATTGCCGCGGGTATTATTATCGGCGATTTGATCTCTCTGGTCTTTAACCTCTTGAGCGGCGACCTCACGCTTCGATTCGCGCTCAAGGTCCTGAGCATCGCTGCGATCGCCGGAACGATTTTCGGCTACTACCTATGGGATCTTAAGCGCGATGAGGATGATAAGAAGTTAAGAAAGAGCGATCGGAAAAAAGACAAACAGACAATCGACCTCGAACATTGATCCGCACCCCCGGACTCCCGGTACGTCGTTTGCGAACGATGCACCCCGCACTCCCCCATCATATGAAAATCACCGGCATAAAACTTTTTTCAATCATCATCTCAACGATTATCGTTATCATCGTTATCGTCGCACTCTTTCTGGTCGGCTCTCCGAAACAGGAACGCCTGAAACGATTCGATGAACAACGCCTCCAAAATCTGCAGGAGATTCGCTTCGTTGCCATTGATCAGTTCTATCAGGACAACCGGCGGCTCCCCGACGCTTTACAGGAAATGTACAGTACGAATCAAATGTCCGGCATCACTTTTTTGGATCCCGTGAGCAAGGAATCCTATGGGTATACGCGCATCAATGAAAATACGTATGAACTCTGCACCGTATTCGACATGCCGAGCGATTCGGAGATGATCAAATACGATCCGTTCTGGGAGCACGGCTCCGGTCCGACCTGCTTTACCATATCCGTCCAACTGCGCTCCGAACAAAACGTCCGCTCCTCCCCCGCGGTTCCGATGAAGGAATACTAGAATTCGATCCCCGAAATTGCTATCCTGTCGATAAGATTATGCAGACCAAAGCGCCCGCGCAGATGAAGGATGAGAGGCAGCCGTCCATCGCTCCCTGCTCCATTTTGCATGAAGAGATCCATCCCTCGCTCACATACTCGCTGGTTGCCATCGGGGCCTTTTTTGCCGGGATGGTTATCCTGGGCGCTATTTCCGTAAAAGCGGAAACGAACTCCTCCCCTGCCGCCCTCTCTCAATTGAACGAAATAAAGATCGATATCGGTGCGCTGAACCAGCGATTAGACGCCATTGAGGATCGTCTGGAAGAACAGACGATTTCGGAAAAAGAGCTCGTCACTGACTGTGAGGCGCTCGAAAGAGCCCTTCCGCTCACCGACGCCATCCGACGCGTCCCAAGCTCCATCGCGTGCTACGAGGCTCCCGGCATCGACATGCCGAATCAAAAATTTTTAAGCGTCACCGCTTTGTATCAGTATCTCCGTGCAGAAAATGAAACGAGAGAGATTACGGTACAAATTTTTGATTTTGGAAATGAGCGAAAAGCCGTGAATGACTTTCTCACAATGGGCGCATACCTTCCGGTCGATGATGATCGCGTGAAGCGCGAAGATACGTTCGTCAACGACTATATCGGCGTATTCACCTATGAGGGACTCCCGTCCGATGGCACGGAATATGAGCGCGGAGCGAACTGGTTCGTCATAGACAACCGATTCGGTATCCTCGTTCACGGAACGCCTGTCGGATTTACAGACCGTACGAAACTCGATGAAGTAACGGGAGCGGTAGACATGGAAGCGCTTGCGAATATACGGTAAAGAAGGACGCGAAACTGAAAAGTCCTTCTAAAGGATGCTCCCGGAAGCATCTTTTTCCTTTCAACTTTAAACCGTTGCGGTATACTGTTTAAACATGCAGGAATTTGTTATCTGGATCGGAACGCACATCGGCGCAGCGCTCGCCATCCTTTTTACGATCAACTTACTGCTCATCGCCGTGGTGATCTTATTTGAAAATCGCGAACCCGAACGATCGCTGAGCTGGCTCCTGGTCCTCTTTACGTTCCCGGTCATCGGATTCATCCTCTACATTTTTTTTGGCCATAACTGGCACCGAAAATCGTATGAGGAACGGCGTCTCGCTCACTACACGATGGTTCAGTGGAGAAAGGATGCGAAACGGGATGCTTCAGCATACGAGCTAACCCCGCTCGAAGCGACTCTGCGCCGCTTTTCCACGAGTGCGACGGGTTTCCGCCTCACAACGGGCAATCACGTTCATATCCTCACGGATGCGCAAATTAAATACCCGCGGCTCATCGCCGCGATTAAAGGAGCGAAAAAGTCGATTGATTTCGAATACTACATCTACCGATACGACAAGATCGGACGCGAAATCATCGACATTTTGAAAATGAAAGCGAAGGAAGGCGTTCGGGTTCGTTTTTTGGCCGATGGGTACGGGAGTATCGGACTTGGAAGGAAAGCGTTCTCGGAAATGCGCGAAGCCGGAATCAAGGCGCACTACTTTGCCCCGCTCATTACGCTTTTCTACTTCTTCAAAGCGAACTATCGCGATCACCGAAAAATCGTCATCATCGATAACGAGGTCGCATTCACCGGAGGAATTAACATCGGCGATGAGTACCTCGGATCTTCCAAGCGAGGCAACTGGCGCGACACGTCCATTGAGCTCCGTGGTCCATGCGTAAGACAGTTCATCGAGCTCTTCGAGGAAGCATGGGGCAGAACGACCGGGAACGGGAGTACAAAATCCCCTCCCGAACCGAAAGAATTTACGCACGGTGAAATAGTCAACGTCGTTCCCAGCGGGCCGGACACGAACTGGTTCGCCGTCCTTCAGCTCTACCTCGCCATGATCAACCAAGCGAGCGTCAGCCTGAAAATTCAAACCCCTTACTTCATCCCGGATCAGAGCATCGGCGCCGCGCTCGTTAACGCGGCGCTCCGGGGCGTAGATGTACAGATCATGGTTCCGCGCTACCCGGACAACCAGCTCTTGCGCCACGTTGCCACCACGTACTTCGGAGATATCCTCAAAGCGGGCGGACGCGTCTTTGAGTACCCGGTGGGATTCATCCATCAAAAAGTCATCATCACGGACGATGCCGTGGCAACGACCGGAACCTGCAACATCGACGTTCGAAGTTTCAGATTGGACTTCGAAGTGAACGTGCTCTTGTCCGACTCCAAAACCGTCGGCCACCTGCTGGATGACTGGGAAAACGATTTGCGTATCTGCGAAGAGCTCGAGTATGCCGCTTTCATCGCGCGTCCGTATTCTCGACGTGTTAAAGAATCCCTGCTTCGGTTGATCGCGCCGCTCTTGTAGCGTATAGATCTCATGCAACACCTGTGACGCTGAACGAAGATTCTATAATCTAACGGAAAATCGTGCTATCCTGTATGCACGTTCTATTTTAAATTGACCCTATGAAGAAAAAAACATATGCATGGGTCGTATCCGCCGACATGGGCTACGGTCATGACCGCGCGGCGCACGCGCTGGAGGAACTCGCCTACGGCAAATTCATCACATCGAATAACTATAAGGGAATTCCGAAAAACGACCGCAAACTCTGGAGGGAGACACGGAGGATTTACGAGGCGATCTCGCGCCTCAAGCCGGTTCCGATCCTCGGTAACCTCCTGTTCGAGGCGATGGATCGCTTTCAGGAAATTCCGAAATTCTACCCGCGACGCGACCTTTCGAAGCCGAGCTTCCAACTCCTCGCCATGTACCGGGTCATCAAAAAGGGACTCCTGAAGCACCTCACGGAAGAGCTTCAGGCCAAACGCAGGCTCCCGGTCATCTGTACGTTCCCCATGACAGCTATCGCTCTGGAGTATCACGGCTATTCGGAAGACATCTACACCGTAGTCACGGATACGGACATGGCGCGCGCATGGGTTCCGGAAGACCCAAAGCGCAGTAAGATCAAATACATCGCGCCCACCGGACGCGTGGTTGAGCGCCTCAAACTCTATGGCGTCCGTTCCGAACAAATTTTCCATACCGGATTCCCCCTTCCCAAACGCATCATCGGCGGCAAGGACAGCAAGATCCTCAAACCGGATCTGGCTCAACGCATCTGTAACCTGGATCCGAAAGGCGTGTTCACGTCGCGTTACTGGCGTACGCTCCAGGCGGAGCTCGGCACGAAGGTGTGCTCTGCGAATCTTCATTCGCGTCCCGTTACAATCACGTTCGCCGTGGGCGGCGCAGGCGCGCAAAAACAGATCGGCGTAAACATTATCAAGTCGCTCCGTGAAAAGATCAAGAAGAAGCACATGCGGCTCATTCTCGTGGCCGGAACGCACAAACGCGTCGCGAAATTTTTTACGAGAAACGTCAAGCTCGCAGGCCTCGGAAAGGAGCTCGGGACCGGCGTTAAAGTGTTCTACGAACCGGAACGCCACAAATATTTTGATGGGTTTGATCAAGTACTCAGAAAAACGGACATCCTTTGGACCAAGCCTTCCGAACTGTCATTCTACACCGGAGCCGGCCTTCCGATTGTCATGGCGCCGCCCGTAGGTTCCCAGGAGGAATTCAACAAGCTCTGGCTCTATAACGTCGGCGGCGGCATTGCCATGCACAACGCATCCACGTGCAACGAATGGCTTCAGGATTGGATCGATAGCGGCGCATTGGCGCGCATGGCGTGGAACGGGTATATCGAAGCGCCCACACACGGCGCGTACCGCATCGACAGCATTATCGCCGGAGAGGAGATTAGTGACCTTGAAACGCCGCCGATGGTCGTGTAGACCCCCGGAAGCCGCGGATCATCGTTTAGACGTTTTTTCGTGTTAAATTACGCAGGAAATTTGGAGGAATGCGGGATATCTTGACAGATATCATAAATCATTCTAAGGTCTTTTATTGCACATTTCCAAGGGAAGGAGGCTCATTTGAAAGCCGTTATCGACATCCTCTGTTACCAGACAAACCCGCTTCGAAGCCTCATGATCGAACTCGGGATCCCGAACCCGCAGAGCGTCGCGGACATCGCGATCGACCTCTTCAACTACTGCCTTTCGAAGACCGCGGAATGCAGAGAGGTCGAGGGGATAAGCATGGACGATATTCACCGGATCAGTCCGGAAGCGCGTGCGACCCTTCAGCTCACGAGCCGTCCATGGGCGTACGGCGACATCCTGCGTTCATTACGGAAAGGACCTATAAAGCGATCGCGGCCCATTCCGCTAAAATTCAGCGGTAATCGTGCCGCGGCCATACGTGAATCGATGCGCTCTCTCGTACTGAAATCAAAAGAACGCCTTCTCACGAATGCGCTATTTCTCCTTCGGTCCATGGTCAGGGCAAAGAGAACCGGACAATCAATGACCATATTTCGGATGCACTCCGATCTTCATACGAGACCCTCGCGAAACGTGAACCCCGCATTATCAAGCTCTCCCCCTCCAAGTGAAACGCCTCTCCTCAATTAACACCGACTCCGTCATGGATGTCGGTGTTTGCGTTTTATGGGAATACAGAATACGAAGTAGCTCCTCTCCGTATTCCGCATTCCCCATCTCAAATTTCAATCCTCGAAAACAACCAGCTGCCGATGCCGATGAATAAGGCCGTGATGCCCGTGAGTGCTACCACGTCCGTGGCCAAACCCAGGTACGATGCGCCGAGTAACAGATGCCGCAAGGCGTCTACGCCATACGAAAGCGGGTCAATGCGCGCCACGACCGTAAGCGCCGCGGGAAGGCCTTCCAGCGGGAACAGCGCGCCCGAGAGGAAGAAGAGCGGCATCACGAGGAAGTTCATAATGAGCTGGAAGCCCTGCATATCTTCGAGGAGCGAGGCGATGGCCGTACCGAGCGCCGTGAACAGGAGCGCGGTCACGAACATGATGAGGATCGCCGGAATGATCGCCGGGAGGCTGACCGGACGGAACCCGATGGCGATCGATAGGAGGAGGACGATCATGCCCTGAATGGTACCGACCGTGCCGCCGCCGAGCGTGCGCCCGATCATGATGTGCGTACGCGGCACCGGCGCCACGAGTGTTTCCTTGAGAAAGCCGAACTTTCGGTCCCAGATGATTTCGATGCCGTTGAAGATGGACGTGAAGATGATGCTCATGGCAATGATGCCCGGGGCCAAAAACTGGATGTAGCTCCCCTGCCCCGCGCGTTCGAACACGGGCCCGAAGCCGAACCCCATGGCAATGAGGAACAACAGCGGCTGGCCAAGCGAACCTAAAATGCGCGACTTTGAACGGAGGTAGCGTTTGAGCTGACGGAGCCACAGGATGTAGATCGTATTCATAAGTGTTTCCCGTGCGGGAGAAGTTGGGAGGATCGTGTAAGCGTTTGCTTTCTGACGAGTGTTGGCTGGTTCGCGTGTTCACGTGTTGGCGTGTTTCTCTTTATCGGAAACACGCCAGCACGTGAACACGTAACAATGAACCGTCTTACCGGCGATGCCACATGGCGCGCCCCTGGCGCATGCGATCCGTGGACGTTGCGGATTCATCACGGATGGCGCTCCCCGTGAGCGCGAGGTACGCGGCTTCGAGCGTATCCGTCTTCGTGCGTTCCTTGAGATCTGCAACCGTTCCCGTGGCCACAATTTTTCCCCTGTCGATGATAGCGATGCGCTTGGCGATGCGCTCAGCCTCTTCCATGTAGTGCGTGCTAAAAAAGACGGTGATGCCCTCGTCGCGGTTCAGCGACTGCACGTAGCTCCACAGGTGCGCGCGCGTCTGCGGGTCCAGCCCGAGCGTCGGTTCGTCGAGGAAGAGAATCTTCGGATGGTGAAGGAGTCCGCGCGCGATTTCGAGCCGCCGCTTCATGCCGCCGGAAAACGTCTTGACGAAGTGGTCTTTGCGCTCCCAGAGCTCCACGAACCGCAGGAGCTCTTCGATGCGCGCGCGGCGGATGTCTTTCGGAACGCCATAGAGCACGCCGTGGAACTCCATGTTTTCGTACGCAGTCAGTTCATCATCCAGACTCGGATCCTGAAACACGATACCGAACGACTTCCGAACCGCGTGCGGATCTTCATGCGGATCCGCTCCGTTCAGCCGAATCGTGCCCGCAGTGGGCCGCAGGAGCGTGGTCAACATCTTGATGGTCGTGCTCTTGCCCGCGCCGTTCGGTCCGAGAAACGCAAACATGTCGCCCTGTTCTACCGTAAACGAAATGTCATCCACGGCTGTGAGATCCTTGAATGTCTTTGTAAGCCCCTGTACGGAAATGATGTCCATAAGGAATCCAGAGTAGCAGGATGACGGAAACCTGTCGAAGGAGGATCATTGGCGCGAAAATGTAACATAAGGCGGCTTGACAATGTAGCTATTTCATGGTAGTTATTTATTGAAAACTTCACTTGTTTTTTTGCACTTTTTACCAATGAGGAGGTGGCCGGTGAAAAAACCAATCCCAAACATCTGTCCCTCCTGCGAGGGACCTCTGAACCATGCTCAATGCGTGGCCAAAAACTGCGAGCGAGCCCAACTCTGTGAGCATTGCGGCAGGCTCCTAACTGTCTACGGCGTCTGCACGAACCGGCTCTGTCTCATGGCCGTGTGCGACATCTGCCATGTCTACCTGGACGTGTACGGCCTCTGTCCGAACTCGACATGTCTGAACTCTATGAGACCGAAGGTCGCGGGTCTTTCCGCACGCGCGGCGGATGACCCCATGTTCACATCGCCGACGGACAAGCCCGACGCGCCGCAGATCACGGTCTGCGAGACATGCGGTAATCCCTACGAAGCCGTGCTCGCATCCTGTCCGCATTGCACGGAACGGCTCTCGAGTAAAATCGACGATCCGTTCGATGCGGACCCGGTTGCCGGAAGTGATGTAAACCAACGACTCACCATTCCCTGCCCTGATCCTGCCGCGTTCGACGTAGCACCCCTGCGGATCATAGACGTGGATCTGCCGAAGGATCCAAAACCTCCGTTCGTGCGCAAGTCGTCCCGTCCGCATATTGAAATCACCATTCAAGACGCCGACGCGGACGAAGAGGAAATCCTCGCACGGGAAACGCAAAAACTTTTACAAGGAGAAGACGAATCCCTCTGACACCGGCCGCATCCCTCAACGGCCGGTGTTTAATTTTTAGGAATTCTTCAAAACCCCTGCCACAACAATCACCGCAATGGATTTGGCGAGGAGGAATTTGAGGTAGTCAGTCAAGGGGGACATGGCGGTTATGGATCAATCATGAATATATAGCACGTACAAGCTAACCAGACCCAATAAGATGATACAAATCCAATAAACTGCCATAAATAAATTTTCCAGCCATTGAATATCTACTCCCTTCTTTTCCAGAATAATACTCGCGCCATAGGAAACAACTAATAATCCTAACGGAATAGTCGCAAGAATTATAAATAGTTTTCTCATAAATTTTTATTTGCCTGTAATAAACTGACGAATGGCCACCCCAATATCAATGCCTCCAGCGGCATGATGAGAAGGTTGATACCCAAAAAAGAGAAAAATAGTAAATAAAATTAAAATAATTACAGCAATACATATACAGAACCAAATAAACCAAAAGTAGCTGGTTTGATTTTTGTTTGTAATCACGTCCTCGCTCACTGCACTCCGCGTCCTGTCGTTTAGCTTGTTAGATCCTGAACTGCTTGCATTACCACCTATCTTGAAAATCAGATAAAAACCGATTCCGCTCAAAATTCCTAAAAAGAATG